>Ga0209058_1001046_pt1 | contig 23709 bp, 22 predicted proteins | sample GraSoiAngelo_147_FD_185904 | JGI IMG/M metagenome (GOLD analysis project Ga0209058, IMG submission 185904) | Grasslands soil microbial communities from the Angelo Coastal Reserve, California, USA - 14_1009_05_40cm (SPAdes) (version 2) | ecosystem: Environmental > Terrestrial > Soil > Grasslands ... | reverse complement strand
GGCGACGTATGGGAGGCGATGTACGCCGCGACCGCCTCGTGCTTCGGCACAGGCGCGGCGAAGTCGTAGGTCAGCGGGTCGGCGGTGAGGTCGAACGCCCACCACGCCGCGGCCGGGATGACGATGCCCGCGACGGCCGCGGCCGCGATCATCCGGCGCGGATGGAAGCGGACGAAGGCAAGCGCGCCGACAACGGCGAGCGGGCCCATGGCCTGGATGAAGTAGTGCCACGAGAGGTGCCCGCCCGCGACCGACCCCGTCATCCCGACCGCGAGCCACAGCACCATCAGTCGCGCCTTCACGTCGAGGAGGCGCCACCGCGTGGCCAGCGCGAGGGCAGCGATCCAGAGAACCGCCATGTCGAGGACGAAGGGCAGGATGCTGTCCTGGGCGCGCGGCCAGAGGAACGCCGGCGTCCAGTTGAGCGAGGCGTATCCCGTCAGGGTCTGCACCGTCCAGCGCCAGAAGCCCGTCAAGGAGCTGGTGAGCTCGATGGCCAGCCCGCCGGCGACAAGCGCCATCGCGACTCCTCCCGCGCACAGGTACGCGGCCCGGAGCCGTCGCTCCGCGGGCTCGAGCCACAACACCCCCACCGCGAGCACGACGACGTTCACGGCCGCCGACTGGCGAAATGCGCCGGCCGCGACGAGCAGCGCGCCCGCCCACAGCCAGCGCCGCCGCAGCGTGAGTAGGACCGAGGCGCTGAGCGGCAGCATCATCAGCAGCTCGGTGTTCGTCGCCAGCAGGCGCGGGTTGCCGGCCGCGGTGAGGACTCCGTAGAAGAGCGCCGCGAGGAGCCCGGCGCCGCGCCCCGCGACGTCGCGGGCGATGAAGTAGATCAGGATGCTGGTGGCGGCCATGGCGGCAAAGCCCGCGGCGTGGATCGCCGTCATCTGGTAGGCGCCGAACACGCGAAAGGCCAGCGCGTACAGCCAGAAGATCCCCGGCGGCTTGTTGTCCACGCCGCCCGAGCCGTAGAGGTCGCCACCCATGTTCATGAGCACCGCGATCGACCCGTAGATCGCCTCGTCGCCGTCGAGCAGGCGATGCGCGAACTCCGGGATGTGCGCCACGGCGACGACCGCCCCGACCGCCAACGGCCACACGCCGCGCCGCGCGCGTTCCAATTGGTAGGAGGCGCTCATCGTGGGCTGCGCTACGCTGAGACCCGGGGGGAGAACTTGTTAGGACGTGTAAACATGGCCGCCGAGCGGGGGCTCGTCGTGGCGGCGCTCGGACTAGTGGCGTGGGCTCTGTACCTCGACGTCGCCATCCGCAATGACCCTATCAGCGTCGACTTCCACACCTACCTCGCGGCCGCCCAGGTCGGCCTGCAGCATGGTTGGTCGCACATCTACGACCAGGGCATCGTCGCGCTGCAGCAGGCGCGGATCGCGCCAGGCGAACGCACGCAGCCCTTCATCAGCCCGCCGGCGGTGGCGCTTCTCGTCGCACCACTGTCCTTGTTCCCGTTCGACAGTGCGTACGTCATCTGGGCCGTGGTCACGTTGAGCGCTTTCGCGGTCGCGATGGCGCTGTGCGCGACCAGCACGGGACTTGGTCGCTGGGTTGGGGTCATCGGTGCGCTCGGGCCCTGGTGGGTCATGCACGCGGTCAACGTCGGGCAGGTCGTGCCCCTGGTCGCAGCCGGCATGGTCGTGGGCTGGCGACTCTTGCGCGATAGGCGCGACGTCCTCGCGGGCATCGCCTTCGCGTCCCTCCTGCTCAAGCCGAACACGGCGATGCTCGTTCCTCTGGCGCTGCTCTTCGCGACGCGCTATCGAGCCCTCGCCGCGTGGGCGGGGACCACCGCGCTCTTGACCCTCGTCGCGGTCGCCGTCATCGGCCCTCACGGCGTCTCCGCCTACCTTGACCAGATGAGGGGTCCGTGGCCGAGCGGAGCCGACAACGTCACCCTGCACGGCGCGCTCGGGGCCAGCGGTCTATACGCTGCGGCACTGCGCATCCTGATCGTCGCCGCCGTGATGGGCGCGTCGTTCCGCCTCCGGCGGTCGCCAGGCTTGGCGGTCCCGGTGGCGCTCATCGGCTCGCTGCTCGTCTCGCCTTACCTGCACGGTTCGGACCTCTGCGTGCTCGCCGCCGCGGGGTGGATGGTCTGGGAGGAGCGCCCCACATTCGCGTGGCGCGCGCTCCTCGCGGCCTCATGGTTCCTGGCGAGCCCGTTCCTCTATCTGGACGGCGACAGCCCGTACCTGACGCAGTGGCCCTGGCTCGAGGGCGTTCTTTTCGTGGCCCTGCTCATGGTGGCCATCGGGCCCTTAACGGCCTGGGCTGACTCGAGGAGACGAGCCCCCGCATAATCAGGTCGCCCGCGCCACCCTGGGAGACCCTGTGCCCCTCGACGTCAAAGAAGTAGATGGACCACTACGTGTTCTGGCCGGGCCGGGCACGGGAAAGACTCACGCGCTGGTCGACCTCTACGAGCAGGCCGTCCGCGAAGGCCTCGCCGGTCGCGACCGCATCCTGGTCCTGACGTTCTCCAACAGCGCCGCGGGCGAGATCGCTCGGCGCATCGATGAGCGGCTACGCGACGACTACGGCGAAGCCTGGATCTCCACCTTTCACAGCTTCTGCCACCGCCTCCTTCGCGACCACGCGCCAGACCGCGAGCGCCTGCTCGTGAACGGCTTCCAGGAATGGATCGTGATGCGCAAGGTGCTGGCGGACATCGACCCCGAGCGCCTCGGGGCGCTCGGCGACCTGCGCCGCTCGGAGGCTTTCGCGCACGACCTCCTCGGGTTCGTCGCCCTGATGAAGCAGAACCTGGTCCACCCAGCGTCGCTGCTGCTGGCGGCGGAGGCGAGCGCGAGCGACCGGCTGCGGGTGCTCGCCGCGGTCTACCAGGCCCACCAGGAGCGGATGCAGTCGGCGAAGCTGGTCGACTTCCGCGACCTGGTGTCCGGCGCCATCGAGCTGCTGCAGTCGAACCCAGTGCTGCGCGAGCGTTTGCGGGCCAAGTTTTCGCTGGTGCTCGTGGATGAGTTCCAGGACGTGGACCCGGCTCAGTTCGAGCTCGTGCGGCTGATCGCCCCGCCGGACACCCGCCCCCGCCTCGTCGTGGTCGGCGACCCGGACCAGTCCATCTACGGGTTTCGCGGCACGGTGCCCCGGCTGCTCAGCCAGGACTTCGTCGCCGCCTACGGCGCGGCGACGCGGCAGCTCGAGTCGTGCCGGCGCTGCTCCCAGGAGGCGCTCGACGCAGGCGAGCGCCTGCTCGTGGCCACGCAGCCCGGGCGTGCGCCACGCGCTCTCCTTGCCGAAGGTCCGCATGACGCGCCCGCCGTCGTGGTGGCGCGCGAGGCGGACCCTGTCGATGAGGCCTTCTTCGTTGCGCGCGAGATCAAGCGCCTGCGCTCCGAGCGACCCGGGCTGCGGTTCTCTGACTTCGCGATCGTGCTTCGCAGCACCACCGCGCTCGGAGCGCCGTTCGAGGAGGCGCTGCGCGCCCTCGGCCTTCCCTACGAGGTGCGCGGCTGGGGCGCCACCGCGCGCAACGAGGTCGTCCGGTTCCTGGTCGGCTACCTCGAATCCCTGCGCGATCCCGACGACGAGGACGCGTTCGAGAGCGCGCTCGCCTCGAGCCTTGGTGGGGTCGGCCCGCGCACGGTCAGCCGGCTGCGTGCGCACGCGACCCAGCGCGGCCGTCCGCTGACCAAGGTGGTTCGGCGCTTGATGTACGTCCTGGCGTCGCGCAACCCGCTGCTCTACCCGCTGCCGTGGGGAGGCGAAGTTGCCGGCGATGAGCCTTCCACGCCCGACTACATGCCTTTCCTGACCGAGGAGGAGCTCCAGAAGCTGCACGGCGCGATGGTCATCCGCCAGCGTCTGCTGCGCCGCGCCGCCAGGCTTCCGCTGGCGGGCCTCGCCTACTCGGTCCTGCTCGAGGACGGCGCGATGGCCAGGCTCCTGGACCTCGACCTCGCCGCCGGAGAGCGGGCGGAGGCCCTGGCGGACCTGCGCGCCGCGATCGAGGGTCTCGAGTCCATCGAGCTTGTGCACGAGCGGCTGCACGGCGCCAAGCCGTTGCTGGCGGACATCACCGGCTCGCTCGAGAGCCTGCTGGCGGCCGCCGCCGACGACACCGACGCGGCGGCAGGCCACCGCGACGCCGTCCAGGTGATGACCGTGCACCAGGCCAAGGGCCTGGAGTTCGAGGTCGTCTTCTGCGCCGGATTCGCTCACGGCCTGTTCCCGCTCGCAGCTCGCCCGCATCCGCTGCTCGACCCCGACGACCGTGAGTGGCTCGAGCGCTTCAAGGTGGGGTTCATGCCGTCGTGGCCGTCCGACCCCGACGGGCACATCGCCGAGGAGGCGCGGCTCGCGTACGTCGCGATGACGCGCGCCCGCGGTCGCGTCTACCTCACGTACGCCGACGCCTACCTGCGCCAGGCGGGACGGTCGGTTTTCCTCGACATGGCCGACCCCGAGGCCGAGGCGCGCGAGCTCACGCGCGCCTCGTCGCGGCTCGAGCCCGGCGACGTGCTGCTGGAACGCGAGGCCGAGGTTCTGCTGGCCGCCCATCCCCGCGCGCTCAACGCCGGCGCGCTCGCGCGCGCGGGTGCGCTGGGGCTGGACGTCGCCTTCCTCACCGACCCGGTCTCGGGAGAGCCGTTCGAGCCCTATGGCGAAGGCAAGAACCCCGAGTCAGTAGAGATCGACCACTTCAGCCCGACGACACTGAACGACTACCTCAAATGCCCGCGCCTCTACTGGTACAACCACCACCCGGGCCTGGTCGAGGAACCGCGCTCGGTGGCGATGGAGCGTGGCGGCTTCCTGCACGAGGTTCTCCAGGACTTCCATGAGCATGAGGCGGACTGGCGGCAGCTCGAGACTGAGCAGCAGCGCGCGTGGTTCGAGGACCTGCTGTCGCGGCACATCGACGGCTACCTGTCGCGGATGGAGGCGGTGCTCGACCGCAAGCGGGAAGAGAAGCAGGTGCGCTCGCTGCTCGCGAACTACATCCGGTCCATCACCGGCATGCAGTTCATCCGTCGCCTCGGCACGCTGGCCGTCGAGAAGCGCTTCCATCTGGAGCTGGACGGGGTCGAGGTCGTGGGCAAGATCGACCGGGTCAACGACGTGGGCGACGGCGAGGTCGAGGTGGTCGACTACAAGACCGGCGCCGGCAAGAACATGCGCATCGCCTACGAGATGTACTTCGGCCCCGAGCTGCACGACGTCCAGCTCGCCCTCTACTACCTGGCGTGCAGGTACGGCTTCGACGACGAAGGCAGGCCCCTCGGCTTCCAGCCCCGGTTCCTTTCCCTGTGGTACCCGAAGGACTGGGTGTGGGGCGGGATGCGCCAGGACATCTTCAGCGTCGGCCGGCCCGCGGGTTTGAAGGAATATCGCGAGCGGCCGCTGACGGAGGAGGACCTCGAGCGCAGCCGCGCGGTCGTGATGACCGCCATCGAACGCATCAAGACTGGGCATTTCGAGCCCGCGCCGCGGGAGATCGCGGGCACGTGCGTGACCCGTTTCGGGAGCTGCCCGCACGCCGCCATCTGCTCCTACGGGGGCGCGCCGCCGGAGTGAGCGCGACTCGAGTCCGCGGACCCCTCATGAGTCCCGAGCAGTCGGCCGCCGCGCACGCCGGACCGCAGGGAGCGTTCCTGATCGCCGCGGGTCCGGGCACGGGGAAGACGTTCACCGCCACCGAGCGCTTCTGCTGGCTGGTCGAGCAGGGTGTGGCGCCGGAGCAGATCCTCACCGTCACCTTCAGCGACCGCGCCGCGGAGGAGCTGCGCACACGCATCACCACCGAGCTCGGCGCACGCCGGCCCGACATCGGCCCGCGTGCCGCCGGGCGCGCGCAGGGCGCACAACAGCTCGACGGGGCCTGGATCGGGACGTTTCACGGCGTCTGCGCGCGCCTGCTCGACGAGTACGCCTACCTGGTCGGCGCAGCGCGCGAGCTGCGCGTCCTCGACGAGACAGGCCAGCGGTTGTTCGAGCAGGAGCTGTTGGCGAAGCTGCGCAGCGGGGCCACGGCGCCGTTCGACCCGGACTCCTTCGCGGCCCTGACGGTCGACGACCTCGACGACCTCCTTCGCTCCGGCCTGCGGTTCCTGCTCAAGCTCAAAGGCAGGGGCATCAACCCCGAGCGCTTTCGGGCGCGCGCGCACGAGATGCACGAGCGGCACTGGAGCGGAAAGCCGTCCGCCAACGGCTCAGGGGGACCCGACCCGGCGCGCGCCGAGCTGGAGGCGATCGAGGTCCTGTTCACGATCTACCGCGCCTACGAGGACGGACTCCACACCCAGGCGCTGCGCGATTTCGATGACCTCCTGCTCGAGGTCATCGACGCGCTCGAGAGAGTTCCCGAGTTTCGGCGCCGGTGCCGGGAGCGATTCCGCTACCTGATCGTCGACGAGTTCCAGGACACCAACCGAATCCAGCTCGACTTCATCCGGCTCGCCGCCGCGGTCGACTTCGGCAACGTTACGGCCGTCGGCGACGCCAAGCAGTCCATCTACGGCTGGCGCGACGCCGAGATCGAGAACATCCGCTCCCGGTTCCCGGGACGGCGGCTGCCGCTGACCCACAACCGGCGCTCCTATCAGGGCATCCTCGACTGCGCGACCGACTTCATCCGCCGCGACTCCGACTTCGCGGACGAGCCCGAGCTGGTCGCGACCCGCGGCGCGGGCGACGGACCGCCGGTCAGCGTCCTGATGGCGCCGGACTCACGCACCGAGGCGCGCTCGGTCGGGGAGACGATCCGGAGATTGCACGTCTCCGGCGTTCCGTTCCGGCACATCGCGGTTTTGTCGCACTCCGTGCGCATGCTCCCCCGCGAGTTCGAGGACGAGCTCCGTCGCCAGGGCATTCCGTACGTCACGAGCGGCGGCTCGGGCTTCTTCGACCGGCAAGAGATCAAGGACGTGCTGGCGCTCCTGCGCCTGGCGGAGAACCCGATGGACGACGGCGCGCTGGTCCGCATCCTGCAGGGACCGATCGTGCGCCTGCCCGACGCGGGCATGTACCGGCTCGCGTCGCGGCGCGCCAAGCGCGACGGCATGCGGCTGCGCGACTGCTTCGACGAGTCGGCGCGCGAGGGCTTCCCGGAGATGGATGCGAAGGTCGCCCACGAGGCCGTGCGTCTGATCGAGCTGACCGACCGCATCGGCCGCCTGCGGGACGCGCTCACCGTCGCCGACATCCTCAACCGCCTGCTCGAGGAGAGCGGCTACCTGCGCTGGGCGGAGCTGCGCGCGCAGCGTGACGGCAGCCCGCGCGCGCTCCTGAACCTGCGCAAGGTGTTTCAGCTCGCCGGGCGCTTCGAGCGCGACCTGGCGCTGGCCGGCGTCGGCGACTTCGTCCGCCATCTGGACCAGGTGATCGACGCTGAGCTCCCGGTCGGCGAGGCGGCCGAGGAGGCGGCCGGCGCCGAGGCGGTGTCGCTGCTCACCATCCACGCCGCCAAGGGTCTCGAGTTCCCGGTCGTGTTCCTGGTCAACCTGCGGCCGCCGCGACCGCGCGACACCGAGCGGCTCTTCTTCGACCCCGATGGGCTCGGCTTCGTGATGAAGAACTGGCGGGGCGAGAAGCACCCGCGCTACGTCGAGACTTCGCCGGGCGCGCCGGCGGTGGCGCTGGCGATCGGCGAGCGGAGGCGGATCGTGTACGTCGGCCTGACGCGGGCCAAGGACGCGCTGTACGTCACGGCCACGCGCGAGGAGCAGACCGCGCACGAGGTCGGGGCAAACGGACTCGAGGACCACGATCACTTTGCCGAGATCTTGAGCTGGGCGCTGGCGAACCCGGAGTCGGCGACGGTGGTCGAGGCGGAGCAGCTCGAGCTGCCGGTGCCGCGAAGCGCGAACGGGCAGGCCGGCGACGACCCTGCGGTAGTGGAAGCGGTTCTCGACCGCCTCGAGAAGATCCAGCCATCCGGCGCGGCCGAGTTGACGGCGCCGGAGCGTGGGGTCGAGTTGAGCTTCTCCCAGCTGCACGACTTCGAGCTCTGCCCTGTGCGCTACCGGTTCGCGCACGTCTGGCATGTGCCCGCGCCGCCGGACGAGCTGCAGCCGGCCTACATCCGAGCGATCGGCTCCAGCGAGCTCGGTTCTGCCGTGCACGAGGCGCTGGCGGCGTGGCACAACACCGGCGGCGAGCTGCTTTCGCTCTACAACGGCCCGGAGGCGGGCCGCGAGATGCTGCAGCGCTACCTCGGCCATCCGCTGGCGGCGGCGAAGACGCTGGCGGTGGAGGCCGGCTTCAACATGGCGATCGGCGACACCCGGGTGCGGGGCGTCGTCGACCGGGTGTGCGAGGTCGACGGCCGGCCGGCGCTCATCGATTTCAAGACCAACGCGACCCTGGACGACTCGCTGCTCGCGGCGTACTCGCTGCAGCTCCGGATCTACGGTGTCGCCGCGCGCCGCGGCCTGCTGCCCGGCGGTCGCGATCCGCGGCTGATCCTCTTCGACATGCGGCGTGGTGTCGTGCACGACGTCGCGCCGGACGACGCGGCGGTCGAGCAGCGTGTGCGCGCGGCGGCGGAGCGTGTCACGGCCGCTGACTTCGCGCTGCGCCCGGAGCACGCCCAGCGCCCGTGCAAGCTGTGCGCCTACCGTCCAATCTGCCCGGACGCGCGGCCGTCCTCCTGATGCTCGAGAAGTACTTTGAGCGGCGGGAGATCAAGGAGGCGATTGCTTTCGCCGAGGCGGGTGGGATCGCAATCCATCGCAACTTCGACTCCTACCACGGCTCGACGATCCGGGGATTTCGCCGCGAAAAGCCGTTCCTCCACGTCATCGGCCTGCGGCCGAACCTGGAGGCGTGGGGAAGGCTCCACGGGCTGCGGCCGGAGTGGATCCAGCCGGAGAGGCGGCGCCGCGTCGCCCACTACGACATCTTCGGCCCAGCTGCGGAAGCACTCATCGACCGCCTGAAGCCCGGGGCTTGACGGCGATTGACGCATTGCGTTATACTGCGTCAAGAAACTGCAGAGGAGAAGGAAAATGAGCACCGAGTTCGCCGACACCGCCACCGCCGTAGAGGAGTTCGCCGTGGGCGCGGCCAAGACCGCAGCCGAGGTCGCGAGCGACCCCGTCGGCGCCGTCCGCAAGCAGGTGCGCAGCTTCGAGCGCAAGGGCACCCCGGCCGTCCGCCGGATCAACCGCCGCCTGAACGCGCTGATCCCCGAACGGGTCACCGTGTTCGGAGTCGAGGTCAACGACAGGCTGCCCGAGAAGCTCGCGATCAAGGGACTGCACATGGTCAAGCTCCAGGCGCGCCGCCACGACGTCATGGGCGACGTCGCCAAGCGGACGCTGAAGATCTTCAACGGGTCTTTCAAGACGATCGCCCGGACCGCCACGCGGCTGGAGCAGGCGAGCGATCTGACGCCGCAGCGCCCGGCCGAGCGCAAACCGGTTCGCCGGCGCGCGTCCCGCGGCCGCGCCGCGTAAGCACGAGATCCTCGAGGGCGCCCCGCTCGCGGGGCGCTCTTCCTTTTTCCGCTAGCCTCTTTGCGCGATGGTCCTCTGCACGGGTTCGATCGCGTACGACTACATCCTGACCTTCAAGGGTCGTTTCAAGGACCACATCCTTCTCGACAAGACGCACATCCTGAACCTGAGCTTTCTGGTCGACGACCTCCAGAAGCGAAGGGGAGGCGTCGCCGGCAACTACGCCTACAACCTCGCGCTGCTCGGGCAGCCGGCCGCGGTGCTCGCCACCGCCGGGACGGACGCCACCGAGTACCGCGACTGGCTGGAGGCCAAAGGCGTCGACTGTCGCGGCTTGCGCTTGCTCGAGGGCGAGATGAGCGCCACGGGATTCACCACCACCGACATGGACGACAACCAGCTCACCGGCTACTACGGCGGCGCGATGTGGAAGGCGGCGATGCTCGGCCTCGAGGACGGCCCGCCCGACCTGGAGGCCGTGATCATCGGCCCCAACGACCCCGGCGCGATGAAGCGCCTGGTGGGGGAGTGCCGCGACCGCGGCGTGCCGTTCGTCTTCGACCCGGCGCACCAGCTGCCGATGATGGACGGGTCGGACGTGACCGACAGCACGACCGGCGCGTGGATCGTGATCGGCAACGACTACGAGCTCGAGCTCATCCAGGAGCGCACGAAGCGCACCACCAAAGGCTTGCTCGAGCTCTCGCAGATCGTGGTCACGACGCTCGGCCGGCATGGCTCGCGCATCACCACCCTCGAAGAGTCGGTGGACGTGCCGGCCGCCCCGGCCGGGCGCGAGGCCGACCCGACAGGCGCCGGCGACGCGTACCGCGCGGGGTTGGTGGCTGGACTTCTGCGCGGGCTGGACCTGGGCGAGGCGGGGTGCATCGCGTCCCTGGCGGCGACGTACGCGGTCGAGCAGGTCGGGACCATCGAGCACGCGTACACGCGAGAGGATTTCTGCGCCCGGCATAAGGACGCCTTCGGGTTCGATGTCTCGGAGAAGCTCTGGGTTAGTTGAACTTTTTGCCCTGGTCGCGCCTGTAAGCCCAGAGCGCGAGCAGGAAGAAAGCGACTGTGTAGCCGGCCATGTACAGCCAGTCGGCGGAGATGTCGTCATAGGACACGCCAACTGAGTTCCAGACGAGGTGCGCCGCGCGGTACAGCGGCAGGTAGGGCGCGATGTCGCGGAGGAACTGCGGCAGCAGCTGCAGGGGGAAGAACAGCCCGGACGCGAAGGCGGTCGGCAGGTAGATGAGGTTGGTGACCGCCGGCGCCGAGTTGGGCCCGGCCAGGTAACCCAGCGCAAAGCCGAGGCCGATGAACGGGATCGAGCACAGCATCGCGCGGGCTCCCAGGGTCAGCCACTGCGAGGCGCCCAGGTGCACCCCGCCCGCGGCCGCCGCAAAGAGGCTCAAGACGACGATGGACATGAGCGCGATCGCCAGCGCCGACAGCGCCTTGGCGAAGAAGTAGACGGCGGCCGGCAGCGGCGTCGACTTCATCAACAGGTCCTGCTTCTGCCCGCGCTCGTTGGCGAGCGAGATCCCGAAGCCGAGCACCATCACGTTGGCGACGCCGTACAGCGCCATGGATGCGAGGAAGTACTGGCCGAACAGGACGTCCGACCCCTTGAACAGCGGTTCTTTCGCGTTCCCGAGCCCGATGAACGCAAAGAACATCGAGGGCAGAACGATGCTTGTGACGCTGAAGGCGGGGACGCGAAGCAGCTTCAAGAACTCCGCGTATGCCTGCCGCCCCAGCATCGGCAGGACCGGCGCGGTGCGCATCCGTGCGGCGACCGCGCTCACACCCGCACCTCGCGCTGCGTCATGGCGATGAACGCCTCCTCGAGGTCGGCGCCGGCGACCTCGAGCTCATGAAGCTCGACACCGCGCCGAAACAGCTCCCGGAGAACCTGCTCCGGCTCGCTGGTTAGGAGCCGGACGCGATGGTCGTCGACGACCTTCGAGTTCAGGGGAAGACCGTCGAACTGGCTCTCGTCGCGTGGGCTCGGGGTCGTGAACGTGATCCGCTTGCCGGCGACCTGGGACTTGATGGCAGCCGGACTTGCGTCGGCGATAACCCTGCCCTGGTTGATCACGATCACGCGCTGGGCGAGCTGGTCGGCCTCCTCGAGGTAGTGGGTCGTCAGGACGACGGTTCGTCCCCTTGCCGCCAGCGCGGCCACCTCCTCGATGAAGCGCCGGCGTCCCTCCACGTCCATGCCGACCGTGGGCTCGTCGAGGAACAGCGTGTCGGGGTTGCCGCACACCGCCAGGGCCAGGTACAGGCGCTGGTGCTGGCCGCCGCTAAGGTCCTTGACCAGGCTTCGCGCCTTCTCCTCGAGACCCGCCATCGCGATGGCCTCGGCTGCCGGCAATGGCGCCGGGTAGTAGGAGCGGAACAGGTCGACGATCTCGGTCACACGCAGCATCCCGGGAACGCCTGACTCCTGGAGCATGACGCCGATCCGGCTGCGGGCCTTGAGGTCCTTCGGATCGAGACCGAACAGCCGCGCCGTGCCTGAGGTCGGGTTGCGCAGGCCCAGCATGAGGTTGATCGAGGTCGTCTTGCCTGCGCCGTTCGGGCCGAGCATGGCGACGATCTCGCCCGCGTCGATCTGGAAGCTGACGTCGCGCACGGCCTCCACATCCCCGTAGCGCTTGGTGACGTGGGTCAGCTCGACGACCGGCTGAGGCATCGGCTAAAGGCTAGAGTTTTCGGGTGACGACGATCTTCACCCAGATCATCGAAGGCCGGCTGCCGGCGCGCTTCGTCTGGAAGGATGACCGGTGCGTGGTCTTCCTCTCCAACCGGCCGCTGCGCCCCGGCCACTCGCTGGTGGTGCCGCGGGAGGAGATCGACCACTGGCTCGACCTCGAGCCCACGCTGCTTGATCACCTGGCCGAGACCGCGCAGGCCGTCGGCCGCGCGCAGATGGCGGGGTTCAAGCCGGAGCGGATCGGCGTGATGCTCGCGGGGCTGGAGGTGCCGCACTGCCATTTCCACGTGGTCCCGATCCGCGGCCTGCACGATCTCGACTTCGGCAACCAGGACCCGGACCCTGACCCCGCGATGATGGACGAGGCCGCGGAGACGGTCCGGCGCGAGCTGCGCCGGCTCGGCTACCCGCAGGTGAGCGACTAACCAGGCGCCAGCAGCTTCTCCAGCTGCTTGATGTGCAGCTCCAGGTGGCTGACCAGAGGCAGGCGCGCGATCTCCTCGGCCGTCATGGTGATCCCCTCACCGAGGTCGGCTGACCGGCGAAGCGCTTCGGGCTCGGTCTCGCGCAAGGTCTTGATTGTTCGCGCGTGGTCGGCGAGGGTCATGCGCACCAGATCGGCCGGTTCGAGCTGTGACATCTGGTGGCCGACCGTGTCGCGGAGGTGCACCGCCTCGAGAAGGTCCATGTTCGGCTGCTGGCCGCTGGACACCCGGTGCACGAGCACGCCGTAGAACTTGGAGAGGACGGCGATGTGCGCGAGCAGCTCATGAGCGTTCCAGTCGCTCTCGCCTCCATGCTCGGCCTTGACTCGCGGCGCCAGCGCGGCCAACCGGTCTGAGGCGTCCTGCAGGCGGTCGGCGAGCAGGTTGCGTTCCCTGTCGAGGTATGTGGCCATGAACGACCTGACGTCGTCGAGGGTGAAGGCTGGGCTCTCGATTTTCACCGCGCCCTCAGCCTAAGGGAGAATCGAAGCATGTGCTACAGCGATGACGCCCGAGTGCCTCTGCCGCCGGTGGGCGGCGCCGCCGCCGACCAGGGTGACCTGACCCTCACCTCCTCCGACGGCACGAAGTTCATGGCCTACTTCGCGCGGGCCTCGCGCCCGGGCGGAGCCGGGATGGTCGTCCTCCCCGACGTCCGCGGGCTGCACCATTTCTTCAAAGAGCTCGCGCAGCGATTCGCCGAGGCTGGCATCGACTCGGTGGCCATCGACTACTTCGCGCGCACGGCGGAGTCCGACGACCGCAGCGACTCGTTCGACTACATGCCGCAGGTGCAGAAGACGACCCCGGAGAACATCGCCGCCGACGTCGGCGCGGCGATCGCGTACTTGAAGTCGAAGGAAGGAGGCGCAGTGAAGTCGGTGTTCACGGTCGGGTTCTGCTTCGGCGGCTCCAACTCCTGGAACCAATCGGCGGCCCAGCGCGACCTTGCCGGAGCCATCGGTTTCTACGGTCGCCCCGTGCGCAGCGAGCCCAACATCCCGAAGATGAAGGCTCCCCTGCTGCTGATGATCGCGGGCGCGGACGCGGCAACCACGCCGGAGCAGAACGCCGAGTTCCAGTCCGCGCTCAAGGCGGCAGGCGTGCCCTTCGAGGCCCACGTCTACAAGGACGCTCCCCACAGCTTTTTCGACCGGTCCTTCGCGCAGTGGAAGGACGCCTGCGACGACGCCTGGAGGCGGATGCTCGACTTCGTGGGCAAACACAGCTAGTCGCGCAACAGCGAGGTGGATGCGACCTCGACGATGAACTCGCCGATCTCGTCCGCGTCCATGCCCCACGTTGTATGCAGGCCCGCGAACGTCTCGGAGTCGGTGAGCAGCCACAGCAGCCTGGCGGCGTGCTCGGCGGTCACCCCGGGTCGAAGCTTGCCCTGTTCCGCCAGCCGTCCGGCCTGGTACCTCATCCCGCCGGCGCGCATCTCCTCGCCGATGACCTCGCCCTCCATCACGGTGGGCTCGAGGCGGGCGAGCACGCGGACACGCCGCGCCAGCTCGTAATCGGTGGCGTACATCCGCGCGCCCTCCGGCAGCGCTCGGCGCATCGCTTCTGCGGCGTCCGCCAGGTTGAAGAGCGCCAGCACGCGATCGAAGCCGCCGCGCATCTGGGCGTCCACCATCACGGCGCCGACCAGGCCTCCCAGCGACCCGTACGTCGAGTAAAGGGTGGAGCGGGCGACTCCCGCCCTGCGGGCGACGTCTCCCATGGTGATGACGGGCGACGGCCCGTCGAGGATTGCCTGCCGCGCCGACTCGAGCACCTTGCGCCTGGTCTCCTCGACGCTTTCGGCGCGGGCCTTCATGCGATAGGTTCGAGGCATTGTCCGCATCCTACTTGACAAGACACTCTGTCGTCCTAATAATTGACCGGACAGTGAGTCCTGTCAAAAAAGGAGATAGACGATGGCGATGCTGGCTGTACCCGTCCGGCTGAGCGAGGCGAAGATCGTGGACCTGGTGACCTACCGGAGGGACGGCACGCCGGTGCACACACCGGTGCTGTCGACCCCGCGCGATGGGGTGCTTCTGATTCGCACCCACCACACCGCCGGCAAGTTGAAGCGGCTGCGCCACAACTCCAGGGTGGAGGTGACGCCGTGCAACGGCAGGGGGCGAGTGATCGGGGGCACCAGCTCGGGCAGGGCCCGCGTCCTGGCCGCCGAAGAGACCTCAGCGTGCCTCGAGCTGTTGCACCGACGCCACGGCCTCGTCGGCTACGCCTCCACCTGGCTTCGGCACCGTTACGGGCGCGACGTCTTCATCGCCGTGCAGCCCGACTAGGGCCTTTCTCGACGCTGCGTCCAGCGCTGGGCGGCAACGTATAGTCGGGGTCGATGGCCAGGTTGGCCCCGACGTCCAAGCCGCCCAGGACGGCGCCCCGCCTGCCGCAGGGTCTGATCGACGAGCTCGAGCGCCGCCACGCGGGCATGGCCCGGCACATGGCCAGAGCCGTGGTCACGCTCGTCCGCTGGGACGCGTCGACCGGGTTGCCTCCGCAGCGGGACGCGATCGTCCGCGCTTGCGAGGCCGGTCTCGACCTCTTCATGGCCACGGCCCGTGAGGCGCGGCCGGCGACCCAGGAGGAGCTGCGGCGCGTCGCCCAGCTGGGCATCCTCCAGGCCCGCAGCAGCCAGTCGGTCGAGCCGATCCTCTCGGCCTACCGGATGGCGGCGCGCGTCGCGTGGGACGAGATCCTGCGCGCGTGGCGCGGCCACCCCGAGGCGACTCCCGAGGCCCTCATGCTCGTCGCCAACTACGTCTTCGCCGCGCTCGACCAGGTCGCGGCGGAGGTGACCAAGACCTACCTTCATGCGCGCGAGCAGCACATGCAGCGTGGCACGCGCGCGCATGCGCGCCTGTTCCACGCCCTGATCAGCGACAACTTCGACTCCGAGCTCGAGCTGCAGCGGCAGGCGCTGGCCCTCAACACGCCGCTCGCCGCGAGCGGCTACGTCGCCATCGTCTGCAAGCTCGTGGTCGGCAACCGCGACGGCGAGCGAGGCGGGCAGGCGCTGGCCGAGGTGACGGCCTCGCTGGACATGCCGCGCGGCGCGCTCGTCCACGCGACCGACCCCAGCACGCTCGTGATCCTCTGGCCTGCCGAGTCGCTCTCCGACGTGGAGCTGGCGAAGCAGTTCCTCGTGAGGCTCCAGGAGGAGGCCGGGCAGCGCTCGGGCACCCTGCGCGCGCGCGTCCGCGCCGGCGTCGGCAGCTACCACCCAGGCCTGCACGGCATCTCGCGCTCCTTCCTCGAGGCGCAGCAGGCGATCGAGGCGGGGCGCAAGCTTCGCCCGGATTCCCTGGTGCACGGCCACGACGAGGTCATCCCGCACCTCGTCCTGGCCCAGAACCCGCGGCTGGCCGAGCGGTTCGTCAACCACAGCCTCGGCCGGCTGATGGACCCCAAGGTCCGCAACCGCGGCCAGCTGCTGGAGACGCTCGACGCTTACCTGGCCAAGGGTTCGGTCAAGGGCGCGGCGACCGCCCTCGGCCTGCACCGTCACACCGTGCTGTACCGGCTGGAGAAGCTGAAGGAGCTGCTGGGCGGCGATCTCGATGCGCCGGCCACGCGGCTGCGCCTCCAGCTGGCCCTGGATCTGCAGAAGCTTCTCTAGGCCCAGAAGAGGGCCCTGCGGGGTCCCGCCAAGTTCGACTTTCTACCCAATGTCCAAATACTGAGCGGCGTTTTGCTACTCGGCGCGGCTGCCGATTGGCCCCTGCGTCCGTATGCTGTTTCTATGACGGAAGAGTCAAAATCCAACGGACGACGCGTGGCCGTCACAGGCATGGGTTTCATCACCCCGATCGGCATCGACATGGAGACCGTCTGGTCCAACCTCGTCGAGGGCGTCTCCGGCGTCGGCCGGATCACCCGCTTCGACACCACGAACTTCGACACCAAGATCGCGGCCGAGGTCAAGACGTTCAACCCCGAGGAGTACATGGACCGCAAGACGGCCCGGCACATCGGCCGTTACTGCCAGTTCGCGCTGGCCGCCTCCAAGCAGGCCCTGGCCCACGCGGGACTGGACCCGGCGCAGATGAACCCCGACGACGTCGGCGTCATCGTGAGCTCAGGCATCGGCGGCATGGAGGAGATCGAGAAGAGCCACACCGCCCTGATGGAGCGAGGCCCCAAGCGCATCAGCCCCTTCACCGTGCCGATGATGATCGCCGACATGGCGGCCGGCATCGTCGCCATCCACACCCAGGCCGGCGGCCCGAACTACGCCATCGTCAGCGCCTGCGCGTCCAGCGCGCACGGCATCGGTGAGGCGTCGGAGATCATCAAGCGCGGCGACGCCGTGGCCATGCTCGCGGGCGGGTCCGAGGCGACGATCACACCCCTCACGATGGGCGCTTTCTGCCAGATCAAGGCGACGAGCGAGCGCAACGACGAGCCGGAGAAGGCGTGCCGTCCCTTCGACCTCGGGCGTGACGGCTTCGTCATGGGCGAGGGCTCGGTGATGTTCGTGCTCGAGGACATGGACCACGCGCGCAAGCGCGGGGCCCGGGTCCTTGCCGAGATCGCCGGCTACGGCGCGAGCGCCGACATGTACCACTTCACCGCGCCGCAGCCGGAGGGCAAGGGCGCGGCCCGGGCGATGCGTCAGGCGCTGGATTCGAGCCGGGTCGACCCGAAGCAGGTCGGCTACGTCAACGCCCACGGCACGTCGACCAAGCTCGGCGATGTGGCCGAGACCAAGGCGATCAAGTCGGTCTTTGGCGACCACGCGTACGAGCTCGCGGTCAGCTCCACCAAGTCGGTGCACGGCCACCTTCTCGGCGCTGCCGGGGCGATCGAGGCCGCGGCCTGCGTGCTCGCGCTCGAGCGCGGACTGCTCCCGCCGACCATCAACCTCGACGACCCCGACCCGGACTGCGATCTCGACTACGTGCCCAACAAGGCGCGCAAGGCAGAGGTCGAGGTCGCGATCTCGAACTCGTTCGGGTTCGGCGGCCACAACGCGACCCTCGTCATCAAGAAAGCCCCCGCGGGCGGGAACTAGGAGTAAGGGAATGGCAAGCCAGCTCGACTTCAAGGAACTGCAGGAGCTCTCGGCCGAGATCCTCGGTATCGACCCCGGCCAGGTGCAGATGGACAAGAGCTTTCAGCGCGACCTGGCCGCAGACTCGCTCGACCTGGTCGAGCTGATCGCGGCGATCGAGGACAAGTACGACGTCGAGCTGCCCGACGAGGAGCTCGAGAAGATGAAGGTCATCGCCGACCTGTGGAAGTACCTGGAGCAGAAGACCGCCGAGCGGCTGGAGGCCTAGCGGCGATGGCGATCACCACCAGCTACCGCACACGCTCGGACGCGGTGCCGCTCCGCTCCTTCAAGGCCAAAGGCCGGCAGTCGGCGATCGCCGGCATCGGCGTCTACGCGCCGGACAAGGTGCTGTCCAACTTCGACCTCGAGAAGATGATGGACACCTCGGACAAGTGGATCACCGAGCGCACTGGAATCCACCGCCGGCACATCGCCGAGCCGGGAACGACCACGTTCGAGCTCGCGACCAACGCCGCCCGCGCCGCCCTCGAGGCCGCCGAGGTGAGTGCCCGCGATCTCGACATGATCCTGGTCGGCACCTCGTCGCCAGACGGACCGTTTCCGTCCGTCGCGTGCCGCGTGCAGAACGAGCTGGACGCGCCAGGCGCGGTGGCGTGGGACACGCTCGCCGCCTGCACGAGCTTCGTCTACGCGCTCTCCATCGCCGACTCCTACATCGCGACCGAGCGTGCCGACAACGTGCTCGTGATCGGCGCCGAGGTCCTCTCCCGCATGCTCGACTACTCGGACCGCGGCACCGCCGTCATCTTCGGCGACGGCGCGGGCGCGGCGGTGGTGCGCCCAGCGCCCAAGGGCGCCGGCTTCCTGAGCTGGTGCCTGGGCTCCGACGGTCGCGGTTACGCCCAGGTCACGTGCGGCAACATCGAGAAGGGCGCATACGCGAACAAAGACACGACGCCGTTCATCGACATGGTCGGGCCCGACGTCTTCAAGTTCGCGGTCGACATCTTCATCCGCCAGGCGACCGAGGTCTGCAACACGGCGGGCGTGGGCCTGGACGAGATCGACCTGTGGGTCCCGCACCAGGCGAACTTCCGCATCATCGACGCCGCCGCGCGCCGCATCGGCCTGCCCATCGAGCGCGTGGCGGTCAACATCGACGAGTACGGCAACACCTCGAGCGCTTCGATCCCGCTGGCCCTGGAGGAGGCGGTGCGCAAAGGCCGCGTCAAGTCGGGCGACCACGTGCTGCTCGCGGGCTTTGGTTCTGGACTGACCTGGGGCGCCACGCTCCTGCAGTGGGCGTAGCGCGCATGACCTGGTGATCGACCTATCGGGCCCGATCGCGCTTCTCTTCCCCGGGCAGGGGGTGCAGAAGCCGGGGATGGGCAAGAGCCTCTACGACCGCTACCCCGCCGCGCGACGGGTGTTCGAGCGCGCCGAGGAGGTGCTCGAGATGCCCGTGCGCAAGCTCTGCTTCGAGGGCCCGCTCGAGGAGCTGAACCGGACCGACGTGATCCAGCCGTGCGTGATGACGGTCTGCTGGGCCGCGTACGAGGTCTGGCGCGAGAGCTACGGCCTCGAGAACGTCAGCGTCACCGCCGGCCACAGTCTCGGCGAGATCGCCTCGCTCGCGGCCGCCGGCTCCATCTCCTGGGAGACCGCGCTGCTGCTCGTCAAGGAGCGTGGCCGCGTCATGGCGCGGGCCGCCGGCGAGCACGTAGGGATGATCGCCATCGTCGGCCTCGACGAGGCGAAGGTCGAGGAGATCCGGGTCGACGCTTCGCGGCGCGGCCGGCTGTGGATCGCCAACCGCAACGCCGACGTCCAGTTCGTGCTCTCGGGTGAGATGCCCGCGGTGCAGGAGGCGGAGCGCCTCGCCACCGCGGCGGGCGCGCGACGTGCGCTCATCCTCACCATACCGCTGGCCGCGCACACCCCGCTGATGGAGGCCGCCGCGACCGCGTTTCGCAACGCCGTCGACCGTCTGCAGCTCAAGGCGCCGTCGATCCCGATCCTGGCCAACGCATCAGGGGAAGCGCTCCGCACCGTGGCCGCGCTGCGCGAGGAGCTGCGCCTGCAGATGCTGCGCCAGGTCGACTGGGCGCGGACGATGGTGGCGATGCGGGCGATGAAGGTGCGCACGGTGGTCGAGCTGGGTCCGGGCCGGGTCCTGGCAAGCCTGGCTGCCAAGCACATCCCGGGAGTCGACACCTGGAACGCAGAGGAGCTGTTCGTGGACTTCGCAGGACCGGCCACGACGGCCTAAGGTGGCAGACCTCGACGGCAAGACCGCGCTCGTCACGGGCGGCGGCAAGGGCATCGGCCGCGCCATCAGCCAGACCCTGGCGGGTATGGGCGCAAAGGTGGTCGTGAACTACCGGTCGGACGCGGCCGCGGCCGAGGAGACCGCTAACGCGCTGCCCAACGCGACCGCGCACAAAGCCGACGTCGGCGATCCCGCCCAGGTGGAGGCGATGGTCAAGGCCATCGGTCGTGTCGACGTGCTCGTCAACAACGCCGGGGCGGTGCGCGACAAGCTGCTCATCCAGATGTCGCCGGCGGACTGGGAGGATCTCATCCGCACCGACCTGCTCTCGGCCTTCGCCACGACCAAGGCTGCCATCATGAGCGGCATGATGCGCGCGCGTTGGGGCCGCATCGTGAACATCTCGTCCATCGTCGGCATCACGGGCAACGCCGGTCAGACGAACTACGCGGCGGCGAAGGCGGGGCTGATCGGATTCACAAAATCGGTGGCCCGCGAGTACGGGTCGCGCAACATCACGTGCAACGCGGTCGCGCCAGGCTACGTGCGCACCGAGCTGACGACGGGTTCGCTGACCGACGAGATGGTGGCGGAGCTCGTGAAGATGACGCCGATCAGGCGCGAGGCCACCGCCGAAGAGGTGGCGGCGACGGTGGCGTTCCTCTGCTCCGAGAAGGCGGGCTTCATCACCGGCCAGGTGATCGCCGTTGATGGAGGGCTCTCCCTGTGAGCCTCCGCTCCCGGAAGCTCCTCGCATCTTCGCGTCCTATACGGCCGGGCGCCTGCGGCGCTGAAGCCCGCGTCAAGGGCCCCGGCGCTCACTCGTCACGCATCTACCGATGCGCTCCTCGTCGCGCCACCCTTTCCTTGGCTCCGGCCGTCTATGCCGCGAACCTGCGTCGGATCTCCGGGATCGGAGGCTCCTGATGGCGGTCCTCGAACAGCACCAGAAGGAGGTCGCGATCCAGGGCGACGACCTGCCCGAGATCCTGCTGCCCACCAACTGCCCGGGGTGCGGCATCGGGCTCGAGCTCCAGGAGCTGCGCGCACACAACTACGTCTGCACGAACTGCGGCCATCACTTCCGCCTCGGCGCCGACGTGTGGATCCCGCTCATCGCCGACGCCGGCTCGTGGGAAGAGCGGTGGACAGACGTCCGCTCCCACGACCTCCTCAACTGGACGGTGCCGAAGCGCTACCAGGAGATGGTCGAGGAGCTGCTGTCCGAGGGCCTCAACGAGGCCGTGCGCACGGGCACGTGCACGCTGGACGGCCATCCGATCTGGCTCGCCGCCTTTGACTTCGGCTTCGTCGGCGGCACCCTGTCTATCGTCGCCGGGGAAAGGCTTGCCCGCGGCATGGAGCAGGCCGCGTCGTCGGGCACGCCGTACGTGCTCGTCTCCGCGTCAGGCGGCGCGCGCATGCAGGAGGGGGTGCTCGCCCTGATGCAGCTGGCCAAGGTGAACGCCGCCGTGGGCAGGCTCCACGACTCTGGCGTGCCCTACTTCTCCGTCCTCACCGACCCGACGTTCGGCGGCACGGCGGCGTCGCTGGCGCTGATGGGCGACATCAACATCGCCGAGCCGGGCGCGTCGATCGGTTTCACCGGCCCGCGCGTGATCAAGCAGGCCACGTACGCCGACTTGCCGCCGGGCTTCCAGAGCGCGGAGTTCCAGCTCGCGCACGGGCAGGTCGACATGGTCCTGTCGCGCACCGAGCTGCGGCCGCTGCTCGCGCACCTGCTGGAGATGTATTCGTGAAATCCCCAAAACATCTGGGGATTTTCTGGGGGCCCATGTGAGCGTCTGGGAGATCGTCGAGCTGGCCCGGCACCCGCAGCGGCCCTACTCGCTCGACTACATCCGCCGGCTCGCGCCTGACTTCATCGAGCTGCACGGCGATCGTCTGTCGGCGGACGACCCGGCGCTGGTCGGCGGCGTCGGCACCTGGCATGGCCGGACGACCATCTTTCTCGGCCACCAGAAAGGGCGGAGCATGAAGGAGCGGGTGGCCAGGAACTGGGGGATGATGCACCCCGAGGGCTACCGCAAGGCCCTGCGCCTCGCTCGTCACGCGGCGAAGTTCGGATTCCCGATCGTGTCCCTGATCGACACCCCTGGCGCCTACCCCGGGGCGGGTGCGGAGGAGCGTGGCATCGCGGCCGCGATCGCGGATTCGATCATGCAGTGGTTCCGGATCCCTGTGCCGATCGTCGCCGCGGTTATCGGCGAGGGCGGCAGCGGCGGGGCGCTCGGCATGGGCGTCGCCGACCGCGTGATCATGCTCGAGAACTCGATCTACTCGGTCGCGTCGCCGGAGGCCGCGGCGTCGATCGTGTGGCGGGACAACTCGCGCAAGGTCGAGGCCGCCGAGCAGCTGCAGCTGACCTCGCGCGAGATCATCGCCATGGGCGTTGTCGAAGAGGTCGTGCCCGAGCCGGAAGGAAGCGCCAGCGCCGACTACGACGGTGCGGCTGAAGCGCTCGACGAGGCGCTGTACAGGCACATGAAGCCGCTGTTCGAAGAGACCGCGGCCGACCTCCTGCAGCACCGCTACGACCGCTTCCGCTACATCGACTCCCTGATCCACGCCGAGCCTCACTTCGGACCAAAGATCTAGGTATGAGCGGGAACCCAGAGGTGTTCCCGCGCTGACGCGCGGGAGCCCTGGAAGGACGGCGGCTCCGCCGCAGGCGCTGCTCACCCTCCGGTATAAGGTTTGGCTCTTTTGAATGAGATTCCACGTACGACGACTGGGAGACGCGGATAACAAAGTCGCGGCCGGAGTGAATCCGGCCGCCAATGCGACGTCGGCAGCAGCGAAGGAGCGGTGAGTTGAGGGTAGTCGCCCAGCGCGTCGCTTCAGGCTCGGTCAGCTGGGACGGCGAGGCTGCAACCATCGGCCCCGGCTTTGTGTTGTTGGTGGGAGCAGGTGGCGATGACGACGAAGGCACGGTGCAGAGGCTCGCGGACAAGATCATCGACCTGCGCGTCTTCGCCGACGAGGCCGGGCGCATGAACCTGAGCCTGCCCGACGTCAAGGGCGCGGCCCTGATCGTGTCCCAGTTCACCCTGTTCGCGGACATGAGCAAGGGGCGCAGGCCAAGCTTGCTCAAGGCCGGCGATCCCGGGCGCGCCGAGCAGCTCTACGAGCTGTTCGTGAAGCGGTTTCGGGAGCGCGGAATAGAGACGAAGACCGGGAGCTTTGGAGCCGTCATGCGTGTGTCCATCGAGAACGACGGCCCGGTCACGCTCGTGCTGTCGACCGACGAGTGGGTGACACGTGTCTAGTAGGCGGCCGCTGCTGCCATACGCGGCATTCGTCGCGTTGTCGTTGATCTGGGGCGGGTCCTTCCTGGCCATCAAGGTGACGGTCCAGGACATGAGCCCGACCGCACTCCTGCTCTTTCGTTCGATCTCAGGGTTGGTCGCCCTCGCCCTGATCGTGCTCGCCCTCGGCAAGCCGCTGTTCGGGCCGGGATGGCGCGGGCGGGTGATCGGCTTCGCGATCATGGCCGTCACCAACGCGGTCATTCCGTGGATCTCCATCGGGTGGGGCGAGGAGCGAATCTCGAGCGGCCTGGCAAGCATCCTGAACTCCACGACCACGCTGTGGACGGCGATCCTCATCTTCTGGGTCATGCCGAGCGAGCGCCCGAGCCTGGTCAACTACCTCGGGGTGATCGTCGGATTCGCAGGCGTCGTGGTCCTCGTGTATCCGAGCCTCGCCGCGCACGGCATCTCGGGGGACGTCCTCGG
>Ga0209058_1001042_pt1 | contig 23759 bp, 36 predicted proteins | sample GraSoiAngelo_147_FD_185904 | JGI IMG/M metagenome (GOLD analysis project Ga0209058, IMG submission 185904) | Grasslands soil microbial communities from the Angelo Coastal Reserve, California, USA - 14_1009_05_40cm (SPAdes) (version 2) | ecosystem: Environmental > Terrestrial > Soil > Grasslands ... | reverse complement strand
CACTCGTTTCGGCGGTGCAATCCGGCGTGCCATTTGTCGCGCAGGGCGGATCGAGAAAGGCGGCCGGCGAACTCGCACGGAAGCTCAACGAGCTTGCGCAATCCGCCGGGCGCTACTACTGCATTTTCACCAACAGTGGCACTGAAGCGGTCGAGGCAGCGCTCAAGCACGCCTACAAGGTGAGGTTCGACGCGGTTCGGCGTCACTACGAAGCGACGACGCGCAAGCTGCACGATGTCGTGAGACAGGCCGCGCAAAGCAAAGCACCATACCAGTTGCCCGGTGGACGAAACGACCTCGCCAAGCTGAGGGAGGACCTGGACGAATACAACCTGGCCCAGCTCCAAGCATTCCAGGACGCGCCCGTGGTCTTCGCGCTGAAGGGGGGATTCCATGGCAAGACCTCGTCGGCCCTTAAGGTGACATTCAACCGCTCTTATCGCGAAGGCTTCGAAGGGCTATCTGCGATTCGACCCATCTTTCTGGACCCGGAGCGACCTGAATTGCTCGTCGAGCTCGCCGCCGAGGCGCGGATTGAATTCATGGGTACCGCCATCGACGGCGATCAGATCGTCATCCGGCGAGAGCCGGAAAGCAAAGTTGTCGCGCTCATCCTGGAACTGATCCTCGGCGAAGGCGGCATCCGCGTGGTTTCCGACGATGCACTTTCCACGTTTGCAAGACTGCATGAGCAGCTCGGAATTTCGTACATCATCGACGAGATTCAGACGGGCTGCGGTCGTACCGGACGCGTATTTGCGTGGCACGACACCGCTTTGCGGGCCATCGAACCGGACTATGTTGTCCTGAGCAAAGCGCTGGGTGGAGGGATGGTCAAGATCGGGACCGCGATGATTCACGAGCGTGTCCACGATCCAGATTTTGGCGTGCTGCACACGTCCACGTTCGCTGAGGACGAGCTGTCCTGCGCTGTCGCCGCGCAGACCCTCGAGATGATCACTCGCAACGACGGCGCACTGCTCGAGCAGGTGCGGCAGAAGGGTGCAAGCCTCTTACAAGAACTGCGCGCGGTTTGCTTGCGACATCCCAAGGTATATCGAGAGACCCGCGGGCGTGGCCTCATGATCGGCCTAGAGTTCCAAGACCTGGAAGAATGCGGACCTCTGTTGCGTTACGCCGCGAGGCAGGGGTTCCTTTCGCTGCTCGTGGCCTCCTACCTGCTCGAGCACCACCGCGTCCGTGTTCTCGCTCCGCTCACGACGCTCTTGAAAGGCAATCCCGGCAAGCGACGGCCGGCAGTACTGCGGATACAACCTCCCGTCACGATCACCGCCGAGGAGACGGAGCGCTTCATCGACGCGCTCGACGAAGTTGCGCGGATCCTCGAGGCGAATCAGGAGGGATATTTGGTGGGGCACATGTTCGACGAGCCCCCCTCGATGCAGGAGCGGCGATCACCTTCAAGTCGCCCAGTGCATTGGCCGGCCCCGGGCGCTCGGATCGCGTTCGATGCTCGAGTCGGTTTCCTTATGCATCCGACGTCCCTCAAGGTACTGATCGAGTTTTACTTCCCCTCCTTCCTCGATCGCCCGCAGGCGTGGGATCGCCTGTCGGCATGGTGGGAAATCCTCTGCCGTTTCCTCGAGCCGGACCTGGTGCACCGCGCTTATGTGCAGCGCGACGGGTTCGTGATCGAGACGAATGTGATTTGCATCCCCTACTTGCCCGAAACGATGATGTCCCTATACAGGGCGGGGAGGCGGGTCGGAGTTGCCAGCGAAGCGCGGCGGCGTCTGCAAGAACTTCAGGATCGCATCCAGGAAGGACTGATCGTCGCACGCGACCTCGGCGATGAAACGATCCCAACCTCGATCGTCGGATTGGGCGCATACACGTCGATCGTTACGGACCAGGGCACCGCGCTCAACGATTATGAAATTCCCATCACGACGGGAAACGCATATACCGTCGGCCTTCTCATACAGGGCGTCGAGGCGGCGGCCTATGCGAAGCGACTTGACCTGGCGAGCGCGGCAGCGGCGGTGATAGGCGCCGCTGGAAACATCGGCTCCGCATTGGCCACTATTCTTGCGACGCGCTGCGCTCGCCTGGTCCTGGTCGGGCGACGTGGATCCAGTTCGCGGCTGGATTCCACCTCGAACGCGTGCGTTGAGGCAGCGCAGCAGGCCGGACGACCTTTGGACGTACGGCAAGCCACTTCTTTAGAGGCGATCAAGGATTGCGACATTGTTGTCATCGCCACGAACTCTTCGGATGCGCGCTTGATTTCCCCCTCGCATGTCGGACCCCATTGCATCGTCGCGAGTGCGTCCGTACCTTCGAATCTCAGCGCGCAATTTGCCAACGTCTCGACCGACAGCGTGGTTTTTGATGGGGGATACGCTCGCCTTCCGTCCGGAAACGAGATCTGTTTCCTGGGGATGCCTCGGAACGGCCTCGCCTATGGCTGTCTATCGGAGACATTACTGATCGCGCTCGACGGAGATACGCAGTCCTTCGCGAAGGGCAAGCTTTCGCGAGAGCAGATCCAGCGCACGCTACTCTTGGCAAAGCGTTACGGCTTTGATCTCGGGGAATTCCGGCTTGGTCCGCAGGCTTCGGGGCCACGGCCGATCCGAGTAGAGACTTTCGATGCTCATTGGTAGATCAGAAAGACCGGCGCTACTACCGTCCCTGCGTTCGGTCGCGGACATTGTGGACAGATTGTTTCCCGCGTGGGGGACGCGACCGGCCATCCGCTACGACGACGGACAAACGTATGTCACCCTTGGCTTCGATGAGTACCTGAGAAATACCCGCCGGATGATTGCTTTCCTGGCCGCGGATGCCGATCGCCCGCGCGTGATTGCGACATTTGTCAAGAACCGTCCGGAATGGGACATGGTCGCACTTGCCACGTTCTACTGCGGGTGCATCCTGTTCCCGCTGGACACGACATTCAACGACGACGAGCTCAAGCGACTGCTCTTAACGAGCCCTCCCGATGACGTTCTCGTCGGGCGATCAAACATAGGGCGCCTTCGCGGCATTCTGTCCGAGCTTCGCCAGCGACCGAGGCTGTTGTTCGCCGACGCATTTCATGTACAGGCCGACGAGGGCGCCGAAGCGACACAAGAGGACCTCGTTCGTCTTTCCACACTTCAGCACGTGCCCGAGTTAGCAACCCTGCGCCCCAGTGCACGCCTGAACAACCCCGATACGATCCTCGCGCATTACGCGACGTCGGGCACGGTGAGCTTGCCCAAGGTCGTGCAGATCACTCACGGCAACATCCTGGCACAGTTGGTAGAAGCACTCGACGTGATTCAGCTCCGGCCCAACGAGGACGTCCTGAACATCGGTTCATACACCCACATCGCTACGCTGCTCGAGTTTCTTGTCACCAAGATCCGCGGATTCGCGGTGACGTATTGCACGCGGGACGTTGAAAGCGATGGCGTGCTCGAAGCGGAAATCAACCGGCTCAAGGCGCTTGGCGTACGCGTCCGCGTCCTCATGGCAGTCCCGAAGTTCTGGGTGTTTCTCATGAAGGATATCCTGGAGGAGATGAAGAACAAACCCGTGTGGCATGGCCTTTACCGTCACCTTGCTGCGGTTGAAAGGCATGCAGGCGTTATGGACCTGGGAACGCTGGACAAGGCCAAACTTTCCGCCCTGCGGGTTTTCGTCAGGAACAAGATGGGCGGCGCCTTCTCCTTCGGGATATCTTCTTCGTCGCGGCTTGACCCGGGAATTGCGGAAGTGTTCGCGAGGCTCGGCATCACGCTCATCGACATTTACGGCGCAACGGAAGCCTCCGGGATCATCGCTCGTAGTCGCCTAAACGAGAGCCGCCGAGGTTCCTGTGGCCGGTTGATCGAAGGACTCGAATACAAGATCGACGATCCACGCAATGTTCCTGGAATTCACCGCCCCGTTGGTGAGCTTTTCATCCGCGGAGGCACGATTTCGCCCGGTTACGTCGGCGAAGGAAACTCCGGACACGTCGATTCCGAGGGGTTCTACCGCTCAGGAGATCTTGCCTGGGTCGACGAGGATCGGTGGGTATGGCTCGTGGGGCGTCGGAAGGAGCTGCTGCTTTGCCACGACGGAACCTTCGTGGATCCGATGCACGTTTCCAATCTGTTGGTCCGATCGGTATGGATCAAGGACGCCCTCGTCACTCGATTAAACGAAGACCATGAACTGTCAGTCTTCGTTCAGCCGGACTGGAAGCGAATCGAGAAAGACGCTGGCTACCTGGAACGGGTGCGCATGGGAGTCAGCCGCGAGCAGGCAGTTCGGCCGCTTTTGGATTCTGCCGTAGCCGCCGCGGAGGAAATCTCGGCAACGACAGCCCTCCTGTCGCGAGAACGAATCTACATCCTGAAGCAACCCCTGGAACGCACACCAACCCATAAGGTGAAGCTCGTTCGCGAGCTTGAGCGATTGGACCGTAGCAACTGGCTCTAATCGCGAAGCAACTTGGATGGCGGAGGGCCAGCCGAGGAAAGCGCACCATCCAACTTGCATCGGGGACGAGCTGATGGATGAACTGCGAGCTCTCGATAGCAGATTCGCCGAGACATATCGCAGCCTCCCTCGCCAAAACCTCATCCGACTTGCTCAGGAGCACCGAGATCCGTCTACTGATCCCAGACGGTGAACCTCGTTGGAGGTTCTCACGTAACGAGCTCTCCGGGAAACCCGCGGCGACACCGGCAGCTCGGTCGTGGGAATCCACAACGGTGCTTGCTCGCTCTTGCGTTTGCCCATCGCCATGGTCCGCAGTGTACGATCTGGCCCGCCAGTCGCGATGTCCTTTCACCCACTTTCACCACGGGCTGCTAAGTCTTAGCAGTCTGGCGTTCGTCGCCCTCGGAGCTCTTGCGGAGGTTGACCTCGTATATGGGTCGGCGCAAATACCGCACTTGGGAATTGCCTAGAGCTTGCTAAATATCCGCCTGCGCATCGCGGTCTGCCCGACATGCGGCTCGTCGGCCGCGGCGCCCGTGCCCTCGCAACTGCCACGTTGCGCCTACTGCCTGCCCGCGCCGCGCTCACGCTGGAAGTTCTGGCTTGCGGCCGGCGTAGTCGCTGGCATCGCGGCCGCCTTACTGGCGCGATGATCAAAGCGCTCGCAGCCGCGCGCGATGCCTTCTACCTCGCGCACCGCCGCTGCGACCCGAAGAGCGAGCCGAGGACCATCGCGTCTGGGATGACGTGCCCGTGCGGCGCGGTGTTTGAGCGGTGGGTGACGGCGGAGGAGGTCGAGCTGGATCTACTGCGTCTGGCCCACCAGCCGTAGCCCACCAGCCGCTCGTCAATCCCCTCGTCGCCAATAGATGGATCATTAGCTGAAGTAACCTTCATGTTCTGCTAGACTCCCGCCAGCCACTCAACCGGTGAAAAGGAGGGCGCGAGCCTATCGGCGAACCACTAATGAATCAACAAGGGGCTACAAGCGTTTGGAGGGCCAGGTATGAGGAAGATGCTCCTGGTGGCTCTTGGAGTGGTCCTTCTTGTAGCGGACATCGTGAGCGTGTCAGCCCAAGCGAGCGATCCGAGAATTGGTACGTGGAAACTCAACGTGGAGAAGTCCAAGTTCAGTCCCGGGCCTGCACCCCGAAGTAATGCGCTGAAAATCGAGGCGTCCGGCCAGGGAGAGAAAATCACTACTGAGGGGGTCAACGCGGAGGGAGGGCGCATCGCGACCCAGTACACGGCTAATTTCGACGGCAAGGACTATCCGCTCACGGGCTCCTCAGTCGCGGACACGGTTTCACTCAAGCGAATCGACGCCCGGACCACGGTACGCACTGACAAGAAGGACGGTAAGGTGGTTCAGACCTTGACACGGGTCGTCTCCCAGGACGGGAAGACGATGACCGTCACGGTAAAGGGCACGGACTCTCAGGGTCGGACCGTGGACACCGTCGCTGTCTGGGAAAAGCAATAGAACTGGGGAGGCATGTAACCGCTTAACTCTAGTCGCACAACAACGGATCGCGGCCAGGAGGCATCACATGGGCAGAATGCTTTTGGCACTCACCGTCGCGGCCTCCCTCATTGGTCTGTCGGAAACGACGCATGCGATACCACAACCGGCCAGCGGCGCTTTTCAGGTAACAGGTTTGACGCCAACCGCGCCGCCGCAGCAGCGTGGAGGCACGTGCTTCATCGAGGCTGCTCTCACGTTTGCCTTCCACGGCACGCTCGAAGGATCCTTCGCCGCCAACATCACGATCATCCGTGCTGGCGAATGTGGGCAGCCCGGGCCCGAGGCGTTTCGGTCAGCGGGAACGTTCACCGGCACCGTCGCGGGTGTCGCCGGAACCTTCGATTTCAACTTCCAGGGACACATCGACGCGGCCGGTAACGCCCGCGGCGAACTGGCGATACATCGCGGAACGGGAGGCCTCGCCACCCTCCATGGCCAGCTAACGTTGAGCGGTCAAGCCGGCGTGGGCGGTACGTATGAGGGCTTCGTAGACTTGGCGCCATGACCGGCAGCGTGCGGGTTAGTTCTCGCTATCTTCGCGGTGGCGCGTAGGGCACGCACGCGCCCCGATTCCTTGGGGACACGTCGATCCCCGGGGACCGTACGTACCCCGGCCCGATCAGTTGACCGCTGAGGAGCCGGATGGGGCCCCGCGCCGCCATTTCACCGCCAGTCGCCACGCCGGTCCGGACCTCTGTAAGGCTATCGCGGTCTAACGACGGCTTTCTGACGTCACCACGGCGGGCGCCGCTGCACCCAAGCCGCTTCAGGTGCCCGACCCTGGGGCGGCGCGCTCGGCCGAGCGCGAGGGCTCGCGCTCGGCCGACGGTTCTCCGCCTCGACCGTCACGTCAGCGCCGGCGAACGGGCGGAGCTCAGAGCGGGCACCGCCCGAAGTGCGTTGGATCCATCTTGCGGAGCAGTTTGTTCGCGAGGATCTCCGCTGCGACTCCCCGTCCGGAGGCAAGCGCCTGCTGATTGCTGAACTCGAAGTGTAAGCCACCGACGACTCGAGATCGTCCCGCCTCCGCAGCGCCGGCAGAGAAGCTCGGATACTGGCGAGGCGCGTTGGGAGGGTTGCCAGTGGTCGTATCGGTCAGCAGAGTGAACGCGATGTCGTCGGCGCAGAAAAATCCTGCGAGCGCAGCGGCTGCGGCCGCGCTGAACGAGCTGTGGCCCGACCAGTACTCTGGCGAGCCGCCGACCATGCCTGATCTCGCCGACCAGGTCGTGTCGACCGTGTTGTTCGGGGGGTCCGTATACGGATTGCCGTCCGTGTCGGCCTCGCGGATGGCGGTCGTTGGGCGCCAGTGATGAAAGAACCACTTCGTGTAAAAGGTCGGCGCGACGGTGTCCGCCAGGGCCATGCTCATCAGGGCGAACAACCGTGTGGCCTCCGGCAGGGGGAGCGGGTTGTCGGCGGTGACCGCGAGCGCGACCTGAATCCAGGCGCCGGGCGGCTGAGAGGTGCCGCCGCCCAGGCTCCAGTACCGGAACGTGTCGCGTTTGTCGTTGTCGAGAATCGCGGCGTTCCCGACGAGTTTCACATCGGCGAAAGCGGCCCCGTAGTCGAGACAGCTCGGTTGGTTGCAGCTTGGCGGATTCTTGACGACCTCCTTCCCGGAGCCGGAGTAGTGAGGAGCCTCTCCGGGGCCCGGCCCAGCGATCCCGAAAGGCGCCAGGTTGCGGAACTGTACGCCCGACCACGACGCCCTAAACTGACCGGGGGCCGAGACCCCTGGCTGCGTCTCCGAGCCCGTTGGTGGCGTCTGACGGCAACTCGACGTCGACCCAGTCAAGCTCGACCCATCGCTGGCCCGAGCCGCGAGCACCTGAGTGCCGACGTAGTCTCCCCATTCGCGCCCGGAGGAAGTGGGCCCTCCGGGGCCCAATGCCGCGAGATCGCTCGCGAGTTGTGCGTCGTAGATCGCGGCTTTCTCCGGAACCTCGCCGGCGAGAACCGCATGAGCCGCAGCGGATGCAGCCGCGTAGATGTCGCCTTGAGGCGGTGCATTGTCAGGAGGAACGAGCGCGGAGTCGCGCATGACGGGCGCGCCATGACCCGAGACGATTCCGTTCACCGCGTCGTACATGGCCACGTTGAGCATCGCGAGCAGTCTGGCCCCGTACGCGTCGACCGCGCCGCAGGCGCGGGCCCCACTGAAGCCGCGTATCGCATCGAGCGCGAGCCCGTTCCAGACACGTACGGGGTCCGGCGAGAGACCGGCCTCGGCAGCGCCCGTGAGCGCACCGCCGACGACCACGGCGAGCACCGTGAGTCCGAAGGCGAACGCCCGGACTCTTGCGAGCCTCGTGTCACCTTGATTCCCTGCGTTGGGAGCACGGGTGAGGAGCAGTGCGATGAGGTTCATGGAAGGTTCCTTTCTCCCGAACCGACCAACTTTCCCTCGTCGTGGCACCACGTCGCGGGAGTGGCTGTTCTGGTGCGGCGGAGCTCGTTCGCGTGGAAGGGCGCGATTGGAGCCGGCTTGGAGCGCAGCAAACATAGAGTTCCATCTCCGCGACCGAACGCATCTCGCCACTGGGTGTCTACCGTCCGCTAGTGTGCTTCCGGGTAGCCGACGGCTTACGGGTGCATCGCCAGCATGTCATCCGGGATTTCCGATTTGGACCCAAGTTCTCGTTCCCTCGCGTTTCTGAACGGACGACGTGACGTGCCAGAAGCCCGTTCTGCCGTTCGGAATGCGTCACACGGGCCGTTCCCGCGGCGCCCGGGAGGGGCTGACGGCCCATCTTCCGAAGGTTTGCCCTCGGCGACCCTCCGGCCCAGAGATACTCCCGCCAAGAGCGCTCCGCTTTTCCCTCCCTCCGTGCCCGGCCTTCTCGATCATGTGGGGTGCCATGCGAGTCGCTCGATGCGCCCGACAATCTGCCGAAACAGAGTCGGCGTCAAGTGGTGGCTCTCCGCCAGCTGCAGGATGAAGTACCGGGCGTGACGAATGAGGCGACCACCGGTCTTGAACAGCCGCTGCTGGAGGCTCGTCAGAGACCAGCTCTGGATGGCGAGGGGCAGGACCAGCCGGCGCAAGAGATTGCCGAGATTGTAGGCGATGACCCCGAGGAGCAAGCGCACTTCGTTGGCCCGGAACCGATGGCAGGAGAGCCGGGTCCAGTGGGTGGCGGCCTTGCCCTCTTTGATCCACTGCTCTGCCGTCCCGCGGTGGTTGTAGAAGCGGACGAGGCATTTGATGCTGCGCGCAAAGAGCGTGCGGACGCGATGGTCGTGCTGACGAGCATCATCACCCTTCTCCACCGACGACAAATTGTCGACCTGACAGTAAAGAACCGACTTCCGGCGATCTACTTCACGACGGAGTCGGTGGAAGGCGGAGGGCTTCTGTCATACGGCCCGAGTTTCAATGACTTGTTCCACCGCGCCGCGACTTACGTCGACAAAATCCTCAAAGGGGCCAAGCCCGCCGACCTCCCGGTCGAGCAGCCCACGAAGTTCGAGCTGGCGATCAACCTCAGGACCGCGAAGGCGCTGGGCCTGACGATCCCGCCGTCGGTGCTGGGGCGAGCGGACCGGGTCATCGAGTAGGCGTGCTCGACCAACGCGGCCAACTCCTCCGGGCGGCGCTCGGCTTCGCCGGGTGCGAGATGCCCTCATACGACCGAGCGCTCTGGGCGTTACGCACCTGGCTCGACTCCTGGCCCGGCATCGGCCACGTCGCCGTGGGGATGCACCGCCAAGGCTACGATCTGCAATTGATACAGTACGATGACCGTGGCTGGCGGGCCACGTTCTACACGACGGGGATGGAGCACTCGCCGACGAGCGCGACGGGCACCGGATGGGAGCGCACGCCGTGGCATGCGGTGCAGCGGGCGGCGTGGGAAGCAGTGAAGACGGTCGTCACGCTCGAGTAACCCTCGTTCCACGGAGTTTTGTCCTACACAGACTGTCGGCTAGACTAATTGGAACGATAGTTTGTCTATCGGCTTGCTTCTGGAGTCCCGCAATGCGACGTATCCTCTGCCTTCTAGTTCTCATTATCGTGCATGCGGCTCCATCCGCAACGCTCGGATCTAGCACTGCTCAAACGGTCGGCCCGCGCGTGATCCTCGGCGTCGATCCGACTGGCAGCCAGCGGTACGTCCAACTGGCTGACCGGGGAATGCCTGTCTTTCCGACGGCTGATGTCACGTGCGACGGCAACAGACGGATGATCCCGCTGACTCGTTCCGACGGCGTCGGCGACAAAATCGTCGCGACGTACACGGTGCCACCTAAGATCTCCGAGGAAATGCTCAAGCCGTCGAGTGTCGGCTGCTCATTCCAGGGCAAGAGATTGCTCTATCCCGGCAACAAATCCTCGCAGCGTGGCCCAGCCTACCTAAAAGCGTCGAGGCGGTGAAAGCGGAGGCGAGTCGTTCTCGGCGTGGAAGGGCTGCCTCGACGATCTCATCGCGCGAGGGTTGCGAGCGCCGCTGCTGGCGATCATCGACGGTAACGCCGGGCTGCGACGCGCCGTCGAGTTGGTGTGGCCGAGGGCTGCGGTGCAACGCTGCTGCGTCCATAAACTTCGGAATCTTGAGCGCAAAGCGCCGAAGCACGCGCTCGCTGCGATCCGCGACGACTTCCACCGGATCGTCTACGCGACCAATACTGATGCCGCCCACGTCGCGTACACGGCCTTCGAGCGCACGTGGGCCAAGCGCTGCCCGGGCGTGGTGACGAGCTTGCGCGAGGCCGGCGACGAACTCCTCACATTCTTCCGCTTCCCCAAGACCCAGTGGAAAACGCTCCGCACCACAAACGTGATTGAACGCCTCCACGAGGAATTCCGGCGCCGGGTGAAGACGCAAGGCTCGCTGCCGAGCGAAGACGCAGCGCTGGTCCTCCTCTTCAGCCTCGTGGCGAGCGGGCAGATCAAGTTGCGCCGGATCGATGGCTGGCGGAAGATCGCCACCGTGCTCAGCCTGCATACGGCGGTCGCGGCATGACGCATCCCCTTGTCGTTCGACCCGAGACCTACCTTCGGAGAGCGTTATGACAACGTCAGTCCGACCATTGCTCGTGGCCCTGCTGGTCGCTACGGGTTGCACTTCAATGTCCGCAGATTCACGCGGGGCGGCGCAGCTTGCAGGGCTCGAAAAGATCCAGCACGTAATCGTGATCTATCAGGAGAACTGGAGCTTCGACAGCTTGTATGGGAGGTTTCCCGGGGCCGATGGTCTGGCGAACGCGAGCGAACGGATCAGGCAGGTGAAACAGGACGGCACGCCCTACACGACACTCCCCCAGCCGCTCGACACGTCGAAGCAGCCGCCGGTCCCCGACCCGCGCTTCCCGGCAAATCTCCCGGTCGCTCCGTACGATGCGGCCCCGTATGTTCCGGCTGACCAGAAGACCGGGGACATCGTGAACTTGGCCTTGCAGGAGGTGCGGCAGATCAATGGCGGCCGAATGGACGGGTTCGTCGCGTGGAGTGAGAACGGCGGGTTGGCGATGAGCTACTACGACGCGACCAACTTACCCGTTGGTCGCTTAGCGCAGCAGTACACGCTGGCGGACCATTTCTTTCACTCAGCGTTCGGCGGCTCCCTCTTCAACCACTGGTGGCTCATCTGTGCGTGCACTCCTGTCTGGCCCAACGCACCGGCGAATGTGGTGCTCCAGATCGATGAGCGCGGCGTCCTCGTCAGACGTGGGTCGGTCACTCCGGACGGCTTCGTCGTCCATACCGTGTCTTCGTCGAGCCGGCCGTATCCCACGAGCAGCAGAGATCCTGCCCAGCGCTTGCCCTTGCAGACCATGCCGACTATTGGAGACCGGCTTACGGAGAAGAGCATCTCCTGGGCCTGGTACTCGGAAGGTTGGAACGACGCCGTGGCCGGACGTCCTGATCCGCTCTTTCAGTTTCATCATCAGCCGTTCAACTACTTCGCTCCGTACGCCGAAGGGACGGCCGCCAGAGTGGAGCACTTGAGGGACATCGACGACTTCTTCGCTGCCCTCCGGACGGGCAACGTGCCAGCCGTGGCTTTCGTCAAGCCGATCGGTGCTCACAACGAACACCCAGGTTATGCAGATTTGCTGCGAGGTCAGGAGTACGTCGCCACCCTGGTCAAGGCCGTGCAGGACAGCGCCGTCTGGAAGGACAGTGTCATCATCGTCACCTACGACGAGGGCGGGGGACGCTGGGATCATGTTCCGCCCCCACGAGGTGACCGCTGGGGCCCCGGCATCCGCGTGCCGGCGATCATCATCTCGCCCTACGCCAAACGCGGCTTTGTCGATCACACGTCCTATGAGACCGTTTCAATCTTGAAGCTCATCGAAACCCGATGGAACCTTGCGCCTCTGGGTAGCCGAGACGCTGCCGCAAACAATCTCTTGAATGCCTTTGACTTCTCACTGACGCCACGCTGATGTGCTTCAGTACCCCCCGGAGAACAAAGGCCCCTTGGTATGAGAGCAGTTGACCGCGACCTGAAGATCGTGAAGGCCCTCGGCCTCACGATCCCGCCGTCGCTGCTGCTGCGGGTGGATCACACCAATGAATGATGCGACCGGAAGCCGCGTCGTTGATTTCCACATCAAGCGGGACACGACCACCCCAAGATAGCCCCGTGATGTTCCCACCCGGGCGCGCGAGACTAGCGACGAGCCCCGCCCCAACGGGATCGGCAATATACACCATGACAATGGGCATGCTCCGGGTGGCATTCTTCGCAGCTAAGGCCGCGGCTGTAGTGGGCGCGACAATGACATCAACCTTGAGCCGGACCAGCTCGGCGGCAAGGTCGGGAAGCCGCGTGAGATCGCCTTCCGTCCCTCTGTATTCAATGGCGATGTTCTGTCCGTCCACCCAGCCGAGTTCGCGGAGTCCTTGCGCCAAAGCCTCGAACGTGGAGTGTGAGCCCGGGGAAGGGGAGAATGGAGACAGAACACCTATCCGCCAGACCCTTGAGGGCTGCTGCGCCTCGATGTCGAATGGTGCCGAAATGCTGAGAGCGAGAACGACCGCGAGCCCGATCAGCCGTATGGGCACCTCTGCGACGGACGGCCTAGTCATCGGTGACCCGGGGAGAACTCAAGGACAAACCTTGTCCCGTCTTCTTTGAGAGTCCCGTACATGGTTAGCCTTCGTCTTCCGTCGCGCTCCTGATAGGTCATCTGTCCGTACGACGAATCAGCGTCGTAGACAAGCTGCTGACCTTCTACGCGGATTTGGCCCCTTCGGCGAGCGGTCTGTTGCGGCGCAATGATGACCGCATCGAAGCGGCCGTCGTCGTAGACGACGAGGTCCACGGGATTCCCCACATTGTTGGAGCCTCGCCACGTCCCGGCGATCGCCTTAAAGTCGGAGACTGGCCGCTGCGAAAGGGCTGTCGCACAGCCCGTGAAGATGATCACCGCGAACAACATGAAATGAAATCTTCTCATCGCTAGGTTCTCTCTTGGATTGTTGCCATTTGAGGACGGCTGGCGGGAAGTCTAGCAGACCTGAACTAGTGGCGGTGGGAGGCTCAGCGTCCGACTGATGACTGCCCCGCACGTGCACGTCATCCAGACGCGGTCGGCGTCGACCCCGGTGTCCAGCTCGCCGCAATATTCGTGCTCGCGGATGAAGTAGGCACCCGTCACAGATCCTTCGCCGCGCCTTTCGTTTGCTCTCTGCGGAGTCGCGCCGATTCCTCGAGGTCCTTGCGCGTTCATGCCGGCCCTTCCATTTCCTCCCGAGACGACTCGGCCGCCCGAGCCCGCCCGCAGAACGCGCCGATCACGTAGGCGCAGAGTGTCGATGTGACGGACAGCCAGGACGGCGGGACGGTGACGGCTGCTCTCCCATATCCGGGGTGTGTGACGATCCACACGGCGAACCCCCCGAGCATCAGCCAGGCCGGCACCGGCACGGCTAACCCACCGCCCTCAATGTTTGTCCACGACAGGACGAGCGACCCAAGGACGGCGCGGACGGCGATGAGGCCCCACGGCGCGCCGCGACGCCCATCTCGTTGCCCGAGTAGAAACAACACCAACGCCGGCACGCCGAGGAGCACGGCATACACCAGCGCGATCTCGGGAAGGGACGACCTCAATGACCCAGCTCGAGCTGCCGGCAGTGGCGCTTCTCCTCGTGCGTGAGGTCGAGCCACGAGGTCTTGCCTCGCTGGTAGATGCCGTCACCGCGTCGGGCCATCGTCTCCTCCGTCATCTTCCGGTAGGCCTGTCGCCTTCGCGAGGGCATGGCCAGTGCGCTGAATCTCGGCGTGAAGGTCGCGCCACCTTGCATCGCCATGGAAGGCGTTGTCAAAGCACTCATTGAAGAGCTCGAGGATATGCAGGCTGACACTCGCTAACGCAAGCAGTGCACGCTCGATGGTTCGCTGGGAGGGCTCGAAGTACTGAAGAGACAGCCCGACCGTGGCAGTGGTCGCACTTCATTACGTATTGCAGATCGTCCGAGCGGATGCCGTGGCCGCAGACCGGGCACAGCGTCGACGTCACGGTAGGGCCGGGAGGGCACGGGAGCACCTTGGTCATCACGCGTCTCCTTTCGTGGGAGGTTCCTGTCGGTCGATCCAACCCTCCGCGTGCTTCTTGGCAAGGACTAGAATCCGTTCCTTGCTAGACGCCTTGGTGGCGAAGGGGAGCGGCATCGGGCTCTGCTCTCGTGCTGGCCTTCCCGCTCGATACACTTCGATGCGCACGGTCCACCGTCCGTCTTGCTCGAGCGCCGTCAATCCAAATCGCCACCCCTTGTAGTCGTGCATTCGTCTCATGGCGTCACTCGCGCCCCGCGAGCAGGCTCGACATGCGCCGCTGGATAGCGCGCCTGGCGCCGGCTGGTGATGCCCGCCGCGCGTAGGGTGTCCTCGGGTCTGACAGTCATCTCTTCGCGCGCCACACCACGCTCCGCGATCAGGCGGGCGCGAGGCTTCACCGTCGTGTTAAGGCAGTGCAGTAACCCGGGGCGATCGGATCGTCGCGGCGTCGCGATCACGCGCCGTCCTTCTTCACCGCCTTGAGATGCGGTCTCCCCAAAAGATCGCCCTTGCGGAGCTTGTTGAGATCACTGACCAGCCGAGCGGAATCTTCGACGATCGCTTTCGTCAGGGCATCCCTTACGACGTCTCGCTTCACGGCTTCGCGGAGGTCATGGAAGAGCATTGAGTCATTGACGTCGGCGAGCACCTCCGCGGCGCCGGATCAGCTTCACGCGGCGGCTGCTGGTCCAGCCGCTCCTTCCGCTGATTCGCGACGCCGATCGGATCGTATCTCACTCCAGCAGCTCCGTCACCGGCACGCGGAGGGCGCGGGCGAGGCGCTTGAGGATCTCGAGCGACGGATTCCTCTTGTCACCACTCTCCAGCTTCACCAGGTAGGTCCGTCCGACCTTGGCTTTTTTCGCGAGCTCCACCTGGCTCAACCCCTTCGCTTCTCGCTGCTCTCTCAGCACACGACTTAGCCTCTTAGGGGACAAGGGTAGTGTGACCTCCAGTCACATGTCAATAGGGCAATCCGCCGATCCAGACGGTCCCATTGTCCAATCGGTCCCCGCTTGCACGTCTCTTCTTCGCCGGTCTGAGGGTTGACGTAGATGGCGGTGGTTACGCAGCCGGTCAGGAGGAGGGGGATCAATAGCAGTAGCCGGACCACGATCAACCGTCGGCTGGCGGCTCGTCGGCCGGAAGTCGAGCACGGAGGTACACCCGGCGATCAGCCCCAGGCAGACCCGTGAAGATAAGGTCCACTCAGGGCTCAGTCTGGCAATCTGAGCACGGCTCCACGCTTCGAGTGTAGCGCAAGCGCCCCGGTGCTGTCCTACTGTAGAGCGGAGTTCTAAGTATTCCGGAATTCGTCGCTGTTACGCGACGTTCATCTTGACAACCGTGTCGGGGAAAGAACATACTCGCGCGCTGCCTTGACCTTTGGTTCTACTGGAGGAACGCCATGCGAACCAGAATGTCCCTTCCATTTCTGTTCGTGGTCGTCGCTGCGGTTGTAGGAGGGGCGAACGTGGCCCAATCCGAGGCGCAGGGCTTCAGCTTCAACCCCTGCGGACGAGGCACCAACGGCCAGCGGTTTGTTCTGTTCGACAGTGGCACGACCGTCTGCGATAACACTTCCGGCGTGATGTGGGAACGAACCCCGCTCTATGCGCTGCGGACCTTCCATGGGGCCCAAGCGTACTGTGCCGCGAAGGGTCCAGGCTGGCAGCTTCCTGACATCAAGGACTTCTTCGCGTTGGTTGACTATGGAAATTTGTATCCTTCGCTCCCGCTCCCGGCCGGGCATCCGTTCACCGTCTTCAATTCCGCGACGCAACCGACGGGGGTGATCGCCAGTGAGTATTGGACCCGTACCCCCTTAGCCGGGAGTCCTGACGGGGTCTGGTCGTTCGTTATGGACTTCGGCCGGACCTTCGCAGCGAGCATCAGCGGAACATCCGGAGATTTCGTATGGTGCGTGAAGTAACGCTGCCCGCTGAGGTGTAACCCCCGCGCCCCGGGGCCCGGCGGGGCGCTGGTGCGCGTCGTGGCGTTCGGCTAGACTGCCCGCCAGCCATCCTCCACCGAAGAAGGTGCCCATGCGCCCGATTCGGCTCGCGGTCGTTCTCACTAATAGTTTCTCCAAGTTGTCGTCGGCCTCGCTGCCTTGGGGAATCTGGTTGTGTTCGGGAGCAGGGCGATTAGTTTCCCGGGGATCAAAAACATAGTCTTCCCGCTTGGCTCGCCTGCACATCTGGGCCGAGCCGTGCTTATGGAATTGATTTTTTGTTTCATTAACTTTGCCACGATCGTGCTGCCGTATCGCATCACCGTGTGGTCACAGCTTGGTCCACTGGATGGGTCCGTTCTGTGGAGCACGGTGTTACCGGCCGCCGTGTGGTTCTTCGGCATCAATATTTTCATTCTCGTCAAATATCCGGGCTCGCTCATAGACAAGACCTGGATTCAAGTGCGCGGCGTCGTGGCCGGTTTGTTGCTGGCCATTACGCTTGAGGGCGGGATGCTGATGTGAGGGCGACGGATCAACGACGAGGAGCCTGGACGACCAGCAGATACCCCTTTGGTTCGTAACTGTTCACAACGTGCTGCTCGTCGGTCCTCCCGGAGGCAAGACGATGCTGTCCCGCTCCCCCGAGCGCCCGTGGCGAAGGCCGTCGCGGCGGCGCGGCCCGTGCGGGCCGGCGCCGGCGGTAGTACGTGGCGCGCGGCAGGCCGAGCGCCGCGCACGTGGGGGCGATGCCCAGCCGCGGTCCGATCTGGGTGACCGTCGCCATCACGAGGTCTCGGTGGCCAGCGGCGTTCCCAGTGTCAACGGTCGCCCATCGAGAGCCACTCGGGGTCGCCCATATGGAGCCAGTGTGGCAGCGTGCCCGGATCCCGGATACGAAGATGGTCGTTGTCCTCCTAGGCGGCGTTGGCGCCGCGAGCGCGGCGCGCGGTGAGCTGCTTCTTGGTGTGCTCGGCGCGGAAGCTCTGACCGGTGATCTCGACGAAGTGCGCGCCGTGGGTGAGCCGATCGAGGGCCGCCGACGCGAGCAGCGGCTCGCCGAAGAGCTCCGCCCACTCCGCGCGATCGCGATTGCTGGTCAGCAGGATCGAGCCGCGCTCATACCGTTCGTTGATGACGTCGTACAGATCCTCGGGGCCGGGGGCGCGCAGCGGTTTGAGCCCGAAGTCGTCGAGGACGAGCAAGTCCGGCCGCGTGTAGCGCGTGAGCCGGGAGTCACGGGTGCCGTCGGCACGACCGCCGGCGAGGTGGGTGAGCATCTTGTCGGTGCTCACGAAGAGGACCTCATGGCCGCGGCGACAGGCTTCGTGCGCGAGGGCTTGGGCGAGGTGGCTCTTGCCGACGCCCGTCGGGCCGAACACCAAGACGCTCTCGTGGCGCGCGATGAACTGGCAGGTGGCGAGGTCGAAGACCTGGGCCTTGTTGAGCTTGGGATTGAAGCTGAAGTCGAAGCCCTCGAGCGTCTTGGTGGATCACGTCCAAGCACTGCTCTCACAACAGGGATAAAGTGACTGGTCGTCAGCTCCCGAAGGAGCCGCAGATCTCTCTGTACGGACGTTCCCTTCAGTACGTCCGCGAGCAATCCTCCGATCGTCATGATAATACTCAGCCCGAAGGCGAGAAGGACTTGGCAGCGGATGTGACTCTGCAGAGAATGAATCCTTCGGTTGTTGATCGAGGCGTCGATCATCCTCGGAAAACATCTTCGCTGAACGTCAGCAAGTGGCAAAGCGCGCTCATACTCAAGATGTTGAAAATCCATCTCAACGAACCACAAGAAAGCGACGGCAGCTGGAGAGAGAAAGGCGGCCCAGCCAAACCACTCCCAGCCCGTAGGGCGATCGTACCGATACAAGGCCAGTGGCATCCACGCTGCGAAGAAAAACAGAAAGCTATATAGGAAAGCGTCCTGAAGAACGCCGTCGATGGGCCGGTTGTTAGTGAGGTGAACTTCCCTCGGAGCTCGCGTAACGCAGAATCCGCAGACACTCGTAAGAATTAGCGCTGCGGTTACGCCAGCAGCGACAAGAGTGAGCGAAGAGACTGCCGAGAACACTCCCCATACACCGGCAGTGAGAACCCAGAAACCGGTGGCGGTACACGCGAGCGCGGCTGCAGTAGCAACGACAAGATCAATGGCCGGCGCTGATAAGCGTTGTATCGCCCACACATTTCGGAATAGGCTTTCCGCGGTTAGGATTCCAAAGAGGACCGCGCTCGCCGCAGCTACTAGAACTGCAAGTAGCGGCATTTCCCTGGCGGAATAGACAGCGACAGAAATGCTGGTACCTCCCCAGACGAGACACGCAGCCACGCACAGAAGTTTTCCAACCGCCCGCACCGGACGCAGCCGCGTATCGCCACTAATGTTCGAGCGTAACCGAATCCCCACAGTACCCAGGACTGCGGCGACGATGAAGCTCGTGAGAGGTGTTGTCCAGTCGCTTCTTGCCAAGCCTTCGTCTATGGGATGTCCAGACACTACGATGGCCGCCAGAGCCGTAATCGCAGCCAACATCACGCCTAGTATCTCGAGGCCGATGTCGAATCTTAACGCGTCCAATGTTGGGCGGTCGGTGCTGTTCGCGCGGTCCGAAGGGCGCTCTGCGGCGATTAGTTCCGCACTGTATCCCTTGATTACGTAGTCGAACACGGCGGTGAAGAGAATTCCGAATGCGACTTCAACGGCGGCGCGGGAAAGCTTGTGTGAACCTGCCAATAAGGTTGCTACGGCGAAAGCGGCACCAAACATCAGCAGGGACAAGATCTTCCGCGGGGTGTCGCCAGGATTGGGACTCGCAGTGCCAATGCACCAATTGCGAAGGGCGACTGTGGGGAGCATTGCGAGTACCGCGGAGAGACCGGCAAGGCTCAACCACGGAACTTCAGACGGTACGCACGCCAGTGTCGCCAACGATGTCTGGAGGAGAATGAAGCTCACCCCGAGCGCCGCAAAGGTGGCCAGCTTACCCACGGTTCGCATGTTGCCAACGAAGAGAGAAGCCGAGACAAAAACGCCGGAGAGTGCGCCAAGCACAATCATGACCGGGGGAGCGCCGCAACGGTGTTCGAGGACCATCGCGCCACTCGCGAGGGTAACGAACGCTGCGGTGATCGCCCACAGGCTCATGGGAGGTCAGCTGAAGGAATTGTCTTTAGTCGACGCGAGTGCCTCGCCCAAGAAGTCCACCGGCTAAGGGTACTCGAAGCCGCTCCGCGCATGTAGCCGCCGCACATACCCCCGCGGGGGCAACTGGCCGTCAAATGGCCGGAGGCGAGCGAGGCGCTGACACGCACGCCCCCCCGATTGCTTGGGAACACGTCGGTCCCTGGGGACCGTCCGCACCCCGGTGGCGTGCTCGGCAACGCGACCGCGGAGTGCCGCCGTTGCGTCCCGGTCGCCGAACCCTGGAGACGCTTCGCAATCGCCTGCATGCTGTCGGGTGACGCAATCATCTTCCGAGATGATGGTGGTGAGCGACTAACGTGCCTCAGTTCCGCCCCGCCGTCCTGAGGAGGTCCAGCTCGGCGTCCTCTAGCGTGATTCGTTGCGCAAGAGCCACGCGACACGGGGACGGCGACGCCTGCTCAATAGCGGAACGAGAGGCCGCCGAGCACCGCGTGAGTACTCAAATGCGTATTCCGACGACCAGCACACCATATCCGAGCGCCAGGCGAAACGCGACGCTCCCCAGCAGCCTAGCCATCCTGCGGCTCCCCAACGGCCAGCTCGTCGGCCAGCCCAGCCGACATGACCCCTCCGGGGGCGACGGCCGCGTGCTCTCAACGCCCCGCGGCGCACGGCGAGCGGTACCGCCCCGGACCGGACAGTTTTCGAAAGGCGTCGACGCGGATGAGACTCTTCCTCTCACACGTTTTTTCCGCAGCCTGCTAGGGCTGGCGCAAGCTTTCTAAGGTGGCACTAATCCGATAGCGTCAGCCGGACGAGAGAGGGCTCTTGACCGGGCCGAGGATCACACTAACTAGCTCTTTGCTTCACCGAACCCAATTTGCTCCCCCTGGCCCGCGTGCGGCACGCTGAGTATTCCAAGCGCCAGCATGCAGAGGAACGTGCGCCGGCTCATCATTGAATGATTTCGTCGGCCCGCAGCAGGAGCGATTGGGGAATCGTCAGCCCCAACGCCTTCGCCGTCTTCAGATTGATGACCAGCTCGAACTTGGCGGGCTGTTCCACCGGGGGGTCGCCGGGCTTCGCGCCCTTGAGGATTCGGTCCACAGGTCGCGCCGCGATGGAAGCCCTCGGCGATGCCCGGCGCGTACGACATGAGGCCGCCAGCCTCCGCGAACTCCCTGGCTCCGAGACGAGCCGTTCGACCTCCTTCACATCGGAGACATACATCGAGATCGCGATACCGGGCTTGGGGGCGACGTTCTGTGCGCCGGGAACATGACTCATCGCAAACTCCCGGTACGGCCGGGCATCGAGCACGACGGCGGTCTTGTTCGCGAGGGTACGCTTGAGCTCGGCGGTGCTCACCTCCCTCGTCCTTTGGTTCGGCTCCTCGAGCGTCGCTTGATCAATCCCTGGAGCCTGCGCGTGAGCAGCGCTGGCCGCCATCAGGATGAGCAGCAGCGCTTCAAGTACGTGATTTCTTTGCACGCTGATCATCCGCTCGCTCGCGCTTTTTCGTCGGCATGACTTTTCATGTCAGAAATGCCCGCCTCCCCTGCCATGATGAAATCCGGCGCGAGTCGAAGGGCGAGTCCACGAAGATCCGTTAGCAAAGACGGGCTCCCAGCGCCTTGACCAGCTGACGACGCTTTCCAGCGAGTACTCGGCGCCCCCGCCGGTCGCCTTTGTAACGTCCCGGAGATCCGTGTCGGATAACATTCGCCGCACCGCGCATCTTTGCACGCACTGCGTGATATCGAGATGGCTTCTGTTGCTCTTGGCGGCCAACATGATCGCCCTGGCGGGCTGCGACGGCAGGCCCGCCGCGACTGTGGCGACGGCAGATTCGACGAAGAACGCCACCGGCGAAGTCGCACGGGGCACGGATCCCGACGGCGCACAGGGCGCTGGCGCGTACGATTCGGTCGCGCACTCTCGAATGTTCAGGAGCGCGGACGACACCGCCACCGTACGGCTCAATCCAGGGCGCAGTCGCCACGATGAGATCTCGTACTCCGCGGCAATCCGTGCCGGACGCAAGGCGGTAGCGAACTGGCCGGCGGCACCCGCCGTACTGTCTGGTGCGATTCTTCCGCAGTATCGGATCGTCGCCTACTACGGCAACCCACACTCGAAAAAGATGGGGGTGCTGGGCGAATATCCTGAGCAGGAGATGCTTTCGATGCTCGATAACACCGCCGCGCTGTGGCGTCAGGCGGATCCGTCGACGCCGGTGATTCCGGCGATTCACCTCGTCGCGGTGGTGGCGCAGGGATACGCAGGCCCGGACGGCCAATGGCGCTTACGCGAGGGTCCGGACACGATCGAGCAGGCGTACAGGTGGGCGCAGAGTCGCCAGGGCCTGCTCTTCCTCGACGTCCAGGCGGGCCACAGCACGCTGCAGCAGGAGTTGCCGCTGCTGCTGAGGTATCTCGAGCGCCCGGACGTGCATCTCGGGATCGACCCCGAGTTCTACATGCACTACAAGCGCGAGGGGATCCGTCCGAGCGTGAAAGTTGGCCAGATGATGTCGACCGACGTGAACTACGTCATCCAAGTGCTCGATCAGCTGGCACGCGAGAAGAATCTGCCGCCCAAGATTCTGGTCGTGCACCGCTTCCGCGCCGATATGGTGCCGGACGCGGAGAACATCAGGCCGACGCCACGGGTCCAGGTGGTGATGCACATGGACGGCTGGGGTCCGCCCTGGCTCAAGTTCGACTCATACAAGGACTACATCGTGCGGCACCCGGTCGCGTTCACTGGCTTTAAGTTCTTCTATCACAACGATACGAAGAGCGGCGAGCCGATGCTCACGGAACTCGAAGTACTGCAACTGCTGCCGCGTCCGTTATACCTCCAGTATCAGTAAGCACCGGTCCCTGCGGGTAATAGCTGCTTAGTACATGCAGCGGAGCCACCCTGCCCGGGGCGCCCTCTCCGCTAACGTTCGGACGGATTTCGGACGGTTTTGACCCGATGGCGGCTCAGGAAAACGAAAACACCCGGCCGGCAACTAGCAGCGCCTACGCTCGCGCCGAGTTCACTGGTCGACTGCCAAAACCTGAATCTGGCCGTCGAAGCCTTTCATCGAGTGGGCACCCCGGTCCCGGAAGGTCACACCCGATCCATTGACCAGATCCCTAACGGTGCTTGTCGTCAAGATCTCCCCGGCGCCGGCAAGTGTCACGACGCGGGCGGCAAGATGCAGGGTGATCCCCGCGAGGCGGTCACCCCGCACCTCGCATTCGCCGGTATGAATGCCAGCGCGAATCGGGAGGCCCAGCGCGCGGGCGCGTACGATGAGCTGCTTTTTGAGCATTGCACCGCACGGGCTGGCCGTCGAACGACGCCAGAACACCGTCGCCGGTCCGACGTACCGCGGGCCGTGGCGATGAAGCTGACCGGCCATGAAACCGACGCGGTCTACTCACGGTATCACATTGCCCGAGGAAAGGACCTACGCGCAGGCGTTGCGCGTGTCGCCGACTACATCGAGGCCCTACACGACTCAGTACAAGAGTCAGGCAGAGAGACCGCGACGGCGATCAGGGTTCCGAAAGTGAGTTCGCGCAAGTGATTGAAAAGTGGCGGAGGGCCGGGGATTCGAACCCCGATACCGGATACCCGGTGGTGGATTTCAAGACGACTCAGCGGTGATCCCCAACCCTCCGTCATTCCTGTCTTCACGCCGACTTAGATCGCTACCCACCTCGGCTGAGGTTAGGTCACGTGAGGTTCCCCTGGAGGCTCGCGGGCACAGAATGGGCACACCCGAGAAAATGGGGTCCGGCCGCTTTCCCGAACCCCGGCTTGTTCAAACGAGCGTGTACCGCGAGCTTCGGAAGCGCCCAGAGTGACGCAGGAGGCCGCCTGGACCAAGGAGATACTGATCACAAATTCCAGCCTCACGCTGCAATCGAGCGCCTCCGGCCATCGGACGGCGAGGCACCACCGGCGGCCTCAACGCCGGAAGTGAGCGCCCGCGCCGAGCGAATGCGAGGCAGCCGTCCACGCTACTTCTGAGTTGGGCGGCACGGGAAATTCACGCACGATCGACCAGCACGAAAACACACCCTGTTTCTGAATGCACATCTTCGTCGACGCTTCCTGCGCTGGCGACACTCGCCCATCCGGGTCCCAATCGTCGCCCCGCCTGGACGAGTTCACCTT
>Ga0209058_1001040_pt1 | contig 23808 bp, 23 predicted proteins | sample GraSoiAngelo_147_FD_185904 | JGI IMG/M metagenome (GOLD analysis project Ga0209058, IMG submission 185904) | Grasslands soil microbial communities from the Angelo Coastal Reserve, California, USA - 14_1009_05_40cm (SPAdes) (version 2) | ecosystem: Environmental > Terrestrial > Soil > Grasslands ... | reverse complement strand
GCGCGAACGGTCGAACGCGAGCACGAGGCGGTCAGCGTGAAGGATGGCGCGGTGGAGTCCGTGACCCGCACCTCCGATCGAGGATTCGGCTTTCGCGTGGTCCACAAGGGGGCCTGGGGATTCGCGGCGAGCGATCGCACGGACGAGGCATCGCTGCGAACGCTCGTCGATGAGGCGTTCCGCCGCGCGGAGGCCTCGGCATCAGTTCAACGCCGGGGCGTGAAGCTCGCGCCGATCGCGCCGCAACGCGGTGAATACCGCACGTCCCTCGAACGCGATCCCTTCTCCGTTCCACTCGCCGAGCGCATCGACCATCTTCGCGCCGTGGACGCGAAGTCCCTGGGCCCGAATGTCAAGACGCGCCGCTCGTCGGTGGCCGCCTACCGCACGCGCAAGCGCCTTGTCACGAGCGAGGGCACCGACGTGTCTCAGGAGATCGTCGAGACGGGCGCGGGGCTCTCAGTTCTCGCGGTGAAAGCAGGTCGTAAGCCTGCGAGCCGCTACGACTCGCGTCTGGTGCGACAGGCGGGATGGGAGTACGTCGAGCATCTCGATCTGGTCGCGCGAGCGGCGCGCTACCGCGACGATGCCGAGGCGACGCTGGACGCGCCACTCGCGACCGAGCGTCCGACGACGCTCGTATTCGCTCCGGAGTTCCTCGCGCTGCTGGTGCATGAGTCGTGCGGCCATCCCACCGAGGCCGATCGGCTCCTCGAACACGAGGTCGCATTCGCCGGGACCACCTTCATGTGGCCGGAGTCGCGCGGAAAGCTTCGCTACGGATCCGCCCACGTCTCGATGACCGCTGACGCGACCCTGCCGGGCGGGATGGGGACGTTCGGTTGGGATGACGACGGCGTGCCCGGCATGCGCACGAAGCTCGTCGACAAGGGGATCTTCGTCGGCTACCTCACGTCGCGCGAGACGGCGGGGGCGCTCGGCCTGCCCGTCGCGATCGGCTCGGCGCGCGCGGAGGGCTGGCAGCACTTCCCGATCGTACGGATGGTGAACGTGAGCCTCGATCCCGGAACAGTGGCGTATGCCGACCTGCTCCGCGGCGTCGACTCGGGCCTTCTCCTCGAAGCGCCGGCGTCGTACTCGCTCGACGACAAGCGCCAGAACTTCCATTTCTCGACGCAGTCCGCGCGCGTCATCCGCGATGGCGCGCTCGAGGGGTACGTTCGCGGTGTGGCGTTCCAATCGCTCACGCCAGATTTCTGGGGACGATGCGACCGTGTCGCCGACGACTGGGAGCTCCACGGCTTTCTTTCCTGCGCGAAGGGCGAGCCCCTGCAGCTCATGCGCGTCGGTCACGGCGCTGCGCACGCGCGCTTCCGGGACGTCCCGATCGAGGTTCGTGAATGACGCTCCTCGGCGCGGACGCGCTTCTTGGTCCCATCCGGGAGGCGCTCCGCGGCGTCCAGGCCGACGAGGCGGACGCGCATATGCATCGTCGGCGCGCGGCGATCAGCCGCTACTCGCACAGCTCGATCCACCAGAACGCGGTCTCCGACGAGACGCACGTCCGTGTTCGCGCGATCGTCGGCAAGGCGGTCGGGGTGGTCACGACGAACTCGCTGGCCGTCGCCGACCTGCGCCGCGCGCTCGCCGACGCGGCCGCGCTCGCCCGCGCCAGCCGGGCCGACCTCGCATGGCCGGGCGTCGCGGAGCCCGCGCCGATCCCGAGCAGCGCGGCCTTTCACGAGGAGACCGCGCGCACCGACGCGCTCGCGCAGGCGCGGGCCATCGGAGCGATCTGCGCGGCCGTCCCGAAGGGGATGCGCGCCGCCGGCACCTCACAGATCGAGGTCACCGAGGACGCCGTCGCGACCTCCCGCGGCGTCGCGGCGTATGCACCGGCGACGATGGCCTACCTCCGCGCGCTGGTGCAGAGCGAGAGCCACGGCGGCTCCGGATACGCGGAAGATCTCTCGATGCGCGCGGACGGACTCTTCCCAGAGCGCGTCGCCGCGCGTGCCGCCGAGAAATGCGCGCTCGACCGCGACCGCCGGCAGCTCCCGGCCGGTGACTACGAGGCCGTTTTCGAAGAGCTCGCCGTCGCCGAGATCCTTCGCATCGTCTCGATCACCGGCCTCGGCGCGCAATCCGTGCAGGAGGGCCGGTCGTTCATGGCCGGTCGGATCGGCGAACAGGTCACGGGCGATGCGTTCACGCTCTTGGACGACGCGCTCGATGCGCGCACCCTTGGGATCCCGTTCGACGTGGAAGGCACCCCGAAGCAGAAGGTGCTGCTCGTCGAGAAGGGCGTGGCGCGCGGGCCGGTGTACGACCGGACCTCGGCAAAGGCGATGGGCGCGCGCTCGACCGGCCATGCCGCCGATCCCTCCCGCTACACGCCCGGCGGGCACGCCGGCAACCTCACGATGGCCGGCGGACCGGCGACGCGCGAAGAGCTCATCGGGGCCGTCGGCCGCGGCGTGCTCATCACGCGCTTCCACTACACGAACACTCCGGACCCGCGTGCCGCGACGATGACCGGCACCACGCGTGATGGGACGTTCCTTATCGAGGACGGCAAGATCACGGCGGCGCTCGCGAACGTGCGCTACACGATGAGCGCGCTGGACCTCTTCGCGGGCATCGAGCTGCTCGGTCCACAGCGGCTCGCGCGCGATTGGTGGAGCTCGAACGGAATGGGCTCGGTCGTATGCCTCGCGCCCCCGATGAAGGTCCGCCGCGCGACGATCACCGGCTCCAGCCCGCTTTAGGGCAGCTCAGCGGTGAACGCGATCGTCGTCGGGTCGGGCTCGATCGCCGGTCCGTCCTGCGATACCACGTTCGCGACGCGGAGCGCGTGCAAGGTTCCTGGGACGAGCGTGCCGTCGGGAAGCTCGATTCCGACGATGAGGCACTCGCGCGTGAGGCACCCGATGTTCGTCGGCACCGGAAGCGCGCGGCCGTCGAGCAGATAGTTCCCGGTCATCTCGACGCCGCTCCGTTCACCGATCTGCAGCATCGCGCGGCTGAAGGTCACGGTGATCGTGTCCCCCACCGCGGTGACCTGCGTCACGCGGGGCCGGCCCGTCGGAGCCGGCCTTGGCGTCGCCGTGACGACGAGCGTCGGTCGAGGGGTGAGTGTGGTTGCGACCGGCGCGGGAGTCATCGTCCCGGAGACGGTGGGCTCCGGCGTACCCGACGCGGCAGGCGATCAGGAGTGACGCGATCAGCATCGCGAGGGACCGTCGCGGCATCTCGCGCTACGTGGCCTTCCCGGCGGCGAGGGCTTGGAGGAAGCGGATGATCTCCCAGCGCTCGGTATCGCTCAGCTTCTCCTTCCAGGCGGGCATCGGTGTGGAGACGACGCCCTCGCTGATCCAGTAGAAGAGCTCGCCCGGGGCGTGCTGCGGTACGTGGACCTGCAGGTTGAAGGGACGCGGGACGAGCGTGAACGCGGCCGGGCCGTCCCCCAGGCCCTGCGGCCCGTGGCAGACGGCGCAGTTCGCCTGGTAGAGCGCGCGGCCGGCGGCAACGCTCGCGGGGTTGTCGGGCGTCGGGTTTTGCGCGAGGCGCGCGGTGAGCGGGACGGGCGGCGTCGGGATGTTCGGCGCGACGGTGTACCCCAGGCCGAGCGATACGACGACGAGCAGCCCCAGGAAGGCCGCGCTCTGTGCGAACCGGCGCCACTCAACTCCGCGGCGCCAGCGCAGAAGAGCGAACAGTCCGAACAACGCGGCGCCCACGGCGAGAACGATCGCGATCTGCTCCAGGCCCTGCCGCGAGATGGGAAAGGTCACTTAGGAGGCTCCGCCTCCTCGACGGGTTTCGCTTTCGTCCTCTGCTTCTCCTTCCGCGTCGACCACCACCAGAGACCGATGAACAGAAGGAGTGGCACGCCCAGCTCGAGGGCCTCGTCAAGCCACGTGCCCGTCGCCCCGTGCGTCGAGACCGACGCGAAGATCATCGCGATACCTCGAGGCTATATGTCCCGGAGACCTCGTTCCCGATGCCGATCGTGACCTTCCAGGCGCCTGCGTCGAGCGCCGCGATGGCGATCTTGTAGCGGCCCGGTCCGAGCGTCGCCGCGTCCTCGACCGCATCGACTGGCGCCTGCGCCGACGGGCCACTGAAGGTCGCGCGGATGGCCTTCCCGGTCACCGGGCTCCCGTCCTGGCCGATGACGACGACGAAGATCGCGAGTGGGGCGCCGGCCTGAGCCTGGGACGGGTCGGTGAAGACGATCAGCGTGTACGGCGCCGCGGTGATCACGACCGATGTCCCGGTGCCGCCCGCCCCGACCGGGAGCGTGAAGACGGTGGTCACATCCTCGCGCCCGGTGACCCGGACGATCGCCTTGATGCGCCAGGTGCCGAACATCGCCGTCGGGCTGCCATCGGCGACGTACTCGCCCGGCGCGCGTTCGACCGCGACGAGCTCCTGCTCGCCCATGTCGTGCTCGATCATCGTGAAGCGGAAGGCGACCTTCTCCGCGCTCTGCACCGGTGCCAGCCCCTGATGCACGCGAAGCACGTATCTGTTCCGGCCAGGCTGCGCGCTCGCGACGAGCATCTCCAGCCGCAGCCCCGAGACGTGCTGCGTCTGGTCGTAGGCCGCAGCGGAGGGCTGCGCCGGCGGCGCGAAGGCCGTGAGGAACGCGGCCGCGAGGATGATGACAACGAAGATCGCGCTCTCGGCGATGGTGTCGCGCACGAGGGCCGCACGCGCCGCGAGGCCCGCGCGCAGGCGCGGTCCCCACCGGAGCAGGTTCAGCGCGCCGATGGCGAGGGCGGTCACGAGCATCGCGATCTTCACCGCGAGGGCGATCCCGTACGGGGTCTCGTAGAGGTCGTCGATCAGCACCAGGCGGTCGAACGCCTGCAACGTACCCGCGGTGACGAGCAGCGCGACCGCGACCAGCGCAGTGACGGAGAAGCGCCACACCGTCGCCCCGAGCGCTCGACGCTGCTCCGGGGTGTTCTCTCGCGCTCGAAGCAAAATGATCACCAGGAGAGCGACGACGCCACCGGTCCAGACCGAGATCGCGACGACGTGCGTGAAGTCGAGGACCATGCTCTTGAGGCTTCCGAGGGCGGTCGCGTGCGAGACGAGCGTCGCCGTCAGCGCGGCGGCCAGGCCCGCCACGAGCGCGATCACCCGTCGGGGCCGGTCGATCGAGAGCGCGCCGAGGGTCATGACGGCCGCGCCGTTCGCGAGCGCCGCGACCGGCCGCATGCGCGCGAGCGGCGGCGCGACCGAGAGCGCCGCGAGCACGATGCCCGTGAACGCGCGGATCGCGAGCAGCGCACCCAGCCTCGGAGGGAGCTTTGAGCCCTGCTCGGCAATCAGCGCGACCGATCCGACGAAGATGAGCGCGCCGGCCGCAAGCAGGAGCATGGACTCGCGTCGGGTCTCTTCACTCTCGGCCGGCACGCGCAGGAACAAGACGAAGAACGCGGTGCCCAGGCCGAGCGCGATGCCTGCGTACGACAGAGCGCGGCCCGCGATCTCGAGTGGCTCCGGCGGAGGCGCACTCGCGCCGACGTCCGGCACGGCGGGGAGCGGCCCGCTCCCGACCACGAATGCGAAGTTGCCCTTCGTGGTGTGCCCGTCCACCGCGCTCGTCGCGGTCCACGCGACCAGATAGCCGCCCTCGCCGATTGGCCCGACGGAGACCTTCAGGCCGTTCGGGTCTCCCGACGGCGCGATGTCGCCCTTGTCGTGACGCTTGCCGCTCGTATCGAGCACCTGGATGTCGCTCCCTTTGGGGTCGGGCGGCTCGCTGAACTCGATCCGCACCTCGGCGGGCGGCTTCACCAGGCGCGCGTCCGACGCCGGGTTGGAGCGGACGTAGTTCGCGTGGGCGTCGGCGACGCCGCCCAGAAAGGCGACACCCCCGAGCACGCACGCCACGGTGATCGCGAGACGCCCGATCACGCGCGACGCTTGACCAGTCCGCCGATGGAAGCGAGGAGCGCCAGACCGGCGACCACGAGGCCGGCGATCACGAGGGCCTGGAGCTGATCGACACGCGCGGCGAGGTCCGCGTTGGAGACGACCTTGTCGGGAAACTGCAGCGCGTCTGTCGGCTCGACGCCTCCGAACGTGTTCGGTCCGGATTCGAACTTCTCGTCGACCTTGGTCGTGCCGACCGTCCCGAAGATGTGAAAGGAGTAGTCGCCGGTCTTGGTCGGTAGCACCTGTCCCTGGTATTTGCCGGGGAGGCCGAACCGCGCTGCGACCTTGAGCGGCATCGTCTTCGCGGCGCCGCCGACAATGATCTCGGCCTGGAGCGTTTTCTCAAGGCCTTCAACAGCTTTGGCGCCTTGGGTCTCGGAGACGGTGAGGTCCAGGGCGTTCAGGTTGTTCACGTACGCGGGTTCGACGAGCCAGCCGACCACGAACGTATACGGGCCGACATTCCGGCGCTCGTGGCCGAGCGCGACGTTCGAACTGAATGCGAAGCTCGAGACGACGATGGCGAATACCGCAATCGCCGCGAGCACACGCGACATGTGACCCTCCTTGGTCTTTCGAGGTGCGCGAACGCGAGGAGGGTCTAGGCCCGAGGAGGTCCGAGCAAGAGCGGCGCGCTCCACAGCGCCCGCGAGATCAACGGGAGCGTGACGTCGGCGGTCGGCCGGCGTGTCGGTCGCGGCAGGCGCGGCCAGGCGAAGACGAGGAGACACATGACCAGTGCCGCGATCCCGCTCGCGAGCGGCGAGACGAAAGTGAGCTTCGGCCCGCGGTCGTAGAGCTGCTGGAGGCGCATGACGAAGATGGGGAAGCGGTAGGCGGCGAGAACGTGGTCATGGAGTACCGGCGTGCCGGGGGGGTCCACGTGCGGCGCCACGACCAGGCCGGAGCCCGCGAGGGTCGCCCCGGTCGCCGCGAGCGAGAAGACGGCTATCGCGAGCAGGCGGCGCACCGCGATAAGAGGATACGGCGGGCTCTTGCGCCCTCCAGGCGGCTGATCAGCCAGCGCATTCCCTGCAAAGACCGACGACGGCAGAGTGCGCAAGGTCTGCGCGGAATCCGTGCTCACCTTTGAGGCGCTTCGCCAGCGGCTCGAGCACGCTCATCGCGATCTCCTCCTCCGATCCGCACTTTCGGCAGACAAGGTGCCCGTGCGGGCGGGAGTCGGCGCGGCGCCAGCGCGTGACGCGGTCATCAAGATGCGTGTGCGTCACGTACCCGAGCCTCTCGAGCGCTTCGAGATTTCTGTAGACGGTCGAGGGATCGATCTGCGGATAGCTCGCGCGGATCGAGCGCGAGATCTCCTCGGCGGTGGTGTGGTGGCGCGCGCGGCGGAGGGCGTCGAGAACGAGACGGCGCTGCACGGTCATGCGCATGCCCTTCGCGCGCATATCGTCCGCGACGGTCACAGTGCCAGCGTGACGCAATTGCGAGCGTGTTGCAAGAAGCCACTATTGCGGGCAGTTGCGATAACCTCACCATGTGGACCTGGGTCTGGTGACGCTTCTCGTCGGGATGGCGGCCCTCGGGTTCCGGCATGGCTTCGACTGGGATCACATCGCGGCGATCACCGATATCACCAGCACGACCAGCGCGAGCCATACCGAGGCCGACGTCCCGGCCGGCGCGCCGATGCCGTCGCACGGTCACGAGCCCGACGAGCTTCGCGGACATGCCCACGCGCACGAAGCGAGAGGCCCGGGCGCCATGCACGTCCTCGCCGAGTCGCGCTTCGCGCACGAGGAGCGTCACGCCATCGGCCTGGCGACGCTGTATGCCTTCGGACACGCGTTCGTGGTGGTCGTCCTCGGCGTCGCCGCTCTCCTGCTGGGCGCTGTGCTCCCAGCCTGGGTCGATCCGATCCTCCAGCGCGTGGTGGGCGTCACGCTGGTGCTCCTCGGGGTCTGGGTGCTCTTCTCCGTCTACCAGTACCTGCGCGGGAAAGGCGAGTTCCGCCTGCGCAGCCGCTGGATGCTCGTGTTCGATTTCATCCGTTACGGCTGGGGCGCGTTGCAGGCGCGGATCCATGGCCACGGGCACACGCCATCCGTCCACGCGACGCAGTACGGCCCCAAGACCGCCTTCGGCGTCGGCATGATCCACGGCGTCGGGGCGGAGACCGGCTCGCAGGCGCTGCTCCTGGCGGGGATCGCGGGGGTCACCGGCGTGACCGGCATCGTGATCCTGCTGGCGTTCGTCGTAGGGCTGCTCCTTTCGAACACGCTCGTCGCCGTGGTGAGCGCATCGGGATTCATCGGCGCGCAGCGACTCCGCACGGTCTACGTCGTCGTCGGGTTCGTCGCGGGTCTCGGGAGCCTCCTTATCGGCATCCTCTTCATTACCGGGCTCGGCACGGCGCTCCCCGATCTGCAGGAGGTGCTCTTCGGCGCCCGCGCGCAATAGCCTTGCCGCGATGCGCGTCCTGTTTGTCGTCGCGGCGCTCGTCCTGGCTGGCTGTTCTACCAGGGTCGCGCCGACGCCGGCTCCGTCGTCATCAGGCGACCTCGTGCTACCGAACACTGTCCCGAACGGGCGGGTCGAGCTCGTGATCAAGCCCTCCTACGCCAACGGCAAGGACGTGACCGTGACCGTGCGGCTCATCCCGTCGACGGGAACGCTGCGCGGACCGCTCGAGCCCTACGTGCAGGCGAGCGGCTTCGCCGGCACGCAGATCGTGAAGCACCTCGCTCCGTTGCCGGTGACCGCGACCGCCGCGAAGGCGGCCGACGCGCAACTGCTCTGGGATACGACCGACGACGCCGGACGCGCCGTCCCGGCCGACGACTACAGCCTGGTGATCGCCGTCCTCGACGATCAGGGCCGGCGCACCACGGTCGGAGCGACGCTCACCTTGCGCTGACCGGCCCCGGGCAACCGGGCTGGCCGGGATCCGCGTTAATTGATACTTTGTCTCAGTGAGCTCGCGATCGGCGACCGCGGCGGTCATGGCGCGCCTCGGCAACGCGGGCCGGAGGGCGACGCGCGCGCGCGCGCGCGTGGTTGCGGCAACGCTGCGACGCGACGCGCCGTTCAGTGCCGAGGAGCTGGCGCGGGAGGTCGGCCGCGGGGGAGTTGGCCGCGCGACCGTGTTCCGGACGCTCGATCTGCTGGTCTCGATCGGTGCACTGGCGCGCGTGCACGGTGTCGAGCGCGGCGGGCGATGTGTCCGCTACACGCCCTGCGCGCCTGCGCATCACCATCACATCGTCTGCCGTTCGTGCGGTCGCGTTGAAGAGGTCGACCTCGCCGGACTCGACGTACGTCTCGCTGCGATCGCTCGCACGCGTGGCTATGCATCGCTTGGCCATACCGTCGAGATCGCCGGGATCTGCGCGGAATGCCGGGAGGGCGGTGCGTGATCGTCCTCGCCGTCGCCGCGACCACGTTCGTGTCGACGCTGCTCGGAGGGCTCGTCGCGCTTCGCGCCGGCCCTCGCGTCGGCACGATCATCGCGCTCGGCGCCGGAGTCCGAGTCGGTGCCGCGTTCTTCGACCTCGGCCCCGAAGCCGCGAAAGAGATGGGCTCGGTCGAGAGCGCGATGGTTTTCGCAGCGCTCGGCTTTCTTGTCTTCTATCTCCTCGAGAGAGTCACGCTGATACACGTGGGCCATGAGGCCGGCATGCCCGTCGATCGCCATGAGCACGTTGGCACCCTCGGCGCGGGCGGCATGAGCGTGCACAGCTTCATGGATGGTCTAGCGATCGGCGCAGCCTTTCACGCCGGGACCGAGCTTGGCCTGCTCATCGCGGTCGTGGTTATCCTGCATGACTTCTCCGACGGCATCGGGACGGTCAGCGTGCTCCTCGCGAACGGTGCCCCCCGCTCGACCGCGCTGCGGTGGCTGCTCGTCGATGCGGCGGCACCCGTCGTCGGTGCTCTTGCCGCCTTCGCCATCCGGATCGAAGGTGCGGCGCTCGGCGCGTTGCTCGGTCTCTTCATGGGCTTCTTCCTTTACGTTGCCGGGGCGGAGCTCCTGCCGGAAGCGCATCGCAAGGAGCAGGGCTGGGTGGTTCTAGCAGCGACCTTTGTGGGTGCGCTCTTCATCTACGGCGCGACGCAGGTCCTCGCGATCTAGACCCGCTCTCCGATCCAGCCGAGGCCGCGGCGCACCAGCTCCTCGCCGTTCTCGGCGACCCATTCCGCGGTGAAGAGCGCGCGTCCAGCGCGTGGCCGGACATCATCGATGTTCGCCAGCCCCGCGCGCATGCGCCCGACCCAGTGAACGAGGCTCACGCCGGCCCGCACGTTCAGGAGCGCCGGCAAGGCAATGACCTCGGCGGGATCGAGGGCCAGAACGGATGAGTATGCGTGCCCGAACAGCTCGCACTGGCCGAGCGAGTCCTCATGTGCCGGAAAGCGATAGAGCGCGACCGCGAGGTCCATCGCGCGTACGTCGATGCCCGAGTGCTCGAAGTCGAGCAAGCCAGTGACCTCGCCGTACCGGACGAGGGTGTTGCCGAATGCGAAGTCGCCGTGCGTGATCTGCTGTGGAAGCGAGGCATAGAGCGGGGCCGCGAGCTCCAGCGTGCGTTCGAGCGCCCCATGCAGATCGTCGCGACGCGCCGCATCGACTCCCGACGCGTCGACGGCTTCGCCGAGATCGTCAACCAAAGGATGCACGTGCAATAGGTCGCCGTCGAACGCCGGCGGCCGCGTTACGAAGCCTTCGAGCCGCTCGAGCGCGACGTCGAGCCGCGCCAGGGCCACCGCTGCCTGCCGCAGCGCAGGCCCGCCATCCTTCGGGAGCGGATCGCCCGGGATGCGCGAGAACAGCGCGGCGAGCCGCCCGCCGACCACCCGCAGCGTGTCGCCGTCGTCGCTCGGGAGCGGGCGCGGCACCGCGAAAGGCAGATCGGCGGCGGCGAGCTTGCGAAGGAGCTCGTGCTCGAAGCGCTGATGCGCCGGGTCCGCGACGTTCGTATGGACACGCAGGACGAACTCGCCCGCGGCACACGAGACGAAGAGGGTCGCGTTCTGATAGCCGCCCTCCGCGCGCACCAGGACGCGCGGCCGTGGCAGCCGCCAGGCGTCGAGGATGAGATCGGCCTCGGGCGGGATCATGGATGGCCCGCGCGCTCGAGCCGCTTACGGTCCTCGCTCTCGAGCTGGAACGTCGAGTGCTCAATGTCGAAGTCGCCGCGCAAGCAGCTCTCGAGCTCGTCGAGGACCGCGTTCGGGTCGGCTCCGGCGTGGACGATGACGTGCGCGGAGAGAACGTTCATCCCGCTCGTGATCGTCCACACGTGCAGGTCATGGATGTCGCTGACGCCGGTGCACGCGAGCACGTGCCGGCGGAGCACTTCGAGATCCACCCCGCGCGGGGTCGCCTCGAGCAGCACGTCGATCGCCTCGCGCAGGAGAGTCACGGCGCGCGGAACAATGAGCGCGACGATGAGGAACGCAGCGAGCGTGTCGGCGAGCTGCCTTCCGGCCAGGATCGTCGCAAGCGCGGAAACGATCACCGCCGCGGAGCCCACAACATCAGAGAGGACGTCGAGGTATGCGGCGCGCACCACCAGCGACGCGTGCGGATCGCGCAGCAGGAAGATGGAGATGCCGTTGCTGGCGAGTCCGACCACGCCGACTAGCAGGACGAGACCGCTCTGGACCTGCGACGGCTCGGAGAAACGGCGCAGCCCTTCGACGAGAACGACGCTCGCGACGACGAGGAGCAGCACGGTGTTGAGGACCGTTCCGAGGATCTCCAGGCGCAGCAGCCCGAAGGTGCGCCGCTCGTCGGCTTGCCGGCCGGCAAGCCACAGGGCCGTGGCCGCGATGCCCAGCGCGGCGACGTCGACGAGCACATGGAAGGCCTCCGCGAGCAGGGCGAGGCTGTTCGCGAAGACGGCGGCGAGGGCCTCGACGACGAATACGGCCGCCGCCAGGCCGAGGGCGATCAGCAGTCGCCTGCGCTGCGTTCGCGTGTCGCGCACGAAATGAACGGTACAATCGAGGTCCGAAGGGCGTAGCCCTTCGACCGTTTGGAGGCTCCCCCGTGGCGCAGATCACCCCCGACATGACCATCTCCAGCGTCGTCGACCGCTGGCCCGACGCCGCGCGGATCTTCGCGCGCTACGGACTGTCCTGCGCGTCGTGCTCCATTTCTAAGAGCGAGACGATCCATGCCGGGGCGACGGGTCACGGCGGCGGTCGCGTCAACGTCGAAGACCTGATGCGGGATCTCAACGTCCTCGCCGACACGGGCAAGCTCCCGGACAACCTTCCCGCCGCGAGTGCCACGGCCTCGATGGGTGGGATGAAGATGCGCGGCATGGCCGAGCAGAAGGGCATCAAGCACGTCATCGCGGTCATGTCGGGCAAGGGCGGAGTGGGGAAGTCGCTCGTGGCCGGCCTGCTCGCGGTGGGACTCAAGCGGCGCGGATTCCAGGTCGGGGTGCTCGACGGCGACATCACCGGTCCGTCGATCCCAAAGATGTTCGGCGTACGTGAGAAGCCGCCCGTCGCGCCAGACGGGAAGTCGCTCATGCCCTCGTTCTCGCGCGGCGCCATCCCGATCATGTCGATGAACCTGCTCCTGCCCGACGAGGGCGAGGCGGTCATCTGGCGCGGGCCGATGGTCTCGGGCGCGATCCGTCAGTTCTTCAGCGACGTGCAGTGGGGCGAGCTCGACTACCTCATCGTCGATCTGCCGCCGGGTACGAGCGACGCGCCGCTCACGGTGATGCAGGCGCTTCCCGTCGACGGCGTGGTGCTCGTGACCACGCCCCAGGCGCTTGCCGCGATGGTCGTGACCAAGGCGGTGAAGCTCGTGAAGCAGCTCGGCGGGGAGATCCTGGGGATCGTCGAGAACATGGCCTACGTGCGCACGCCGGACGGATCGCAGATCGAGGTCTTCGGACCGTCGCAGGGCCTCAAGCTGGTCATCGCGTCCAACGCCCCGCTCATCGCCAAGCTGCCGATCGATCCCGAGATCGCGAGGCTTTCCGACGCCGGGCTCATCGAGTCGTACGAGTCACCGGAGTCGGAGGAGCTCATCGTGAACTTCCTCGAGCGCGCCCCGGAGAAGCACCCGCAGGTCCCGGTCGCATAACCACACCGCTCTCCCTCGGCCAGGCCCGTCGCCTCGCCATACACGCTCAGCGCCTCGACGTCCGGCCGCGCGCGACGCCGCATTCGATCCTTCGCACCGTAGAGCACCTCGGGTACGTGCAGCTCGATCCGACGAACGTGGTCGCCAGAAATCAGCTTCTCGTGCTCTGGTCACGCCTCGGCAGCTTCAAGCTTTCCGATCTCGATCGGCTCATGTGGCGGGACCGCGCGCTTTTCGAGTACATCACGTTCATCGCGCCGACCTCGGATCTGCCGCTCCACGCGCTTCGGATGCGAGCCCTCCGCCGCGGCGACGGTCCCTACGCCGCTCGGATCACGGCGTGGGTCGAGCGCAACGCCGTTCTGCGCCGGCACGTGCTCGCCCGTCTACGGAAAGAGGGACCGCTTCCCCTCAGCGCGTTCGAGGATCGGTCCGTCCATTCCTGGACCTCGTCCGGCTGGAACGCCGACCGCAACGTGTCGCAGATGCTCTCGTTCCTCATCCGGCTCGGTGAGGTCACGATCGGTGGACGCGCCACCGGACGACGCTTCTTCATCCTCGCCAAGGACTGGTTTCCGAAGATCGCCCCGCTGAGCCCGGCGCTCGCCGCGCTCAACGCGACCGAGCGCGCTCTCGCGGCCACCGGTGTCGCGACCTTCCAGGAGCTCCGGCGCGTCTACGCCCTGGGCCGGTTCGTCACGCAGGACGCGCTCACGCGCCTCGAGCGCGAAGGCGTCGCGCGGCGCGTCGAGATCGCCGGCCTGCGCGGTCCGCGCTTCGCGCTGGCACGGGATCTCCGTCGGCGGACCGAGCCGATCGACGGGACGGTCCTGCTGTCGCCATTCGACAACCTCATCATCGATCGTCAGCGCACCGAGCTGCTCTTCGGCATGCGGTACCGCATGGAGATCTACGTGCCCAAACACCTGCGTACGCGCGGCTTCTGGGCGATGCCCATCCTCCACCGGGAACAGCTCATCGGGACGGTCGATCCGAAGATGGACCGTGAGCATGGCCGGCTCGAGGTCGTCACCTTCCATCTCGAGCCGGATGTCCCGCGTGACCGCGCCACGCGGCGTGCCATCGAAGACGCGGTCGAGGATCTCGGCGCATTCGCCGGCGCGCGCGAGGTCGTCTGGCCGAAAGGCATCGCTTCGTCATACTCCCGGCGGTGATCGCCCGGGCACGCGTGCACGGTGGCGCGCTGTGGCTGCTCGCCGCGACGACGATCGCGAACGTCCTCGCCTACGGCTATCAGGTCGTGATGGCGCGGCTCCTCCGACCCGAGGACTACGCGATCCTCATCGCGCTCTTCGGGATCCTGATCCTCGAGTCCATTTCGAGCCAGGTCATCCAGTCCGCGACGGCCAAGCTCACCGCGCAATACAAAGCGCGTGACGACGAGGCCGCCCTCCACCTCTTCGTCCGTCGCTGGTCGGTGCGGATCGTCGTCGCTGTCGCGGCCATCGCATCAGCGATCGCCGTGCTTTCCGGGCCGATCTCCGCGGGACTGTCGCTGCCGATCCTCACCGTCGTCCTCCTCGGAGTCAGCCTCTTCTTCGCGGCGCTGCTGACGTTCGCGCTTGGCCTCCTTCAAGGCCTCGCGCGGTTCGGCTGGATGGGCAGCGTCCTCATCGTTCAGGCCGCCGCGCGACTCGCCATGGGCGTCGCGCTCGTCGCGGTCTTCGGCGGCGGCGTGTTTGGCGCGTTCACCGGCGCGACCGCAGCCGTCGGCGTCGCCCTGCTGGTGGCGATCGTTCCGCTTGTTCCTTTGCTGCGCGCCGCTCGCGGGGCCGCGGCGAGGGTCGAGCTCGGCAGCGCCGAAACGCGCTTCTTCGCGCTCGCGGCGATCGTCCTCCTCGCATACGCGGCGTTGACCAACGTCGACGCCGTCCTCGCGCGATCGGTGCTCGCGCCGGTCGAAGCCGGCGCGTACGCGGGCGCGGTCACGCTCGGAAAGATCGTGCTGTTCGCCCCGATCGCGGTCGGCTTTCTGCTCCTCGAGCGCACCTCACGCGCGCACGCTCGCGGCGAGCCGACGGAGCGCGCCCTCTTTCTCTCGCTGGCCTTCGTCCTCGCAACCAGCGGCATCGTCGCACTCGCCTACGTCGTCGCCCCGGCCTTTTTCGTCGGGATCGTCGTCGGCGATCAGTACCCGACGACCGCGGCCGTCGTGCCGCTGTACGGGGCGGCGGCGCTCGCGAACGCGCTCCTCAATCTGTGGATCAGTTATTTCGTCGGTCGTGGCGAGATGCGCGTGGGGGTGCTGCTGGCGGTCGCGGTCGTGGTCGAGATCGCCCTGCTGCTCCTCACTGCGACCGATGCCGTGTCCGTCGCGCGGATCGTCCTGCTCGTCGCGCTCGCGACCCAGGCCGCAGCGATCGCAACATTCGCGCTCGAGCGCCTGAGGGTCGGAGGGCAGAGCCCCCCGCCTCTGCTGACGCCGCGCTGACACGAGCCGCCGCTACCCTGCTCGTTCGTGCCTTCCAACTCGCTGCTGCGTGCGGCGCTCGTGCTCACGGCGACCGGCATCGTCTCAGCGGCGAGCGTTCGCCACAGCATCGACGAAAGCCCAAGCGATTTTCCGTTCGCGATCGAGTACGCGTGCTATCTCGCGCTGATCCTCATCGCGACGCCGCGGCAGCCGCCGAGGTGGGGACCGATCCTGGGCTTTGTCCTCGTGGCGGTGACGTACGGCCTCGCGATCGTCACGCTCGGGGGAAACGCGCTCGCGATCGGCCTCTATATCGCCGCGGCGTATCTCGGATACCTCGCCACCCCGCCGATGTTCCGGCCGCTCACCGTCGCGGCATTCGCGCTCTGGACGCCGGCACTTCGCTTCTTCGGACCTGAGCCGACCGAGGGGCGCTTTCCAGCGCTGCTCGCACTGGCCTCGGTGCTCGCTCTGTTCAATCTCGTCAGCGTGCTCCTGGATCGATCAGCGCGCGACCCCGACGAGCGCCTGCGCCGCATCGGACTCGGCCTGCTCGCCGTTGCCTGTGTCGCGATGGTCGTCGAGCGGCACCTGGTCGTCGGCTCGACCGGTGTCGCGCCCGACGATCTCATGGCGCTCGTGATCGTCGCAGCGCTCCCGATCCTCGCGGTCGTCCGGATCCGCCCGGCGATGCGGGACGCCCTCGCGACGGGTCTCGCGCTCTGCGTGTTCGTGCTCACGGCGATGGCGCTCATCTCGGGCAAGGGCTACCACGTCGACGCGGTCACCGTCCCGCACCACGCGGCGGAGCTGCTGCTCGCGGGCCAAAATCCGTACAAGACGTTCGACCTCCCCGAGGCGCTCGCCGAATTCGGGCTCGACCCGCAGCTCGTCACGCACTACGAAGACGGGTCGGTGCTGCGCTCGCTCAACTATCCGGCGATGAGCTTCCTCCTCGTCGCGCCGTTCATCGCGGTCGGTGTCACGGATATCAGGTGGATCTACGTCGGCGAGATCGTGCTCATGGTCCTGGTGCTCTTACGCCACGTGCGTATCCCCTGGCGGCCGCTCGTCGCCGCAGGAGCGGTCGGCAACTCGATCATCCTTCGTCAGAACATCCTCGCGGGCGTCGACCCGACCTGGGCGCTGCTGGTGATGCTCGGCTGGATCTTTGTCGAATCGCCGTGGCTCTCACCGATCGCGGTCGGTCTGGCCGTCGCGTCGCGACAGCCGGCGTGGTTCATCGCGCCGTTCTACGTGATCGCGATCTGGAAACGCAGCGGACGCGGCGAGGCGCTGCGACGGACCGCGATCATCGCGGCGGCGGCGGTCCTGCCGAACCTGCCGTTCATCATCGACGCGCCCTTTTCGTTCTTCGACGGGATCAGCGCGCCGATGCTTGGCGCGCTCGCCCCCGGCGGGGTCGGCTTCGTTCGCTTGGGGATCGACGGACCGCTTCCGCTCCTGCCGCGCGCCGTGTACGGCGCGCTCTCCGCGATCTCGTTCTTCGTCCTCGCCGCGGTGCTTTGGCGGCAGTGGCGCCGGGTCCCGATAGGCGCCGTCGTCTTCCCGTTCGTACCTCTCTATCTCGCCTGGCGGTCGCTCCAGAACTACTTCGGGTCGGTGCCGCTCCTGGCCATGGCGGTGGACGACGAAATGCTCGTTTCGACCGAGCGCCGCGACGCGAGCGCCGCGAGCGCCCTCGCGCCGTCGACGATGCCTGCGCCTGCGACGTCCGGCGCGAGCCCGAGGTCGCCCGCGCTCTGAAGCAGCGCCCGGCGCACGGCGCCCGCGCGGCTCGCCTTGGCCGCGCGCTTGTCCATCGCTCGCGAGGCTTCAACGAGCAACGCGCATAAACCGGAGACGTGCGGAGCCGCCATCGACGTCCCGCTCATCCGAACATAGCGCGGCGGCACGATGCAGCGGTCCTTCTCCAGCGAACGCGCCCGGGCGCTCGCCACCCCAATGCCGTAGCGGCAGCTGGCCTCCGCGGTCGTGCCGCCGCCGATCGCGACGACGTCGGGCTTGTGGACGGAGAGGCCCGGCACCGGTCCGCGCGAGCTGTATTCGGCGATATGTCGCATCTTGTCGGTGGCGCCGACCGTGATCGCACCCGCGGCGCAGCCCGGCGAGCCGATCGTCCCCACGCCGGGCCCGGAGTTCCCGGCCGCGACGCACACCAAGATGCCTTCGGCGCTGAGCGCATCGACCTCGCGTGAGAGCGGATCGGTCGGATCGCCCGGCCCGCCGAGCGAGAGGTTGATCACGTCGACCTTCTGGCGGCTGGCCCAGGAGAGCGCGGCCAGGACCGTGTCCTCGGTGCCGCCACCCATCGAGAGCGCCTTCGCGACGACCAGCATCGCCTTCGGCGCGACGCCGCGATACACGCTGCCCGCACCCGCGACGATCCCCGCGACGTGCGTCCCGTGGCCGACGTCGTCCAGCCCGCGGCCGCCGGTGAAGTCATGTGCCGCCGCGATGCGATCGCCGAAGTCGGGGTGGCGATCCGCACCGGTGTCCACGATGGCGATGCGCGTCCCGCTCCCGAGGAACCCGGACCGCCACACCGGTGGAATCGCGAGGGACGGAACGCTCTCGTTCAGGAGCGGATAGACGGGCTTCGGCGCGCGGGCGACGAGGCCGGCCGCCGCGAGCTCGCGGAGGAGCGGCTCCTGGCGGTCGGCCGGCACCTCGAGGACGACGACATTCGCGCGGCGGTGCGTCTGCCTAACGCGGGCGCCGTATCGGCGGAGGAGCTCTTCGGGAATGCCGGAGCCGACGCTGACCGCTTCGGCGCGCGCCGGCTCTTCGGCGGGCAGGACCGAAAGCGCGACAGCTCGCGGCGGCTCGACCACGATCCTGGTGCTCAGTCCGGCGGGAACCCCGCGGTCGGTATCGGCGAGCATGTCAAGCGGATATTGACATAGCCCTCAAGGCCGAAAATCAGCAGGTGCCGATCGACCGCGAGCTCCTCGAGATCCTGGCCTGCCCCGACGAGCACCACGCGCCGGTGCGCGAGGAGGGCGAGTACCTGGTCTGCACCCAGTGCCGCAAGCGGTTCCCGATCCGCGACGGCATCCCGGTGATGCTGCTCGAGGAGGCCCTTCCCCCGGCCTGATCAGCGCAGGCGGTCGCGCGGTACGACGATGCGCACCGTCGTTCCCTCGCCCAGCTTGCTCTGCACCTTGCATAACCCGCCGAGGAAGGCGACGCGCTCGCGCATGCCGAGGAGCCCGAAGTGGCCCGGGCGCACCCCGGCCTCACCCCACTGCTCGGTCTCGAAGCCGTGGCCGTCGTCGGCTACGTCGATCTCCAGTGTGTCCTCGTTCTTGAGGAGCGCGAGACGGACCTCGTGGGCGGCGGCGTGCTTCTTCACGTTGTTCAGCGCCTCGACGGCGACGCGGTAGAGCGTCGACTCGGCCTCGCGCGAAAGCGGCCCCGGATCGTCAAGGGCCTCCTCGAGCGTCCACCCTGACTCCGCGGCCATCTCCCGCGCCGCCGCCGAGATCGCGGCCACGAGGCCAAGGTCGTCGAGCGTGGACGGCCGCACCGTGCCGAGGATCTCGCGGGTCTCGCGGATCGCCCGGCGCAGGAGGGCGGTGGCCTTCGCGACCTGCTCGTTCTGGACCCCGGCGCTCTGCAGCTGCGCGTGCGCCGAGACGAGGATCGGCGCGAGCCCGTCATGGAGATCGCGCGCGAGTCGGCGACGGTGCTCTTCGTCCTGAGAAAGGAGCTGACCGGTGAAGTGCTGCAGGTCGCCATAGAGCTCCATTCGCTCGATCGCGAACGCGGCCTGGTCGGCGAGGATGCGGAGGAAGAGCGGTCCGTCGGCGCCGGGATGTGCGGTGCGGTTCACGTTGAGCACGCCGTGTGTCTTGGCGGCGACCATCATCGGAACGCAGATCGCGAATGGGACGTCCTTCGTGTACGTGGTGCCGAGCGCCTTGTCCGCGTGCCCCTTGATGATGATCGGCTCACGGCGCTCGAGCGTCTGCCATGAGATCGACGGACCGACCGGGACACGCGTACCGACCAGACGTCCGGGCCGGGACGCGCGGACAGTTAACGCGTCGCCCGCTGGATCGACCGTCATGAGCGACGCCGATTCATACCCGACCGCTTCGTGCGCCGCCTCGAGGACGAGGTCGAACAATTCATCGAGGCTCGCGGCGTTCCCGATGCGCACCGTCGCGCGCTCGAGAGAGCGGAGCAGAGTGGAAGGCGTCAGGTCGCGGGCTGCTCGACCAGGCCGTTCCGGACCGCGTAGATCGCGGCCTGCGTTCGGTCCGACACGTTCAGCTTCTCGAGGATCGCGGCGACGTGGCTCTTCACCGTCTCGGGCGAGAGCACCAGCCGATCGGCGATCTCGCGGTTGCTCAGACCTTCGGCGACGTGCCCAAGGATCTCGCGCTCGCGCTTGGTGAGATTTCGGGCGGCCGACGGGACCGGGGCTCCCGGCTTCATCTCCGAGAGCATCCCTTTCAGCATCTGCGACTCGATGAACGCGCCACCTGTCGCCACCTGCCGGATGGCGTCGAGGAGCTCGTCCTTCGACACGTCCTTTAGCAGGTAGCCGGCGGCGCCGGCGCGCACCGCCTCACGCAGATACGCGGGGTTGTCGTGCATCGTGACCATGATCACAGCCGTCCGCGGGCGCTCCTCTTTTATCCGGCGCGTCGCCTCGAGACCGTCCATGTCCGGCATGCGGACGTCCATGAGGACGACATCGGGCAGCTCTTTGCGCGCCGTCTCGATCGCCTCGCGGCCGGTCTTGGCCTCACCGACGATGGCAAGGTCCTCGGCCTTGGCGAGCATCGACACGACGCCCTGGCGCACGAGCTCGTGATCGTCGACGAGCATGACCCTGATCGGCATCCGAGGATTCTACGGGCGGGGGGCTCTGCCCCCCGACAGCCGTGTGCACACGATCAGACGATGGCCGTCCAGGCGAGGTACAGAAGAAGCGCGACGAAGACGACGAGGAGGGCGCCGATAAGAAGGAGCGGGAACGGGCCGGCCACGGCCTCCGTCCTCTGTGTCAACAACCGTTCTACAGCCGCGATCAGCGACGCCGACTCCGCGTCCTTCGCGACCCAGCCGCGCGGATCGTCAACCCTGCGCGCCGCGGCGTCGTTCTCCGCCTCGCCACCCGCCAGCACGAGGGTCGGCACACCAAGGACGACCCGGCCCTCGCGTGGGACCATGGCCGCGTCGAGGAGCGCCAGGTCCGCCGGCCAGCCCGGCGCGATTCGGAGGGCCTCGGCGAGCTTGGTGGCGCGGCGCACCTCGTAGCGGCGCTCGAGACGGAGAATGGTTTCGATCCCGTCGCCGACGGCGGGATGCGAGACGACCAGGAGCACCCTTGGTCGGCCGATGACCGGACGATACAACTTTGTCTCGTCCCGCTACATCGGGCCTCCGTCGAACCTCCCCCTCGGGTCCGATGGCTGGTAACGGTCTGGAAACGACTCTATTGCTCGTGCCCAAGCGAATCCTTATCGCCGACGACCACCTCGCTGTCCGCGAGGGTCTCCGCTCGCTCATCGACCCGGATCCCGACTTCGAGGTCGTCGGTGAGGCCGCCGATGGCGTCGAGGCCGGGCGCAAGGCGCTCGAGCTTCGGCCCGACCTGATCCTCCTCGACAACTCGATGCCGGGCATGACCGGCCTCGAGGTCGCGCGGATGCTCCGCGACAACCTCCCCACCACCAAGGTCGTCTTCCTCACCCTCGACCCGGGGATCCGCGACCTTGCGCTCGCCACCGGAGCGGCAGGGCACGTGTCCAAGGATCAGCCGCCCCAAGAGATCATGCGTGTCGTTCGCGCGGCCGCGGGCATCATCGCTCCCACGGCGCCCAGCCGCGCGCTGAGCGCGCAGGCGAAGCTCGCCGAGCTCCTGGTCACGGAGAAGGACCTGAGCGCGCGTCAGGTGCAAGACCTCGATCGCGCGCGCGAGACCAAGCAGACGCTATCGAACGCGCTCCTCCGGTCGGGTCTCGTCAGCGAAGAGTCGCTCGCGGCGATGCTCGCGCGCGTCAGCGGTCGCGCGGTCGTGTCGCTCGCGCAGCCTGCCGAGGCCGCCGTCGTGCGACAGCTTCCGCGGCGCTTCTGCGAGCTGCGCGCGGTCGTCCTCACGGAGTTTGGTCGGACGAGCGCGACGCTCGCGATGGCCGACCCGCTCGACGACGCGGCGGCGCACGAGGCAAAGGACATGCTCGGTGGGGTCGAGCTCAAGGTTGTCACCGCGACGCTCACTGATGTGCGCGAGTCGCTGCGCCGCGCGTACGCGCCGGTGGCCGTGCCGCTGGTCGCGATGCCGCACGTCGCGCAGCCGCGCCGCTCGCGCCGTCCATTCGTTCTCGTCGGCACGCTCGCCGCAGCGTTCCTCCTGTTCGCGACGGGTCTCGGAGTTCTTCTGTCCCAGAGCACCGTCGTCGCGGCGCGCGCGAACCTCACCGTGTTCCAGGGCTCCGTCGAGGTGCGCCACGGAACCGGCGCTTTCGCGGCCGCGACTGGCAACGAGCTCGTGCAGCAGGGTGACGCGATCCGCACCGCGGCCGGAGGCCACGCTGCGTTGACCTTCTTTGAGAACTCGCTCGTCGTCCTCGAGCCCGAGACCCAGGTCGAGCTCGCGACGCTGCGTTCGGTCTCAGGCGGTCGCGACATCGACCTCCTCATGCGGCAGACGAGCGGCAAGACGTGGCACGTCGTCGCGCACACGATCGGTGATGGCGGTCACTACGCCGTCGTCACTCCGACTTCGACGAACACTGTGCAGGGCACAGCCTTCCAGGTGCGCGTCGACGCGCAAGGCGACACCTCCGTGAGCACGACGGACGGAGTCGTGCGCACGTTCGGTTCGGACACGAGTGTCCCGCCGGTGCAGGTCACGGCAGGTATGGTGACCGCCGTCACGACCACCGGTCCCTCGACCCCCGAGACGATGAAGCAGCCGACGCTCACGTTCACCCTCGACGCGGCGCGCGAGTCGATCATCGTGAACGGCACGGGCCAGGCCGCGGGCATCACCGGCAACAACGTGGTGCGATACATCCCGGGCTCCTCGGTCGAGCGTCAGAACAACAAGGTCCTCGTGACCATCCCGGGCCAGGACGCCGGCCGCGTTTCGACCTTGGTGGCGCCGACGAGCGACGTCGTCGAGGTTCACGTTGCGGCGCAGCTCGCAAGCTCGAGCGGCGAGACCAGCGTGGTGACCGACACGCGGCCGGTCGTAGCTGGCGTCGCGAGGGGCGGCGTGACCGTGACCGGTACACAGATCGTGGTCCTGAGCGACGCGGCGGCGAAGGCCGCTCCGGCTCCGGTGCTCGTGAGCGCCCCGCCCTCTCCGACTCCATTCAATCCGCTCACCATCGTGTCGCGCGGTCAGCAGGGCGATCTCGGTCCTGCGGGACCCGCGGGTTTGAACGGTGCTCCCGGCGCTCCCGGTCCGCAGGGTCCTCCTGGTCCGACGGGTCAGCCCGGCGCATCTGGTCAGCCCGGTTCATCGGGCTTGCCTGGTGTTTCGGGTCCCGCGGGTCAGCCTGGTTCGATCGGTGCGACAGGCGCGACAGGCGCTGCTGGTCTTGCTGGTGCCCCCGGTGCGACAGGTGCCCCCGGTGTTCCCGGATCGGCCGGTGCCGCGGGTGCCGCGGGTGCGGCTGGTGCTCCAGGTGCTGCCGGTGCCGCTGGTGCGGCGGGTCCTGCAGGCGCGCAAGGCCCGACGGGCGCACCGGGCGCGGACGGCCTCAATGGTGTAGATGGTCTGAACGGTGCGGACGGCGCGACTGGCCCGACCGGCGCTGATGGCGCGACCGGGCCGACAGGCGCGACGGGCGTCGCTGGTGCGGCTGGCCCCGCTGGTCCGGCAGGTGCGATCGGCCCGACTGGTCCACAGGGTGTAGCCGGCGCGACCGGTGCCACCGGTGCGACTGGTAACAATGGTGTTGACGGATCAAACGGTGCCACCGGCGCGACCGGCAACAACGGGACGAATGGGACAAACGGCGCTACCGGTGCGACCGGAGCTGACGGCGCCGCAGGTGCGGTCGGTCCTCAGGGTCCGCTCGGTCCGACCGGCGCGACGGGCGCCACGGGTGCGACCGGCAACAACGGAACCAATGGAACCGACGGCGCGACCGGCGCTACTGGCGCGACCGGCAACAACGGAACCAACGGCACCAACGGGACGAACGGTGCCACCGGCGCCACGGGCGCGACCGGCACGAATGGAACTAATGGAACGAACGGAACAAACGGTGCGACCGGTGCGACGGGTGTGACTGGCAACAACGGCACCAACGGCACGAATGGAACCAACGGAACCGACGGCGCGACCGGCGCGACCGGCACCAACGGGACGAACGGCACCAATGGAACGAACGGTGCCACCGGA
>Ga0209058_1001039_pt1 | contig 23827 bp, 32 predicted proteins | sample GraSoiAngelo_147_FD_185904 | JGI IMG/M metagenome (GOLD analysis project Ga0209058, IMG submission 185904) | Grasslands soil microbial communities from the Angelo Coastal Reserve, California, USA - 14_1009_05_40cm (SPAdes) (version 2) | ecosystem: Environmental > Terrestrial > Soil > Grasslands ... | reverse complement strand
GGAGCGAATATAATAGAAAATTTCGGTTGGCGAGCTACATTTTTTTCAGTTGTTTTTGTTGCCATTGGATTATGGTTTATTATTAGACGATATATAGAGGATAACCAGGATTCTGCATATGTCATGCAGTCACCCGAGCTGAGCAATTCTCTTGATTCAACCGATAACAACATAAAAGTTCCTGATGAAACAGATACAATCACCAATAATACTAAAAACATAGACATAAAAGGGACCATAGCTCTCGCAGTTACGATAAGTTCGTTTCTCTTGGTTCTATCTTATTCACAGACAGATGATATTGAAAATTCTCAAATTGCCCTGTTTTTATCCGTAGCCACTATTTCGTTATTTCTTTTTATTATTATAGAAAAGAGATCAAAATCTCCATTGGTTAATTTCAAGTTGATGACAAATAAAATGATTCTTTCGGCTAACATCATTTTAGTTATTGCATTTCTTGCTATGTTTACAGTTTTTCAAACTATACCTGTGTTAGTGAGAAGTCCTCAACCATTGGGTTTTGGAGAAAGCGTCATAACTACAGCGCAAATTCAACTTCCATTTATGATCGTGTTTTTATTATTTGCCCCCTCTTCTGGATTTATAGTTTCTAAGCTAGGTAACGTAAAACCAACCCTCATTGGGAGTATAGTGAGTGCCATAGGATTTTTTAGCCTGTTTATGTTTCACTCCACTGGAATTTTAGTGGCTACAAACCTAGCTGTAGTTGCCGCAGGATTGTCACTAATGCAAGTTGGTGGCTTTAATATTATTCTACAATCTACGCCGAGAAAGTTTAGCGGAATTTCTCTTGGAATGACTGTTCTCTTTAATTTAATTGGAGCTTCAGTTGGACCTGCTATTGCAGGAATCTACATGCAAGCTAATCAAGTATTCGTAAAAGGAGTTATCGGTTCATTTCCCTCGCCTGATTCATACAATCTTATATTTTTTACTATAGCTCTAACTTCACTAGTACCAATAGCATTATCAATTTTCATAAAAAAGAAACTCTCCTACCAAGTTCTCGTTGAATGATAATCTACGTACTACTAAATCAGCATTAATTTTTTTTCTTTTTTTGTGACTATTCTATTAAATCTAGCATTAATCTCAAATCAGATATTTCTTTTTTGAGTACGTTCTTATCAAAACTATCAGTAGTATATTTATAAAGTAGTTCACAAGCAGAGATTTGTGCCAATATTATATCCTTCCTGTTTATGTAAAGAGAGTGATGAAAATCCATAATAGAATAGGCAATCCTTCTCTGGTCTATTACATTCATCTGTTAATAATCATCTCAAATGCATTTGAATCTTCTAATCCTAATTCTAACCTTCTACTCATCCAAATCGTACAATAATAATCGGAATGCTTAGCCTCTTCTATTTTATTACAATTCTGACAAATCCATGAAATAGACTCCTTACAAATTTTGCAGTGCGCAGAAGTTGTCAAACATGAGCCGCACATTCTGCAAGAATCTTTATTGAACATAGTATGAAAGAGATAAACTATTCCTATTAGGATTATGAATATTGATCTTATGGATCCTAATGAACTATATAGAATATATGATTATAATGGGTAATTGTTTATCACTTAAGTGTTTGTACCACAAGGCTTTACTAGGAAAATCTCAAAATTGATGTAGAGATGCTTAAAATTCAATATGTTTTATACCCATCATTAATATTGATTTTAGTTACTTTTTTTATTACTGTTGCATTATCACAAACTGTTACTAATAGCAGTAATGTCAATTCGTCCATTATTCGAGCTGGTAAAATAAATGACTCAACAAATATAACTGTAATTGATACTGTAGGCGATATAGATTGTTCCAATAACCTACCTGCTCAAGTTGAAAAGGATAATCCTACCCTCTTTATTGCTATAGGAGACCTTTGCTACAAAAAAGATCTAACCAATTTTAAAAATACTTACGCTGATCTTAAGAACGCAATCAAATTAGCTTGCTTAATAGGCAATCATGACTCAGAAGAAGATAGGAATTTAATAATTTTAAAGCAAACACAAGAATACTGTGGAGACCATTGGTATCGTAAAATTGCTAATGATACGACCTTATTAATTGGACTAAATACAAATGGAAATACTATATCACAAACGAAGTGGGGACAATCATTGGTAACAAATGCGACATTGATGAAAGGAATCAAGAATGTGTTGTTACTGGCTCATAAACCTGCCCATACTCCGCCCCAGTCACATCATCCCGCAGAAAATTCAACAATCCGGATGATCTCAAATATCGAAGGTAGCATATCAAAAAGTATTCATATTTATGAAATTGCAGGGCACAATCATTTTATGGCCGAATCAAGCGATGGTCGCTGGTTTATTACTGGAGCTGGTGGTAGAAGTCACTATGAAGGATCAACTAGCTCAGAATGGCCTTTTGTGAACAAGATTGATTATGGATACTTACAAATCAAAATAAATAATACGGATGGCAAGGTTCTGAGTACTCAATTCTATGGATTGGATGGAAGACTGATTCATTGATGGGTGATAGGTTTTATCGTAAAAATATTGTTTGTCAGGTCTTCCATATGAGGAGTTTATAAAAACACTCCTTCTGCTCCTCCATAGCTCGCAAGAGTAACAATTGCATCAATTTAGTTTAAACGATATTTGTTCCTAACTGACCAATCTGATCCTTATTCACCCATAATTTGTAGTATCACATTTCTATTTCTGGGTCTTGTATCCATTTCTAACAGAACTATTTGCTGCCAAGTTCCCAACGCCAATTTACCATAAATTACTGGAACAGTTAGACTTGGTCCTATCAACGATGCCCGGACATGAGAGTGACCATTTCCGTCATGCCAAGTATTATCGTGCTGATATTCTATATTTTTTGGTACTATTCGGGACAGCATTTCTGGAAAATCGTGAATGAGTCCTGGTTCATATTCAATAGTCGTTATTGCTGCAGTCGATCCTGAAATAAAAACAGTAACTGTTCCATTTTCAATATTGCTCTCTTTTACTACATTTGATAATTCTTCAGTAATATCAATAATAACATCTTCTCCTTTGGAACTTACCTTAATTATTTTAGATACAACCTTCATGTCTTGTAACTTTCCACCTACTCTACTATTGGTCTGATGTGTAATAAATGGTTGTTACTATGTGCTAATACACTATGAGTCATGGCTCACCTTTTGTTAAATAATTTCTCAATCTATTAATAAACCATGTCCATCCTTCTGAATGTTCGTTATATTGTTGTCTGTCATCCTCAGTGAATCCACTATGCCTTAGAATAACTTTTGTCTTCTCCTTACTCAGTGATTCAAACCTCCATGTTACAATAGTATCTTTATTAAATTCAGGCTTTGACTGAAAGCGCCAAGTATATGATAATTCTCTATTTGGAATAAATTTTATAATTTTGCCGTTCATTTCATGATCCTTATCAAGATTATTATCCTCCGATCTCAAGAACTTAAAGGATACTCGTCCTCCTTCTTTCTTTTCTAAGACTGCAATGTCTGGAAACCAGTGAGTCAGCTGATCTTGATCAGATACTGCTGAAAATACCTTTTCAATTGGAGCATCTATTATTATCTCTCGATTTATTACAGTATAGTTGTCACTCATCTTTTTACAACCTTCTGATTCTCCAAAAATTCCTTTAAACTTTTAAGGTTATAATCCCACATTCCAGCAAAAAAATTCATCATTTCAAGTGCCTTTTCCTTGTTTAAGGAATAAATTCTATTCTTTCCAACCTTCTGTTCTAAAATCAAGTCAGAATTTTTGAGAATTCGTAGATGAATAGATACCGCAGGAAGAGAAAATTGGAAATGCTTAGAAATTTCAGTAGGCGTCATATCTCTTTCTTTTAACAAAAGCAAGATTTTTCGTCTACTTGAGTCGGAAATTGCCTTCCAGGGAGATTCCATTAATATTAGTTAATTAATTAATTATTTAACTATTTATATAATGATAAATATAATAAGAAATAAAATAATTATATGAAAGAAGTAAAAAAAATTCCAGAAGGCTATCATTCGATTACCCCTGCTCTGATAGTGAAAAATGGAGATGCAGCAATAGAATTTTATAAAAAAGGATTTGGAGCTGAAGAACGATCTCGTATGAAAAGTCCTGATGGTAGGGTTGCACATGCTGAACTAAAGTTGGGTGATTCTGTCTTTATGTTGTCAGATGAATATCCGGAGATGAAGTGTCAATCACCTAACTCAATTGGCGGAAGCCAAGTATCCATGTATGTATATGTCGAAGATGTTGATTCACTTTTCGATAAAGCAGTCACTGCAGGTGCCAAAGTTTTGGATCCTGTAAAGGATCAATTTTGGGGAGATCGTCATGGTCGGCTAGAGGACCCCTTTGGACATCTGTGGTCAATAGCGACTCATAAAAAAGATCTTTCAGAAGAGGAAATGAAAAGTGCTGCGGAAGCAGCGTTTTCGCAAATGTCAAAGTAAATTTTCATTTTCTTTTTTTGTTAGAATTATTCACTACTTGGGATTCATTAGGAATAATGAGCTCCACTGTAAATAATACTCCTTTTGGTTTGCATTATTGTTCGATATAAGTCTATTTGTTTTGTCATTGTAATTTAGTAACAAAAACTTGAATTTGATACTATATATTGTTGATAAATTAATCTAATGCTACCTCTAATTACAAGTTCTGGTTAATATGGCGTATATAGTAATCAATTTTGCAGGTGACGTATTATTAGCCCAAGCTGTTAAAAGTTATCTCTCATCACTGGATCTAGTCTCAAGTATCTATATGATACCTGAAGGTGATGAGATTAGCATATCATTAGAAAAAAATAATGAAAGAAATGGGAACAGGCTGATTAAAGAAATTCTACGAAATTATTTAGATTCACATAATCTAACCAGATATAAAATCATGGAATTGGAGAATATTCTCACCGTGGGGATTCCAAAAAAGATTGAAGAAATCTCAAATCTTCTCATGTGCGAAATATGTGGTTGGAGGCTAAATACGGAAGAGGAATTACTCGTCCATCGAAGGACTCATTGGATTTAGATAGAGCTGTCGCAAAAGTATTAACATATATTTAATAGAATGACAAAATTTCTTGTTTTTCATGAATGTTGCGGTATTTGTCATTTTCCTTGGTTTTGGTATATTTTGTTTTTTATTAATCCAACCCATTCTTTCTTATCCAATTTCATTCCCCATTTTTTCTCTTCTCCAAAATGATATTCAACTTTTCTCAAACACCATAAGACAGCAGGATACAATACAAGAAATAAGTGCAGAAAACGGTATTAAAAATGGTAATAATATTGATGTAACTACATCAAGAGAGGCTGTTTCTAGAGACATTACTGTTGGGCTCTGGACTCCTACTAATACCAGTTTTGCTCTTCAGCATTTAAAAGGTGAGGAACAGGAAAAAGCAATGGATACACTTCTAAAAAAAGGCTATGGTGAGTACTATTATGTAATGAATAACTTTGAAGATCCTAAATCTCTAAAAATGACAGATAATCTACTGGAAACTGCAAATAAGACGAATTTAAAAATAATAATCATTCTTCTGCCACCGTCCGAAGGTGGACCTGATACCAGTTACAATTGGAAAGGATGGATAAAATATTTTAACTCTCTAGAAAAGAAATATCCAAGGTCATTTGAGGGTTTTACAATTGATGATTTTAACTGGATAAGTACAAGAACTGATACAAAATTCAGGAATAATGTAGATTTTATGGAATATTCCGACCTCTCTGAATTGCTTAAACATAAAAGCAAGGACGTTAAGTTTTATCCAACAGTATATTTTGAAGGGCGAAAAACTGGAATAGTTGTAAAGAAATACGACAATTTTATTGACGGTTTGATTGTGGCCAGTGGATGCTATTATAATGTGTCGACCTTAGAAAGGCAATTGCATATATTCTCAGAGATTTTTAAAAAACCAATTAGGTATATAGTATACCCTACCATAACCTATAATTATTCTAAGCTTGATTACAGTCCTCCTTCAGATCGTCTCATAATGGCTACATTATCAATTGCGTCAAATTCTTCAGATGGGCTAATAATTTGGCGAGATCTGGATAATCCGGTAATCCAGGAACATATGAACAATAGACATGATAAACAATATCTTTCGGATATCTCAAACTCTAAAGAAAAACAAATTAGCGATGAAAACATAGACAGCAATATCAAGTTGTCTGAAACAAAGAACGTACATAATACCTGCAACGGCTGGTCTAAAAAATATAATGAGGCATATGATATGTGGATTAAATTACCAGCAGAAAAAGATCATGATAATTGGAAAAAAAAGATATCATAGTGTGTAGAAATCCTCAGATTAGTTAATTTACTAATTTATAGAACGAGTAACTACCATTCTATTTTATGAGATCATAGAATTTTTCTTGATAATCTGTAAATTGGCTTCTATGATAGATTATTGTTTTAGATAATCTAATGCCTTTGTCTCCCCTTGTTTAATTAGTTCCTTAATTGTCCCAACAGAAAAATCAGCATTTTGTAGAGGATATGGAGTCTCTGGCATATTTCTAGTGATTCTATGTAGCTTTAGAATTTTGGCGCCATGCTTTTCAACGAGCATTGAGTGTTCCTTATTAATATAATCAATTTTGTCTTTATCTATTTTTGATTGATCACATTCCTGGAATATATCATATAATGTTTCAATCAAATTAACATGTCGGGTGATAAGTCTTGACATTTGTACCATGCTTTGAGTCTTATCGCTAAACATAATATCCTTAGATCTTGACATAACTTCACTCATATTCGCAGGAAGCTTTTCTATTTTTCTTGGATAATTTTCCACAACATAAATATTTTTATTTTTACTTGGAGACGCCACCATTACTTCGCGTATTGGTGTATTACTTAATAGGGACCCATCCCAGGCAAATGTACCATCACCTACTTCGACCCAAGGAAATCCATATTGGGGATAGCCGATGGTGGCAAGTAGATGCTTCATCTCGATATGTCTTTTGTAGCTATCAAATATGAGAGGTTCAGCAGTAAGTACGTCAACTGCAGTAATTATAAGACGAGTGTTGGGCTTACTATTACCATCATTAGGATTATTTTGTTGGGCCAGTGGAGATAGTCTTTTAAAATCTATATATTTCTCAATTGTCTTTGTTATGAAAGAATTGTCATACATATAGGTCCATTTCCAAGGTGGCTGAACGTAATCCTGCAGTTCTGATGATTTTGGATTGGACTTATTGAAATTAAACCATCTTGGTACAAAAAAACTTGGAACTCCAAAGAATGCTGCATTTAAAGAGGCTGCTGGTGATCTCTTCAATTTAGCTTGATAATTATGATAGTCAAAATCAAAGGTAAAGATATCTGGTATAAGATTGTAGCTGCTTCTTGCCAGGTCCAACCAAAAACGCTCTAGATCCTTCTCAGGCTTAACATTTATGCTGCCTGCAGCTATTGCTCCGTTGATGCCTCCTATTGAGGTTCCCGCTATTATGTCAAATTTTATATTTTTCTTTGCAAAGGCTTTGAAAACTCCACATGCAAAAGCGCCAAGGGAACCACCGCCCTGCAATACCAGTACATTTTCGACGCCAATTTCATGCTTATGGTTAATCATTACAGTTACTTGTTTTACAAATAATCTTAACCTTTCTTTTGAAAAGTGAAAAAATGTTAAAAATTGATTATGCAGATATCAAATAGCGTCCCTCATACGTTTGGAGAAGATGTGGTAAAATTTACCTTCAGATAGCAAGTTTTTAACTTAAATTAAAGTATAAACTATTAAAACAATGTTGTCCAAGTAGTTTTGATGAAAAAAGAACTCTTTATTGGAACCGTAACTTTCGTGTTAATATTTGCATTGATTTATGCGTCGGTGGCTAATGCTCAAAATGCGACGACTAAAGCTTCAAACGCGATGGGAAACGCTAGTGCAAAGGCAAATCAGACTGCAGGAAATGCTAGTGCAAAGGCAAATCAGACTGCAGGAAATGCTAGTGCAAAGGCAAATCAGACTGCAGGAAATGCTAGTGCAAAGGCAAATCAGACTGCATCAGAACTAGGAAAGAATGCTAGTCAAGTAGGAGGGCAAATCCTAAATAAGACTGAAGATGTAGGCAAGAAAATAGCTGGCGGTCTCGGAAGTTTACTTGGTAACGCAAGTGAAAAACTCAAGCAAGGTTCAAAGTAGAACATTCACAAAATCTTTTTTTTATGTTATAATGGATTATAAACTAATTTATATAATTTATACTTAAGCGTACATTTAAGGGACTTGAAGCATATACAAAGAGATATTATTAATTTTGGTATATCAATATAATTTACATTTAAATTTAGATTCAAGCATGCGGCAATATACGACCTTTTTCAATACAATTCCTCAAATATATAATGATAAAAAAATTTAATTTCAACTCTATTAAATGGTGTTGATTAATTATATTATTACATATATATTGTTTTTTGGACTGATTAGTTTGAATGAAAAATTCTAAAAATAAGCTTTCAAATCTCAATAAGACTGTAAGCAATTTGAATAGAATAAACATAAATGATTTGAATATACTATTAAATCCAAATGCTCAAGGAGGTAACACTGGAAAAAGCTGGGTCGAAACCTATAATAAAGTTAAGGATTTTCTACCCAAAGCTCATAGAATCATTTTTACGAAAAAAGCCAATGATGGGATATTGATAACACGTAAGTTACTTAGAAAGGGATATAAGAATATTGTTGCTATCGGTGGGGATGGTACTATTAATGAAGTAGCAAATGGTTTTTTTAATATTAAGTCTCAAAACATTGATAATGGCAAATTTAAGATTGATTCTAAACTAAAACCAATTAATCCAAAAGGTATTATGTACGTTATCCCCTCTGGCAGTCGAAATGTATTAGCTAGGTCTCTTGAGCTAAAACATCAAGGAGCCGAATCTCTAATGCGTATTCGACATATGAAGAGACGTAAGATGGATGTAATAGTAGCTACTATAACCGATAAAGAAACTCCATCATTAACTCATACTAAATGCAGCAGAAATTGGTGTCGGAGCTGAAATTATTGATAGATCTAAAAAAGTAAGAGGAAAAGTAAAAAATCGCCTTGTATCAACAATGGCAAGTTTAATTGCAACTCTTCCATCGTACAATAGCAATGAATGTGATATAGTAATAGACAAGAATAAAAAAATCTCCTCAAAAATGACTATGGGTATAGTTGCAAATGGTCGTTTCCTAGGTGGGGGCTTCAAAGCAGCACCTCGCGCAAAATTTTCAGATGGTTTGTTGGATATTATAATATTAAAAAATTCAGGTAGTTTCAAAATGATTGATAAATTAATAGAACTAAAGGGAGCAAGCACTTACAAATATGAGGAAGATATTCTTTATTATCAAGCATCAGAGGTAAAGTTTTTGCCAAAAGAGAGAAATGTTACTGTTACTGTTTCTGTTGATGGGGAACCAATAGGCATGCTTCCCGCAATTTTCAAAATTTATCATAACGTCCTGACTATAAAGAGTGAGACACCCTCAGCCATAATATAATTTGAACAGAAAATAGTTCAACGATATAGACCAAAATCTTAATCAATAGTGCTGCTGCGAAAATATTATCTGATATTTTATGACAAATTTCTGGCAGCCTTTTTTCATGCGTCCTCATCTTTTTGTATCTCGGAGTGGTCGTCTGGAATATCTAAAGGTTCTCCAAATTGTCGGCTAGTTGCGTCGTTTAATGCCTGATCGCGTTTAAAGGGATTCTTCTTTTCTGTGCTCAATATTATTATTTACTTATGGGATAACATGGTATTAACTGGTATTATATTAGGGCATACGTTCCGTATGTCGTCCCAGCACATCCTTGAAGCTTCTTGGCCTGCCATCCGCAAAGACGTCTTCAGGTGCATATTTCATAGAGAAGGCCAGCATTTGCTCAAGAATTGGAAGTACTGACTTTCCCTTCTCCGTTACAGAATACTCGACCCTTATTGGGATACCCGGATAGACCTTTCTTTCAATGAGATCATTTTCTAACATTTCTTTGAGGCGAACGGCAAGTGTTTTTGAATTAATACCCTCTATAGTTTCAAACTGATTAAATCTTGTATGTCCCAAAATAATCATATTTCTTAGGATATGGATAGTAAACTTTTTACCTATCAAATTAAATGTACAGTCCACAGGGCAACGAGTAGTCATCGAAACCAATTTTTGTGCTTCTTTTTGATCCAATCTAAGTCGGACGCTCCTCGATCCAAATATCATTCAATACCAACTCACTTACTCTTTCTGGCCCTACTTACCATTTTAGCACCTAACAATTTATATACTTACTTATTTATACCTAATGAATAAAGGCATGTAAGTTGCAAATTGCAACCACACTTGAAATCATATCGTTCAAATTAAGAGAATACTTCACAGAGAAGTTTACCAATCTCTATTACTTGATGGAAAATGATTTCTTTCGAATCGCTAGCAGGTACAAAAAATGTGAATTTTTAAGAACGAAAGACTCAGTGTTCATATATGCTGCTCAATGGAGAAATATGCAAGTCGCAAAACAAGAAGCACAAGTTGCAGGACTAAACACAGCTTCTATGAATTGCATTGAGATGATAGATAAACCAGGTAAAAAGAGCTCTGATAATATACTAGCTACCGAAATCAACAGGTGAATAGAAATGCAATTGGAAAATCAGAAAATCAAGAAAGCAATTTTAACTGCAATGGCCGATCCTGAAATGGTTAACATTATCAATTCAACAATGTACCAGTCCAAATCAGTCTATGATATCATCATGGAGACCAAGATGCCTCATACTACCGCTTACAGAAAAATTAAATGGCTGGTTGAGCAAGACCTTCTTGTAGTTGATAGGATTTGTATCACTGACGAAGGAAAGAAATACAGTCTGTTTCTTAGTGTCTTTAGATCGATAGTAGTAAAATATGAAAACATGAAGATAGTGATAGAGACAGAGCAAAACATCGATCCTGTAAATAGATTGACGGAAAGATTCTTCTCACTGTGAGTCGATAAGGTTAAGCATATAGTGAGTGATTAGCCTGGCAAAGCTACTTGAGGATTGAAGTAAGGCTTTCTACGATTTTATGGCCAGACCTGTAAGAGTAGTAAAATCTCACGAAAATAATTGAGGCAAAAAGAATCATAGAAGCTAGATGTATCTGCATGCCAAGATCGTGTAATTCAAAGGGGAAATCAAATGATCCAGATTCATATAAAGTAATCACGAATTCTCCGCCAATCCAGATCAAAATGAAGATAGAAATTTGAAAGAGGAAGGATTTGGGACTATGTGAATGCCAAGCCAACCACACAAATATTCCGAGCGCCACGAATAACAAATAAAGTGTAAAATTACTCATAAGATCCAAAACTGGAGATATCATTATACTGTAAGTTTCTCCTTTTTGGATCTAACCATATATATGAATACACCCCCAAAAATTATTAAAACAACAATAGAAATGGTTCTAAAGAGTCGTTCTCCCAGTACTTCCTGACCTGCAAAGTATGCCAAATGATAAATCCCGTGAATGAAAATGAAAAGTGATAATAAGATTGTAAGAATCCTAAGATTACTCTTCAATCTTAAACTAAGGTACATTGGAACAATGGCAGCAGCAAGCATGATAATAGCACTGGCCAAATGAAGTAGGTTTTCGTCAAACAACTTAGTTAATTGCTAAAGTTCACACTAGACATATAGATATTTTGCACAATACCATATTATGGGATCCACATTTGGGTCCCACTTGCGGGTTCTAAAGATGGGATTTGTCTCTATGTTAATAAAAAAACCGTCATAAATATCACGCTATGGATAACCCATATTTTAACAAAAAGACCTTGACATCATGCATCATAATATCGATGCTGCTTATAGGTATGATTTATTCTTCACACTACTTTATCAAGTGGACTCGTTTCGAACATGTATTATAACCGTTCCTGTAGAGCATGTGGCACTCATTTGGAACCTACTTCCGTTTGTAACACATGTAAAGAATACGTATCTTGGAATTGCCGCAAATGTTTCAGAATGGATGACGTTACTCACAGACATGACTATTGTAGAATACCTTACAAGGTTGAAGTGGGTCTAGTAACAAGCTACAAACTAGAAAAGACGAAAAATAAGATGGGCATGTATTCCTTCCTAAAGAGTAATACCGAATCGTAAATCTTCAATGAGTCATCCTAGCTTTTGATTTAAGTACAGCTTTGAAATATAGATATTTTGCCGTAATCCAAATTGTAAATCTCACATGTGGATCCCGTTTCCGGGTTCCAAAGATGGGATTTGTCTCTATGTTAATATAATTCCGTAATAGATATCACGCTATGGATAACCCATATTTTAACAAAAAGACCTTGACATCATGCATCATAATATCGATGCTGCTTATAGGTATGATTTATTCTTCACACTACCTTGTACAACCGATATCAGCTAAGAAGAGCAGTTCATATGATAAAGGTAGTTCGAGCTCGACGAGTGATAAAAGTAGTTCGACCTCTTCGAGTGCTTCTGCTTCTAATGGCAATACTTCTTCTATCGCTTTAAATGCATTAGAACTAAAGAATGAAACCTACAGATGGCAGAACACTAGCGAGGCAATAAATCCCACACTGCATTTGATAGCAAATACAGATTATGTTATCAAGATAAAGAATCCCACGGACACCAAGCATGAATTAATAATCACATCAAATGGGACTGAGACCAAAAGCAACGAGCTCAAACCGGGTAAGAATGGAAAATTGAACTTTAATGCAAATTCAACGGGCACATTTGAATATCATTGTGAGTATCACCCAGATACAATGAAAGGGATCATTGAGATATCTAGCCAATAATTAAATAGGTACAGGAAAGTATGACTTCAAAACAGTTCCTCTTTTTCTTACAATAACAATTTCGAATAAGGGAACATTTCTTCAAACATCTTTCTATCACTTTTCTGCACTCACGGTTTATTTAGAAATTAGCTATTCGTTCGAGATAGCGATAACATTTATTTAATCATCATGCTTCTTATGAATTACAATTCTAAATTGCTTTAAGATTTTATTAGTACGGTACTACCAATTAATAGGCGATTCGTACTTTACAAAGGCAGATATTAATTAATTCAAGTCATAATACCTGAAAAATTTTTGGTTCTGTATTTTTGCCAGTAAAGAGAGTTTGCAGTGCTATATATCAGCATTAATACTCACTTCAAGAGCATCTTTTATATTTTTAGAAAACTCCAAGCTAGTCTCTGTTGTACGGCTAATATACTTGCCTGAATTCCTAACATAATCTAGATAATCTTTCATCTCGTTCTCATATATTAAGACATTGTCCGCAACTATTACTGCTCTTTTATTTAGTAAACTATACTTTTCAATAAGTTGAAGATATTTTAGGTATTCGCTCTTTGTTGCATCCAGGAAAATCATATTGAATTTGGATTTAAGTCTTGGAATAATTTCCAGAGCATCGCCATTAATTACTTGTATTTTTTCTAATAATCTTGCTTTTTCTATGTTCTTTCTTGCTATGCTTGCAAGTCTCTGATCCTTTTCAACACTTATAAGAATAGGTTCAGTTGAACTTCTTTTACTATTAAAATTCTCATTATCATATTTCCCTCTTAATATAATATTTGCAATTAAAATTGCCGAATATCCATGCAATGTTCCAATCTCAAGCGCCTTCTTAGGTTGGTATTCCTTAATAACATCTTCTATAATTTTTCCCTTAATGGGGCCTATTGATGGTAGAAATTCCTTTCTTGCCGTTTCCTCAATTTCTGCCAATATCTTCGGTACAATGTTGTTCGGTTCACTCGATTCACCTTTACTTTTCAAGTTCTGTACCATTTTCCTACATTACTATAAGAAAATTTCTACGGAAATTACATATTGATGATTCTCATCCACTTAGCAAAAGATCTATTTGTAAAGTATGCAAGATTCTTTGAGCTTAACAAACAGTTATTAGAAATAGAGCCAATATTTTGACTATGAGCGATCAATCGAATGGAAAGTTAAGTGACCTTCGTATTAGAGAACTTTTTGAAAGCAAGAATTTTGCCTTTTTGGCTTGTTTTATGAACGATGGCTCACCACATGTTACTCCAACTTGGGTTGATATTGAAAATGGTAATATTCTTGTCAATACTGCAATAGGTAGGACAAAACAATGGAATATTTCTAGGGATCCTAGGATAGCTTTGTCATTAATTAATCAAAATAATCCGTATGTAATGATTACCCTAGAGGTAAGGTGACAGAGCAAATTACTGGAGAAACAGCTGAAAAACATATCGATAAATTATCAAAAAAATATATCGGCGTAGATAAATATCCAAGAAGGTCTAAAGGAGAACAAAGAGTAATATTAAAGATAAAGCCAGAGAACATATTTCATATGAAGTAATACTCTTATTTTATATATCTCAAAAAAGAAGGCACATAATCTGCTAGATTATATTAAAAAATTAGTATGATAGTTACTACAAATAGAAAAATTAATAATCCCTCTTTTTTGAATGAATTTTTTTATTGTGAAGGATTGAGATTGAAATAGTTATATTGTATACTGGGTATAATATGTTATGTCTCCGGATAATCAGGAAAAATGTGCAGCATGCGGAATGACCTTCAATACGCAAGAGGAATTGAAAGAACACATGCTAGAACTGCATCGAGAGTAATATCTCAACTATCCTCACTGAGATATAATCCTGCAATCGAATAGATTGCCCTAATTTTGATTCAATAAGTAAGCTCGTAGATGGGAGGCGATATTTTTTCCTCCATGGAACTCAGAATCTGATCTATACAGTCATGACTAATAATTGATGGGATAGATACCCTAAGCTCTACTGGCACCAGGTAATTAATATAATTTAAAATCTGACATCTTTTTCCGATGTCTTTTTCTTCACGACACGTATTTATCAAACTGATTAGTTGTTTACTATTTTTTAGCATCACCATATTATGGACATCTGGATTTATGAGCTTTAGGTATCAATATTTTCTATAATTATTCTATATCAATAACACTAGAAATTTTTCACTATATTTTAAAAGGTAAATTTACTTCCGCTTTTATGATCAAGGGCAATTAAATGCTGTTCATATCCCAAAAGCTTCCGTCTTCAAGATTTTTTAAAAATGTCAAGGAATATCTGTATTTCCATCTCAAGCAACTTGAAGGGAGGTTTTCCTTCATGCTGAGACTAACAGTCTTTCGTGTGATATTGAGTTTTCTGGATCAGACATAAATGTAATAGTGACAATTTGTTATGGACTGCGATTTTTGCAGAAAAGACTGTGAAAAGTATAAATCCTTCTACTCTCCTTCTGGCATGGATGCACGTGAATACCATATCTGTATTGATTGCATAAAAAGCTGGCTAAATGAATTAAAACAATGTAAAACAATGAAATCACAAATTGTAATTATGCCAATAATTGATTGCTGCTTCTTATAATCTACAATTTAGTCTTTGTGTTACTCATTTAAGCATATGCTTGTACCTCGTGCAAAATTGATGGGATATATTGAATATCTATCATAGAAGTCTGAATGAGCCTTATGCCAAAAAATCAGCGAACAGGACCATGAGGATAATTCAAAATCCGATTACGACCAACTATTCTGAACTTGTACTGTTCCCCATATAGGTCGGAATAAAAATGAGCATAACTCTTTGCCGCAGCAAATGTTGTGAAATTAATTCTTAATCCATCCACGACCGCCTTTTTACCGTATATGTCCTCAATTTCTATAACATAAAATTTTGGTAATTTCTTAAGCTGCTTCATTGTCATGTATATTATTATTAGGAAGAATGCTACAACGGTAAGTACCAAAAGTAAATGTTCAAAACTTTTAACAAATTCTAGAACATTATTTATGATGTTCTGTTCGATCCATTTTGAGGATAATGATAATAGTCTGATAGTGATTATCACAATATAATCAATCACTTCGTCCACCTCCAAGTGGTATCAATACGCATAGGGTGATATCTCCTTAGCTCTTTAAAAGAATATCTATGCTTTTTAATCTTACAGTTCTAGTTTGTTGATTGTTTTAATTCGTAAGCCACATTGTATCATTGAAATATCCAATAATTTCTATTTAAAGTATCAATCTGGCAAGAATTCTCCAAGTCAACCTATAAAATTTTATCTCTCAGATCAAATCTCAAAGAAAAAGTTGAGTAGGACTTACCCTTTATTTAAATTTGGATCCTTATTCTTTTTACTACTATTTACTACCCTTTAACAGATATATTGCTTCTAATAGTTTTGCATCGGTAGCATTGATATGCGTATCTAATTCTGCTTGATTGGCCTTATTTTTTATTAAATCTCGTAATTCTTCTCGCATCATATGTTCAATATCCTGCATTAGACTATGAGATCCTTTTTTTTCAAGTTCACTTTCCACATATTCAAAATTGTCTAGATAAGCAGCAATTGCTAATTCTTCTGCACCTGTATAGTTGCTATTCTTATATTCAGCTGATGTTTGCTTCAACAAATTTCTGGCATTTTGTAAATAGTCGATATATTTGTTTGATTCGTTTTCACTGAAAATCGTTTCATTTTCTTGTCCAGAGCCATTCTTTAATTCAAAAATTGAGACCGGAACCAAAATAGCAACAATTAGAATGGGCCATCTTAGATAGATTTTTTTCATTGTTAGGTCCCCCTAATAGCTTTATATGGGTTATTTAAACAATCTTGTAAGCAAAAATAAGAGCGAACCAAGTGTTATTCGATTGCAATTGGATTTTTTTTGAACTAATAATCATTCTAATACTTTTTATGTGCCGGACACGAAAAATAATCCTAAACAAAAATGAATGCTTTGAGTTCAATCAGCTTTGTTACTAGAACAGCTTTTTCAAATCCATTTTATCTCATTATTGCGTCAATAGCAGGATTTGTTTTTTGGATAGTAACAAACACTTTTGATAATATTCTCTTTTTCTCACCTTTTTTAGTATTCTATGTTCCCAATGATATGCTTGGAGTATTTTTTTTATCTTGTATTAATTCAATTCTAGTAGCAGTTTTGGTAAACTTTAATTTACATATTATAAGGGACTTGAAGTTAAGAATAAGTAAATCAGCGGTGGCGGGTACCACTATCAGTGTTATTTCCAGTGCATGTGCAAGTTGTTCCACTTTCGGATTCATACTTGCTTCAACATTTGGTGGATTGGCTGTTGTAGTTTCCAATTTTCTGTCAGGCAATCAGCTAATAATAAGAGAAATTTCCACACTTATTTTGTTAATTGCAGTTAGTACATGTTATATTAAGATTAGAGAAAGTTGTAAATCCCCTTATCGATATCAAATACATGACAAGTAAAACAAGTCATCATCATAGTCATTTTGGATAATTATTGTTACTTTTTTACTCATCATATAATTTAATATACCGGATATGAATGGCCAATATGTAATTATGAAAATTAAACATCTGCTTTCAAATTTTGTGAAAAGAAAAAAAGGATATTGGGTAATTTCGGTACGTTATAGTTTCTCCATACGTTACTTCACTTGGTAATAATAGATATTAATGATATCTATTTTAGCCAGGGGGGGCGCCAGTCATGTTACCAGCCGTTCCGCTCATGTTGCTAGTCATGTTACCAGCGCTCATGTTACCAGTCATGTTACCAGCCGTTCCGCTCATGTTTTGAGCAAACACAACGGTACCGATAGCAGGTACTAGTAACATTGCTAAAGCCAGTGCGATTGCTAATGACAAAATAAGAGTTTTAGCCATTTTTATAAGAAACGATACTACTTTATTTAAGTATTTCCTGAGAATTTGTGCGTAAAAGAAAATATAATTTAATAATTAAATCATTAAAATACTAATGAATTACATCATTTTGCTTAAAACATAAGATTATTCGTAAAAATCCAAATATGATAATTGATAGTATTTATTAAGACATTCCCATATTACTACAATTACATTATTGATATTTTTACCATTAACCCTTAATTGATGCGAAAATTTGTTCCTAACTCACGAATATGGTTCGAATTTTGAATATAAATTTTTCATTGCATTTAATAATTTATAAATTTGATCATCCATAAGTAATTGGAAATATGAACTCAGTTTTCGGTTACGGACTGCTGCCTATTAGAATTATAGCGGGTCTCACGTTTATTGCGCATGGACTACCAAAATTTTTCGATGTGTCTGGCGGATATGGTTTCTTCGAATCTATTAATTTACCTCCTGAATTGTTCGTGCCAATAGCGCTCCTGGAAGTGGTAGGAGGTTTGGCTATCGTGCTTGGTATCCTAACAAGAATTGCTTCAGCACTATTAATAATTGAAATGTTAAGTGCAATTCTGATGGTCAAATTGTCTAAAGGATTTATAGGAGGATATGAGTTTGAACTACTTCTTATATCAATTTGTATATCTCTGGTCATTCTGGGTCCAGGAAAAATATCTATCGAGAATTATATCTTAAAAAGAGAAATATTCCCTAGAGGGAAACAATTGTATCAATTGTATCAAAATGATTCTAAAGCGTATATAAAATAATATTATTCCACTTTTTGTGATGATCAATTAACAGTAGAAAAAATAATTATCTAGTACTTACACAACTAAATGATAGAGCTAATGTCTAATCAAAAACGCCATGTCATGGTCATGACTGCGTTAATCCCCATCTTTCACGTACTTTTTCATCCAGTTTCGAAAAAACAAATCTATCAAATAATAAGCCAATCCCGAATATTACAATCATAGTTGCTATTATCTCACTCATGTTAGAGAACTCTCTCCCTACGGACAAAATATATCCTAATCCTACGCCAGTAGTTATCAACATCTCAGCACCTATCAGAGCATGCCAAGCAAAAGACCAAGCCTGTCTTAGACCCATTATTAAAGAAGGTGCGGAGGCAGGTATCATGACGTTTCTAAATAGTAAAAAACCGCTAGCTCCCATATTCCGTGCTGCGTGCAGATATATGGGCGGTATGTTCCTAATTGCACCGTAGGTAGAATTCATCACTGAGAATACAGAATTCATGACGATGACGAAAAGTATTCCTAGATCATTAAATCCAATCAGAAGGATAGCAAAAGGTACCCATGCTATACTTGGAAAAGATTGGAACCCTAAGGCAAATGAACTCATGGTTTTTCCAAATTGTTTAAATCTGACCATAACAAGTCCAACACATCCACCAATCACAACTGAGATTACCAATCCAATGAATAATCGCGATAGTGAAATGATGATACTCTCTATCAAAATATTTTCCTGCACCAAGTCAACAAAAGACTGGCCGACCATTGCTGGTGAAGGGAGAGAAACGACTGGCCAAATTTGTAGAGAAAATACTATTTGCCAGATTAAAAGAAAAACTAGTAAAAATGAAACTATACTTAAAACATCCTTCATCTTAATTTTGATGTGTTTTTTTGAATTTATGTGAGTATCCATGTCAGAAAGCCTTTCTATTGATTACTCCTTTGATGGAAACTCCATTTTGTTATAAAATTCATTTGTGATTGCATCTCCATACCAGACAGATTTTAATAGTTTTGAACATCATGGAAATATAAATGGTTTCCATTCAGAATGTTTCACTATTTTTGATCCCTTAAATAAGTAATCTTCTGTTCCATCATAATGGAATTGCTCAAACTAGACAGATAAAATTTCATGTAGTTTGAACAGTTTTGAACCGTGTAATAGCTAAGCTAAATATGAGTGAGGAAATTTTGAAATGTACCGTTCAATGGTACTCAACTAGGAATCTGCTTTAGAACTTGTCCTATTGCGCCTTCAAATACAGAGTAAGGCTGGGCACCTTCTATTTTTAGGGGAGGTTGCCCATCAGCTATTAGAATGAAAGTTGGTGTGCTTGTCAAACCTATACTTCGTGCCAAATTATCATTTGTAAGCACTAAATTTTCATATTTTTTGGAATCAAGACATGCTGAAAATTTTTTTACATTAGAAATCCCTGCGTAAACTGCAAATTGCGTCAAACTATTTTTTGAAACCCAGTTAGTATTTTCTCCTTTTGAATTTCTATATACTTCGTCATAATATGGCCAGTATTTTCCTTGCTCTGCAGCACAATAAGATCCAATGGCAGCAAGGGTTGATAACTTATCTGATGGTCTATCGTTTATAACAAAATCTTTAAACATGAAATTAATCTTACCCGTGTTGACAAAATTATTAACAATTAGATCTTTGGTTTCTCTATGAAATCTTGCACAATATTGACACTGATAATCACCAAATTCTATTAAAGTTACTTTGGCTTTAGCTGTTCCCAGTGCTGATGCATTTTGAACTATTGGGTGAAGAAGCGTGCTAATAAGCTGCTCAGGGTTTCCCTGATTTTTGGGCCCATTGTTCTTTCCCATTGTAGAAAAAGCCGTTACCGAACCTCCAACTAATACTACGCCAAATATCACTGCCCACATTAACGATTTTTTCTTAAGTTTCTTGGAACTCGAATTCTTGACCTTTCGCTTCAATAGGTATTCTTCGCTTTAGGAGCATAAAAACCATGGTAAAGAGGATAACAATCCAGTTATTTAAAAATAAAATTGTCAATTTTCAACTTTGCGCGACATTTATCGCATCCCAACATTTTCTACATAACTGTCCATCAATTTTCCATTTTGGTTTTGGGTTATACCTTATGAAGCCAATTTTTTTTCCGCAGTTTACACAAAAATTTATTTTAGTTTGATAAGCCAATTCTTTTTGATTATAGCATTTTTCACATAAGTAGATATCATTTTCCATAGCCCACTGCCATCTAGGTTTCTTTTTTTTCTCTGGATCAATAAAATCATTACAAATAAAGCACTGATTTTGCTTTTTGTTAATTTTTTCTTCTTCTTCTTTCTGTTTGATCACAAACTCCCTTGTCATTTTCATATGACAGTCGCTACAAAGATAACCTGCAATATTCCAAGATTTATCTGGTTTGTATTTAAATTTAAGATCCTTATTGCATAAAGTACAGAACTGAGGTTTCCTAATTAGCAAACAATATTTTTTCAAGTTTCTTGTAAAAAAATGTATCTTTAGCTTTCAAATTTTCTTTAGTATCATATTTCAACATAATTAATGACTTGATCTGAGCACTCCATTCTGAGCCAGGTGACTTTAATTCAATTATGGAAATAAGAAAACGATAATCAATATTTATAACTCGCAAGGCAGTAATACTCAAATGATAAACAAACAATGTGATAATTGTGCTAAGAAGGGCAAGAATTTTTACTGTAACTCTTGTGACATAACAGCTGAATTTTTTGACATCTATAGCTATTACACAAACAAAACGTCGGATAACTCGTTAATAGGTAGAATAAAAGCCTACACTTGGCATGATGTATTAGAATACATTAGGAATAATTTTTTTTATGGTCTCTCTAGTGGTCTTAATATAGATTGTGAAAAAGACTTTGCATATATAGAAAAAAAAATATCGGAACAAGGCACAACTAATCGTCGTACGGACAAGGCGGATAGCGAGGATCCAATAGGATACAAGATATATTTGATTAAAGATAATAAATCAATTGAGGATGTACGCAAAGTCAGAAACCTTTGGGATTTAACTTTAACTCCAGTTACCAATAATAAGCATATTTAGGATCGATTAGATTTATTAAAAGAATAAATAAAAAAGGAAGAAATCAGATTTAATCATAATCAGAACTATCTTTACCATCAATAAAATGAGATTATTAAGCAGTAAATGATATGACTTCTCTTTTTCCGTACTTTGTAAATAATTCATCATACCTCCTGGACTTTGCTGATAATAAATTGCCATTATCGTCATACATCTTTACAAAATTTGCTCGCATTGCAATATTTCCGTTTGAATCAAAGAATCTGATACTATATCCATTCATGCCGGTCTGTCTAGTTTCTATTACAAATTTTGCAGTAGTTACATTTTCAAGATTCAAATGTATGTGCCATGATTTATCCTCGTTACCAATAGTCATCCATTTATCATTTATTCTAACAGGTAAACCTCTTTCAATTCTAACTTCACAGATACCATTTCCACTGTTTACTGAAAACATAATATCGTCTAGGCTGAGTATATCAGAAACTAATTCTTTGATAAGTTGATGAGACATTAGTAATATTATAACATGGGTATAATAAAAATACGAGGTAGATACTGGACTAGTTGACATTTGATGGATACGACAAATTTTTCAAGCAAAATTGAGAAGATTTTTTGAATTGGTATCTGCTATTCTTAATGGTTCTGGTATTCTTTCCCCGTTCTTGGTCAACTTTTGAACGATTTGTATAGATTTATTTAAACTAGTTTTGTGTCCAATGCTGATGTAGATTGGTTTTTTTCCTTCTTTTTTAATTACATATCCCAAGACAGTTCCATCATATTCAATGTAGTGATCCCTACGTGGAGAACCACATAATAGATTTTTAGCCACTCCTATAGTTGGCTTATCAATGGAGTAGCCAACATAACTAGCTAATCCGCACTTCCTTGGATGCATGATCCCATGCCCATCAATAAGCAGAATATCAAAATCAGATTCATTTCTTAGTAGTCTCAAGGTATTTAGTAATGGTCCAGATTCTCTTAAGAAAAGTAAACCTCGAATGTATGGATATTCTACTTTGTATTTGAGATTGACAGAAGCCATCAAGTCAAAGGTAGAATTAATTATTACAGCAGAACAATATGCTATATTATCTTTATATGATACATCTATACCACAAATATTTTCTAATTTATCAAACATATCACGAGTAATTATCTTTTCAGAAATTTCTTTCTGAAGAGCAAATGCCCAAGAGTAATGTTTTTTCATCATACTTATTTTATTTCAGGTTTCTTAATGTTGACTATTACCTAATTGATTACCTCTATTAGTGGTAAATATGATTTAATTTTGGTTAAAAATATTTTGATTGATATTCAATTAAACTCGTGCTTCTTCTACTAGAAAGAATACATTTGCAGAATTTGGTAGTTCAATTTAGGGAGCGTTTAGTTAATATAAAGAATAAGAAAAACTCGCAACTAGAATTTTGTTTACTTGCGAACTAATAACATAAAAATAATGCAGAATGGTACGATCTGTGGCTTGATTCTATTAGACAGGTTACGAAGTCAAGATGTTTTTTATATGATTACTTGGATTACTATTCTGACATAAAATGCCAGAACAACTTTCCGAAAGGAAATCACAAGAAGGATATGACTGGCAGATAACCGAGAAAGTCAGGGAGACTCATGATACCTATACTTACACCTTATTGCCAGTTTCTAGCTCGCAGAGATTCAATTTCAATATAGGCGAATTTGTAACTTTACGTGTATTACTGAAAAGGCCAACATCAACAGGAGGTTTTGAGGAGAATCTGGTTAATCGTGCCTATTCAATCGCATCCTCGCCAACTAGAGATTTTATCGATCTTACGATCAAAGAAGAGAAACCATATGGCTATATCAATCCCATTACAGGAAAATCCGATGCTTTTGCCGCTTATTTTAATCAACAGGTAAAAGTAGGAGATAAAATTACGTTGAAATTAAATCTAGTCAAGGAGCGTTTCTTATGGAAAGTGGCCGCTGGAATTGAGAAGAACGTAGCATATTGGTCTGGTGCAAATGGCGCGCAATCTGCAAGATCATTGATTCAGTATATGGAAGACAAGAAAGACC
>Ga0209058_1001035_pt1 | contig 23842 bp, 24 predicted proteins | sample GraSoiAngelo_147_FD_185904 | JGI IMG/M metagenome (GOLD analysis project Ga0209058, IMG submission 185904) | Grasslands soil microbial communities from the Angelo Coastal Reserve, California, USA - 14_1009_05_40cm (SPAdes) (version 2) | ecosystem: Environmental > Terrestrial > Soil > Grasslands ... | reverse complement strand
GGTTGTGGCTCGTGAAGAGGATCGAGCCACCGCGGGAGACCCACTCGCGGAGGATTGACCGCAGCCCGATCCGCATGCTCACGTCCACGTTCGAGAAAGGTTCGTCGAGGAAGAGCATCCGGGCCGTGCTCAGCATGACCCGGGCGAGCTCCGTCCGTTGGCGCTCCCCCATGGAGAGCTTTCCGATCCGGCTGTCCGCGTGCGGGGTGACGCCGAGCAAGGACATGGTCCACTCGACCTTCCCGGGAATGTCCGGGCGCGGCACCCCGGCCATCTCCGCGAAGAACGAGAGGTACCGCCGGACGGTCACCTCTTCGTAGGGAAACGGGATGTCGATCAGGATCCCAAGTTCGCGGCGGACCTCGTTCGGGGCGGCCCGGATGTCGATCCCGCACACGGTGGCCGACCCCTGGTCGGGTTGCGTCAGTCCCGAGAGGACCCGGAGGCAGGTCGTCTTGCCCGCGCCGTTCGGCCCGAACAGGCCGAACACCTCGCCCTCCTTGATCTCGAGGGAGACCTGGTCGAGGGCGCGGACCCGCGGATATTGCTTCACGAGGCCGGAGGCCTGTACAAGCATCCGGGTCCGTCAAAGGCGGCAAGAGGAAAGAATCCTTCGGTTTCGTCAGGTTGGGTGCGAAGAATCCAATCCACCGTCACTCGTTCGGTCTTGCTTCCGATATCGGCCGTCGCCGTGGAACGTGACGCCCTGGGCTCGGCACGCCTCTGCGAGATCCACGAGGAATCCCCCCATGTACACGTCGTCCGAGATTCGCGCCAGTTCCGACGCGATCTCGCTGTCCTGCAAACGGGGTGACATCGCTTCCCTCACTCCCCATCGCTCGTCCAGCGTGCGGGTGAACACCTCGGTCACCCCGCGGGCCGCGAATTCGGTGGCGATCGCGTCCGCCGTCACGTCCCCAGTGGGCGGATAGGCGGGCGCGAACGAGACGAACGTGTCGAGTCCGGCATCGGCGAGAGTCTGAAGGCAACGAAGCCGTGCCTCGATCGGAGGGGCCCACGGTTCGAGCAGGGCCCGGGCGCGATCGTCGAGCGTCGGCACGGACATGCCCACATCGATTGTCTGGAATTGCGCGAACAGGTCGATGTCGCGGACCATCAGCGGAGATCGAGAGAGGATGGAAACCGGCCACTGTGCTCGCAGCAAGACCTCGAGAACGTGTCGCGTAACCAGGTACCGGCCCTCCACGAACTGATACGGATCCGTCGCGGTGGAGATCATCACGAGTCCTCGCGGCAACTTGCGGATTTCTCGAGCGAGGACGGAAGCCGCGTTACGCTTGACGACGACCGACGAACCCCACGCCGCGCGGTCCGTCTGCATCAGACGAGGTACATAACAGAAGAGACAACCGTGATAACAGCCTACGTACGGGTTGAAGGAATAGTCCACATCCGGCAGCGGATCCGGACGAAGGGCGTGATCGATGGTCACCTCCCGGATCCGGAAATCGTCGCGGGGCGAGCGCACGTGGACGCCGAGCAGCTCCTCCATAGGCGCCTCCAGTCTCCGAACGAGACCTTATGCCCCGCGGCAGGAGGGATGGGCGAAACTACTCCCGTTCCCTCGGCGAGCGCGCGTATTCTAAGGCAGCCGACGACCCCGTCGAGGAAACGGGGCGTCCGGTCGAATCGGCGACCCGTCTGCGAATCGAGAGGCTCGGAGCGGCTCGAGCCATTCCGGCCGGCGGTCGGTCGACACGTGCTCGGCGACGAGGCGACCGACTTCGGGGGAGAGTTTGAATCCATGGCCGCTGAACCCGACCGCGACGAAGAGACCCTCGGGCCCGACCCGATCCAAGATCGGGTAAGAGTCGGGCGTCACATCATACGCGCCTGCCCATCCGCCTCGCGGCTGGGCCTCCGCCATCCGTGGGAAGCGTTTCGCGAGCCGCGTCCGGATGTCCCGGGCGGTGGTGGCGGGTAGCGTCTCGACGAGGTCGTGGTCTCGTATCGTCTTCCGGGGATCCGTGTCCATGTAGCCGGCGAGGGTGTCTTTTTCGCCGTCCGGCCGCGAGTACGTGTTCCCGTAGAAGTCGAAATGGATCTTCGGCGGCGGCCCGAAGTCGACCGGTCGTCGGAGGATGGCGACTTCCCCGCGGACGTACCGGATCGGGAGGCGCGGGCCGACGGCGGCCATCAGATCCCGTGTCCAATTGCCGGCCGCGACGACGACCCGCCCCGATCTCAGGAGTCCCGCGCCGCGGACCTTGAGTCCCGCGACTCGCCCCGATTGGGTCGCGATTGACGCGACCGTGCAATCGTCGAACACCTTCGCCCCTTCCACGGCCGCTGCCGCCGCGAACCCGTTGGCCGTGGCAATCGGATCGGCATATCCCGCGTCTGGATCGTGGATGAGGGCTGCATAATCGGAGACTTCGAGCTGCGGTTCCATCGCCTTTGCGTCCGAGGGCGTCAGCCGTTCGGCCCTCACTCCTTCGGACCGGAGCAGCTCGAGCAGGGCGTCGAACGCAGGCAGATCCCGTTCCCGCGTGCCGGACAGGAAGCCCGTTGTCCGGAAATCGCAGGAGAAGCCGGTCTCTTTCTCGAAACGGCGAAAGAACGCGAGGCTCTGCCGGGCGAATCGGATGCCGATGCGCGCTTCGTAGTGTTGTCGCACCAGGGCGCCGCTGTGGCCCGTGGCGCCGCCGGCGACGTGGCCTTTCTCGAGCAGGATGACGTCGACGTCGCGCCGCGCCAGGTGGAAGGCGATGCTTGCCCCCATGCACCCGCCGCCCACCACGACGACCTCGGCCTCCTGCGGGAGGTCTGGCGCGACCATCGCGGCCCCGGATGGTGTTTGTCCTTATCGCCGTTTCCACTTTATTATCGCTCGAAGAGAATAGATATCGGACGATTAGACAATCCTTTATCTCACCGGACTCCCGATAGGCGGCTCGTGCCGGACATGTGGCAGCTCGGCATGGGCGATGACCGGGCCCGGGTCGCCATCGTGGGATGCGGCGGGGCGGGGTGCAACGTCCTTCGCCGGGTCGAGGCGCCACCAGACGCGTTGCGCATCGCGATGAACGATTCCCCGCCTCCGAAGCTGACGGACGTCCAAACGCGCGTCATCGTCCGCGCCGACTCTCTGCAAGCCTACGCCTCGATGGACGAGAAGGCGGTCCAGCAGATGGAGACGGACGAGGAGAAGGAGATCTCCGCGGTACTCCTCGACAGGGACGTGGTCCTGATCCTTGGAGGCCTCGGAGGCGAACTGGGCGGGTGGGGGATGAGCCTCGTCGGCCGGGTCGCGCGGATCCTGGGAGACACCACCCTAGCCTTCGCCACGATCCCGTTCGGGATCGAAGGTCCCATCCGCCGCCAGCTCGCGGAAGCCCAGCTCCACCTGCTCCAGAAGCGTGTCGACGGCCTCGTCACGTTCGGGAACGATCAACTGTTGCAGGTCGCAAAGGATCTCCCGATGGCAAAAGCCTTCGCGGCGCTCAGCGCGATCATGGCGCGGCCCGCCTCGGACTTGGCCTCGGCCCTCGCGCGGCCGGATGCCGTCCCACTTCGACGGATGCTCGCCCGCGTGCGGGACTGGCGGTACGGCATGGGGGTCGGGCGGGAAAAGCACCGTTGCTTCGTCGCCGTCGACGAGGCGTACGCATCCCCCTGGTTCACGTCCGTCCCGGAAGAGATTCGGCATGCGATCGTCTTGATGTCCGTGCCCGAATCGGGGACCGACGAGGCCGAGATTCTGCGGGACATTCGCCGGCGGTCCCCGAACGTCGACATCGCCTGGGCGAGCCTGCCGCATGCCGAGGGAGACGACCGCACGGTCGTCCAGATCGTCGCCGGCCTTTAGACGGAGACGGGTGTCGAGCCCCGGTCGGTCGCCGCTATATACAGCCTCGATGGAAATTCCAATGCGGCCTTATTATCTCCCGTGTGCTACGCCTCGGGGCTGATGGCCGCCCATGGCAAGGAGATTCGGTTTCGAAGGATTCTCCTTACCGCCAAGCGAGAGGAAGGAGGGCGACGAAGTCTTTCTTCGGACGAGCGACGGCGGCCGTCTTCTCGGAATGCAGATTGAGGACACGATTTCGGGGCGATGACATGGCGAAGGTCGCGGCGGTCATCCTGCTGGACAACGCCCGCGGGGTCGAACGCGAAGCCCGCGCCGCCCTTTCGAAAGGGGCCGATCTCGCGGAACTGCGGCTCGACCTCGTTCGGAACCTCGATCCCGTGACGATCCGGAATCTCGCGTCGGCGGTCGGTTCGAAGGCGATCGCCACGCTTCGATCGGAGGCCCAAGGAGGCGACCGCGGCCTGCGAAAGGAGCGGCGTCCTGCTCTGTTGAACGAAATCATCGCGCAGCGTTTCGCGTACGTCGACGTCGAACAGGAGGCCGACGGGGAACGCATCGAGGACCTCCGGCGGCTGGCGAAGCGGCATCGACCGACGATCGTGGCTTCGCACCATTTCGCCACGGTCACGGATCCGGGTCGAGTCCAGGATGCGCTGGAGGCTTGCGCGGCGATCGGCGATGTCGCAAAGGTGGCCGCTCCCGCGGAGGACCTCGATTCCGCGATCCAGTTCATCGACCTCGCGCGCGCTCAGTCGAAGGCGAAGAGGCGTGTCGTCCTCGTCGGGACCGGAATCGACGGGATGATCACGCGGGCCCTTGCGGAAGACGTCGGTCAGGAGATTCAATACGCCGCGTGGGGACGCTCGGTCTCTCCCGGTCAGCTCTCCCTCGCGGCCGCCACGCGCCTCCGCGGTCGGGAGCCGATGGTCCTGGGCCTGGTCGGCCATCCCCTCGGCCATTCCCTGTCGCCCGCGATCCACGAAGCTGCGCTGGGCGCGCTCGACGTTCCGGGAATCTACCTGCCGTTCGACTGTGACGCAGAGTCGCTCGATTCCCTTCTCGAGGCCGCCGAGCGTGACCATGTCCGCGGGTTCAACGTGACGAGCCCGCACAAGGAGGCGATCGTCGAGAAGCTCGACGAACTCGACGGGGACGCGGAGCGTCTCGGAGCCGTCAACACGGTCGTGATCGGGGAAGGCTGGACCAAGGGTCACAACACGGACGTCTTCGGGTTCCGACTTTCCCTCCGGTCCCTCGGCCTGCGCGTGGGAGATCGTCGGGTCCTGGTCGTCGGAGCCGGTGGAGCGGCGAAGGCCGTCGTCGATGTCTTGGTCCGCGAGGGAGCGAAGGTCCAGGTCACGAATCGGACGATGCGCCGGGCGGACGTCCTGGCGGATTCGTTCGACGAGTCCGTCGAGGCGATTCCCCTCGACGCGCTCACACGCGGCGGACCCTGGGACCTCCTGGTGAACGCGACGCCCCTCGGGACTCGAGAAGCGGGGCCCGGTCTCCCGGTCCCGGCATCGATTCTCCCCAAGGTCGCGCACGTGTACGACCTGGTCTACAACCCGCCGACGACTCCGCTCCTCGAGGCAGCCCGGCGGCTCGGGAAGCCCACGACGTCCGGCCTCGAGATGCTCCTGCATCAGGCCGCACAATCGTTCGAGCTGTGGACCGGGCGGGCACCGCCGATCGAACCGATGCGGCGAGCCGCCAAGGAGGCGCTCGGGTGAAGGCCCAGGCACCCTGTTTCGGCATTCCAGATCTCATGTTCCTCGGGGGATTCTCGTGAGCGATGCAGAGATCGCGCGGTTGCGCGAAGAGATTGCGGACGTCGATCGGGAGATTGTGGCCCATGTGGCCAAGCGGCTGCACCTCGCGGAGCAGCTCGGGGTCGAGAAGAAGCTCGAGGGCCGCCCCGTCGTCGCCGAGGACACGGAGGATCGCGTATTCACGCGGCTTCTGACCGAAGGTGCGACGAGGGGGATCAGCCTCTCCTTTGCCGAGGGCCTGGCGCGGCTCCTGATCGACGAGAGCGTGCACGTCCAGGACCTCGTCCGCCTGCCGAAGTCCGCGAAGCAGAAGATCCTCGTGGTCGGCGGCGCGGGCCAGATGGGCCGCTGGCTTTGCCGCTACTTCCGGTCCCGGGGATACGACGTCGTCGTGAACGACATCGCCGGGCCGCTCGAAGATTTCCCGTTCGAACCCGACCTCGCGAAGGGAGTCCTGGCCGCCAACGTGGTGGCCGTCGCCGTCCCGATGTCCGTGTGCGCAGACATCCTGAACCGGATCGCCGCGATCAAGCCGAGGGCCCTCATCTTCGACGTGGCCAGTCTGAAAGCGCCCATCGAGAGGGAACTGCGGGCGATGGGCCACGCCGGGCTGCGGGTGGCGAGCGTCCATCCGGTCTTCGGCCCGAGCCTCTGGCCCCTGTCCAGCGGGAACATCACGTTCAGCGATTGCGGGAACGGGGTCGCCGTCGTCGAGGCGAAGGAATTGTTCCGAGCGAGCGGAGCGTCCTTCGTCGACGTCTCGCTGGACCATCACGACGAATTCATGGCGTTCCTTCTCGGCCTCACGCATCTCTGCCTGCTCACCTTCGCTCGGTGTGTGGCGCAGAGCCCGTTCGATCTCGCGGGCCTCAAGCGGTCCGCGGGGACCACGTTCTCGCGCCTCTCCTCCGCGGCCGCGGGTCTCCTCGGGGATTCGCCTTCGCTCCTCCGGGACATCCAGGCGCTGAACCCGCACACGACGATGGTCCACCGCCGGATCCGCGAGGTCTTGGACGATTGGAAACGGGCCACGGAGGCCCCGGACGGGTCGGCGTTCTACCATCTCATCGAAGGGGCGCGGACGTATTTCGGGAGCGAAAAACCCCTCTGACACCGGAGGCCGTTCGTGACCACTATGCACCACTTGTACACCTGAGGCCTAAATATCACGAGGCGGGTCGGGGCAATGAGGCGAGCCCATCGGCCGAATCCAGGCAACGCTCTCCCGCGACGTGGTCGTCGCGATCGAATCGAACCTGTGCGAGTTCTACGGCTCCTACGCACGGATGCCGGGGGCGAAGGTCGACTCGGGTCCCGACATGCTGCGCGTGAAGACCGGCCTCCCGCACGAGCTGCTGAACGGGATCTTCCGGGCTCACATCCCGGAGGACGACCCGCAGGCTGCGATTGATGCCGTCCTGTCCGACTTCCTCGCGGAACGGATCCCGATGATGTGGTGGGTCGGTCCGTCCACGGAGCCGCGAAATCTCGGGACGTACCTCGAGAATTGCGGCCTCGACCATGCTGGCGAGTTGAGCGGCATGGCGATCGACCTCGATGCCCTGCTCTCTCATCTGTCGCCGCCACCGGAGCTCTCCATCGAGCCGGTGAGGGACGAAGACACCTTGCGGGTCTGGCTGGCCGCCTTCGCGGCGGGATACGAAATGCCGGAGGCCGCCATCCGCGGACTGTTCGATTATTTCCGGAGCGTGGGTTTCGGACCCAACCCGCTCGTCCGGAATTACCTGGGGCGGTGGAAGGGAGAACCGGTCGCCTCGTCCTCCCTCTTCTTCGGCGCCGGCGTCGCGGGCGTCTACGTGACCGTGGTCCCAGAATTCCGGAAGCAAGGCATCGGCGCCGCGATGACGCTCGTCCCCCTCCGGGTGGCGAAGGCGGCGGGGTATCGAGTGGGGATCACGCATGTCCCCGACTACCGGCTCGGTTTCCATCGAAAACTCGGCTTCAAGCCGTATTGCACCCTGAGCACCTACATCCCGAAGACGTTGGCCCGCTCCGGGTAGCCCGGGACGCGGGAACGTAGGCTCCTGCGCCACTTCCTCGAGGGGGCGGGCCGCTACTTCCGTCCCGCTCACGCCGTGTGACCGACGAGGGCTGCGGCTCGGACTTCCCGGGGACTCAGATCCCACTCCCGCGCGAGGTAATCGCGAATCGGGACAATCCGATCCATGTCCCCGTTCCAATCCCGCAGGATCGATGCAAAGCGGTTTTCCACGTCGTGAACGAAGTGGATCACCCGTTGTTCGAGGTGGTTCGACTCTCGGCCTCGGTAGACGACGTAGAACAGTAACGCGTGGCCGCGGCCGAAAGCAACGTGATGCCGGTCGCCCATCTCGATGCTCCGGACGTCCCCGATGCCCATGCTGTGGAAGGAGTCGTCCATGAAGTTCTGGATCGCGGTGAACATGGACGCGACGAGATCGGGGTCTTTGTCCGAAGGGAGAGTGCGAGAGAGGTGGACGAGGGGGGTGCCGCCTGAGTCGGTAAGATACACATGTTCGACAGTTCGTCGAAGCGGATGCGGGAGTTCGACCACGCCGCCCTCTGTTGCTGTGGCGCCCTTAATCCCTTCTGCGGTCATTATCTGCGACGATACTGCCTAACGAGGGAGCCGGTCACGGGCCTTCCGACGTCAGCTCGCGGAAGGTGGTCCCTGGGAGTGCGACATCCCGAGCAGGTAGCCGCCGAAACCGATGCCCCATGTGAGGACGGGATAGACGATCATCCGCTCCATCCCGCCGTTCCCGAGACCGAGGAAGTTATTCGAAATGAACAGGCCGAGGGCAGCGAGCGAACCGACCCCGAGCAGGACCGACACATAGGAAAGCGGAGGGCGAAGGATCCGGAACGCGAGGATGGCGGACAGGCCCGCGAAGAGGAACGTGATGAACGAGACGATCGTGTGGAGGAAGCCGAAGGCCTCCGTGAAGACGCCGACCCCGACGGCTCCGACTCCCGCGAGGAGGACCAGGACCATGAGGATTGGGTCCTTGAATGCCCGGAGGAGGAACCAAGACGTCGCGAGGATCGTGATGCCGAGCAGAATGATCGACGTGTTGAATATTGCGGCGCCAGCACGGACCCCGAGGTCGCTGATGTAGTTCGTCGAGACGCTGTAACTCGGATCCACCGCTTCTGCGATGATCATGCCGATCGCGAACTGCGTGGTCCCGACGAGGAGGAGTAGGCCCGCCCACTGTCGGTCCTCGAGGCGCATGGGCCTGGGAGGCGGTCACCAAACCTTAATCATTTCGAGGTTCCCGCGACGTCTCGCCGGACCTGCTCCTCGTCGACGTCCTCGATCGCCTTGTCGAACCAAGCACGGGCCTCGCGGTACTTCGTCGCAAGGTCCTTCGTATCCGTGACGAAGGTCAGCCCCTCGAGTCGACGGACCACATCGGGAGGCAGTTCCCGATACACGTAGCGCATGCGGAAGTCGTAGTGAAGAGGACCGTACCGCATTCGGAGGGCTCCGACGAGGGATGGGACGACAAGGGCTCGATAGAACTCGAGGGCCTCGAGCCTGTGGCCTCGCAGAAGCTCCTTCTCGACGAAGGGACCGAACAACTCCATCCGTTCGCGGAGACGTCGGCGATGGTCGAGGAGGCCTCGGACGAACGCCTCGCGATCGAGTGGGGGGATTTGGATCGAGTCGCGCTTGTTGAAAAGGAAGACGACCTCGCCATGGATCTCTCGCACGAGGAACTTGTCGGGCGCGGAGACCGTCAGTACCGCGAGGTCGACGAGGAGGTACTCGCCGGCCTTCTCGAGGCGGTAGAATTTCTGAAAGATCCCGGAGGCGGCGGGCCAGGACTCTTCGTGGATGAGCCGGATCGGTGACAGCGAGGCGAGGACTTCTTCCACGACCCGGAAGGTTTTCGGGACCATCGCGTCATCGACGACGATGTACAGGTCGATGTCGGACCAAACATCGATCCGATGGAACGCGGCCGCTCCGCCCTCGTAGAACGCTTGGACGAAGGATAAGGGCTCGAGGGCATCTGTCATCGCCTGCACGATCGAAAGCCGCGAGAGTTCCTCCGAACGAGCCATGTGACACGCTGCATGAACCGCGCCCACATAAAGTCCCCCGGAGCCAGGTTCCCGCGAGCCGAGTTCGAATGTCGGCACCATATGGCAGAGAACGAAAAATTGAACGCGAGCCTACAGGAGAGAGTGCCGTTCGTCGAAGTTGGAGACTGTGTTCCAGGATGGCGCAGCGACTTCATGTGCGATGAGCGCAAGAGGCCGCCGGTGTGTGAATGACCGCATCAAGAAGTCTGGTTCAATCCGGAAGACCCCCGAGGCGCTTGGAGCCACCGAGGGGACCCGCATCGCCGTCCGATTTCTCCACGAGGGTACGGGCCAACCTTTGGTGCTGCCCATCGCGGTCCGTTAGGCCAGCCATCTCGTTATCAGGCCTGAGAGCCAACGACCGGCTCGGGTGTCTTCGGACTCGCGACGCCTCGTCGGGTGGGGTCGCCACCGCGACTTTGCGCTTCGCGGCGGCCTACCGCGCCGCGATCGGCCGGGTTCGCACCGCGAGGTCCTCCAAGTCGTCTGCCTTGAGAGCGGACAGTTCGTTGTCCGGTATCCCGAGTCCTATCCGTTTCACGCCGTTCCCCATCCCTCTGGGTGGACCGAATCGATACCATGTCGGATGTCCCGAAGGGGTCTTCCGGGCCACTTCCGCGACTCCGTGATCGATCAGGTAATGGATCATCAAACGCCGGTCCTTGTCCGATAAGGCCGGGAACCGGCCCTGGGCAAGCTTGGACACCTCGAGCGTCGAGACCTCTCGTCCCGTGAGGTCCCAGGCGAACTCGAACGCATCATATGCGTCATATGGGTCGAAGGGGGCCAATCGATTCGACAAAGGCTCCGCGTTCGCCTCGACGAGGAACGCACCTGCCTCGTCGATCTTCTCCCGGAGTTCCGCGAACTTCTGTACCTGCGGATCCTGGAGGAGGAGTTCCAGTTCTGCCGTCCACGCCGTAAGCTGAGACCGGACGATCAATGCGGGATCCTCCGGAGAATTAGGGTTCAACTCCCATCCTCGTGTCCAGCGGCAAGACATACTGGCTATATAATAGTGTCTGACCAATGTCCAATCGGCACTAGTGCCTATCGGTCCATATCGGCGACAAAGATTGTGCCAGGTAAATTCATGTACCCCGAATTTATCCGGGGCCCTCGCGGTGTTTCTTTGTATCGGGTCGTCACCGTGTTTGGCAAGAAGGAATTTGCGACGATACGGCTCTACTGCAAGCGCAACCGACTAAGCCTCTATGCCCTGGCGAAGGCCGCAATCCGGGAATATGTGCAGCGCCATCCTTGATTCCGGGGCACGGCCAGGCGATGTAGGCGATCCGACCCCGCATGCCGGAGTCGTAGTGGTGTCTGGGTCGTCTCGCAATCGGGTGACCTCGAGCCGGGGGTCGAACCAACTATATAATAGTGCGTGACTAATAGGCAATAGCCACTAGTGTGCGTCGCGTGCGTCGATCGACATATGTTAATCTACTCTGAACGTATTTTGGAGGAAGGAGGAGAATCGCTTTGAATCGGATCGTCACCGTGTTTGGCCAGAAAGAGTTCGCATCGCTGCAGCTCTTTTGCAAACGCAACCGGCTCAGCCTCTACTCCCTCGCGAAGGCATCGATCCGAGAGTACGTCCTGCGCCACGCGTGATCCGGGTCGTTTCCACGTGACCTTCGTTTCGACTCGTGAGTGTGTCAGACACTAGGTGTGAAAGCTCGTTCTCCCTGTGCGGATCTTTGCGATCACCGCTTCAATTTCTGATGCAACTATCGGGGATGGACCGGTCCATCGGATTCGCTGAGTGAGATCGCCGACGTGGGAGGACTACCGTCTGGAAGCACGACGGGCAAGCCGCGATCAGCGACCGTGGAAGAGACGCGCGTGACGCGGACCGCGACACCCACAGCACCGAGCATGAGGACCGCTGCGACGAGGAAAGGCAGACCGAGCAAGTCAAACTGGGCCCGGTAGCCGATCGCCAGCGAGTATACGAGCCCGAAGAAAATGGGGCCGATGGCTCCTGTGAGACCCGCAATGCTCGCGTTCGCACCCTGGAGCTGCCCCTGTTCCGACGGGCCGACCCGCCGAGTCATCAGGCTCTGCAAGGCGGGCGCCACAAATCCGATCGGTGCGAAGACGAAGGCGGCGAGCAGCAGGACGATGTCGTTCGGGGCGAGGCCCCAGACAACCAGCGCGGCGGACCCGAAGAGCAGGCCCGTGAGCAACGCTTTGCGTTCGCCGAATCGCGCGATGAACCTTCGCACGAGTCCTCCTTGGACCGTGATGTTCAGAGCGCCCACGAGCGCGAGGGACAAGCCGACCTGGAACTCCCTCCAAGCGAAGCGATCGAACGCGTACAGCACGAAGACAGTCGGAAGGACCTGGAATGCCATGAACTGGACGAACGTCACGGCCGCGAGCCCGAGGAGGGCCGGGTGGGATCGGAGCAGGGTGAGCGACCCGATCGGGTTCGCCCGGCGCCACGCGAAGCGCTGCCGGTGCTCCTTGGCAAGCGACTCCGGGAGGACGAACAGTCCGTAGCTCGCGCTGGCGAGGGAGAACGCGGCGGCGCCCCAGAAAGGGATGCGGATGCCGAACGTGCCCAGGACGCCTCCGATGGCAGGGCCCGCGATGAAGCCGATGCCCCACGCGGCTCCGACCATCCCGAACGCCCCTGCGCGCCGCTCGACCGGCGTCACGTCGGCCACGTAAGCGGCCGCGGTCGCAAAGCTGGAGGACATGATCCCGGACAAGATGCGCCCGACGAAGAACCATGGCAGGCTCTGCGCCAGCGCCATGATGATGTAGTCGAGTCCGAGTCCGAACCCGGACAGGATCAGGACGGGGCGGCGGCCGAAGCGATCCGAGAGCACGCCGATGAGCGGCGAGAAGAGGAACTGCATGAGGCCCCAGATTGTCACGAGAAGCCCGTAGATCGCGGCGGTCTCGGCCTTGTCCCCGACGAAATTCGTGATCAGATGCGGGAGGACGGGGATCGTGATCCCGAGGGCGAGGGTGTCCAGGATGATCGTCACGTAGATGAAGGCCATCGCGGCCTTGCGGTCCGCGCGCCCTTTGATCCGATTCCCGATTTTCAAGGGCCGGCCGATAAAGAGCGCGGTTTATGAAGGTTGAGGGGAGGCGTGGCCGAAAGTTCGGGTTTCGGCGGTCCCATATTCTCCGTAGGGCCACGGGAGCGCGAATACTTTTCCTAATCTCCCAGGCTCATCGCTAAGTACGCCGCGGCTAGTCGTCCCGCCGCGAGGGACAACATGGCCGAGGAACCGGACTCTGGAGCGCTCGTTCGCGTCGAGTTCCCCGCGAAGGATTCGAACAAGGAGAAAGCAAGCCATGGCGACGAGTTCGGATGGTCGCTCCAGAATCTTGTCGAGAGGAACACATCGATCTTTCGAGCGGCGAGTGGTCCCTGTGGATGCGCCCAATCGCCGCAACGAGGCAAGTCGCGCGGCACAACGAACTCCATCCTCGTCCGATCGATCCCCTTCGGCCCACCCGTCGCAATCGTCTAGCGAGAGGCGCTCCAGAGCATCGCCGCCAGGCCGAGGGCCTCGAAGGCGCCGATCGCAAGCAGGTACGGGTCGAGGGCGCCCGGGACGATGGACATCATCGTGACGAACGAATAGACGACGATCGCATTCTGGACCAGGAACGCGGTCGCGAAGAGGAGGAGGGCAAGGGTGAAGGGGGCCTTCGTCCGCATGTACACGCCGCGGTACACGAAAAGGAGGCCCGACGCGAGGACCACGTTCAGCCCGCCGACAACGATGCTCGCGATCATCATGTCGCTCATGGGCCTGCACGCTCCGGTACCGCGACCGGCGAGATGGAGATATCCGTTGTCATTCGGATCCACCCTTGGACGGCGGTAGCTTGCGACGGACCTCCTCGAAGATCTGGTAATTCGCTTCGAGGTATTCGGAGAGGAAGTACGGGGCGGCATAGGCCGGCCCGGCGGGTCGCTTTAGGAGGCCGTTGCGCTCGAGGAGGTGCAAATGATGCCGGATCGTGCGATAGTCGAGACCCAAATCGTTTCCAAGCTGGTTCGCGTTCCGCGGCCGCGCACGCAGGGCCTCGATGATTCGTGCGCGATTGAGGCCTCCTCGGGTACCAGCGAGGAGGAACCAAAGGAGCTGACGCAAGGCCGCGCTCACGAGGATCCGCGGGCCGTACGCACGGTCCGGCTAAAGACGGTGTCGTGGCTCAGCTCACCACGGGGCAGTTCACGTAGATCGTGGTCATCTCGAGGTTGAGCTGTCCGGCCCCGTTCGCCGCGAGGATCGATCGAGCATCTTTCAAGTCGTTCGCCACGTACGACGCGTCAACCACGACCTTCACGACGTTCCAGAGATCGCTGTAGTTCGAATTCCCAGGGAGGGCGTCGATGACGTTGCGCTGACCCGCAACGGCGGTTCCGTCCGAATGGAAGAAGGCGTAGATCGGGGCGGCGACCACCACGAGACCCTCTGCGGGTGACCGCGTGCCTTCGTCGAAGTAGAACACGTCACGGTTGCGATACCAGCCTGAAACGAGAGTCTGCGACGAGCCGGCGATCGTCGCGTTTGGATTCACGACGGGGCAGTTGACGACGGTGTTTGTCTCCTGGATTGTGTAGCCGGAGGCGACCGCGTCCCCGAGGGAACGGATCGAGTTCGCCACATATCCGTCCGGCACGAGGACCTTGTAGACCCGCCAGAAGTCGCTGTATCCGGGCTGGCTCGGTATCGTGTCGATAATGTTCCTCTGCCCCGCGACCGGAGTGCTCGGCGAAGTGGCCTGGAAGAATGCGAGGATGGGCACGGCGACGTTCGACTGAGGACCGAAGTCCAGGTAGGACACGGATGCGTTGCGGAACCAGCCGTCGACCCGGGGAATCATGGTCCGGAGCAGGCCGCTCACGGGTCCTGGTATCGCCGCGGGCACAGGGCGTCCCAAAAGGTAGCCAGCTCCCAAGCCGAGCAACAAGAGGGCAATCGCGACGATGGCGAAGAGGGCCTTCATCCGGGTCTTCGGAGGCGGACTCGGCGTTTCCATGGAGACCTCGAGCCTGCCTCGGCTTCAAATGCGTATGTCAGAATTCCACCCGAATTGAAGTTCCGCGGCCGCCGATCCGCGAGTCCACAGACCGCTCGCCCGTCCCGCGCTACCGTTTCTCCTTGGACTTTGTTAGTCCTTTCTTCGGCAGCGAGGACGCGTACGCGACCCCACGTTTGACCCAGGTACGTAGGGCCACGTCGGTCTGGTACCCTGATTGCGCAACGAGGAGCCATCCGGCCGGTGGGCCGCGGCTGCCGCTGAGGTCGAACGGCTTCGCACCGGGCTCTTGGAGCAACGTGTCGGTCTGGCCGGGCTCCACGCGGACGATCAGGTCCTCTCCCCGTACACCAACGGCCATGTTGCCACCGAGGAGGAAGGCGATGCCGCCGAACATCTGTTTCTCGACGATCCCCGATCGGCCCGCGAGCTCTTTTCGGACGCGTGCGGCCTGCATCTCCGAGTACGTCATCGGTCCCGCGAAGCTCTGTCAGCTCATGAAACTTGGCGACGACTTCCCCGAGTCAATTCGAGATGGCGGGCATCTTCCGGACGAACTCGTCGCTCGTCAGCTGGCGGATCATGAAATCGGCGACATCGGCCCGGGAGACCCGATAGCCGCCTCGAGGGATGCCCTCGGCCGCAACGCGATATCGGCCGGTCCAGGGCCCATTCGTCAGGATCACGGGCCTCACGGCAATCCAGTCCAGATTCCGTGTGCGGAGTTCTTCGAGCATGGCTCGATGCTCCCGATACACGCCGGGCAAGAAGGCGCGGGCCAGGATCAGACCGAGGCTGCCGACGATAGACCCGACCGGTTCGTGAAGCGCACCGGCGGCCGAGAGGACGACGATGCGTCTCACCCCGTGCCTCTCCATCGCGTCAAGGATGTGACGGATTCCGTGCGGGAGGACCTGGGGAGACCCTCGTCGTGCGGCGGTTCCGAGGGCGACGAGGACGGCCTCCTGATCCGCCACCGCGTGGTCCACCGAAGCGGCATCGAGGACGTCTCCTCGTAGCACGCGAACGGATCCGCCGGGAGCGCTCAGGCTACCGGGCTCGCGCGCGAAGACGGTGACCGCATGACCGTGGGCGACCGCGCGCTCGGCCAGCAGGCGCCCCGTCTGGCCGGTGGCTCCAAAGATGACGACCTTCAAGATTCGACTCATGGCTTAGATGGATCCTCGCGTTCCTTGGGCGGAACGGTCGACGCGGACGAAGGCGGCCCTCACGCCCGGCCGGGTCAGGTACCAGATCAGGAGCAGGTCGATCAGGAGGGCGACCGCGTTTTCGTAACCGCCCGTGACGATGGAGACCACGTCTGTTCCCAGGGACACAATCGCGAAGAGGATCGCGACCTGCCGGGCCCACGGCTGGAGAGTCCAGAGCCCCCAGGCCACGATGAGGCTGAGGATGCCGAGGAGGACCAGGACCGTCCCCAAGGCGAAGGCACCGGCCTCCCCTTGGACGTCCGAGGACGGCGGGAGGCCCGCGGCGACCAACAGGACGAGACCGCCCACGAGGAGAGCGAGCGAAGCTAGGATCTGCAAGACGGCCAGGATGGCGATGCCCCGCGGCCTACGACCGACGAGCCATCGGAGATCGTCCCGCGTGGCCTCCCGGAACGAGCGGAACGAGAGGGCCGCCAAGAGGACCAAGATGATCGAAGTGGCGATGAAGTACGTCGTCCGGTCGAAGTAGTTCACCTGACCTCCGAGAAAATATCCCATCTCGTCCACGCAGAGGCCGAGGCCGCCGCCGAACAAGGCGGCAGCGAGGCGGGGCAAGTTACGGGTGGGGTACTGGATCGCGATCCAGGCCGCGGCGCAGATGAGCGCGAACCCGTAGAAGAAGTGGTGGATGTGATAGCCCCCGATGATCAGGTTCCGGCCGATGTACGTGGATGTCTCCGTCGTCGTCTCGGCCGCTCCGGTGAGGAGGACGAAGGCCCGGGCCAGGGCAAGCGTGGCGAGCAGCGAGATCAGGACGACGAAGGGCGTGTCCTTCCGTGGATTCGTGACCTCTTTCTTGAGGACGCCCGAAAAGTCTTCGACGTTTCCCTGGGACTCCCCCGTCTCCATGGCGCGACCCTACGCGGTCCAAGGGCTTGAAGGCTACTCCAGGTTCACCAAGCAATCTGCTTGCCGTCTCGGTAGAATCCCCCGGTCGCATCCTTCGGGAGCATTACCCCGAGGACGATGGATCGCCCTCCCACCGGCACGCTCCGCGTCGCACCGCGGCCACCCATGTCCGTGCGGACCCACCCGGGACAGACCGCATTGACGCGGATTCCCCGCGGCGAAAGTTCCCGAGCCAGTATCCGAGTGAGGGCATTGAGGGCCACCTTCGAGACGGAATACGCGGATGGCCAACCCGAGCGCTTGGTCTCTCCCGCTTCAAGGGACGCAAGGTATGAGGACACGAGGGAGTCGAGCGCGGGCCGAGTGAGCGACGGATCCGCGAACTGCGGGCGGAGATCCCGACCGAGGGTGGACAGCTCTCCGAGTCCGCTCGACACCATGACCACGCGGCCGCCGTCTGGGATGAACGGAAGGAGGGCATCCGTCACATCCCGCGATCCGAAGTAATTCGTCTCGATCGTGCGAACCGAGGCGCGTCGATCGGCTCCCCAGGAACCGATCCCCGCATTGTTTACGAGGAGGTCGAGGCGGGGAACGAGAGCTGGGAGGTCCTTCGCAACGGCGGAGATGCTCGCGCGATCCGTGATGTCCAGCTGATGATACAGCACATCGCCGCCATCGGGATCCAATCCTCGAACCGCCGCGGTTCCCTTTTTCTTGTCGCGGCTCGTGAGGACCACACGGAAACCCCTGGAGCGGAGCTGGGCGGACGTTTCGAGCCCCAAGCCGCGATTTGCCCCGGTGATGAGCGCGGTCGGGCGATCAGACTCGGTCCCCATGACTTCGGGAATAAGAGGTACGATGCACTTGAGGTTGCGCCACCTCATGGCGGCCGTCTTGTCGTGGCGGTGCGTTCCCCGAATCGGAGATGAGGGCCGACAGGTCGAGATGAACCGAGCAACGATCGGCTCGAGACCATTAAGGACCTGGCTTGGCGGCACCGCCGCGGCGGAGCCGACTTCGTCTCCAGAAGAGGACGAGGGCGATGGCGGCGATGACGACAGGGAGCGCGATGGTCGGCGCGCCGCCATACGGTCCCGAGAAGCTGAACACGTTCGTATCGACGCGGACCGCGATCGAGGCCGTGACGTTGTGGCCTGCGTTGTCGCTCGCCCGGATCCGGATGATGTGGTCTCCGTCCGCGAGAATGAGTTGCTTCGCGCTCGCCGTTCCGACAGAGCCGAAGGGGCCGCCGTCCACGCTGATTTCATACCCTCGGATGCCCGAGGTCCCGTCGGATCCCGCCCATGTAACCGTCACGCCACTGTGGGTGACCAGGGCGGGAAGCGGGTCGACGGTCAAATCCGGCGGGGTGCGGTCGATCGGAATCCGGACCCACGTCGATCCGCCTAAGTTGCCGACCCGATCGCGCGCATAGAACGAGACGTTGTAAACCCCGTCGGCGGAGAGCACGAGGGGCGTCGTGTAGGCCTGCCAGGGATTCTGGTCCACGCGAATGAAGGTCGTCTCGACGCCGGAGCCGGAGTCCACGAACGCGAGCGTGATGCGGACGTCAGAGGTGAACCAGAATGCATCACCTTGCGTGCCGTCGATCGAGAAGGCCGTCGTTGGACCCGAGGCGTCGGCGATGAAGGCGACCGACCGCTCCCCCACGTTTCCTGCGCGGTCGATAGCTCGTACGGTCAGGGAGTGAGCGCCCCCGGCCAGATTCGCGAAGGATTGGTTCGTCGCGGTCCCGGGCAACACGAGAGGGCTGGATGTGTCGAGCTGGACCTCGATCCGCTCGACGCCGGAGACGGGATCGGTCGCCGACCAATTCGCTATCGCGAGCGAAGCCGCCACATACGCCCCGGCGAGTGGACTCCGAATCACGACGGACGGTGGGCTGTTGTCGACCGTCACGTCGATCGTCGCCTCAGAAGAATAATGCGTTCCGTCGAACGTCCTTGCGGCGATCCGGTGCGGCCCGTCGCTCAGCGCCGTCGTGTTCAAGTCGAACGTCCACGTCACACTCCCGGTTGCATTCTGCCACTCGCCTCCGTCCACGTGAACCTGGATCGCAGCGATCCCGAGGCTCGCGTTGGCCGTTCCTCGGATGGTGGAAACGCCCGAGAGGAGCGCGCCTTCCGTGGGCGATGAGATTGCGACGTGGGGCGGCAACGGGTCCTCAGGAGCCGGGGTCCAGAAGATCGGCTCATCGAGGACCGCGACGGTGCGGATGACCCCGGCACCGTCGACCAGCCAGACCCCATAGGCGGTCCCGACGTCTCCGTATCTGTCGAAGTCGGCTCGGTTCGCGGCGCCCCAATAGTCGATGTTCTCTCCGGCGTCCAGCGCCGCGAGGGCCTCGGCCCACTGCCCTGGCAGGATCGTGTGGCCAGGTGGATTCGCGACGTATCGCAGCGCGGACCGGAACTGAGTCGGATCCGTGCTGTCTGCCGCCTCCATCGCCAGCGCGAGGATGAAAGCGGCATCGTAGGCGTTCTCGGAGAGGAGCGTGGGCTCCTGGCCGAACCGCGCGGCGTAGGCCGAGCGGTACCGTTCGTACGCGTCGACGCCGGTCGGGGTCGGAGATCGGCTGAGGGCGAGTCCGGTGAAATTGCCCGTCTCCACCCCGTTCGACCGCAAGCTGTCCATCGTGGTTTGATCGTCCATGCCGTCCGTGAAGATCCAATGGGTCGGCCAGGCGGCGTGGTTCGCCCACCAGTTCTGAAGGATGATCTGGCCGTCGTATGGGTACGCGGCGAGGAAGACGGCCTGCGGATTCGTGGAGAAGAGGGACGTGAGTTCGGCCGTGTGATCGGTTGCAGAATCCAGGTATAAGATGACGATCGGAACCGTGCCGCCCAGGGCCGTGAAGTTTTCGTCAAAGGAACTCGCAATGTTACGCCCGTAGGAGTCGTTCCGCGCGAGGACGCCGATCCGTTGATAGCTCAGGTTGGTCCAGGCGAGGGACGCGGCGGCCTTTCCCTGCAGTCGATCCGAGGCCGTCGTGCGCCACAACAAGTCGCCCGAGTCGACGGTGGACAGAGTGGCGCTCGTCGCGCTCGGTGACATCATGACGACGCCCGCCGCCTGGGCAACAGGAAAGGCGGCCAGGGTTCCTCCGGCGTACGCGTCGCCGACGATCGCTTGGACGCCCTTGTTCTGGATCAGGTCCGTGGCCGCGGCTCGCGCCGCGTTCGGGTCGGTTTGGGAATCCTCCACATAGACCGTGAGGTTCGTCCCTCGGATGCCGCCGGACGCGTTCACCTGTTCCTCGAGGAGCCCGACGGCGTTGGCCATGGATGTCCCGTAGAGGCCGAGGGCCCCGGTCAAGGGCAAGAGCGCACCGAGTCGAGGAGATGGCGAAAGCAGCGACGGAGCGACCACGGAAGGGTGCGCCGAGGTGGCGACGACGGGCCCGGCCGCTAGGCTCATCCCAGTACACAGCAGGATGGCCGCGAGGATGAGGCTGAGCGTCGCCGCCGGTCTGAGGATCGAATCCCTCCGACTGGGAGTTCACTTGCGACGGCAAGAACCTTCGCCTCGCCCGCGAAGGCGGTCGAACCCCGGAATCTGGTGGAGGAACGCCAAGCTCATCGGGGCCGTCGAGGATCCTTACCACATACTCCGGCGGCGCGGCCCCAATCCCGCTGACAATCCCGAGTCCTCCGCCGTCCAGGCGGCTCTCTTGCCATCTCGAGAGAATCCCCTAGTCGCATCGTCGGCGAGCATGACGCCTAGCACAATTGACCGACCGCCGACTTGCACGCTTCGGGTCGCGCCGCGATCGCTCATGTCGGTGCGACCCACCCGGACAAACCGCGTTCACGCGAATTCCCTGGGGCCGGATGCTTTCGTCGTTCGCGGCCCCCTGTCATGAGTCCGGTCTGAGCGTCGCGCCGTGGTAACGGCCGGGCGTCACCTTAAGTCGGAGGTTTCGCGTCGGAGACGTCTTCGAAGGACTTCGCGCCGTCTCGATCGCCCTTCATCGCCTCCGTGAGCTGCCGAAGGCGACGCGAGACTAGCACCGCCATCGCAACGACGCCCGCCGCGAGGGCCACGAGCGCCCACAAGAAAACGAAGGCGAAGATGAACAACGTGGGCAGGACTGTGTCGAGGCCGGCGAGCGGATTCGTTCCCGAGCCGTTCCCGTTTCCATTGCCGCTATTGCCCCCGCTCTGGACGGTGAGAGTCGCTGCTGTTTGCACCCTCGTTCCCGTGTTGTCGACCGCATCCAGGAGGACATTGTAGGTGCCCGCTGTGGTCGGTGTGCAATTCCAGGAGTTGGTGTAGGTACTCGTCACGAAGGGTTGCGTCCCCGGGTCGCATCCAGGCGGTGTTTGATTGAGCCAAACCTTGAAGGGCACGGCCCCGCCAGAGAAGGTGACCATGCCTTGCGTCTGGCTGTTCGCTGCTGTGGTGCTTGGAGAATACGAGAAGGACACGGTAAACGCGGCGGCTGTGAGTCGACCGGCCGACTGGATTGAGGGTGGAGTCCCGACTCCCACACCGAGGACCAGAACGACCAAGAGCCCGACCGTCAAAAGCGCGAGGCGCCGCATGATTCGGCCGGCTGTTTGCCCAGTATCTGAATTGTACGCGAAAGTTCGCAGGGCCGATAATGATACGGGCCTGTCTTCGAGGATTTTCAACCCAACCGTACGCGACGAACGATTCACGTAGGCCGAATGTTCTGGGTGGAGTGGAACAGATTGCCGGGATCGTACTTTCCCTTCAGCGCCGCGAGCCGTTCGTACTTGGCGCCGTACGCCGCCCGCACACGGCCCTCGCCTTCGTCCGCTTCCTCCTGCATGTAGTTCACATAGACGCCTTGCGGGGCGAATGGGCGCAACGCCTCCCAGACCCCACGGACCCAGGCCCGGCTCGTCGCGTCCCCCGACGGGTCCTTCCACGCCGTGGTGATGATCACGCTGTACGCCGCACCGCGATGGGCGAACGCCGTGTCGTCCGGTTTCACCCGCGCGATCGCGCCTCCCAGCGCCTCGAGGGCGATCCCCGTGCCGGCCGCCTTCGACGGGGCCTTCGCGAATTCGCCCGCGAGGGCCTCGATCGCCCCGTCGGTCAAGGAGTCCAGCATGTTCGATTTCCAGTAGTTCCGGAAGCCTCGCTGATACGCGGCGTCGAAGATCGCCCGGTGGTCCGTATAGGCGATCTCCTGGACCAGGTCCGCGATCGGCGGGCCGAACTCGCGGAGGGGCCTCAGCACCCGCAGACCTTCTTCGACGGGCCCGATCCACGCGGGCACGATGGCGACGACGGGCGAGCCGTCCGGTCCGAACAGGAACGCACCGTAGGCTTGGAGTTCGTCCGGTGCTCCTTCCATGAATTTCTGGTAGTGACGAAGCACGTCGCCCGCCCGGTCGACCGGGTGGATGATCGGTCCCCAGAGGATCCTTCCGACGGGATGTATGCGATACGTGAACGACGTGACGACTCCGAAGTTCCCTCCGCCGCCACGGATCGCCCAGAACAGGTCCGGCTCCTCGGTTGCGCTCGCTTTCCGGATCCGGCCGTCCGCGGTGACGATCTCGGCCTCGAGCAGGTTGTCGCACGCGAGCCCGTGCTTTCGCATCAGGATCCCGAACCCGCCTCCGAGGGTCAGCCCCGCGATCCCCGTGTCCGAGACGATCCCGCCGGTCGTCGCGAGGCCGTGCGCCTGGGTCGCCCGGTCCAGATCCCGCCAGGTCGCGCCTCCTTCCGCCGTGGCGATCCGCCGACCGGGATCGACTTGCACCCCGTTCATCGAGGATAGGTCCACGACCAGGCCTCCCTCGCAGATCGCGGTCCCGGAGACGCCGTGGCCGCCGCCTCGCACCGACAGTGGGATCCCATGGTCGCGCGCGAAGCTCACCGCCTGGACGACATCCTGCGTCCCGCGACAGCGGACGATCATCAAAGGCTTCCGATCGATCATCTCGTTCCAGACCCGCCGGGCATCCTCGTAGTGTTCCGCCCCCCGGCGGATGAGCTCCCCTTTCAAATTCGACGCGAACCTTTCGACCACGCTCTCGGCGAGAATCATCGATTTCCCTCCACGGACACTCACGGGAGGCGTTGCCGTGCTTCGATTTCGGCCGACCCCGCGTGCGTGTCTCGCACCGGTATGGTTGATTCACCGAAGTACCTTGCGAGAGACCCAAATCGAAAAGGGGGTTCGGTTCAACCATTCCCTAATATCCTGACGGCTCCCCCCCGGGCATGGTCGCACGAACGCGTCGAGCCCGCGTGACGGGCATCGGAGGCATCATTTTCAAGGCGAAGGATCCAAAGGCTTTGGTCGGATGGTACCGTCGGCACTCGGGGATCGCCATCGAGGACACGGTGGCCCTCTTCACCTGGCGCAGCGGGAAGAAGGGCAAGGCAAAAGGACACACGGTCTGGTCCATTTTCCCGTCGGAAACACCAAGCACCGGGCCAGAAGAGAGGTCGGTCTTGTGACAGGGGGGGTTCAAATGTCGGTGATCGATGCCGACGTCAAGGGGAGGACGCGAGTGGAACCATCCGGGCCCAGCTCTGAAGAGGGTCTCGCCACGACGGAAACAGGGCATTCTCGGAGAACTGTGACCCTCATCCTGGCCGGTCTCCTGGCCGGCCTCTTGCTCGGCTTCATGGACGTCACGATCGTCTCGACCGCGGGCCCAACGATTATCTCCGAGCTGGGTGGCCTGAGCCTGTACGCCTGGGTGTTCAGCGCATTCCTGATCGTTCAAACCGTCACGATCCCGATCTTCGGGAAACTCTCGGACCTCTACGGCCGGAAGCGGCTGTTCTTGCTCGGCGTCGTGGTGTTCATGGCGGGGTCCGTCTTGTCCGGCGCGTCCCAGAGCATCGTGGAACTCATTCTGTTCCGTGCGGTCCAAGGACTCGGATTCGGCGCCTTCGTCCCGACCACGATCGCCATCGCCGGCGACATGTTTCCCCCCGAGAGACGGGGGCGGGTCCAAGGACTCCTCTTCTCCGTGAATGGCATCGCCTTCGCGATCGCTCCGGCGGTGGGCTCGTTCCTGACGGAGACGATC
>Ga0209058_1001030_pt1 | contig 23895 bp, 25 predicted proteins | sample GraSoiAngelo_147_FD_185904 | JGI IMG/M metagenome (GOLD analysis project Ga0209058, IMG submission 185904) | Grasslands soil microbial communities from the Angelo Coastal Reserve, California, USA - 14_1009_05_40cm (SPAdes) (version 2) | ecosystem: Environmental > Terrestrial > Soil > Grasslands ... | reverse complement strand
AGCAGCCGTTGATGTCTGTGCCTCCGCTGATCGAGTTGAGATGCAGGTCTGCTTTGACCTCCTTGTAGACCCACTCAAACCCTTCCACGGAGAGAGGCGATCCGGTTTGGGAAATCTCTCTGAGCGATGATAGATCGTAATCTTTGCTCGGTTTGGCGCGTATTCCTCTGAGATGACTGATGTAGCTGGCACTGCATCCCAGGATTGTGATCTTTTCTTCCTGAACCAGCCTCCACATTGTGCCCCAGTCAGGATGGAGAGGATTTCCATCATACAAAATGAGGGTCGAGCCTGCTGCTAAGCAGCTCATCAGCCAGTTCCACATCATCCAACTTGGCGAGGTGATGTACGTGATCCGATCCGTGTCCTTGAGATCAGCATGTAGCTGCGTCTCCTTCAACTGGTTTACCAGAACTCCCGCAGCTCCTTGAACCATACATTTCGGCTTCCCTGTCGTCCCTGACGTGAACATGACGAGGACCGGATGGTCTGAGGGCAATTGCTCAAACCGAATCTCGCCTGGCTTATTCGCTGATCCGAATTCGTCGAACCTAACCGAGTTTGCAAGTTGGCCCCCGCTGGACTCGGTGTCCAAGTGGGGGACCGTCACTATCTTCTCGAGCGAAGGGATTCCGTCTGCAACATCTTTGACGTTGGACGAAATGTCGAATTTCTTTCCCTTGTAGACGTAACCATCGACGGCAAACAATACTTTCGGTTTGATCTGACCAAGCCTATCCAGGACTGAGCCTGAGCCGAGTTCTGCCCCGCAACAGGCCCAGACCGCTCCGATGCTGGTTGCAGCCAACATTGCGATCGCTGCTTCCTCTATGTTCGGAAGGTACCCTCCGACTCGGTCACCAGCTCGCACCCCTGTCTCACGTAGACCATTCGCCACACGCGCGACTTTCCTGTAAAGATCGGAATAGGTCAGGCTAGAACGTCCGCGTCCCTCAGACCGCGAGATGAGGGCGATTCTTTCATCTCTGAATCTCAGAAGGTTCTCCGCGAAATTGAGTCTAGCCCCAGAAAACCAATTGGCACCGGGAAACCTGCTGAGGTCATCGACGACTGCCTCGAACTTTTTCGAGCATATGATCCCTGCATACTCCCACATGGCGGACCAAAACTCCGCAGGTTTCTCAACGGACCACCTGTACAGCTCAGAATAAGATCCAAGACTCAAACTGTACTTCTTGTTGATAAGCGCTAGAAATCGAGTGAGATTGGCCCGTTTTACTCGCTCACCGGAAGGAGTCCAGAGAGGCTTTCGCTTGAGACCCGTTCCAACCAAGTTAGCCAACCGCTCCAAAAATCCCTTGATAACTTGTCCGGACTCGCTTTGAAGGATTTCGACCTGGATAATTTATAGCCTTTCAATCAGACCCCAGACCCGGGTCCAGTTGACCGTCGTCGACGTAAGACTGCTTACAGATGGTTATTTCACGCTCGACAAGAGCTTTCTCGTATTTGGCAAATACCAGGGAACCAAGTACAAAGCAGCGCTCAAACCTCTATTGATACGAACAGACAAAGAGAATATTCTAGTCGATACCGGAATCGGGACACTGCCACCGAAATACGAGAAATTCCACGAGGTCATCAGGACCAAGGAAGAGCAACTACGGCTATCGTTAAAGAGAGCTGGACTGGAACCCAGCGACATTACTTTGGTGGTAAATACTCATCTTCACTTTGACCACTGTGGAAACAATCTTCTCTTTCCCAACGCAAAGTTTCTAGAACAAATAGACGAGGTCCGGTATGCGTACTTTCCAGACCGATTCATGCGGGTAAGCTACCTGCGTGAATTCTTCGATACCGAAGGAGAAATCGTGCCTCTACGAGGAAGATACACGATTGAGGACGGAGTCGAGATCGTGCCAACACCAGGCCACACCGTAGGGCACCAGTCAGTTGTCGTGAAGTGGAAGAACCGGAACATCATTTACGCAGGAGATGCAGCTCCCCTACCGGAAAACATCGAGAAACGGAACATCACAGGAATGATCTACAGCACGGCGCAAGGACTGGAATCAATTGACCTATTGCGACGGATAGAGAACCCGGTTTACATTTACTCGCACGAGAACAAACAACTGAAGATTCCCGCATAGCTTTCGCTCACTAAACTAGAATCTCAACATGATCCTATTCTTCGCTGTATCCATTCATGACCATCCTCTCTCAATCCCTCTTGAGTAAATCTTCCAGTAAGGGTCGACGCCGGGGTAGCTGAGATTTCGCATCCCCTTGTCCGTAGCCGCCTTGCAGCCTCGAAACTTCGACGTCAGCTTCCCAACAACAAATGAAGGAATTCCCGCGGAACTGAGTTTGGAGAGGATCTTGTCTGACTTTGCTGGTCTCGAGGCGATAATGAGACTGCCTTCGCTCAGGGAGACCATTGGGTCGATCCTGAAGTGGTCGCACAGCGCACGGCTCTCTTCGCTTACAGGAATCGACTCCAAGTTAACAATCATGCCAAGGTCGGATGCGCTCGCTAGCTCGATCAACCCAGCGATTACTCCTCCTTCCGTCGCGTCATGCATCGCCGTTACTCCGTCACGTCGGACCCCTATCGACGAAGCTGTCAAAGCGTCTCTAACGGTACTCGTTTTTCCTAGATAATTCCAAGCCAGCGCGAACAATTTGGGACCCAAGGCTTTCTTTACCCTTTTTGGGAAGGTTCGCGTAAGGACTGCGGTGGTCTCAATGGCCGCACCCTTGGTCAGGATAACCTCATCCCCAGAATGGGCCATGCTCGAAGTCAGGTACGATTTCTCGGAACCAGTAGCGAGGAGTACGCCTCCCCCAATGACGCTGTAACCAATTCCAGGGTATCTTCCAGTGTGACCTCCGATTATTGATATTCCCAGCTTCTTGCATTCGTTGTGGAAAGCCTTCCAGAATAACGCGAATTGAGAATTCCCCATCGCAGGTGGGACGTTGAAGTCGAACAGACCGTAGACGGGTGAGAAACCCGTGGTGGTTAGGTCAGAGGCCAAGAGGTGAATGGACAGCCATGCAGAGGCCTCGGGTCCAACCTGGGGAATGTAGGAGAGAGGATCGGAGGTGGCCACCATGACCTTTCCTTTTCCGAGTTGGACTACTGAAACATCAAGCCCTTGTCGCGGGCCGTAGAGTACCTCTGAGCGTCTCTTGCCTTTCAGTCGGTACACTGTCTGTGACATGTATTGGGCGTTTGGTTTTCCAAACCTCATAGCTCTTTGAGTCCTAAGGCAAGCGATGGAGAGCAGATCGGCTAGAGATATAGTTGCAGTGCTTTGAGACGAACTAAGATTACGATGATAAATCCACTTATCACGAATTCAGGCAAGAGATACCCTGCGTTGTAGGCGGCAGAGTACAGAACCGGATTCCAACCAGCCCATGCAAAGGATGCGAAAAAGATGACGCCTGAGATGAAATGCATCACGAACCTGCCCGCTATGCCCACAGCTACTCCGATTAAGGGTCGACTTCGGAACAAGCCGGCAAGACCCAATGCCCCAAACGCTAGTGGATAATCAAGAAGGAGTTGTGCTGGGTGGACAACGATGGGCATCTCGACCAGAACAACCAAACCGAGGAGAACGCCCGCCACAATTCCCACCTTTGCTCCTCTTCTCAACGCGAAGAGCAAAACTGGCACCATGGATGCCAACGTTATGGATCCTCCCTGAGGGAGCATGAAAATCGTGAAGAGACTCAATGCCCCTGAAAGCGCAACCGCGCTAGCCATCTCTGCGAGAATTTTTACAGGGACGGCTTGCCTTCGGGTAATCGTCTTTACCGATACAGGTTGTTCCGACGTTTCGGTCGTTTTTGCCATGCCTCTTTTTGTTTTGAAGAGGTGGCTGAGAAACGACTGAAGAATCAGGCTTCGTATCGTCCCTCCGCCGGCATTACCCGGATCAGGTTCAAAGGGTCGATGGCAGGCGAAGCCATCCTCTCAGCCGGGTTTATCCCAGCTCCCCGTTGATGAAGAGACTAAGATCCGCGTATTTAAGCGCTGGCTATTCGGTTTCTTTGAAGAAATAGCGTGGCCAGTGGGGCCAGCTGGTCTCTTGAGATTTCGGACTGAAATCAACCTCCAGCTCCATGCCAATTTTCAAGGATTCGAGTCGCGATGTTCTGATAATGCTGGGCAGCTTGACGCCTTCTTCCATTTCCACAATTCCCACCGCATAGGGAGTCATATGTTTGAACTGCGGCGGTGAAACATGGACAATCGTGTACGTGACGAGCTTGCCCTGAGTGCTGAGCTGAACCCACTCGACCCTCGAAGACCGACACTTTGGACAGATGGCTCTAGGAGGGACCATAATGTGTTTGCAGCGAACGCATCGAACTGCCATAAGTTTGCGATCCGCGCACTGCCGATAAAACTCCTCGATGGTAGGAGGAGGGAGCTCGCTCAATTCTTATGCGCTCCTCAAGATGTGAACTACTCCGGTCGCTCCGGACCCGCCTAGATTATGGGCGAGAGCAATCTCGGCGTCGGCAACTTGTCTCCGGTCAGCCTGTCCAGTTAGCTGTAGGTATAGCTCGTGGACCTGTGCCGTTCCGGTGGCACCTACGGGGTGCCCTTTCGACTTGAGACCTCCGCTGGTGTTTATCGGAATAGTGCCGCCAATGTTCGAAGCGCCGCTCTCGACGAACTTGCCGCCTTGCCCAGGCCGGCAAAAGCCCAAGTCCTCGCAGGCGATTATTTCCGCTATCGTGAAACAATCGTGGACCTCGGCCACGTCGATGTCCTTTGCCTTCACATCAGCCATTTTGTAAGCTTCTTGCGCAGCTTGCTTTGCGGCGTTGATGGTCGTGAGGCTGTCACGCTCATGGAGACAGAATGTGTCCTGAGACTGCCCTGAACCGATAATGTGGACGTAGTTGTCGCTGAATTTCTTGGCGAGCTTGGGTGAAGTCAGAATGAGACAACTGGCTCCATCTGTTATGAGAGAGCAATCGTACAATTTGAGAGGCCATGCGACTGTACGGGACCTCATTACCTCGTCCATGGTCACCTCTTTCTGCATGTGAGCCTTAGGATTCAGAGCGCCGTTCTTGTGATTCTTTACCGCCACAGCGGCCATTTGTTCCTCCGTCGTTCCGTATTCGTGCATGTGAACGGTTGCCATAAGGGCGAATAGTCCTGGGAAAGTCATCCCGTTCCACTGTTCGAAGGGATAGTCCGAGGCTGTGGCAAGAATTCCGGTTACTTCTGGCGTTGGTTGATTGGTCATCTTCTCAACGCCCCCAACTAATACGATATCATAGAGGCCGGATTTGATCGCCATTATTCCGCAGCGAAGAGCTGAGCCTGAGGATGCGCAGGCGTTCTCGATCCTCGTTGCGGGCGCGGGCAGTATTCCTGCCCAGCTTGCAGCTATCGGGGCATCGTGTGCTTGATGCTCGTAGGCCTCGCTCATTTGGCCGATGAAAGCGGCTTTGATGTCCTTGCCAGGGTCTAGATCCTCGACTCTGTGAAACGCTTCAAGGGCTGCTTCGGCGAATAGTTCACGGGCGTAGACTCCTTCTCGGCGGCCGAATTTGGAGAGGCCCGCGGAGATTATTGTAGCCAGCGGTTTGACCCTACGCGGCCTACGCAACTAAATCTGAAATCAAGGGGGCGACCTTCACTAAAATAGCCTTCCTTGAGCAAAGGCGAGTCCTCGCTTAGCCTACGTGTCCTGACAGCGGGAACCTCCGATCCTGCTTGTTGTCAGCATGTCCGAGCAGAAGAAACGCCAAGAAAGTCTCGGATGAAATCAGGCATGATGCGCCGGGACCTTATTTGCGAGCGATGAAAATTATCTGCTCGGCCACGGGCTTCTTGACAGGTTTCGTCTTCCAGTCGGTGTAGTGGCTGATGGTCTTGAAGTTGGCGTTTTTCAAATAGTGTGCGATGTCCCGGTAGGTGAAGAGGCGGAACCATTCCTTGTCATGGAGGACGTGGTGGCCGTCTGGTGCTTCGATGCTGTCTGTGGTGTGGATCCAGCCGGCGCCGACCACCGGGTCGAACTCCTCCAGTTTCTCGATGCGGGTGATGCGGATGCCACGGCCGCGCCGATCCTCGACAATATTTTCATGGTTCGTCAGTTTTCTAGCTTCGGGCCCGAAGGCGTTGTACACGTTGCAGACTAGGACGCCACCGGGTTTCAATGCCCGATAGGCTCCTGCTATGCATTTCTCTACATCCTCATCGCTGGGCAGGAGAAAGAGAATGTTTAGGGCTTCGACTGCGTCGAACTGGTTTTCATAGCCGAGTTTCGTGGCGTCGCCGCGTTTCAGTTCGACCGAGACGTTGTGGCGGGCAGCGCGGCTTTTCGCCATCTCCACACGTTCGGCGGTATAATCCTGTCCTGTGCACTGGTACCCTTTCTGGGCGAGGCTGACAATGTGCCGGCCGCCCCCGCAGGCCACGTCCAGGATCCTGCTGACGCGTCGAGAGGCTTTCTTCCTGAAAGCATATTCGAGGAAGCCTAGTTCTCTGCGCGTCTCCTTGTCGAGAGGTTGTCGCTGGGAGAGGATGTCGAGGTAGTAGGCCCGGCGCGCATAGTATTGCATGGAAGAACTGAGAACCTGATGACGAAAAGTTGCGGACCTACTTGGTTTCGGCATCTTAGCGGTCAACATTCAGAAGAATTCCGAGTTTCCTTACCTCTGCTTGGGAACAGTCCCTGTTGCTGGCTTGCTTGCGCGGTGGTAGACTAGTTTGACGACTCCGGTGTCGTACGTTTTCGATTCGACAAGTTTGAGATTGGCTTGGCTGGTTTCGTCAAAGAGGCGTTTTCCGTGCCCAAGTATGATTGGGTAGACGAGGAGCCTGTATTCGTCGATGAGGTGGTGCGGCATGAGAGAGCGGATGAGCCCTGGGGAGCCGTGAATAACGATGTCCTTACCCCGTTGTTGTTTTAGCTTTGAGACCTCGGATGCAATATCACCCTTGAGGAGGTGCGAGTTGTTCCATTCGAGTTTTCTCAGGGTCCTGGTGGCAACGTGCTTGGGCATGCTATTGAATCGGTCTGCGAACCCTTCAGGGTCCTTGCGGCTGGGCCATGAGGCGGCAAAACCCTCGTAGGTCACGCGTCCCAGGAGGAGAGCGTCTGAGGAGAAGGTCTCGTCGTGCTTGAATTTTCCAATCTCACTGTTCCAGTAGGGAAACGACCACTTTTCCGGCGACTCGACTACACCATCTAACGATATGAAGAGGGTCGCTGCCAACCGCGACATCGTCTTATTACACTCCGGAGAAAATCAGAATGACGACTTGGGTACTTCAGTCTTTCATGGAATTCGATTCGTTTTCAGAGCTTAATTACTAATGGCGGGTTCATTCCTTGCTGAACCATCATGTCTGGGCCTGAGTCTGAGCTGCAGAAGCGGTTGAAGGGCATACAGTGGCAGAGCCAAAATTGTCTATCCTGCATCTGGTTTGCCACGACTGATCCGCTCAACGCTGATCTTTTTGATAGGGCGATGTGCATTCATCCGAAGCTCAAGGTCTACCAGCTCGTCGTCTCCGGCCGTGACTGGTGCAACCTCTACGAGGAGATTAAACAGAAACAGATCGAACATAAACAAGACATGGCTTTGAAGGCAGAAGAAAAATCCGGATAAACAAGACCGACTTCGGCTAGTGCGTCGTTATGCTCACATGACTACTCAGGCTCGGTCCGAACCGGTTGCGCTGACGTCTGCGGGGGGCTAGCTAAGCTGCGTGATCTGTATCAGATTGCCTACGGTGTCGTCGAATCGGGCTATGGTTGAGCCGGGTGTTTTTGTTGGCTCCATGGTGAATTTGACGCCGAGCTTCTTTAGCCTTTGAAACTCCTTCTGAATATCGTCGACGAAGAGCATGGTTGCGGGGATTCCTTGTTTGAGGATGGATTCTTGGTATGTTCTTGCGGCGGGGTTGGCGTTGGGCTCGAGGACAAGCTGGGACCCGTTCGGGTCTTCGGATGAGACGACTGTTAGCCATCTGTAGTTGCCCGCGCTGATATCTGTTTTCTTGACGAAGCCTAGGGTCTTCGTGTAGAAGTCAAGCGCTTTGTTTTGGTCGTTGACGAAGACACTGGTTAGTTTGATCTTCATGATTCACAGCCGGTTGGAGAGGCCCCTAAATATTCTTGCCCCGCTTTACACGGGATTCTCGGATAAACCACTCTCGCGGACGAGGCTTCTGCAAAAGTTATACGAATTTGTTTTCCAAATCCTCTTCTTGTCCGGGCATGTTTTCGGGCTTGTTTTTTCGAAACGGGCATGTTATCGGCTTGTCCAGGGTTTTCGATCCCTGTGTTTTCCCCTTGGGATCAGCGTGGAATGTCCTGTTCTAGAAATCGTGGGCTTGAAATCGGGATCAGGGCTGACAATGGGCGATTTCGCTGTGGGAACTCCGCCCGTGAAGGGCGGCGGGCTATGCGAGGCTGGCCGAACGTGGAATTCTCTACGTTTCACGAAGGGCGTGGCGCGAGAAAAAAGACTACCCCCGGGGGTCGAGAAAAGCATGCTTATTTTCTGGATCTGAAAAAGACTGGAAAGGTCCGCGGAATGATTTTGTGGGGCGGGAGTACGTGGAGCGGATAAAAAGTTCGAAACCCTAACAAAAACACCGAAAAAATACATCTTTTTATACCTGTCAAGGGGAATAATCTATTAGACATGGGAGGAGTCAGCCGTTGTTCACAAAGCTCGAAGCAGAGAACGCCCTCAGCCAAGCAAGGGCCGAGGCCGAACGACGAATAACCCGTCCCTCATTACCACTCCTCACGAACTTCTCCAGATCCTACGCCACATACCAGGAAGCGAGAAGACACCTTCCATCTGGCGCGTCCTCGAATATCCGCGTTCACGCGCACGACCCCTTCCCAATCCTCTTCAAGAACGGTCTAGGGTCCCGAGTTCGCGACTTGGACGAGAACGAGTACGTGGACCTCCTAATCGCCTACGGCGCGCTAATCCTCGGACACGCTCACCCAGCAATCGTCGGCGCTGTCACCGATCAGCTCCAAAACGGTTCCATGCTTGGAACCACTACCGAGCTGGAGATAGAGGTTGCAAAGAAGATTCAGTCAATGGTTCCCTCCGCCGAGATGGTCAGCTTCTCGAACACCGGGACGGAAGCTACTATGGAGGCAGTCCGGATTGCTCGAGCGTTCACGGGCAGAGAGAAGCTTCTGAAGTTTGAAGGCCACTATCACGGACACCACGACTACGTCCTCTTCAGCGTCGAATCACCTTCGGTTGTCGCTGGACTGGAACAGTCGCCCTCGAAGCTTCCGTTCTATCCTGGAATCCCAGAGGAGATAGCAAAGACAGTTGTTATTGCAAAATGGAACGATACAACCGCACTAGAGAAGGTCGTCAAGAGGAACTCAGCGGACCTCGCGGCAATTATCATGGAACCAGTTCTCGGGAGTTCTGGCGTGATTCTGCCGGATGAAGGTTATCTCAAGTCTGTTAGAGAGATTGCTCGCAATTACGATGTGCTCCTCATCTTCGATGAGGTTCTGACCGGGTTCCGTCTCGCTCCTGGTGGCGCTCAAGAATTCTATGCCGTGAAGCCCGATTTGTCTTGCTTTGCGAAGGCCCTAGGCGGCGGAGCACCGATCGCAGCGGTCACAGGCCGAAGAGATGTCATGGGTATGATCGGGCCGGGACGAATCGGCTACGGTGGAACATACAACGGGAACTCGATGTGCCTCGCCGCAGCCAAGGCAACGTTGCGGGAGCTTACTAGGAACGATGACGAGGCATTCAGGCACATGCATACCATCGGAGCAAGAATCATGGAAGGACTAGGAGAACTAATGGAACGTTACGATCATGAGGGGATCGTTCAAGGTCTCGGACCCATGTTTCAGGTGTTCTTCACCAACGAGAACAAGATGACGGGGTATCGACAGACCCCCAATGCAAACACGGAGAGATTCAGGACATTTCGTAACCTAATGCTGCAGAGAGGGGTTTACTTCCATCCTGATGGTATGGAGAGAATCATGGTCTCTGCAGCACACGACGAGCTGGACGTTGAAAGAGTTCTTGCAGCCGCAGAAGAAAGTCTCCGGGAACTTCCCAGAGCTCATTAGACCTATCTTTACTTTCCAGTAAATGTCTCCCGTTCGCGAGCACGGTCAGTTGGTCGATGGACGATTGAAATCTTCACACACAAAGAACAGACGCAGTCGTCGGCAAAGACGATTCGAATCGAAGAAACACAAAGACTAGGATATGGTCTTAGATTACTGGGGGAATACACCTTGCGCGGGTTCCGCCCAAGCGTCCGGAAAGAAGCGACTTGGGGAACCGCGCTCTACTCGAATCCTATTGGTAAACTCGAGACTTTGATCAGGATTGAAATGTAATGTCTTACTCGCATACGATGTTCTTACTCGCATACGATGAGGTAAGAATTATTATTAATTATTAATTATTAATAAGCATTGTTCTTACTCGCATACGATGTTCTACAAGGAGAGATTCACGGATCCGCCAACTGGAAAGCCGGAAATCACGAGCCCTCACGCTGAAGCTTAGCCGTTCCCGCATCTATGCAAACTTTCTTGAGCGAGAAAAACCTAGGCATCCATAATAGTCATCGTTAGCAAGTTGAATTCCCCTTCCGGTTTTTGAATGTCTGGGCCGGATTTATCCCCGAATTCCCGTGTTACAGCCCGGCCTCCACCTACCCTTCCCTGACTTCTCTGGCTACATGCGGCCTTTCTTTGAAGATTTCTTCTTACCTTTCTTCTTCGTCGGCACTTGCTTTTTCACCCAATCCAACTCTTTCAATCTTACTTAAGACGCCTTCCTATTGGATATTGTCGGTGTCAAATTCTAGAGGAACTCTCCAGTGACCCCGCGTTGAGCAAGATATGGAGTCTACGGCCCATGTCCCTCTCCATAGTGGAGATTCTGGAAAAGAAGGGTCCAATGACAGACATTGATCTGCTAAAGGATCTCAGATCAAACTTTGGAGAGGTCAGTTTTAGAGAGCTCAACCGTGAACTGATGAAACTAGAGCTGGCGGGGATTCTGCGGGTCTCAAGACTCACGAAGGGTAAGAGACAAGTCGAGCTGACAGGAAAAAAATCAATAATCAACTAGAATGATGTGAGCGGCGCGCCCGAGCAAGACGTGAACAGCCGTGACGGACCCATCTTTCAATGGTAAGGCGGAAACTTGTGATCATAAAGAGACTGCCCTCGTTACGTTGCAGGTCATCTCTAGCCTAGCATCTACGTAATACCAACACCGAGCAGACTACTCATGAAGCGATAGAGTGCCACGAGTTGATTCTAGGAGAAGAATCGAGGGGACTCTTCTTTGATTCCCTGTTCAGTGATGACCATCAAGTCAACGCCGTCCCCGCTGGAAATATCTCTGGCTAGCGCCGATCTTACAGCCTTAAGGAGGACAGCCTCTCCCTCGTCCGCAGATAGCTCCTCGTTGTATTCTAATTCGAGAACACCTATCGCGATTTGAGCTCCTGTCCCCACTGCGGCGAACTTGTCAGGGAGAAGAGATCCTATGGGGTCTAACACATAGAGCTCGGGTTTTCCCTCGGTAACACCAGCGATGATCGTCTCGGCAAGAAATGGAAACATGCGACGGCTGGAGAGAAGATTGGCGATGAGCTTGGCCGTGTTCTTCACAGTCCCCGGCCTTCCCCTATCGTACTGGTAGATGCTCATGTAGGCCCGAGCTTCCCTGGTCAGGACCTGCATATCACCCACAATGCCCGCGCAGGCGACGCCAATATTGTCCGTGATCTTGAAAACTTTCTTCGCGCCTTTGCTCATGACGAAGCTTCCATACGCGTACCGACGTTCAGATGCCAGTAGAGCTCCATCTTTGCAAACCATGCCAATGGTGGTCGCACCTGGCACGTAGGGCTCTCTACTCATAAGAAAGGACAGCGGCCGCTTACCCTCCTCCCGGTTTAAAGCTAGCTAGGCGCGAGTCGGGCGGGAGAGGCTCAGGAAGAATTCTCGAATGCTCTGGCTGAAGTTCGTGAAGGGCGGGACGCAGGAAAAATGGGTACCCCGGTGGGGTCACATAATAGTTAGCAGAAAAAAAAATAGTTACCGAAAAGGAAAAGTTACGAGTCAAATGTCATTGTCTAAAGAGGGGAACAGGCTGGTTTCTTGAAGGCCAATGGGATTCCTTCCACTTGACCTCTATTGCTAGCAAGACCCCTCCAGGGGTCCATTTTTTTTCCAAGAGGTGTTTCTGGCTTGTTTGTGTTTCCGGGCTTAGTTTCAGGATAGCGGATTGTCTGCGATTTCGACTGTAATCTGGTCTAGATAAAAGTCTTATAAGTGAGTAACAGCTATTACATTGCAGTAACAAAATAGGAAGAATAACAATGCTAACCAATATGAATTTCCCGACAGACGTCTGGTCGACGGTCAGCCCCGGACTACTCCACGATCGGATCCCAGGTTTTCTGAGAGAAGCACATCAGCTCAAACTCACTCTGAAACCGGTTCCCCGGACCCCTGACCCCGGCCGGAATCCGACAATTAGGGTGACCTCCCAATGACGCAAGCTCTAATGTCCAAGAAGAGAGGAGTGGCAAAGGCGGTTGTGAAGGCGAATAAGCCTGCCCTTGCCGTTAAGGAAAAGCCCGCGCTAGCCTCAAAAGGACCCCCATCGAGTTTTACTCATTCAGTCGACAAGTTGTTAGACACAATGACCCTAATCCCCTGGGACCCGTTCCGGGGATTCGAGTGGCCAGTTGAATATGAACTGCCGACGCGAATACCTTACGTTGACGTTATCGACTCTGACAACGAATATGTCGTGAGAGCAGAGCTTCCAGGGTTGAAGAAGGAAACCCTGAACATTCAAGCTGGCACGAACGAGCTGTCGTTGGCCGCAGAATCCAAGGTAGAGATCGAGGAAGAGGGAAAAACCTACTTGCACAGGGAAAGAGCCTTCTCTACATTCCGCCGAAACATAGGCTTCGCCGAAAGCATAGATACAGAAAAAGTGTCAGCAAGTATGGCTGAAGGCATTCTCGAAATAAGACTTCCCAAGCTCGAGCGCAGATCCGAAAGAAAGACCAGGAGAATCACGCTGTAAAGGCATCACTCGGCCCCCACTTAGCCAAACCTTTCCAGATCAGAACGGCTCCAGCTCCTGGGCTAGCTATTATTACAGGAAGAGAGAACGTCAACGGTGAGGAGGTCATAGGAGTTGGCAAAGGAGGATTCTGGAAAGCGTGGGCAACCGGCGCGCAATGCCAAGAGCAGACGGGCCCGCCGAGGGAGACGATTCGAAAGAAACAAACATAGCGGTCGCCCTCCCAACGACTAACGCGATGGATGAACGGAAAGCTCGGTTGAAAATGATGCCTGAAATTTGGAGGGAAAGCTGAGGATGCAGAGGAACCAGGGAATATCGGGACCTCACATGTTGATCAAGATCATAGAAGATTCGAAGATTCCTCTCGGCCAGGAAGAGGCTAAGCTCCACTCGATCAAGGGGGAGGTGGAGCGGGACCTGCCACTGTCGAGGGAGGATTATGCTTTCCTCAATAGACTGGTTGAGAGGGCGAACGAATGGCAGAGGGGAACGAAAAGCTCAGAGGACACAGAACCCGCAGACACAATGTCTGGATGAGAGTGGAGAGCTGGAGGAGACTGAGGACGAGTCGGAGGAGCATGTTTCAGAGGAGATAGCGGAGAGAGAATGGCTTGGAACATCGGAAAGAGAAACGGCCGAAACCGGCGAAGACGACAGGCTGAGAGACTGGCGGTGGCGCCGGAGCCTTAGATAGTTATTGGATCATCGAGATTGTAAAATTGGTTCGGTGTCGTGCTATGTTGGCTGATTAATGGCTTCGAATTCGGAGCGGTCTGGATCTTCTTACTTGGTTGTCTGATGCCTAATCTGGGCTAGCTCTTTTTCGACCGCTACGATTCTCTTCGGACAGTTGGGACAGAACGAGGGTATGATTCGATCTGGTTTCGTCGCTCCGCGAGTAATGAGAATTATCCCACTCTAGACTGAGAGAATAATCGAGTTACTGGAGACGACCCAACGGTGTTAAATCAGTATTCAATCATGTTCTTGTGGATTCTCCGAGCGTGGAGGGGTCTCTGTGAGACTTGTCGAAGAAATCTGGATGGATTCCCGCCCGAGACCTAGCTGCACTTGCGGACCTATGTCTTCAATGGAATAAGGGCCGATTTTACGAGATTCTCTGGGAGTACACTCTCACTCCTACCACTCTTCGCGAGAGGAATGCGAAAGGCTGGTTGTATTATGAGGACAATCAACCAGCAGGATTTGCTCTCGGGCGTCGGCATGGGCCGCGACGCTGGTGGCATTTCGAGGAGCTCTGGGGACCCTGCGAGGGAAGTTCTGAACTCCCAACCCGCATTGGAAAACAGGATCGGTGGAGGGCCCAGCACTTCCACAGGCTCTCGCGCCAGTTCAGGTCGCGGATTCTGATTAGAGCGGCAGTAGACAACCCCTTTGGCAACATTATCGCTCGAGAAGTCGGGGCTCAGTGGTGTGGAGGCTATCTGTTGGGTACTCGAAGATTAAGCCGGAAATTGACGGTCAGAGTGCCCGCGGGCTTCAAGTTTCGCAGATTCCGAAAGGGCGATGAGAAGGATATGTCAAGAATTCACCATGCGGCATTCCATATCCCACATCCGCCGAGAGAATATCTTGAGTGGGCCACGAATCCCAACTGTAGGACAACGCTGGCGGTCTTGCAAGGAGAGGCTGTTGGGTTATTGATAGCAGAAAAGCGGCATGACGGCAGTTATGGGGACTTCAACATAGCAGTGGAGCCCAAGTTCCACAGAAGAGGATTAGGGTCTGCACTGATGGAAAGGGGACTAAACGATCTGATCGAAATGGGGTGCAAAACGGCCGTGGCCGACTATTGGCTTCAGAATGCCAAGGTTCAGGCGTTGAACAGGAAATATGGTTTCAGGACTGTTCGTGCCTACAACTATTACGAAACTGAGAAAACCCGTTAGCAGTGCGACCTGAGTGACTTTACCCCGCAAACTCAACTTCGACCTTGTTTTTCATGAAATAATAGGAAGAAAGTCTTCGCGAACTTCCTGGATCTCATTAGATCTATCTGTCTTTTTTCCGGGTATACTTACCCGCGGCAATCGAATGCTGAGGTTGGATCGACAAACTTCGGGCCTGGCGTTTTCCTCGGAGCCCTTGTGGCCGTAATCGGGGCTGTTATTTCGTTGTTATCGGCCATTGTCTTGGAAGAGCCACGCTAGCCTAGCGAGACCGGCCAATCAGATAAGGGGTTATTGAAAATAATTGGAGCGGTACTGAAGGAATCCTTGGATAGACTAATCTGCTTCTGAACTGGATCTCATTTTTAGGTTTGTCAATTGGCAACTCTGGGCCTTGTCGGGCCTGTAGGCGTGTCATTTGCCACCGTGGGCTTCTCCAGCGCAGTCCTAGTGGCTCGTGTTTGGGAGTACATTTCCCTAGAATCTTATCTCAGCTGCGGCTCTTCCTGTCCGATTCGCTCCTCTGACGCGTTTCAACTGCACCACTTCTACTATGGTCTAGTGCTGATTTTGATAGCTATGGGTTTTCTAGTGGTCACTAGGAGGCGGAGGGCTAGATGGGACGCTGCTTTGATCTTCGGCATAGGCTCAGGGCTTAGTACCGATGAGGCAGGCCTATTGCTAACAAGGATTCCTTACAATGATCCGCTCTCTATTCTCTCGTTGGCATGCGTTGGTGTAGCGTTCTTCGTCGGAACAATTGATGCAGCTGTGCGCGACGGGACACGCGAGTTCAAGCTATTGGACCGAGCCGATATTCTGACTGAATTGTCGATCCTTCTCGTTATGGCGGGCTTTCTCTATCTAGACCGGCCTCTGATCACGATCGTAGAAGTTGCAGGAGGTGCATCTTGGGCGTGTGCCGTACTACTTTTCACTCTCTTTGGAAAGAAGCACTTTATCAGAATCTGGACGGGACCAGGGTAACCCAGCATAATTCCTCCCCTCGTCTGCTCTTCATCGGTTCACTGAGTTGATGACTCCTGTCTCTCTGAACTTGAGGGACGTTTCGAGATACTTCTCTAATTCTCTCTTGAGTTTTCTGGAGATCTAAAAGCTGATACAAGAGAAAAGCCTAGGGAGGCACCTCAGAAGTCTCTCGCGAAGAAATCAAGCTCCACGCCGTCGCACAACTCTGCCCTTTCGCAGCGTTCCCACGATTCTCTTCAAGGCACCTTTTGGCTTGGGACTGCAAGTCTCTCCCACATTGTCAGTCATACCAATTCTCCCCAGAGACAGTTTGGTGCTGGCATGAAGACTTCGTCGCGAGCCAAAAGCATGATGATCCCTACTAGGTCCTATTTGTGTAACAAATAGAATTCTGAAACCAGAAATGTTGTTTCAGCCTCCTTTTATCCACGGCAAGGAATGCTAGGGAATCTTGGGGAATACGAGGGAACCCTGGCATGACACGTCGCATCGTCCTCGCAGGCGGCACCGGTTTCATCGGCACCTTCCTCCGACAAAGACTCGCTGCTGACGGGTACGAAGTCGTCCTACTCACCCGCTCACCAATTCAAAATGGAGGAGAGATTCGCCAAGTCCCCTGGGACGGACAAAACCTGGGAGATTGGAAAACAGAGCTTGAAGGATCTCACGCTCTCATCAACCTCTCCGGCCGATCAGTCAACTGCCGCTACAACGAGAAGAATCGCCGCGAAATTCTCGAGTCTCGAGTTGATACGACACGCATACTCGGTGAAGCAGTCGCCCGGGCTGTCAGCCCTCCCCCGGTCTGGCTGAATGCCAGCACGGCCACCATCTACAAACATACATTCGACCGGTCAATGGACGAGGCAACGGGAGAGATCGGCGCAACACGCGAGGCCAAAGACGCATTCTCCATCGATGTCGCTCGAGCGTGGGAACAGGTACTGAGCGAGGCTCGGCTCCCGGCTACGCGCAAGGTGGCGATGCGGACAGCGATGGTGTTCGCCGCCAACCATGGAGGAGTCTACCGAACACTCCGCTCACTCGCAAGATGGGGTCTCGGCGGCCCAATAGCAGGAGGACACCAATACATCTCCTGGGTTCACGAAGACGACTTCTGCCGCGCAGTCGAATGGCTGATCAATCACAACGACCTCAGCGGACCAGTCAACATAGCCTCGCCCAATCCGATCCGCCAGCGCGACATGGCGAGAATAATTCTACACGAACGAGGAATGCCCTTCGGCATGCACGCGACACGCACAATGCTCGAAATGGCAGCATTCATCCACCGGACCGAGGCAGAGCTGATCCTCAAGAGTCGCCGCGTAGTGCCCGCTCGGCTGCTCGCTTCCGGCTTTCAGTTTCACTTTTCCAATATGGAAGATGCTGTGCGGGAAATTGAGACCCGTATCAGGGGGCGTGCTAGTATGGATCCAATTCTTCTGTTCCATACCCATCGCCGCGCGTTAGGATAGACAATCATCTATTCTGAACTGGAATCAATGTCTCCCCAATGACTGGTTTCACTGAAGCATATCGGCCTGGTCTCCTTTCATCATTCCCTACCGACCCCAAACCTATGTCAAGACTTGGGACATATGGCTGATGGACCTCCATCAGACCCCGATGACGAAGAAGCAACCTTCCCATCGTAGACCGAGAAAGAAACCGTGAGTACCACAAAAGACGGAAAGCTAGGGGAAGCACCATTTACGGGCTTCGTGAGGGAAGGGGTAGTGCTCGCTTGTGGTCGGATGTATACATGCCGTTTTTACCATGGTAACCGCTTGGCCCTGGTGTGAACAGCGTATTCTTTTTCAAAATAGCGCGTTTGATTTTGATAGTATTCTTAATGACATTGGTTCCAGCCATTACGAGCCTATCGCGTGTCCATGCTGCATCCACCGGGCTCCAACCGCACACATCCATACTGATTAACGGAAACGATGAGTTCACGCAGGACAATGGTGTCACAGAGGGTAGTGGCGCGATCAACGATCCTTACGTGATTACCGGCTGGAACATTCAAACCTACAATAATGGTATCGAGATAGCGAACACCACAGCGTACTTCACCATTACCGATGTCACAGTATCTGGGTTCAACGGCATCGTCCTCTCCTCCGCGCAAAACGGCGTCGTGCAAAACTCGCAGATCTATGGTGAGAAGGGCATTCGGGTCGAAGACTCCCAAGACTTCCAGATAACCGGCAACACCATCTCTGGCGACATCGGGCTCTCTCTATACACGTCAACTAGCTTCGATGTTAGCTACAATGCCTTGCAAGGTGGAGCTTTCACTATCAGGGGCTCGTACTTGAGCAATGCGAGCTTTGTTGGAAACACTGGTGGAGCTGAGGAAGGGATCGAGCTGGACCACCTCTCCAGCTTGCTGATAAGCCAGAACCAACTCTTTGGACACGAATCGATCCATGTTGAAAGCTGCGCTGACACGACCATCGACAGCAACAACGCGTCCGCCCACGATGACGGTGTCTACATCGCAAACTGCGATAACATCCAAGTCTCGAACAATGACGCCTCAAACATCGCCTATGGACCAGGAATCTACCTCGTCGATTCGGATGGAATAACCATCACGTCAAACATTCTATCGAACAATCTTGAGGGAATTCGGTTGGTGGATTATGCTACTGGAAACTCCATCACGAATAACGCGATCAGCAACAACCAGTGTGGAATACGAACCGATTCAACATCTTCGCCGGACCAGAACTATGTCGCCGACAACACGTTTACAGGAAACACCCAAGACTACTGCACTTTTGCAGCACGAAGTCCTTGGCCAATGTCTCACCAGAACGCCCAGCACACCGGACTGTCGCCGTTTCCAGGACCTACAGCTCCAGTTCTGAAATGGGCATTCCAGACAAGCGGCCAAGTTGAGGCAGCGCCTGCTATAGGAAACGGAATAATCTATGTTGGTAGTACGGACGGCAACCTGTACGCGCTCGACTTACAGGGACAGCTGATCTGGAAACTCCAAACATCTTCGCCGATTAGGACTACCCCGGCGATAGGTTCCGATGGGACAATCTACCTAGCTTCTTCCATCCAGAACAGTTCGGGTCGACCCGAAGGCATCCTTTATGCGATAAGCCCTGCTGGGAGAGTGGTTTGGAACGTCACTCTCGCAAACTTTCAAGGGTACGATTCGCTTTCTTCTCCCACGATTGGCTCCGATGGGACAATTTACACTTCAGACGTTGGCTTCAGAACACTCGCCGTTAACCCGGATGGTACTCTAAGGTGGGTATTGCAGACTGGCGGGGAAGTATTCGACTCGCCCGCGGTCGGCCAAGACGGGACGTTGTACGTTGCAACAGACGACGACAACCCGTCGCCCACAGTAGTGTGCGGACAGTGTGTGGCCGCGTTGAACCCTGATGGATCGGTCAAATGGAGTCTTCGGCCCGGTGGTGGGTTCGGTTTTCCAGCCGTTGGTTCAGACGGAACTGTCTATGTTGACGGTGTTGCTGTAAGTTCGAATGGAACGCTGTTGTGGCAGGGTCGCCCGTTCGTTTCCCCGTCGATAGGGACTGACGGAACCATTTACGGCACAGGCAATCAAGGGCTCTTCGCGATTAACCAGGACGGCAGCACTAGGTGGCGGTTCCCTACCGAGACAGAAGGCGGCTCTGGGGATCCATGTTGTTCCTACGACGTGGTCCAAGAATCTTCTGTAGCAATAGGATCCAATGGGATTCTGTACTTTGGAGACTGGTTCGACCATTACTGTAGCTGTGCCCCTGAACCCTCCGGCTACGGAAACGCCACCCTGTATGCGGTCAATCCAGATGGCACCCAAGCATGGAATTTCGTGATACAGCCCACAATAGCATGCTCAACATCCCCGTGTCAGCAAACCCTTTCTTTGTCAGACCCAGCCATCGGCTCTGACGGAACCATCTACATAGGGAGCGGCGATGGAAGTCTATATGCCATTGGTCAAGCCTGAGCCATCGTAGGGATACCAAGTCTGTAATTCCCTCTACCGGCTGATACCAAACCAGGTCTGGGGTTCGTCTGGTATGATATGGACCAAGATCGCTGTAGAACTCCCTGCGGACCAACCGCTCGGCGACACTCGAAACCCGACGCTTACGATGACATGGTTGATACCTGGAGCTTCTAGGCCTGTTGTGCTGACGACAAGGGTTGCGGCGGCGGTCTCTCCTGATCTCAAGGTGAGACATGGTGGATTCACGACGGCGAAAGGGCCAAGGATCGCGGAAGGGGAGACACTGGCTCTAAGGTCTAGGTGTCCCCACCAGGCAGAGCCGCACCGGGTAGTCTCCGAAAACCCGTTCAGGCTGGTTATGGTGATTACCGCCTGAGCTGTCGAGCCCTGCATGAGAGTAAGTGATCCAGGAACGGCGTCTAGGGTGTAATATGGAGACTGCTGGACGGACAGATCGGTCGGCACCCTGTTTTGTGTCGTTATCGTAGCACCGAGGACGGCAAGAATGGATATGGAAGCCACAAGCAAGACTCGGAGGAGGCGTGAATCAGCCAAGGGGAATCATGCTCACATGTGAATAGTTCGCAGACGAAGTTAATTCCATGGTTTAGAACAGGACGTTCTATTCTCCGAACGGCATTTCCTCAACATCCTTCTTTGCGCGGAACGGTCTTCGAGGCGGGGGAGCACGAGGTTTTTGTCCGGTTGGACAGCCCTTCTATCATAAGATCCTGACTGGGATTGATTGTTGGGGAGCGAACGTAGCTTAATTGTCATCTGAGACTGAGACGATTCTTGAATCTGCACGTAGGACCAGCGACGCCCTAGGTCTGAGCGGGTTCTCTCCGACAGCCGTGTCGTGGCAGGAGGCGATGAATCCGGGCTCTAGGGGTGTTAAAGTCGTCACTCCACATTTTCCTGTCCTCCGAGGTGCAAAGCTGATCATCTCGTCGATCCTGCAAGGTCGAGTTGTCCCTGAAGATTGGGGTCCTATTCTTGCGCCTTCGCTGATCTTCTACAGGACTCTAGAGAAAGGCTACAACATCGGAGCGGTGATAAGGGTCTTGCCTGCGTTGTTACTCTTCCTAGGCTTTCTCGTATTCTCGTATCTGTTCCTTAGGCATCCATCTAACGAGCTTGTTGTCGGTGTTGTCGTCGGGGCCGTTGTCCTTCTTGCTCTCGGCGTTTACAGTGGTATGCGATTGGGCAGGAGCCTTGTCTTGAAAGCAGACAGAGAAGCCGCTCTTGTTATTGGGCCGCAATCCTTTATGGAGGCCTTGCGTAAGCTTGAGGTCCTACGGGAGCATGATGCTTCGCGTGGGAATGACTGGCCCGAGTTCGGTGACCATCCAAGCATAACCAAGAGAATAGCGAACCTGCAGAATTCTTGACTCTACCCCCCGGGAAGTACCGACCCCGAAGATGTTTGCTTTAGCATTTCCATCGCTTTGGTCGCGTCTTGTTGACTTGTGAATTGCAGCTCGATCCGTTTGACTTCCCAACGCTTACCCTTCCTTTCGACCTCGATCACCTTGTCGGATTTCATCTGGACCCTCGAGGGCACAAGTTTCCCTGGGTTAGGCTCCCACTCGCTAGTGATGAGTAAGCATCTTTCTCCGGGTCTGATCCTGACTTTGACGGTTTTGTTTCGAAGAACATAAGCCAATAGCGCTGCTAGCCCCGTTAGTAGAACTACCCAGAAGAAGACGGTGTTGGCGTCCAACGCGGGTGGGTAGGCGGTTGGGAACAGCAGAAGGAACCCTAAGAACCCCGCAAACAGTTGCCATCTTGGCACCAACGGTCTCATTTGCCCACTAAGCTCGTCGGTGCCGGACGAAACGTCCCCTGATGTCATTGTCTCTACTGAGTTCGCTAATTCTGGGCACGCTTTCTCTGGCGGATAACGTAGAGATTCAGGAAAGCCGCATCGATTACCATGATGGGGAGTGCGTCAACTGTCCCAAGCGGGAGAGAAGCTAGACTTAACCAGTTTAGAAAGTTCGCGACGCCGATGTAGAGTGCGATCACAGCGAACGTGAGGACCAAGGCACCAATTCGGTCTGGTCTATGCATATCACTCACCACGGTTTGGTCGGAGTTGCTCGTTTTTTCTGGCGTCTCACTGTGATCCGGTGGGCAATTGCCGTCCAATACAAGACAAGGAAAAGATAGAGAGATACGTCATCCCCATACACAGGGGGCATGTCCAAGCGCAGGGGAGATACATAATACCCGCAACCCCCAGCAGACTTGCCACTACCAAGTATAGCATGAAGATGCTGTAGACCCAAAATAGTCGTTTGACGAGCGTGTTACTCGCCATTTGGTTCCTGAGGATTAGATGGCGTCCGAGAAAAAAAGGTTGCTGGAACGGTTCGATTCATCTCGGAATCGTCACTGTTGTGCGGAACTCTTTTTTTGGGGCATATGGTAGAGATTCAGATAGGCTAATGTAATTACCAAGATGGCGACGGCAGGAAAAACAATCGACAGATCCTTCAAAGAAGAGAGACCCAACCAGAATAGGATGGCTACCCCTATCCAGACAGCCAGATTAATCGTAGCGAGGATTTTTGCGATACGCCAACTCCCAGTTCGAGGCTTCAAGTCTTTGTTGCCTACTCGAAAAGCGGGTGAGTTTCCTTCCACGCAGCTCTTAGCTCTCGTATCTTCCTGCGTTCTAGCAGAAAAGCGACAATTACCGTTCCGAGTACGTATGCGACGACACCAGCGAAAAGAAAGTCCGGGGTAAGAGATCGACCGAATAACGCATCCACAACGAATAGTGCACCCCAGGAGGGGAGGATGACATAAATGGTGAGTCTTACCTTGCGTCTACCCCATTCTACATAGTCTGGATGTGAGGCTTCCCGATGAGCTCTGTAGAGCGTTGCCTCGACCTCAACACCACAAATTGGGCATCTTGTTCGAATCATCCTAAGAATAGCAGGGCTGAGTCCGACTAATCAAGAACGCGGTGTTCTCTTTACAGTCCGGTTTTGTTGGCTGACTTGTCCTTTAAGAGCTTTTGAATTTTGTTACGGATTCTCTTTCTACGGCGTTCAGACAGAACCCCCACGACCATGATTATGAAGAGACAGGCATCGAATGTAATGAACATGGCAATTGTTTCAGAAGACTAGCCAATCGCCATCAAGTATGGTAATAGGTTGAATAGCCCAATCACGCTCAAGAAGATGAAGAATGCAATAACTCTTGTAGTGTCTCTCGCGTTCAAGGGCTCGCTTAACTCGGGCGACTGGGGCAGCTCCTTCTCTTTGTCCACAAGCCAGAATATCCCGACCGATACTAGCAACACGAAACCCCAGATTGGGTCTAACGGAAGATAACCCAGAAGCGACCCACCGACGACTAATGCTACGACACCAATCACAAAGGAACGCATTCGCATTTTGTCTTGCTCACAGTCTTAGAATAATGAGATAGCTTGAGACAGCCGAGAAAAAAGGATTGCTGGCGACATCACGTTCGACCCTCGTCTTGTTGACAGTCTTCTAGGCGGGAGTACGAGGGTTTTTGCTCTGCTGGACAGCTCTGCTCACATTCGACCCTGACTGGCTCTTTTCTTTGACGGGGTCTTTGAGCGAGCCCAAGATCACTCAATGGAATGAGAAGATTTCTTGTGGTTGTGTTCTTGTTTTCTCGAAAGACCGTAAGGGTCACGTGAAGCTTGTCGAGCGCAAACCCTGCAGCCGCCACAGGTAATCGCCATTTTCATAATGACAGAAGGGCAAGGCATATTGTTGAGGAGCGCTTCCCCCTAGTCGTTTAGGTGTCTTTCGTAGCAGTGTCTAGGCTCCGTTCTATCATTCTACTAACTGCGGGTCTGGTAGCCATTGCATCCAGTGTTGTTGTCTTCTTCTCTTGGCTGTCTTCCCCGGCTCATTCTGCCGTGTCGCC
>Ga0209058_1001025_pt1 | contig 23933 bp, 15 predicted proteins | sample GraSoiAngelo_147_FD_185904 | JGI IMG/M metagenome (GOLD analysis project Ga0209058, IMG submission 185904) | Grasslands soil microbial communities from the Angelo Coastal Reserve, California, USA - 14_1009_05_40cm (SPAdes) (version 2) | ecosystem: Environmental > Terrestrial > Soil > Grasslands ... | reverse complement strand
ACTTTCCGTAGCAGGGCTGCTGGCCGAAAGGGCTTTTCGAGGTACGCGAGGCCGGGCTCGAGCATCCCGTGCCGGACGACGGCGTCATCAGTGTACCCCGACATGAAAAGCACCCGGAGAGCGGGTCGGCGAGCCTTCAGTTGGTTGGCCAGTTCTCGGCCGCTCATGCCCGGCATGATGACATCCGTCAACAACAGGTCCACATGCGGATTGTCGCTCCCACCGTCCACCAGGGCGAGCGCTGCCGGTCCGTCCGCAGCCTCCAAGACCGTGTAACCGTTCCGCTCCAGCAGTTGCCGAGTCACCGCCCGGACTGGTGCTTCATCCTCGACGACCAGGATCGTCTCGCTACCGCGGAGGACTTCGGGAGCCAGGTCCCCGTGGCGCTCGATGGGGTCCGCCGGATCGTCCACGCGTGGCAGGTACACGCGCATCGTCGTGCCACGGCCCGCTTCCGAGTAGGGCCAGATATGCCCACCTGTCTGCTGCACGATGCCGTAGACCGTTGCCAAACCCAGTCCGGTGCCTTTTCCGCGACTCTTCGTGGTGAAAAACGGTTCGAAGATGCGAGCTTTGGTCTCTTCATCCATACCCACGCCCGTATCGGTGACCGTGAGCATCACGTACCGGCCCGGTTTGACCGAGGGATGTTCGGCCGCGTACGACTCGTCGAGCTCGACATTGCGCGTTTCGATCGTGAGGCGGCCGCCATTGGGCATCGCGTCGCGGGCGTTCACGGCGAGGTTGACGATCACCTGCTCGAGCTTGCCGGGATCCGCCCGCACGTTTCCCAGCCGCGGGTGCAGCACGGTCGCGAACAGAATGTCCTCGCCGATGAGCCGCCGCAGCATTTTTTCGAGATCCGGAATCAGGGCGTTGAGATTGATGACTTTGGGTTGCAGCACCTGACGCCGGCTGAACGCGAGCAGTTGCTGCGTCAGGCTGGCGGCACGTTGGGTCGCCTGATGAATCTCTTCGAGGTCGCGCCGGCGCGGGTCGCCCTCGGCGAGGTCAGACATCAAGAGATCCGTATAGCCGCCGATGGCGGTGAGGATGTTGTTGAAATCGTGCGCCACGCCGCCCGCAAGTCGCCCGATCGCCTCCATTTTCTGCGACAGGACGATCTGCTCCTCGAGCAGCCGGCGATCGGTCACGTCGCGATAGTTGTTGACGATCGCGGCGACGCTCGGATCGTCGAGCAGATTGGTCAATACCCCTTCCAGATGACGCCAGGTCCCGTTCTTGTGGCGCACGCGCGCGGCGACGTGCACGCGGGAGCGGGGACGCGCGGTCACCTCCTCCAGTCGCAACAAGACGGCGGCCCGGTCATCGGAGTGGATGAACTCCATGGCGTTGCGCCCCACGAATTCCGACAGGTCGTAGCCGAGGAGCCGGGTCGTCGCGGGGCTGCCGTACACGATGGTGCCGTCCGCGGCGAATAACGCGACCGCGTCCCAGCTCTCTTCGACGAGCGCGCGAAAGCGTTGCTCGCTGACGCGGAGCGCGGCTTCGGCAGCCTGCGTGTCGGCCTGACTTTTCGCAAACGCGAGCGCGGCCCGGACCGCGGGTCCCAGCCGGATGAGGTTGGTCTTGAGGACGTAGTCGGCCGCTCCGGCCTTGATGCATTCCGCCGCGGTTTCTTCATCGAGGCTGCCGGTCACGATGATCAACGGGACGGCCGGTGCCGTCGCGCGCAGCATCTCGAGGGCCACCATCCCGCCGAATCCGGGGACGGTATAGTCGGCGAGCACGAGGTCGGGAGCGAACTCGGCCAGGGCAAGGCGGAAGCCTTCGGCCGTGTCGACGCGCCGTGTCTCGCAGTCGAGCTCCGCGCGCTGGAGCTCCCGAATTGACAACTCCGCGTCCTCCGCCCGGTCTTCGACCACCAGCACGCGCAGGGACGGCGCGCTCATGGCCTACTGAGGCGGATGGTTGAGCAGCAGCCAGTACAGGCCGACATCCGATACGGCCCGCGCGAATGCCTCGAAGTCCACAGGTTTCACGATATAACTGTTCGCGCCGAGGGCATAGGCCCGTTCGATGTCCGGCTCCTCGCGGGAGGACGTCAGGACCACCACGGGAATGGATTTCGTGCGCGGGTCCGCTTTGAGCCGTCGCAGCACCTCGAGACCGTCCACCTTGGGCAGTTTGAGGTCGAGCAGGACCACCTTTGGCACGCGGCCGGCGCCGTCGGCGAAGAAGTCCAGGGCTTCCGCGCCGTCGCGGCAGAGGAACACCTGGTTCGCCAAATTCCGCTGTTTGAGCGCCCGCAGCGTCAACTCTGCGTCATTCGCGTTGTCTTCGACGAGCAGGATTTCGACGCCGGCTGACATCAGCGCTCCTCGGTGGGAAGGGTGAAATAGAAGGTGGCGCCGTGATCCACTTTGCCCTCCGCCCATACCCGGCCGCCGTGGCGTTGCACGATGCGCTTGACGATGGCGAGCCCGACCCCGGTGCCGTCGAACTGCTCGGTGCTGTGGAGCCGCTGGAAAACGCCGAACAGTTTGTCGGCATAGCGCGCGTCGAATCCGGCACCGTTGTCCTTAATAAAGTACACGGTCTCCCCGCTGTCCCACCGGGAACCGACTTCCACGCGGGCTTCAGCCCGATCGCGGGTGAACTTCGCGGCGTTTTGCAGCAAGTTGCTCAGCACCTGGCGCAGCAACGGCCGATCGCCATGGGCGGGTGGCAGTGGATCGATCTGAATCGCGAGGGTGCCCGTCCGTCCGACGTCGGTCCGACGGACTTCGTCCGCGACGGCGCGGGCAAGCTCCTCCATGTCCACCGGAGCGGCGCCGATTTCCTTCCGCCCGAGCCGGGAGAAGGCGAGCAGATCGTCGATGAGCTGGCCCATGCGGCGGGTGTTCTGGTCGATGACGCCCAGCAGCCGCTGCGCCTCGGGTTCCAGATTCGCGTGATGATCCTCGAGCAGAATGCGGGCGAAGCCGTGGATCGCGCGCAGCGGTGCGCGCAGGTCGTGCGATACGGAGTACGAGAACGACTCCAGCTCGGCATTCGTCCCTTCGAGGGCCTTCGTGCGCTGGGCAACCTGCGCTTCGAGATGGTGATGTGAGCGCGACACTTGCTCGGCCATGGTGTTGAACGACCGCGCCAGCCGTCCCAGCTCGTCGTCGCGCCGCACCAGCACGCGCTGGTCGAGATCACCGGCCGCCAGCGCCTCCGCGGCGTGCGTGACGTCGCCCAATGGCCGCGTCAGGCGGCGACTCCCCCACCAGGCGATGAGCGCTCCGACGATGACGATCAGCAGGGCGAGCGGCGCCATCGCCGTCAGGTACGCGCGGGCGGGGGCAGACACCACTCGGCTCGGCAGCTCGGCGACGACCATCCACGGCGTGCCGGGGACCGGCGCCGCGCTCGCGCGCATTGTCTCGCCGCGTTCGTAGCGGACCGGCGTGCGGCTGTTGAGCACGTTCGAAGGCGGTGCGGGCACGATCCTGGCGAAATCGGTCCAGGGATCGCCCGTCGCGTTGCCAAGAAGCAAGGCGACGTCACCGCCCGCCAGGCCGGTGAGCGTCGTGCGGGTGCGCTCGCTGAGACTCATGCGCGCGACCTGTTGTACGATCCCGCCGCCGCGTTCCGCGTCGCGCCCTTCGCCGCTACCCACCGCCGCGGCGATCGCGATAAAGAGCGTGGTATCTCGCCGCATCAATGGGCCGTACCGGGCCGAGTCCGTTCCGGGCGAGACGAACACGCTGTCAGCGACCGAGAATCGTCCCGTGTGCAGCAGGAGCTTGCCGCTGAAGTCGCGCAGCTCCAGGCCGGTGTTGCTCGCGGTGTCGGTGGTGACGCGCCGCATCGCCGCGAGCGCCGCGTCCCGGCCACTGCGTCCGCCGGACCGCAGGAACGCGGCAATGGCCGGATCCTTGGCCAACGCGGTGATGCGGACGCGTCCCTGTCCGGCTTGAAAGAGATCGGCGAGAACCTTGGTCGCGAGCGGGAGTCGCTTGTCGGCGAGGGCACGGGAGGCCTGCCGCACCTCACCGTAGCCGATCGTCAGCTGCGTGATCGCGACCGCGAGCAACAGAATCGTCACGAACAGCGGCAACTTGCGTTCGATGGACCAGTTCACCTCGCCTCCAGCACCTCCCGCACTTTACGCGTGATCGCCTCCGTCGTGAACGGTTTGGCGAGATAGGCGACGCCTGCGTCCAACATACCGTGATGGACGATCGCGCTGTCAGGGTAGCCGGACATGAATAGCACGCGCAACCCGGGGCGCGCGGCCCGCAGCGTCTCGGCGAGCTTGAGGCCGTTCGTGTCGGGCATGATGAGATCGGTCAATAGCAAATCGATCGGACCCTTATGCCGGCGAGCGATATCCAGTGCCGAGCGACCGCGGTCAGCCTCCAGCACGAAATACCCTTGGGCCGCGAGCGCGCGATGCGTCAGGCGGCGCAGCTGCTCGTCATCCTCCACCACCAGCACGGTCCCGCTGCCCTGACGCGCAGCTTCGACGGGGACTGCTTTGCCGATGTCCTCCGGCAAGGCGTCCACCGCCGGCAAGTAAATCTTGAACGTCGTCCCTTTGTTGGGCTCGCTGTACACCCAGATGTTACCGCCGCTCTGCTTGACGATACCGTACACCGTCGACAGGCCCAAGCCGGTGCCGCGCCCGGCCGGTTTCGTGGTGAAAAATGGCTCGAAGATTCGCGCTTTCGTCGCTTCCGTCATGCCGCATCCGGTATCGGTCACCGCCAGCATCACGTAATCGCCGGCGATCACCGCGACGTGCGACATCGCGTAGTCTTCGTCGAGCGTGGCGTTGGCGGTTTCGATGGTCAGCGTGCCGCCGTCCGGCATCGCGTCGCGGGCATTGATCGCGAGATTCATGATGACCTGCTCGAGCTGGGTCGGGTCGACGCGTGCCGCGTTGAGATCGTCCGCGAGCTGGATCTTCAGGTCGATGCTCTCGGAAATCAGCGACCGCAGCATCTTGTCGAGGTTCATCACCACGCCATTGACGTCGACAATCCGCGGCTCTAGCACCTGCTTGCGTGAAAACGACAGCAGCTGGCGCGTCAGCGCGGCAGCGCGGCGCGCCGCCTTGCGAATCTCCTCGAGGTCCTCGCGCTGCCGGGCGTTGTCACCGAGTTCGGCCGCGAGCAGATCGGTGTAGCCCACGATGGCGGTCAGGATGTTATTGAAATCGTGCGCCACGCCGCCGGCGAGCTGGCCGACGGCTTCCATTTTTTGCGACTGCAACAGCTGTTCCTCGAGCTGCTTGCGCTCGGTGATCTCCGTCGCAACCCCGAGCATGGTGACCGCCTCTTCACCAGGGAGCCGGAGGGGCAGTTTGGTAGTTTGGAACCAGCGGGTCTGCTTTGTGTGAGGATTGGTGACGGGTTCTTCGGAAATGAACTTCGGTCGGCCGGATGCCATCACCTCGCGGTCGTCGCGCAGAAAATGCGCCACCTCCTCCGCATTGGGATTGAAATCCGCGTCGGTCTTGCCCACGAGTCCATCGACCGTGGCGCCGTAAATCTCCGCAGTGGCTTGGTTCACGAGCACGAAGCGCCCGTCCCAATCCTTGAGAAAGATCAGTGGTGGCGCAGCGCGCGGCGTTCGCGCGCGCGCTCGAGCCCTTCGAGGATCGCAGGGCCGAGACGCGCTAGGCGATCCTTGAGGATATAGTCGGACGCACCTGCCTTGAGATAGGAGACCGCCGTTTCTTCATTCAACGATCCCGTGACCAGGATGAAGGGGACTTCGGGAAGGATCGCGCGCGCCTTCGCCAGCGCCATAGGGCCGTCAAACGTGGGCACATTGTGATCGCTCAGGATCACGTCCGGGGCGAAGTCCTGCAGCGCAGTGACGAACGCCGCTTCGCTCGTGACACGTTGGATTTCGGGTGGTGGAGTGAGCCGCCTGAGCTCATGAGCGATGAGCTGCACATCGTTCGCGTCGTCCTCCAGCAGCAGCACCCGCATCGCTCGCATGAACACAGTTTTGGTGATGCGAGAAAACGTGTCTGTCGGCGGTAGGGAAGCCCGTTGGTAGGGTTTTGCCTACGCGTTAGGACGTGGAGCGCAAGGCCGCCGGGCTCACCAGCCCATGCTGCGTCGCATAGAACGTGAGTTCGGCGTTGGATCGCATCCGCAGTTTGTGGAGCAATCGCGCGCGGTATGTCGTCACGGTCTTCGGTGAAAGACCAAGGTGGCGACTGATCGCGGTGATAGGACGACCAGCGGCAAGGAGCCGCAAAACTTCGAGCTCGCGGTCGGACAGCTGCTCGTGCGGTGCCGGGGGTGGCCCGCCGAGTCCGTCCGCGACCGCCTGCGCCATGGCCGGGCTCAGGTACTTATGCCCCGCCATGACGCGCTCCAGTGCGCGCACCAGCTCCTCGGGCGCCGATTCCTTCGTGAGATAGCCGGCGGCGCCCAACTCCAGCATCCGCAGGGCGAGCTGGTCTTCGGGGAACATGGTGAGGATCAACACGGGCAGCTGCGGTCGAGCCGCGTGCAGGTCGCGGAGCACCTCGAGGCCGTGCCGGTCGGGCAGGCCGAGGTCGAGCAGGACGACATCCCAGCGCTCGTTGGATGCGAGCGACATCGCTTCCGCGGCGGTTCCGGCTTCTCCGAACTGCACGCCATCGGGAAATCCCTGCAGGATCTGAATCAGCCCGCGCCGCACCAGGGCATGGTCGTCGACGACGAGGATGCGAATCATCGGCGCGCCGCCGATGCCGCCGGCGGAAACCAGGCCGCGACGCGAGTGCCGCCTTCCTCGCGGGGGACGACCTCCAGGACGCCGCCAAGCGCGGCGGCGCGCTCGCGCATCCCCAGGATCCCCAGCGAGCCTGGCCCCATGGTGCCTGCCTCGGTGATGCCGCTGCCGTCGTCGTTGATCTCCAGCGTCACGCATCCACTCTTCGTGCCCAGCGCGATCTCCACGCGCGTAGCCCCGGCATGGCGCAGGACATTCGTCAGGGCTTCCTGCACGATTCGGAACAACGCGGTCCCGAGCTCGCCATTGATCGAGTCATTCGCCGCAGCGATCGTTGCCGCACACCGGATGCCGGTCCGCTTGGAGAAATCCTGTGCCAGCCACTCGAGCGCGGCGGGAAGACCCAGCTGATCGAGGATCGGCGGCCGCAGATCGCTCGCGATGCGGCGCACGCTCTTCACCAGGTCGTCGACCATCACGGCCGTTTCATGCAGCCTGGCGCCGAGTCCGGACGCATCTCGGGACGCGGCTTCCTCGGCGGCGGACAGCTGCAGCTTCAGGGCCGTGAGCGCCTGGCCCAAACTGTCGTGAATCTCGCGCGCGATGCGTGTGCGCTCGTCTTCGCGGATGTCCTGTTGCCGCGTGGCCAGACTGCGCAGCGCCGCGCGTGAAGCGCGCAGTTGTTCTTCAGCGCGTTTGGCCTCGGTGATGTCGCGGTAGGTGCCAAGCGTGCAGTCCTGGCCGCCGAGTTCGATGCGGACGAGTGAGAGCAGTCCGGTCCGGGATGGACCGCCGGCCGCCTTCATGTCGAGCTCGATGTCACTGACGACGCCGGTTTTCTTGAGCATATCGATGATCGCGGACCGCCGGGTGGCCTCGACGAAACCGAGGTCGACCGTCGTGCGCCCGATGATTTCGTCCCGCGGGCGGTTCACCAGGCGCGTGAACGCTTCATTCGCATCCAGCACCATGCCGTCAGACAGACGCGTGATCAGCAGCGGCAGGGCATTGGCGTAGAATGCCTTGCAAAACCGCTCCTCCGATTGGACCAGTGCCCGTTCGGCGATCTTGCGGCGCGAGATATCTCGAGTGATTCCCAGTGCGGCCTGAATCGTACCGGTCGCGTCGCGCAATGGGACCGCGTGGGTCTCGACCCAGCTCCGTTTGCGCTTCAACCCGATGATCTCGAACTCGAGTGTCTCGGATTCACCGGCAAAGACGCGTCGGTGCAATTCGGTAAAGGCAGCGCGGTGCTCGGGCGCAACAATTTCCACGATGGGATGACCGCGCAGCGTTTCGACGCTGTCGGCCTGGACCATCGCGAGACCCGCCGGATTCATATCGAGCAACCGGCCCTCGGCATCGAGGAGCTTCACGCATTCCGGCTCGGTTTCGATGATCGTGCGGAGCCGAGCCTCGCTTTCTCGGAGCGCATCTTCCGCGCGCCGGCGCTCCGTGATGTCGAACGCGAGCCCGACCACTCCCACGATGGGCCCACTGCCGTCACGAAGCGGCTCGACGCGCGCGCTGAAGATGCGGCCCTGGAAGCGGGTTTCGTAGAACGCGGACTGTCCTTCGAGTGCGGCGCGATGTGCCGCGAGGACGGTCTCCCGGTCCTCGGGATCGACGAAGCTGCCGATCGGGACGCCATCGACAGCCCCCGGCAGGTGGTCAAACATCGCGAGGACGCCGCCGCACCGGGACGTCAGCACGAGATCCGCGTCGGTTGACCACATGACGGCGGGCATCTGATTCACGAGCTTGATCAGGTGCTCGGTGGCGATCGGCGTTCCGGCATGCACCATGACGCTACGGTACTCCCTTCCGGTTCACGCGTCCAGCACGTCGCGCACCTTGCGCGCGAGGCTGTCGGGCGAGAAGGGCTTCTGCAGAAAAGCGCTTCCGGCGGGCAGGCTGCCATGCTGGACGACGGCATCGCCTGGATAGCCCGACATGTACAGCACGCGGATGCCGGGCCGCTGCGCCGCCAGCTTGTCGGCGAGCTCCCGGCCGGACAGGCCCGGCATCACCACGTCCGTCACGAGGATGTGAATGGTCCCGCCATGACGCTCCACGACGCGCAGCGCCGCGGTCGCGTCGGACGCCGCCAGGACGACATAGCCCTGTGCTTCGAGGGCGCGGCGACTCAACGTGAGCACCGCGGGCTCGTCTTCGACGACGAGCACGGTCTCGTTGCCACGCGCGGGTCGTCCCCGCTGTGGACCGGCGGGCGCACCGGCCGGCGTCGCGATTCTGGGCAGATAGATCTTGAAGCTCGAACCACGTCCCACCTCGGAATAGACTGAGATGTAACCGCCGCTCTGTTTGACGATGCCGTAGACCGTGGCGAGGCCGAGGCCCGTGCCGCGACCGACTTCCTTGGTCGTGAAGAAGGGCTCGAACAGATGGGCGCGGACGCTGGCATCCATGCCGACGCCGGTATCCGTCACGGCGAGCATCGCGTAGGGCCCGGGCACCGACCCCAGGTGCGTCTGCGCGTAGGTCTCGTCGAGGTCGACATTGGCGGTTTCGATGGTCAGCTTGCCGCCTTCCGGCATGGCATCGCGGGCATTCACCGCGAGATTCACCATCACCTGCTCGATCTGATTGGGATCGGCGCGGACCCGCCCGAGATCGGGCGCGAGCACGGTCGCGAGCGCAATGTGCTCGCCAATGAGCCGGCGCAGCATCTTGTCCATCTCCGCGACGACGACGTTGAGGTCGAGCACTTCGGGCTGGAGCATCTGCCGCCGGCTGTAGGCGAGCAGCTGGCGGGTCAGCGAAGCCGCCCGCTCGGACGCTTTACGGATCTCCTCCACGTCGCCGCGCTTGGCATCGCCGGGCGGCAATTCCCGCAGCAGGAGCTGGGTGTTGCCCAGGATCGCGGTCAGGAGGTTGTTGAAGTCGTGGGCGATGCCGCCCGCGAGCTGGCCGACCGCTTCCATCTTCTGCGATTGGCGGAACTGTTCCTCGAGATGGCGCTGCTCGGTGACATCCCGCTGGGTGCCCCAGACGCGCACCAGCTGACCCTCTTCGATGAAGCCGACCACGTTATTAAGGAAGACGCGGGCGCGTCCTTCCCGATCGTGCTCGCGCGTTTCAGAATCGGACACCCGATAGCCGGCACGAATGAACGCGCGGATTTGCTCGCGGTTGGTGGGATCGGTGACGTTATGCAGATCGCCAAGGCGCGTGCCGACCAGATCACGGGCTTCGTCGTATCCGTACATGCGCGCCATCGCGTCGTTGCATTCGGCGATGCGCGCGCCCGCGTAGAGCCGATCGATCTGCTCTTCTTCCGAAAGGGCGGTCGGGACCGGTGGGTCGATTTCCAGCCGCGACACCCCTTCCGAGCTCTGCGCGATGAATGCGCGATAGCGCTCCTCGGCCCGCCGCCGGTCCGACACATCCATGCCGATCGCGAGCCACCCACCGCCGGTGAGCGGCGCGTTCGCCCAGATGGTGTCGAGGACGGCACCGCGGCGCGTGCGCGTCCGGAAGTCGGTCCACACGCCGACGGGCGCCCCGATGGAATCGCGCAGGCGCTGCCGTTCGGCGGGGTCCGGGTACAGCTCGGCGAAGATGTCGCGCTGGCGGGCGTCGGCGATGTCGTATCCCAGGGTGCGCGTCCACTCGCGGTTGCCCCACTGGATGCGACCCTGCTCGTCGAGGAACACGAGCATCACCGGAATGTTGTCGACGATGCGCTGCAGCAGCTCAGTCTGTTCGCGCCAGGCGTCTTCGACGCGCTTGCGCTCGATCGCCATGGCCATCTGCGAGGACACGAACGTCAGCATGTCGAGCTCACTCGGCCCGTAGCGCACGCCCTGGGAATACGTCTGCGTCACGACGACGCCGATGGTGCGATCCTTCACCTTGAGCGGGACGCCGAGCCAGTCGATCGAGGGCGCGCCGATGAGCTCGGCTTCGCCGGCGGCGACGAGACGCTCGTACACTTCCGGCGTGGCGAGCAGGGGCTGGCCGGTCCGTAGCACGTATTCGGTCAGTCCCTTGCGCAGCTTGCGTGGCGGAATGTCGCGCGCGGTGTCGTACTCGTCCACGAAGTACGGAAACTCGAGCCGGTCGTCCTTGTCGTTGTAGAGCGATACGTAGAAGTTCTTGGCCGGCATCAGCTCACCGACGATTTCGTGAATCGCGCGCAGGAGCTGCTGGAGGTTTTCGGCGGTGTGGGCCGTATGTGAGATGCGGTAGACCGCTTCCTGCACGCATTCGGCGCGACGCCGCGCCGTCACATCGCGGAAGCTCCAGACCCGGCCCACCGAGCGGCCATCCAATCGCAGCGGAATGGAGTAGCGCTCGAGCATCCGGCCGTCCCTGAACATGAGGACGTCGAAACTGTCCGACGCGGGCTCGGCATACCGCTCCTCGATGCCATCGACGAAGAGTTCCGGATTCACCAGCTGGTCCTTCACGTGCTGGATCAAGCGCCGCCGACCAGCGACGTCGTTATTGGCCGGAATGAACGATGCCGGCAGGCGCCACATTTCCTCGAAGTGTCGATTGTGGGAGACGATCTTGCCCTCGAGGTCGACCACGAGAATGCCGTCGGCGGTGGATTCGAGCGTGGCTTGAAGCACCGAGACAGTCAGGGAATCCGCGACTCTACGGTGTTTCTTCGCCCTCTTGGGTGTGTTCCGGCGGCGCTCAGGCATGGGCCGAATTTAGGGGGGACGGCCCCCGTGACCAGCCTCACGGGCTAGAGGGGCGTCTCGCATCTAGCTTTCGCACCCTTCCTTCCAGCACGGAGCACGGGTGCGCCCGAAGCGGTTTCGGTGGCTTGGGGTCGCGGAATCGAACCGCGCCGAGCAGCAGCTGCGCGCGGGGGCGCGCCAGCAGGAGGCCGTGGCGCACCTCGGTCAGCAGGCGCTCGCCGGGAAGCTCCCCGTCGACCTGTTCGACACCGCGGCCAAGCTTCTGGCCCGCGGGCTCGACGTCGAGTTCAGCGAGATTCTCGAGCTTAGGCCTGAGCACCGCAGCCTGCTGTTGCGCGCCGGCGAGGGATGGGGCGAGGGCGCGGTCGGGAGAACGCTGATCACGGCCGACAGCGGCGCGCTGCCGGGCTACGCGCTCAATGCCGCCGGACCACTGGTCATCGAGGATCTCGCCGCCGAAGTCCGATTCACCATCCCGCCCCACCTCGAAGCACACGACATCGTGAGCGGCGTTTGCGTGATCGTGCAGGGCCGCGACCGGCCCTGGGGTGTGCTCGGCGCCTACAACGCGCAGCCGCGGGAGTTCAGCGGCCCCGACGTGCTGTTCGTCCAGGCGCTCGCGCACGTGCTCGCGACCGCGCTCGAGCGCGCGCGGGTCGAGGAAGCCCTGCGCAAGAGCGAGGAGCATTTCCGCTCACTGACGGAAAATGCTTCCGATATCGTCACGATTCTCGGCGACGACGGGATCCTCCGGTACGTGAGCCCGTCGGTCCAGCGGTTGCTCGGCTACGGCGCCAACGAGCTGCTCGGTCGCAACGCGTTCGAGTTCGTGCACCCCGACGACCTCGCGCCGGTCATGGAGACGCTGGCCGACGCGATTCAACGGCCCGGCTCCCCGCAGATGGCGACCTTCCGATTCAAGCATGCGGACGGCACGTGGCGCGTGCTGGAGTCGATCGGCCAGGCGAAACTCGATCCGCCGAACGCGTACAGCGTGATCGTCAACTCGCGTGACGTCACCGAGCGCGTCCTGCACGAGCAGATGCTCCGGACCAGCAAGCAGCGGCTCAAGACCGTTGTCGCGGGCGCCCCGGTCATCCTGTTTTCGCTCGATGCGAAGGGCATCTTCACCCTGGTGGAAGGGAAGGGGCTGCATTCCCTTGGTGTGCGGCCGGGCATGCTCCTCGGCAAGTCGTTCTTCGAGCTCCTGGGCGACGTACCCCAAGCGGTGGCCGACGTGCGGCGCGCGCTCGCCGGAGAATCGGTGACCGCGCAGGTCGAGCTGTTCGGGTTCGAATTCGAGGCGCAGTACTCGCCGGTCCGCGAGCGCGATAGGAGCATCTCCGGCGTCGTGGGCGTGGCCACGGACATCACGGAGCGGCGGCGCGCGGAGCAGGCATTGCGCCGCGCCGACGCCGCCAGCCGCACGCTGGTCCATCAGGCGCCGTTCGGCATTCTCCGCGCGACGCCCGAAGGGGCGCTGCTGTCGGTCAACCCGGCACTGGTCGAAATGCTCGGATACGAAAGCGAGCGTGAGCTGCTGAGCCGCCACCTCGACCGCGACGTATTCACGGAGCCGGCGGCCCGCGCGCGCTATCTCGCCCAGATGAACGAGGTCCCGGGCGCGGTCGAGGCGCAGGCGGTGTGGCGGCGCAAGGACGGTGAGACGATGACGGTGCGCCTGTACGGCCGGGCGGTGCGGTTCGAGGATGGCCGCGTGGAGTGCCACGAAATCTTCGCCGAAGATGTGAGCGAGCGGCGCGGCCTGGAGGAGCAGCTCCGCCAGGCGCAGAAGATGGAGGCGATCGGGCAGCTCACCGGCGGCATCGCGCACGACTTCAACAATCTCCTGACGATCATCCTGGCGAACGCGGAGCTGCTCGCGCGCGGTCCCGATGAAGCGAGCCTGCGCGACATCGTGTCCGCGGCGGTCAGCGGCCGGCTGATGGTGAATCAGCTGCTGGGATTCGCGCGCCGCTCGACGCTGTCGCTCGAGCCGGTCCACCTGGGGCAGCTCCTGAACGATCTCGCCGCCGTCCTGCGGCGCGTGCTACCCGCCGACATCGAGCTGCTCGTCTTCGCCGATGAGGACCTGCCCGAGGTAGCGGCGGACGGCCATGCGGTCGAACAGATTCTGCTCAACCTCGTGAACAACGCCCGCGATGCGATGCCGGACGGCGGGGTCCTGCGGCTGGAGACGAGCTGCACGTGGATCAGCGATGCGCAGCGGGAGGTGCTGGGCCCCGGCGCGGCTTCGGAGTACGTCTGCCTTGCGGTCGACGACACCGGCCTCGGCATGGATGAAGCGACGCGACAGCGCGCGTTCGAGCCGTTCTTCACGACCAAACCGGTCGGCAAAGGGACAGGCCTCGGACTCGCGACCGTCTATGGGCTCGTCAAGCAGCACGGCGGCTTCGTCCAGATCGACAGCGCCCCGGGAGCTGGCACGCGGCTGCGCATCTACTTCCCGGTAGCGGGAGAGACGAAGCGACGCCGTGCCTCCGGATCGCACGAGCCGGTGACCGTCCCGGCGGGCGGGCAGGAGACCGTCCTCGTCGTGGAGGATCAGGCCCAACTGCGGCGTGCGACGGTCTACACGCTGGAGCACGCGGGATACACCGTCCTGGCCGCTGCGGACGGGATCGAGGCGCTCCACCTGCTCCGGCAGCATCCCGCGCCGATCCACCTTGTCTTCACGGACCTCGTGATGAGCCGGTTGGGCGGCCGCGGGCTCTATCAGATCGATCGCCGGGAAGGACGGCAGACGCCGTTCCTCTTTACCAGCGGGTACGCCGGCGCGGGGCGGGGAGAAGACCCGCTCGATCCGGAGTTGCCGTTCCTGCCGAAGCCGTGGACGAGCGCCGATCTGCTGGAGCGCGTGCGGCAGGTGCTGGACGGAGTGACACGTTCAGGCTAGCAGCAGGGCGTGGACGCGGCGCTTTTGCTTGATCGTCTGCCGTTCCGCGCCGGGCGGTTACTTTAGAGCAAATGGACCTTCGCCAGCTGCGTTACTTCGTTGCCGTCGCCGAGGAGCTCCATTTCACGCGGGCAGCCCAGCGCGTGCACGTCGCCCAGCCAACATTGAGTCACCAGGTGGGGTTGCTCGAGAAGGAGCTGGGGGTCACGCTGCTCACACGCAGCAAACGGCATGTCGAGCTGACCCATGCCGGCCGGATCTTCCTGAATGAAGCGCAACGTCTCCTCAGGAGCGCCGACGATGCCGTGCAAGCAGCGCAGTCCGCCCAGGCTGGTCGGCTCGGGCAGCTTGCGGTGGTGTGCGGACCGACGGCAGCGTATGCGGGGCTGCTCGGCATGCTGGAGCTGTACCGCCGCCGGTCTCCGCAGGTCGACGTGCATTTGCTCGAATCACCCGTGGTTGATGCAGTCGTGACGGTGGAGCAGGGGAACGCTGATGTCGGACTCGTGGTCCCCTACTTTGAATCCTCGCTCTTGAAACGCGAAACCGTCCTCGAGCTGCCGCTCCTTGCCGCATTGCCGAAGTCGCATCCGCTCGCTGCTGCGAGCAGTGTGTCTCTCCAGCAACTCGCGACGGATCCTTTCATCCTGTTCGGACAGCGGCGAGGATCGGGTTTCTTCCAACGCGTCCTGGGTATTTGTCATGGATGCGGTTTCACGCCCCGCGTGCTCGAAGCGATGGAGCACGTTCACACGCTGTTGTACATGGTCGGAGCAGGATACGGCGTGTCGCTCGTACCGGCGACCTTGACTCCGGCCGACCGTCCCGAGGTCGCGCTCATTCCGTTACGCGAGTCAGCAGCGACGCTTGAGCTGGGAATGATCTGGCGCTTCGATCAGACGTCGCCGCTCGTGCTCGGGTTTTTGGACGCCGTGCGGGCGTGGTGCAAGGAGATGCTTAACGGGCGTCGGTGATGCTTCCAGCAACTCACCTTGCAGAATGCCATAGAACCAGAGTCGCTTGAGGCGACCGCCATGGTGACAACTCGCTGGTGGATAGCACGTTACTTACGATGATCAACTTTGGTATGGGAAGTGCCTATTACCAGGCTCGGAATAATAGGTTTTCCCTATTGAGCGTGTCCTTTGGAGGAGGCTGTCAGATGGGCCGTAAAGGTTTCACCTTGATCGAACTTCTGATCGTTGTCGTGATCATTGGTATTTTGGCCGCGATCGCGATTCCGAAGTTCGCGAACACGAAGGAGAAGGCGTATCTCGCCTCGATGAAGTCGGACCTGCGGAACCTGATTACAGCCGAAGAGGCGTTTTTCGCCGACTCGGTGAAGTACACGACCACCGTCGGCGTGGGTGGTATTCAGTATGCGACGACCAGCGGCGTGGTTGGCCCCACCATCACGGTGACTGCTGACGGGTTCACCGCTCGGGTGTCCCACACCACGACGACGAAGACCTGCGCGATTTACGTGGGTTCGACCGCGCTGGCTCCCGCTAACAAGGAAGGCGAGCCGAAGTGCGCGTAGCATGCTGAGGAGATGAGACATGGGGACACAAAAAGACGGCGGGGATTGATCCCCGCCGTTCTTTTCTCAAGGCTCCCGAGGCAGGACTCGAACCTGCGACCCGCCGGTTAACAGCCGGCTGCTCTACCAACTGAGCTACTCGGGAAGGGGCGGAAATATAGGGCTAAGGGGCTAAGTGACCAAGGGGCTAAGAGAAGGCGCGTTCGAATGGTAATGCAGCCGTAGAAATGATGTCCGACTATTCGGAAGGAACCGCCACTTTGCCGCATGCCGGACTATCGCAACCTCCGCGCATGGCAACTGGGTCGAGACCTCGCGGTTCAATCGCGTCCCCTCATCAAGCGAATGCCATCCGAGGAAAGGTTCGCACTTTCTGATCAATGGCGTCGGGCTGCGTACAGCGTGCCACTCAACATCGCAGAAGGCGCCAGTCGGAAAGGCCCCCTCGAGTTTCGCAGACACCTCGACATTGCGCGGGGCTCGTTGCACGAGCTGGAGGTAATCTTCGAGTTGGTAATCGCTCAGGAGTATCTCAAAGAGGAGGAACTCTCTGCAATAAGACAGACTCGCGCCGAATGCGCACGAACCGTATGGGGATTGATCAGGTCGATCCAGCGCCGTCGTTCTTAGCCGCTTAGTCCTTAGCCGCTTAGGGTCACTCTTTCAGCACGCGCCTCGCCCACCACGGCGAGAATCATTCCACCGAGTATCAATGCAGCGCCGAAAGCCTGGCTGAGCGAAAACTGCTCCCCCCAGAACAGCCACGACGTCACTGCAGCGAACACCGGCTCGAAGCAGAAGATCAGGGAGGCCCGCGCCGACGACATCTCCCGCTGCGCGCGGAACTGCCACACCAGGGCCACCACCGTGGACATGATCCCGAGAAACAGCAGCGCGGCCAGGAGACCCAGCGACCAGTCGAACCGCAGATGCTCGAGGAGAAGCGCCGCGATGAGACTGCCGATGGCCGTGCCGGGGAGCTGCAGCCAGACCAGGCGCTGCGCATCGAAGCGTTTCGAGAACTCGGACACGGCGACGATGTGCCCACCGAAAACGACCGCCGTGATCAGCGTCCAGAGATCGCCTCGATTGAGGCCGCCGGCGTCCGGGGCCGTGAGAAAATAGATCCCCACGCCGGCGATGACGAGCGCCAGCACCACCATCCAACCCGTGCGATGCTTGAGCAGCACGAGCGCAATGCACGGCGCCAGCACCGACGACATCGCGACGATGAAGGCCGAGCGCGCCGGCGTCGTGTACTGGAGGCCATACGCCTGGGTCGCGAAACCGCTCGCCAGGAGCAGCGTGAGGATCAGCCCGGCGCGCAGCTCGGCCCGCGAAAATCCGGCCCGCAGATTGACGAGCGGCGCGAGGACGAGCGTGGCGATCGAAAAGCGTGCGGCAAGGAAGATCAGCGGCGACGCAGCCGTAAGTGCTTGCTTCACGACGACGAAGCTCACGCCCCACACCGCCGCCGCGGTGATCAGCAACAGATCGGCGCGACGGCGCGTCACGCCAGAATCCGCAAATATCTTCCGGTCGCTGATTCCGCGGCCTGGGCGACATCCTCCGGCGTCCCGGCGGCGACAATGCGGCCCCCCTGATCCCCAGCCCCAGGGCCCAAATCAATCACCCAATCCGCCCGCTTGATTACGTCGAGGTTGTGCTCGATCACGAGCACGGTGTGGCCCGCGTCCACGAGCCGGTCGAGCACCCGGCAGAGGACCCGCACGTCGTCGAGATGGAGCCCCGTCGTCGGCTCGTCGAGGATGTAGAGCCGCCTTCCTCCGCGAGCGCGCGCGAGCTCGCGGGCAATTTTCAACCGCTGCGCTTCACCACCGGACAACGTGGTCGCGGGCTGGCCAAGCCGCAGATAGCCAAGTCTGCTGCAGATACCAGAGGCAGCGGGCCAGCCGCGCATGCCGGTGCAGGCGTTTGATCGCTTCATCCACGGTCCACTCGAGCGCGTGTGCGATGCTCGCCCCCTGCAGCTTGACGTCGAGCACCTCGCGCTTGAACCGCGAGCCGCCGCACACCTCGCAGGGCACGAACACGTTGGCGAGGAACACCATCTCGATCAGCACGTGCCCTGCGCCCTCGCATGCCTCGCAGCGACCACCCGCCACATTGAAGGAGAACGTGCTGGGCGCGTAGCCGCGCGCCCGCGCGAGCGGCTCATTCGCGAACAGCGCGCGCAGTTCGTCGAACGCCTTCACGTACGTGACCGGATTGGAGCGCGGCGTGCGACCGATCGGCTGCTGGTCGATGAGTACGACATCCTCGAGGTGCTCCCATCCCTTGAGCGACACGACGTCTCCCACCGGCTCGCCGAGATGCTGTTTTGCGGTGTGCTCGCCGCGGAGGCGCGACTCGAGCTGCCGGTAGATGACGTCGTGCACGAGCGTCGATTTGCCCGAGCCGGAGACGCCGGTCACCGCGGTAAGTGTGCCGAGGGGAATGCGGACATCGACGCCCGTGAGGTTGTGGAGCCGGGCGCCTCTGACGTCGAGCCAGCGTATCGCGGGCCGGCGGGCCGACGGCACGCCGATCCGTTTTTCGCCTGACAGATACTGGCCGGTCAGTGTTGCCGCTTCGCTGACCTTGGCCGCGGGTCCCTGATACACGAGCTGCCCGCCGGCATCGCCACTCGCGGGACCGAGCTCGACCATCCAATCGGCGGCGCGCATCGCCGCGGGATCGTGCTCGACGACGACGACCGTGTTGCCGGCGTCGGACAACTTGCGTAGCAAGGCGAGCAGGCGATCGACATCCGCGGCGTGCAGGCCGATCGACGGCTCGTCCAACACGTAGAGTGTGTCGACCAAGTGGGACCCGAGCGCGTTCGACAGCGCGATGCGCTGCGCCTCGCCGCCGGAGAGGGTCCGCGTTTGGCGATCGAGGGTGAGATACCCGAGACCGACATCGTTCACGAAGCCGATCCGCGCCCGCAGCTCTTCGAGGATGTGATTCGCGACCTCCTGCTGGAACGCCGGCAGCTCGAGATGGTCCAACCAGGTCGCGAGATCGGCGGCCGTGAACGCGGACGCCGCGGCGATCGTCTTGCCAGCCACGCGCACCGCGAGCGATTCGGGCTTGAGCCGCGCCCCGCCGCATCCGGGACACGTCTTCGCGAGCTGGTACTGCCGCAGGAACACGCGGATGTACTGCTTGTAGCGCTTGGCCTCGAGTCGCTCGAGAAACGGGAAAATGCCGAGGTAGCGGCCACCGTTGTTATGAAGCAGGAACTCCTGCTCGCGCGCGGGGATGTCCTGCCAGGAAGCGTCGAGGTCGATGCGCCGGGCACGGGCCGTTTCCCGCAGCAACCGCCGCCGGCCTTCATACCGCGGCTTGGTCCAGGGATCGAGAGCGCCCTGAGCCAGTGACCGCTTCGGATCAGGCACGATCAACGATTCGTCGTACTCGAGCACGGCTCCGAAACCGTTGCAGCTCGGGCATGCGCCGCGCGGATTATTAAAGGAAAAGAGGGTCGGTGTGAGCACCGGGGCGGCGCAGCCGCATGCCGAACAGGCGGGGTGCTCGGAGAAGCGCCGGCGGTCGCCGTTGTTCAACGCCAGGGCTACGCCCTCGCCTTCGCTGAACGCGGTTGCGATCGCGTCGGCCAGTCTCCCGCGATTTGTCTCGACGGCATCGATGCGATCGACGATGATGAGCACGTCCTTGCCCGCTCGTACGCGTTGCTCGGCGCCATCGTCATCCAGGCGCAGGAGCTCGCCATCGACCTGCGCACGCACGAATCCCGCTGCCCGAAGTTGTGCCGCAACTTCGACATCCGGCCGGTTGGCAGATGCCGGCAAGGGGAAAGACACCAGAACCGGAAATTCCGCATTCCGCATTCCGAAATCCGCAATTACCGAATCCACAACCTCCTGCACCGTATCTCGTTTCACGTCCCGCCCGCATTGCAGGCACGTCTGCGTGCCCGCCCGTGCCCACATCAGTCGCAGGAAATCGGCGATTTCCGTTGCCGTGCCGACCGTCGAACGGCTCGAGGTCGTGGGATTCTTCTGCTCGATCGCGACGGCGGGCGACAAGCCCTCCATCGCATCGACCAGCGGCTTCGGCATCCGCTCCAGGAACTGCTTGGCGTAGGTCGACAGCGACTCGATGTAGCGCCGCTGCCCTTCGGCATACAGCGTGTCGAAGGCCAGCGAGCTTTTCCCCGAGCCCGACGGGCCGGTGACGACCGAGAGTGCCCGGCGCGGGAACTCGACCGTGATGCCCTTCAGATTGTGCTGGCGTACGTTGCGGAGAACAATGCGCTGGGGAGGCTGATGCATAACCGGGAAAGATAACGTAGTTTCGGCCCGTGCCCTTAGCGCTCACCCCGCGGCTGCTTCGTCGTGGCCTAGAGCTCTTCGCCGCCATCTCCCTCTGCGGAGTCGCACTTCTCGTCGGTTACTACCTGATTCGCTTCGGCGATCGGGTGGACGTGTTCCTGTCGCCGTTCCTCCGGCTGCACTGGGGGTGGATGCTCGTCGGACTCGTTCTGGCCTCCATGGACTGGGTCGGCGGCGGGTTCCGGCTGTGGGTCTGCACGCGCTACGTATATCCTGGCGTCAGGCTCCGAGACATGATTCTGGCGGGCGGGTTCGGGGCGTGGGGTGCGTACCTGACGCCCTTTCAGTCCGGGTCGGCACCGATGTCGACCTGGGTCATGAAGCGAGCCGGTGTCCCAGTTCCCGTGGCCCTGAGCTCGATTTTCGTCACCTTCATCGCCACAGTCGGCTTTTTTGCCATCGCGGGCCCCCTCGCCGTTTGGTTTGGGGCTGGGAAATCGCTCGCGCAGCATGGCCTCGTGCTGGGCATCACCCTCTACGACCTCTTTAAGACCAGCCTGACCATCTTCGGGATCATCGGGCTGCTGATGTTGATGGCGGTCGTTTTTCCCGGCTTGGTAAAGCGGTTCTTGCAGCAGCTTGCCGAACGGATCGCGCGCAAGAGCCCGCGCATGGCCGAGCGCATGCAGAAGCTTTCGGGAGGCGTGGATCGCGCGCATGACTGCATGGTGGCATTCGGCTCACCGCGTGGGCTCCTGACGCTGCTGGTGGCGATCGTGATCTCCGCGCCGTCGCACGCGAACAAGCTGCTGGCGGGTTATGTCACCCTCCGCGTCCTCGGAATTCCGGCCGACTTCACAGATATCCTTTTGCTCCAGATCCTTATTTCGTTCCTGCTCTACTTCGCGCCCACGCCGGGAGCGTCCGGTCTCGCGGAGTTGACGTCAGCCGCCGTGATGTCGATCTACGTTCCGCGCGAGTTGACGCCGAGCTACACGTTGATCTGGCGGTTCATCAACAGCTACGCGACGGTGATCGTCGGCTCGCTGATCTTTTGGTACTGGCTCCGACGCGGCCTGATCGGACGCGAAGAGTCCGTCGGGATCACCTAACTGCAGCTTCCTTGCCCGGTTACACCGCCGGGCGTAACTTCACGGCCTGACCAACGATCGGGGAGTGCGCGCGCATGGCGTTGCTTGAAATGGGCGGGAGGGGGGGACAGAGGTTCACACTCCCGCAGGGAGACGTGCTGCTCGGATCCGATCCGAGCAGCGCCATCCCACTCGCCGTCCCAGGTGTCCTCCCTCGACATGCGAAGCTGAAATCCCTGCCAGACGGACAAGTCGTCATCTCAAAAGCGGTTCCGGAAGCCGAAGTTCTGATCAACGGCGTTCGCCTGGGTGCGGAGCCGACGCCCCTCCTCCATGGCGACAAGGTCGAGATCGCGGGACAGGAGCTGACCTTCGTCGACGAGCGGCGGAGCGGCAGTACGCAGTACGTGCAGGCCATGAGCGTGCCGCAGGCGATGGCGCAAGCCAAGGCTGAAGCCAAAGGCGGCAAGGCCGGGGCCACCGCGAACACCGGTGGCCGGGTTGTGTCGCTTACCGACGGCAGAGAGTACGCCATTGCCGGCTCGTCCCTCGTCTTTGGGCGGGACGCGTCCTGCGACGTGGTGGTGGCGGGCAAGGATGTGTCGCGCCGCCACGCGGAAATCGTGCCGACGCCAAAAGGTTACTTACTCGTCGATTCCAGCACGAACGGCACCTCCGTGAACGACGTGCGGGTCGAAGGCCAGCGGCTGCTTGCCCGCACGGACGTGATCACGATTGGCGAAGAAAAGTTCCGGTTTTACGCGGATACCGCGCCTTCGTCTCCGCCACCCGCAAACCCTTCGCTGGGGGAGGGTTCAGCCGCTAGCGCGCCCTCGGCCGTTCCCTCCCCCTCCGTTCCTCCAACCAAGGGCTCGGCACCCGCGGTGAGTGAAAAACTCAAGGAAACCGTGCATGGCGTGCCCGCGGCGGCAAGACCGTCCGGCGCGGCGCTCGCGAATTTCCTCGTGCGCGCCGGGACACTCAAGGGCCAACGGGTCATCGTGAAGACGCCCGTCGTCAACATCGGACGCGCGGACTACAACGACATCGTCCTCCCCGATGAGTCCGTGTCCACGACGCACGCGAAGCTGCAGCGCCGCGAAGGCGTATGGGTCTTGGTGGATCTCGACTCGACGAACGGTACGTTCATCGACGGGGATCAGGTGAAGGGGGAGGCGCCGCTGGCGCCGGGAGCGACCGTGCGGTTCGGAGATGTCTCGACGGTGTTCGAGCCGACTGACGACTCTGCGGGTGTGGAAAAGGGAGTCAGCACCCGGATGATCGAGGTGATGACGATGTCGCCGCAGCCTCCCAAGCCCGCTGCGGCGCCTCCCTCGTCCCCCCGGCCCGCACCTAAGCCAGCCTCAGCGCCGGCAAAGGGTTCACCGGCGGCGGCTAAACCGGTGCCCTCGCCGCGCCCCCCTACAAAGCCGAAGCCCGGGGCCAAGCCGCCGGTCGCCCAGCAGCCCAAGAAGGGAAAGGGCTGTGGCGGGAGTGCCGCAGTTCTGGTGCTCGGGATCATTGGACTGGTTTACTGGGTGTTTATTTAGGGATCACCGTGCATATCACCTCCGCAGGTCGCACCGACGTCGGCGTCATCCGGTCGGGGAATGAGGACAGTTTCCGCATGATTCCCGACCGGGGGATCTTCGTCGTGGCCGATGGCATGGGCGGCCACGCGGCCGGCGAAGTCGCGAGCGACATGGCGGTGCGCATCGTCGCCGACGAGATCCATTCGGTCCGTGGTCTCGGCGACGAGCAGGTGGCCGAGCGTATGCGCGCCGCGATCCGAACGGCGAACGGCGCGATCTTCCAGCGCACGCTCACCGAGCATGACAAGCGGGGGATGGGGACGACCGTCACTGCGTTGACGCTGTACGAGACGCGTTTTCTGATCGGTCAGGTCGGGGATAGCCGAGCCTATCTGCTGCGGGATGGCCGTCTCAGCCAGCTGACGAAAGACCACTCGTATGTGCAGGAGCAGGTCGACGCCGGCTATCTGACCCCCGAGCAGGCTCGGACACACCCCTACAGCAACGTGATCACGCGCTGCGTCGGCGCGAAGGACGTGTTCTTGCTGGCGTCCGACGGCCTGACGGGGATGTTAGAGGATTACCAGTTAGCCGAGCTGCTCTCCCCCGAGCGCATGCCACAGGACGAGGTCGATGCGTTGATTGCCGAAGCTAACCGGCACGGCGGTCTCGACAACATCACCGCGATCATCGTGCGGATCGATTCGGTCGAAGCGCCGGCGCCGGACGATGTGAAGACGCAGCAGACGGTGACGCGACCGCGCTAAGCCCCCCCCCGCAGTAGCGCCCCACCACTCACCAGACGTGCCGTCGCATCCTCGCGGGGCAACATGATCAGCTCGATGATCGGACGAGCCGGCACCTCCACCGGCTCGAGCACGAACACACGCAAGCGCTGCGCCGAGCGATGCAACTCCGGGGCAACGCGGGGCAGCCCCAGGTGCTCGGCCGCGCTGCCGCTGCGTCCCACCACGCGCACCGCCACGTCGAGCATCTCGGGCTTAGCGGGGAAGTCCAAAAACAGTCGATCAGCGTGCAGTCCGAGCTCGCGCGCGAGTCGTTCTTCGACGCGCTCTAGCAAATCGGGATCCCGCGACGGCCAGTCAGACGTATCCGGAGGCAGGTCGGTCGCGGGAACATCCAGCGCCCGTTTGGCGAGCCGTCGCTCACGCAAAGCATGGGCCAGGCCGGTCTGATC
>Ga0209058_1001022_pt1 | contig 23958 bp, 20 predicted proteins | sample GraSoiAngelo_147_FD_185904 | JGI IMG/M metagenome (GOLD analysis project Ga0209058, IMG submission 185904) | Grasslands soil microbial communities from the Angelo Coastal Reserve, California, USA - 14_1009_05_40cm (SPAdes) (version 2) | ecosystem: Environmental > Terrestrial > Soil > Grasslands ... | reverse complement strand
CTCTGGTCATTTCTATATGGGTTGGGCGAGACGCCCCCCCCATATCCCCCCCGGTTCGCGTGGCGCGCGCGCAACCCACCGCGCCCATATCCCCCCCGGTTCGCGTGGCGCGCGCGCAACCCACCGCGCCCATATCCCCCCCGGTTCGCGTGGCGCGCGCTCAACCCGCCGCCCCCATGTCCCCTCCGGTTCGCTTGGCGCGCGCTCAACCCACCGCCCCCATGTCCCCTCCGGTTCGCTTGGCGCGCACTCAACCCACCGCGCCCATGTCCTCCCCGGTTCGCTTGGCGCGCGCTCAACCCACGGCCCCAATGTCCCCCCCGGTTCGCGTGGCGCGCGCTCAACCCGCCGCGCCCATGTCCCCCCCGGTTCGCGGGACGCGCGCTCAACGCGCGTCCCCGATGTCCGCCTCGGTTCGCGTCGCGCGCGCTCGATCCTTTGAATCATGCTCTTAGTAGCTTCAGCTCGCGGATCTTGCTCGGGACGTCGGAGGCGCGGACCAAGCCCTCGCCCACCAGGACGGCGTGGGCGCCGGCGGTCACGACGCGACGGACCTCGGCGCCCGTGAAGAATCCGCTCTCGCTGACCACGATGGGCCCCGGCGGGATCGACGGCAGCAGGTCCAGCGTCGTCTCGATGCGCGTCTCGAAGGTCGCGAGGTCCCGATTGTTGAGCCCGAGGATGCGCGTTCCGGCGGTGAGCGCCCGGTCCACCTCGGACGCGGTGTGGCACTCGACGAGCGCGGCGAGCCCCAGCCCCTTCGCCGCGGCCAGCAAGTCGCCGAGCGCCCGAGCGTCGAGGATCGAGACGATGAGCAAGATCGCGTCGGCGCCGGCGGCGCGCGACTCCCAGAGCTGGTATTCGTCGACGGTGAAATCCTTGCGCAGCAGTGGCACGTCCACCGCGGCGCGGACGGCGCGGAGGTCGTCGAGGCTGCCCCGGAAATATTTGCGATCGGTCAGGACCGAGATCGCGTCGGCGCCATGGGCCGCGTAGGTGGCGGCGAGCGTGGCGGGGTCGAGATCCTCGGCCAGCACGCCGCGCGAGGGTGACGCCTTCTTCACTTCGGCGATCAGCCGGACCGCCCCGGGGGATGGCCGCAGCGCGCCCTCGAAGTCGAGCGCCGGGGTCGCGTCGGCGCAGCGGCGCTCGAGCGCGGCGCGCGGCGTGGCCGTGCGGCGCTGCGCCACTTCCTCACGGGTGTTGGCGACGATCTCCTGGAGGACCGACATAGGCCGGCGCTAGAAGTCGCGCCGGAGTCCCTGCCTGCGCAGCGTCTCGAGCGGCATCGGGGCGAGCTGGTCGAGGACGAAATCGCGAATGGTCCGCGGGGGCGGCAGATCGCGCACGATGCGCCCGGCGCTCACCAGCGGCTTCAGCAGCGGCTCCCAGGGGCCGTCGCCGGACGGCCGTTTGCCGGCCGGGAGCACGACGGTCTCCCGCGTGCCGCGGCGCCGGTAGACGTCCTTGGCGCCCGACCACTTGCCGCGCTTGGCCATGGGCTTGCCCTCGATTTCCATGATGTCGAGGGCGAAGTTGAGCACCGGCGCGTTGGCGATCGAGGTGCCGACGCCGTAGCCGTCGGCGACCGGATTCAGGGCGAGGATCTCGTACTCGTCGACGCCGCCGGAGGCGAGGAGCTTCACGTGACCGAACCCGCGCAGCTGGAGCTCCCACCGGACTTCTTCGAGGATGCGATAGAAGTCGCCGCGTCGCGACGAGGGCGTGTCCAGCCGGACCGCGTAGAGGTCTTTGCCGAGCGCCTCGGCGACGCGGATCGCCTCGAACTTCTCGTCCTGCAGCGTGTCGATGAGGGCGACGCGACGCACCTTCGGGTCGACGATCGTGTCGAACGCCCGGAGCGCTTCCACCGTGTCGCCGACCATGAGGACCAGCGAGTGAGGAATCGTCCCCATGGGATCGGCGTCGATCAGCTCGGCCGACTTCGTCACCGCGACGCCGTCGCACCCGCCGATGAACGCGTTGCGCTCGATCATCGGCGCCAGCGTCGGATGCATGCGACGCGCGCCGAAGGAGATCACCTGCCGCTCACCCGCCGCCTTCTTGCAGCGCGCCGCCTTCGTGGCGATACCGGACGCCTGGCACAGGAGGCCGAGCAACGCCGTCTCGTACTGGGCCCACTCGACGTACGTCCCCTCGATGCGGAGGATGGGCTGGTAGGGCTCGAAGATCGTGCCCTCGTCCATCGCCCACACGTCCACCGGCTGGCCCTCGAGCAGCGCCGCGACCTCCTCGATGCCGGCCAGGATGCCCCACGGCCAGTCCTCGGGAAGGCTCTTGAGGTACACCTCGGCCTTCACGCGCTTGCGATCGTTGCGATGCTTCAAGATCTGGACGGTGCGGGCGAAATAGACGTCGGAGACCTCGCCGCGCTTGATGTCGGCGTCAGCGGCGGTGTGGAACGGACGCTTCGGAGTGTTCGGCATATTTTTTTCGGGCTCGGATCGCCCCGAAGTTGGCGGAAAGTGTGTCAGAAGCGGTCGGGCAAGTCAAACGCTGCGGCTAGAGCCGCAGCGATTTGAGATACGCGCGGAACTCGGTGGAGAGGTCGGGCCGGGCGAGGGCGAACTCCACCGTCGCCTTGAGGAAGCCGAGCTTGTTCCCGGTGTCGTAGCGGCGCCCCTCGAACTCGACGGCGTACATCGGGCGCTGCGACCGGAGGGTTCGCAACGCGTCGGTGAGCTGGATCTCCCCCCGGCTGTCCGCCTTGGTCTCGGCGAGGATCCCGAAGATCTCCGGCGGCAACACGTACCGTCCGATGATCGCCAGGTCCGACGGCGCGTCCTGGGCCTTGGGCTTCTCGACCAGGTCGGTGATCTCGTGCACCCGATCCTCACACGGCCGGACGGCGACCACGCCGTACTGGTGGATGTGCTCGCGCAGCACCCGCCGGACCGCGATGGTGGGCGCCCCGTATCGCTCGGAGACGTCGAGGAGCTGCCGGATGCAGGGTGACGGCGCCGCGCCGATGATGTCGTCGCCCAGGAACACGGCGAAGGGCTCGTCACCGACGAGCGCCCGCGCGCAGAGGATGGCGTGTCCGAGCCCCAGCGGCTCCTTCTGGCGGACGTACGACACCGACGCGAGCTCGGAGATGGTCTTGATCTGCGCGAGCTCCTCGGTCTTTCCCCGATCGGCCAGGTAGTACTCGAGCTCGAAGGCCGCGTCGAAGTGATCCTCGATCGCCCGCTTGCCCCGGCCGGTCACGATGATGATCTCGGACAGGCCCGAAGCGACCGCCTCCTCGACGACGTACTGGATCATCGGCTTGTCGACGAGGGGGAGCATCTCCTTCGGCTGCGCCTTGGTCGCCGGGAGGAATCGCGTGCCGAGCCCGGCCGCGGGGAAGACGCCTTTGCGAACTTTCATGACTCAATCATACTCTCACAGCCCAGCGCGCCGACGACGCAGCACGATCAGCGCCACCACGTAGGTGGCGACGCCGGCCACCACCCCGACGACCGTCGTGCCGATCAGGAGAGCCAGGGACACGTCCCGGAGCAGCTGGGCCACGTTCGCCCAGGACAGGCCGGCCGACGTCCGTAGCAGCCCGGCGAGCGCCTCGGCGTCGATCCCCTGGGGGTCCGGGACGATGAGGCTCCCGATGTGCAGGGCCAGGCCGTAGACGAGCGGCGCGAACCACGGCAGGTTGAGCCAGGTGCCGGTGATCGTCGCCACCTTGTTCAGACGAAAGAGCGTCGCGATCCCGAGCGACAGGAGGGTCTGCAGGCCGTAGAACGGCGTGCAGCTGATGAAGACGCCGACGGCCAGGGCGAGGGCGATCCGCGACGGAGAATCGTCCAGGCGCAGGACGGCGCGGAGCCGGCCCGTGAGGCGACCCCCGATGGGGCTCACGCCCGCGGTCGCCACCGGCCGACGCCCTCCAGGACGGCCACGATCGCCAGGACGCACGCGGCCTGAACCAGGATGAGCACTGCCTCGCGAGGGGTCGCGTCCTTCAGCAGGAGGGCCGAGAGGCCGAGCGTCGACGCCAGGAAGAAGATCAGCAGCACGCTCTGCTTCTTGGTGAGCCCCAGCGCCTCGAAGCGGTGGTGGATGTGATCTCGGCCGGTGTAGGCGAGCCACTCCGGCACCGTGTGCACCTTGCCGGTCACGACGCGGGCGATCCCGACGAAGCCGATGTCGAAGAGCGGCACGCCGAGGATGAGCGCCGGCGTCAGCAGCGCGATGAGTGAGTTCTGGTCGGCCCACTCCCCCATCACCGCGAGGCCGGCCAGCGTGAAGCCGATGAACGTGGCTCCGCCGTCGCCGAGGAAGATCCTGGCGCGACCGGGGCGGAAGTTGTACGGCAGGAAGCCGAGACACGCGCCCACCAACGCGGCCGACAGGTACATGAGGTACCGCTGGCCCGTCTGGAGCGCCGCGATGCTGATGAAGATGCCCGCGATCGCGCCGAGGCCCGCGGCGAGCCCGTCCATCCCGTCGAGAAACTGGACCGCGTTGGTGACGGTCACGAACCACAGAATCGTGAGGCCGACGTTGATCCACACGAAGCCCGGCACCCAGTTGGGGATGATGTTCAGGACCACGCCGAAGGCGATCGCGGCGGCGGCGGCGCCGATGTGTCCGAGGAGCTTGAGCGAGGCCGGCAGATCGGTCATGTCGTCCAGCACGCCGATTCCGACGACGAGCGTTGCGCCGACGGCGACGCCCTTGAGCTGCAGCGAGAAGTCGAAGCTCGTGAGCACCGTCACCGCGAACGCGCCGTAGACGGCGGCGCCGCCCAGGAGCGGCGTCGCCACCTCGTGCACTTTCCGCGCGGCCGGCACGTCGACGACACCCCGCCACAGCGCGAACGCGCGCGCGACCGGTACCGCGAAGAAGGCGACCGCGAAGGCGAGCAATACCAGGTAGAGCCAGGGCAGCCGCGCGGCCTGGTCGCGCGCCCACATCGGAGCCAGCAACAAGACACCCACCAGCGCCAGCCGAGCGCCGTGCGCGAGCATCACTCGGCCAGCGCCTCCGCGAGAGCGGTCGCGACGCGGTCGGCGTCGGCGTCGCTCAGCAACGGGTAGCACGGCAGCGACAGGCACTGCGCCCAGAGTCGCTCGGCGTTGGGATAGCCGGCGAGGCCCAGCGCCCGGTGAATTGGGCGGAAGACCGGGCGCCGAGCCGTCACGCCCCGTCGCTCCAGATGCGCCAGGATGCGATCGAGCGGCCGCTCCACTGCCACCACGAAGCGATGGTACACGTGGCGCTCGCCGTGGTCGGCCGGCACGCGACAGTGCGCCACGCCGGAGAGCGTGGCGCGGTAGCGGGCGGCGAGCGCCCGACGCCGGGCGACGAACGCGTCGAGCCGCGCCAGCTGGCCGCGGCCGAGCGCGGCCTGCATGTCGGTCATCTTGTAGTTGAACCGTGGCGCCAGGTCGGTCTGCTCATCGTAGTCGCGCGCGGCGCGCACGCGCGCGACGAGATCGGCGGGCCCGGCGACGGCCCCGCCTTCGCCCGTCGTGAAGAGCTTGGTCGCGTAGAACGAGCACACCGCCAGGCGCCCGCGCGCGCCCACCGGGCGGCCCCCCACCACCGCGCGCAGCGTCTGGGCGCAGTCCTCGATCAGCTCGACGCCGAGCCCGCGGAACGCGTCCAGATCGAGGGCGAGGCCGAACGGGTGCACGACGATGGCCGCGCGGGTTCGCGGCGTGCGCCGCCGGGCCGCGTCGTCGGCCGAGAGTCCGAGCGTGTCCGGGTCGGCGTCGGCCAGCACCGGCGTCGCCCCGCACCGCGTGACGGCGTGGTAGACCGCGTCGCAGGCGTACGTCGGGACGATGACCTCGTGGCCCGGGCCCACCGCGAGCGTGCGGAGCGCCAGCTCGAGCCCGACGCTGCCCGAGCTGACGGCCGCCGCGCCGGGGGCGCCGAGGAGCCGGGCCAGCTCGCCCTCGAAGCTCGCGACTTCCGGCCCCTGGGCCACCTGCCCACCGCGCACGACGCGCGCAACACGATCGGCGTCGTCGTCGCTGAGCGTCGGTCGGGAGTGGGGAATAATCACGACGGGTGAGATCGGGCGTGCGGAGCCGGGCCGCGCCTAGCCCAGGCCACCCCGGGTGCACGCCGGCCTCATGGTCCCCGCTACAATTACAGATTCAGTAACAGTCGGACGGACTGGAACGCCTCCGCGTATTTGACGCGCGCCTGGATGCCGCGAAAATTGGCGCACGATTTGGCGAGCTCCAGGATCGACAAGTCCTCGATGTTCGTCTTGGTCACCTGCGAGCGGTGCGCCTCGAGGCCCGCGAGCTTGGTGTCGAGGACGTCGGCGATGTCGGTGAAGCAGTTCGGGACGAAGTTCACCGTCGACGGCACCTCGTAGAACAGGAAGTTCGGCACGTAGCGTGTCGCCGACATCGTGCTCTGGGCCAGGTTGCGATGGTCCTGGTGGGTGTCGTCGGGCGAGTTGACGAAGATCATCCGGGGCTCGACCTTCCGGATCACGCCCTCGAGGCGGACGATCATCTCGCGGGTCAGCGGGACTTCCGTGTCGCGATAGTCGCCCCAGAAGATCTCGCGCACGCCGAGGATCCGCGCCGCCTCCTTCTGCTCCCGCCGCCGCAGCTCGGGATCGCCGCCGAGCGAGCCGTCGGAGGCCACGAACACGTAGACGGCGTGCCCGCGCTGCACGTACTTGGTCAGCATGCCGCCGCAGCCGTACTCGATGTCGTCGGGGTGGGCGCCGAAGGCGAGGATGTTCACTTATCGTGGCCCGGGCGCGAGGCGCGACCACGTGCTTCCCCCACGGAGAATGCCGAGGGCCTCATCGCCTTGCATCAATAATATGTCAAGGGCCGAGAGAAACGGAGTGAATTCCCCGTGTTCCTGGGCGTACGCGGGGTGCTCGAAGTGCTGCGTTTCCACGCAGATCCCGGCCGCCGCGAACCGGTCGCGATCCATGTAGGAGCTGTCGGTTCCGGCCAGGTACGTATCGGCGCCGACTGCTCGACAGAGTGCGACGAGTCGAGCGGTGGCGTCCTTGGGATCGCCCTCCGGAAGCGCGATCTGCGACGCCAGCCGTGTCGGGACGGCGATGGCGAGCGCGCGAGCCAGCCAGAGGGCGCTCTCGGCGGCGACCGGCGCCAGGTGCGTCCAGTGGCCGCCGTAGAACTCGCGAATCTGATCCCGCCAGCGTGGCCAGCAGGGGGCCTTCGCGTACGCGTGCTCGATCATGCGCAGGTGTCGGCCCGGCCAGGGCTGGCGCTCGTCGATCGTCACGTCCTTGATCGGGGTCCCGAGGCTGGCGCGGACCGGCACGGTCAGCCACCGGGCGCCGTCGCGTGTCTTGATGCGGTTGCGGTTCTGCCAGCCGTTCTTCTCGAACTGCACGGTGTCGAGGAAGACGAACAGGTCAGCGGCAGCCCACTTGGCGAAGTATCCGAGCCACGGCAAGTAGTGCGGCTGGTGGATCGCGATCTTCATGCGCTCGATCGCCGCGGCGGCGTCACGGCCGCCTCACGAAGATGGGATTGCTGAGCAGACGGCCGGCGCCGTGGACGTCGAGCCGGTAGAACGCCGGGCCGCCGTCGAAGCGCTCGCGGTGCACGGCCCGAATCGGCGTCGGGCCGGACCAGGCCTCGACGGTGACACCATTGCGCACGAGCGTGACGCGGACGTCACGGGTCGCTCCGCCAGCCGTCTCGACCGCCACCGAGACCTCGATCGGCGCCGCCTCGGCGGCCCGCAGCGTCTCGCCCGACACCGCCGCGGCGGCGCCGCTGCGCACCTCGAACTCCGTGAGGACGAGCCCGGCGTCGCGCTCGCGCTGCAGCGCGTACATGCGGCCACGCCGGAACGCGTCGATGACCGCGCGCTCCGACCGCTCCTCGACCAGGAACACGGTCTGCACGTTGCCCAGTCCCTTGCCGGCGGTGAAGTTGTGGAAGCCGGACTCCCCCACGGCCCAGGCCGGCCGGCTTCGGTCGCCGAGCGCGAACTGGCCGAGCAAACGATCCCAGCCGCCGCCGGCGCGCTCGACGCGCGTCGTGTCCTCGTAGACCGCGCCGAAGGCCGTGTACCGCGCCGTTCTCAGGAGATCGTCCGGGTACGGCGCCGTGCGCCACCCGACCCGGATCGGGCCGAACCACTGCTCGCCGTCGTCGCGCGCCTCGGGCAACGACCACACCGTGGTACCGCCCGCGCGATCGACGTAGTCGATGAGCTCCTGATGGGGTCGCAGGCCCAGGTCCTGGTAGGGCGGGTACGGATCGACGACGAACGGCCAGCCCCGGACGAGCGCCAGCAGACCGATGCCGCACAGGACCGCGCCGGGGAGCCAGGCGCGGCGCGTGACGACGACGACCGCGCGGCCACGCCGCTTCAGCGAGCGACGCTTCGTCAGAAGCAGCAGCGCGCCCGGGACGACGAGCACGCCGGGGACAACGTCGAGCGCCGCCGCCCAGCCGATGGTCGAGGCGTTCGCGTTGCCGGTGACCGGCAACGACCGGAGCGTCGCGTTGTGCACCATCATGTCGAGCGCCAGTGGCGAGCCGGTCCAGTAGTAGTGCGGGAGCACCTCGACGCCGGGGACGATCAGGACCCGCGGGTTGGCGGCGCGCGCCCGCGCGATGCGCTCCAGATAACGCTCGATCCCGCCCGGGAGCACCGAGCGCTCCTCGCGGGTCGCGCGGGTGAGCGCGCGAAACGGCAGCAGGCCGTACTCGACGCGCAGCAGATAGTTCTCGGTGATGAGGAGCGCGCCGATCCCCTCCTTTTCGGCCAGCGCGGCGAGCTGCTCCAGCGAGAAGTCGCCCGTGGAGAGATCGGAGTGGACGTGAAGCACCGCCGGAAGACGCTCGAGCGCGACGGCCGGGCCCGCGACGCCGGCGACGAGGAGCGCCAGCAGCAGGGCGATGCCCCTCACGCGAGCCGCTTCTCGCGCACGAGTCCGTCGTACACGGCGAGCATCTTCCGATCCGCCACCGGCGTCGAGAACTCTTCCGCCCTCGCGACCGCCGCCTCGCCAAGTTTCCGCCGCAGGCCGATGTCGCGGCCGAGTCGTACCAACGCCGCGGCCAGCGCGGCGACGTCCTCGGGCTCGACCAGGAGCCCGGACTCGCCGTCCGTGACGACCGCCGGGATCCCGCCGACCGCGGTCGCGACGACCGGAAGTCCCAGCGCCATCGACTCGACGAGGACGCGCCCCATGCCCTCGTTGCGGGAGGGCATGGCCACCGCGTCGGCCGCCACCAGGCACGACGCCACGTCGGCCGTTTCACCGAGCAGCCGCAGGCGGTGGGTCACCCCGAGCGACTCGGCGCTCGCGGCCAGCGCGTCACGGTCCGGCCCGTCTCCGACGAGCACGACGCGCGTCGAGGGGATCTCGGCGAGGATCGCGGGGAGCGCCCGGACCAGCAGATCGAACCCCTTGATCGGCACCAGCCGTCCGAGCCCGGCCACGACGAACGTATCGGCGTCGAGCCCGAGGCGCGCGCGTGCGTCGGCTCGCGTCGGCGCGCCGGCGCGCAGGACGTCCGTCGGCACACCGCTCGGCACCGCCACGTACTGTCGCCGCATGCCGATGCCGTGGGCCAGATGCTCCTCCGTGCCGCGTTCCGTGAGCGTCACGATGCGATCGGTCCACCGGGCGGCCAGCCGCTCGAGCGCGGTGAAGACGTGGGTCCAGCGCCGTCCGTAGTAGCCGCCGTAGAAGATGTGGCCGTGCGGCTGGTGGATCACCGCGGGCACGCGCGCGATCCGCGCCGCCACCCGGCCGATGAAGCCGGCCTTCGAGGTGTGGGTGTGGACGATCGCCGGACGCTCACGTCGGATCAGCGCCACCATCTGGCCGAGCGCGGCCAGGTCGCGCAGGGGGGCGACCTCGCGGCCGAGGAACGGAAGGTCCACGACGCGACAGCCACGCTGGCGCGCGCCGTCGACCACCGCCGGGTCGGATTCGCGGTACGACACGGCCAGCGCGCAGTCGTAGCCGGCTCGAACGAGCCCGACGCACGACTGGACGGTGTTCTCGGACGAGCCGCCGACGGTGAGCCGCGTGATCACGTGAAGAACGCGCACGCTCACGTCGAGTCCTTCCTGGCGTAGAGCTCGACGGATGGCCCGATCAACACGCGGTCGCGCGAGAGGCCCGCCAGCACCGCCACGCCGGCGGTGATGGCCGTCCGGCCCCACCGCGAGAGCGCCGCGGCGGCATGCGGCGCCACCCGGTGGGTGCCGAGGGCCGGGAGCGAGTTCCCGACCTCGAGCACCCGAAAGCCCGCCCGCTCGACGAGCCGCCGCAGGCCGACGGGCGTGAACGCGAAGTGGTGAACGATGGGATAGGTGTCCCACTCGCGGGACCTGACGAGCGGCCCGAGCGATGAGAGGAGGCGTACCCACGGGCGGTGGAAGCGAGCGTTCGGGACTCGCAACGCGATCAGGCCTCCGGTGACGAGCACGCGGTGGGCCTCGCGCAGGATCGTGAGCGGATCGCTGGCCTGGTCCAGGACGTTGATCAACGTCACGGCGTCGATCGTCCCGTCGCGGAACGGCAACACGGCGCCGTCCGCCTGGACGGCCGGCGTCTGACTGTCGCGGCCCGCGACCGTGCACGCCGGGCTGGCGATGTCGGTGCTGACGGCGGGCCAGCGGCGGAATCGCGCGAGCGCGGCCAGGTGGCCGCCGCCGCCGCCCACGTCGAGGAGCCGCGGGCGCTCGGTGCGGGCGAGGCCAAGGGCGGCGAGCCGATCGAGGAGCGAGCGGAAGAGACCGGCGCGCTCCGACGTCACCGACTCGGGGGCGAAGCGCCGCGGATACTCCGTCTCGTAGTGGCGCTGGAGGTCCAGCGCGCTCGGCAGCTCGGACGCGAGCGAGCTCCCGCACGCCTCACACTGGCGATGCCGCGCGCCGCGATAGAGCAGCGCGCTGGGACGCGTCGACTCGCCGCAGGCGGGGCACTCGGGAAGCGCCGCGGAGCCGTTGCGCCGCAGGAGCGCGCCGGGCCGTGGCGTTCCCGCGGCTGGGCGACCGCGCGTCGCGACGCGACCGAGCGCGCCCTCGAGCCCCGTGATGGCGCGCTCCCACGTGTAGTGTCGCTCGGCGTGCGCGCGGCACGCGCACCGCAGCCGCTCGTACGCGACGGGGGCGCGCGCCATGGTCTCGAGGAACCGCAGCAGGTCCTCGGCCATGATCTCGGCGCTGATCCCACGAAAGACCAGGGAGGCGTCCAGGCCGCTCAGCACTTCGGGCGTCGCGCCCACCGGGGTGCCGAGCACCGGCGTGCCGCAGGCGAGCGCCTCCACGGTGACCAGCCCGAAGCCCTCGAGCTCGCGCGTCGGCAGGACGAATACGTCGGCCGCGTGGTAGTAGCTCGGCAGCGTCTCGTCGGGAATGAATCCCAGGAACGTCACGTGCGCCTCGAGCGCCAGCGCGCGCGCCCGCGCCTCGAGACTGGTCCGGAGGGATCCCGCGCCGCCGATCAGCAGCCGCGCGTCCGGCCGCCGCCGGCGCACGATCGCCATCGCGTCGAGCAGGGTGTCGAGCCCCATGCGGGCTTCGAGGTTCCGCACCGTCAGCAGCAGCGGCCGTTGCGCGGGAAGCCCCAGGCCCGCACGGACGCGACCGCGGTCCGCGCTCGGCCGGAATCGCTCGGTCGCCACCGCGCCGCGGATCGTCACGATGCGCTCCCGCGGCACCGCGTAGAGCTTCCACAGCTGTTCGGCCGAGAAATCGCTGAGCACGTGGATGAGCGACGCGCGGCGCAGGCACGCACGCTCGATCGCCCACAGCATCGCGATGCCGGTCGCACCGATCACGCCCGGCAGATGGCGCGCGGTCATCCCACGTCGCGAGCGATACTCGAGCGGCGCCGGCGAGTAGAAGCTGTAGAGACTCGGGAGCCGGCCGCCGGCCTTCGAGGCGAGCGCGCCGTAGCCGGCCAGCGGCTGGTGGACGTGCAGGACATCGACCGGCTCGCGGGCGAGCTCGTCCGCGACCGCGTGCCGGGCCCCGAGGATCGAGCTGCGAATGAACCGCGCGACCGACCCCTGCGCCACCGGGAACTGGCGGATGCGGACCCCCTCGCGCTCGAGCGAGACGGGCGCCGTCACGCCCGGGTCGGCGCGGCTCACCACCCGCACGTCGTGACCGCGCGCGGCCAGGTGCCGCGCCTGCTCCCAGAGCATCCGCTCGCCGCCACCGATCGGCTGCGACGGCGACACGTCGGCGACCATGAGAACGCGCAAGGCCTCGCTCACCGGCGCCTCACCGGAGCGTCCACAGCCCGTGATGGTCGAGGTACTCACGCATCCACAGCTCCGCCATCATCAGGGTCCAGAGGCGATCGGCGTGGCCCCGCGCGCCGCGATGGTGCTCCCGCTTGAGGGCCTCCACGACGTGGACCTCGAACAGGCCGCGCGCGCGGACACGGTCGGGCGCGAGGAGATCGTCGAGCGTCGGCCGCAGGTCGCGGCGCAGCCAGCGCGCGAGCGGGATCATGAACCCCTGCTTGCGGTGGGCGAGGACCTCGCGCGGCAACACGTCGGCGTAGGCGGCCTTGAGCATCCCCTTCAGCCGGAAGCCCGGGATCTTGGTCGTGGGCGCCAGCGCCAGGCTCTGCTCCACGATCCGGTGGTCGCAGAACGGCGCGCGCACCTCGAGCGAGCTGGCCATGCTCATCCGGTCGGCCATCACCAGGAGATCGTCGGGGAGATACGTGCTGAGGTCGACGCGAAACGCGCCGTCGACGGGGTCGTCGTGGCCGTGCGCCGCGAACGCGTCCCGCTGGGCCCGGTCGACGCCGGCCTCGAGGTGCGCGGCCAGCGCCGGCCGGGCGAGCCCGGCGATGTCCGCGTCGCCGAAGAAGCGCGTCCAGGCGATGTACCGGTCGCCCGGAGCCGCGTCGGGCAGCGCGGCGAAGCGCCGCGCCCAGTCGCCGAGGTTGCGGCTGGAGGCCGAGTCGGGGAAGCGCCGGGCGACCGCGTACAACGCCGCACGCAGCCAGCGCGGGAGCCGTGCGTGGAGGGCGGACACCCGCACTCCGAGGTAGCGGGGGTAGCCACCGAACGTCTCGTCGCCGCCGATTCCCGACAGCGCCACCTTCACGTGGGACGCCGTCGCCTGGGCCACGACGTATGTCGGGATCGCCGAGGAGTCGGCGAACGGCTCGTCGAACGCCCGCACGATCGACGGCAGCAGCGCCTGCAGGTCGGGCTCCAGGATCTCCTCGTGATGGTCGGTCTCGAAGCGCCGGGCGACGAGCCGCGCGTACGGCAGCTCGTCGTACGACGGCGTCGCGCGGCCGAAGCCCACCGAGAAGGTGGCGATCCGTCCCGACGTCACCTCGCGCATGCTGGCGACCACCGCGCTCGAGTCGACGCCGCCGGAGAGGAAGACGCCGAGCGGCACGTCGCTCTCGAGCCGCCACCGCACCGACTCGCGCACCTGCTCTCGAACCGCGGCCAGCTGCTCCGCCAGCGTCCGAGCCACCGCCGGCGCGACGCCGAGCGGAAGCTGCCAGTAGCGACGCAGCGCGAGTCGACCGTCGGCGAACGTCGCCGTGTGCGCCGGCGGAAGCTTCCGGATCTCGCCGAAGATCGAGTGCGCGGCCGGCGTGTAGCCGAACGCGAGGTAGTGGTGGAAGGCCGCCCAGTCGAGCGAGCGCGAGACGGCCGGATGACAGAGGAGCGCCTTCGGCTCCGAGGCGAACAGGAGCAGTCGTCCCCGGTGCCAGTAGTAAAGCGGCTTCTTGCCCAGCCGATCACGCGCGAGGAACAGCCGCCGCTCGGCGCCGTCCCAGATCGCGAACGCGAACATGCCGCGCAGCCGCTCCACGCACGCCTCGCCATACGCGGCGTACGTTTGTAGTATCACCTCGGTGTCGCTCCGCGTCCGGAACGAGCGGCCGGCGGCCTCCAGCTCGGCGCGCAGCTGGCGGAAGTTGTAGATCTCGCCGTTGAAGACGATCCAGTACCGTCCGTTGACGTCACCCATCGGCTGCTGGCCGGTCACGAGATCGATGATCGCCAGCCGCGTCATCCCGAGGCCGACGTCCGCGCCCTCGTGGATCCCCGAGTCGTCGGGCCCGCGGTGCTTGAGGAGCCCGAGCATTGCCGGCAGCAGCGCGGGAGCGGTGGGGCCGACGTGGCCGGCGATGCCGCACATCAGCGTGGCTCCCCGAGGCGCCGGTGCGCGTCGCTGCGCCACGCCCTGAGCCGCGCGCGGGCCGCGCTCACGTCGCGGAGGAGCGCCAGCACGCGGCCCGACGTCCGCGCCGGCGTGTAGAGCGCCGCGCGCGCGAGCCCGCGGTGGCGGAGATCGTCGGCCAACCCGGCGTCGGCCAGCACGCGCGCCAGCGCAGCGGCGAGCTCTCCCTCCCGCTCGGCGTCGAACACGAGCCCCGCGTCGGCGACCAGCTCGGGCAGCGCGGCGCGGTTGGCGGCGACCACGGGCGCGCCGCACGCCATCGCCTCGAGCACGGGCAGCCCGAAGCCTTCCTCGAGCGACGGCAGGACGAACGCGGCCGCGCCGGAGTAGAGCGCCGCCAGGTCCTCGTCGGCGATGCGGCCCGGAAAGATCACCCGCGCGCCCAAGCCGAGCGTGGCGGCGAGCGCGACCAGCGCCGCACGGCCGTCGGCGTCGCCGCCGGCCAGGACCAGCGAGTGACGACCGCGGAGCGGGCCCGGGAGGAGCGCGAAGGCCCGGATCAGCCGCGCGAGGTTCTTGTGCGGCTTGAAGTTCCCGACGTAGAGGACGTAGGGCGGCGCGACGGCGTAGCGCGTCGGCAGCGCCGCGCCCGGCGGCGCCGGCGTGAACTCGGGGCCCAGAGCCACGGGGATCACGCTCACCTTCGCCGCGCTGACGCCGAGCCTCGTCACGATCGACCGCTTGGAGTATTCCGAGTCCGCCACGATCGCGGCGGCGCGGCCGGCGTACAGGCGCGCCATCGCGGTCATGGTCGCGTCGTAGACGGGTCGGCGCTGCCCGGGATAGCCGATGAAGAACAGGTCGTGGATCGTCAGCACGACGGGGCACGGCGCGCTCAGCGGGCCCTTGTAATAGGGCGAGAGGAACACCGTGGCGGAGTCCCGGACGAGGGCGCGCGGCAGGCTCACCTGATCCCACCACTGGGTCCACGGCGCGTCGAGCACGCGCCAGTCGACCCCTGGCAGCGGCGTCTCGAGGCGCGCGCCGGCGTCGCCGTACGCGACGCACGACCAGCCGTCGAGCGACGCGGCGCGCAGCACCTCGAGCAGGTAGCGGCCGATGCCCGTGCGCACACCGGGCCGGAGCTCGCGCGCGTCGACGGCGAGCCTCGGCGGCGCCACCGCGGCCTCAGCCGGCGACACGATCCACTCCCAGGAGCTCGGCGTACGCGCGCTCGACGGCGTCGACGTGCGCCGTCAGGCTGAACGTCGACTGCGCCCGCCGGCGGCCGGCGGCGCCGAGGTGTCCCGCGCGCCCCGGGTTCTCGAGGAGCGTCTGCACGGCGGCGGCGAGCGGCGCCGAAGCGGCCGGATCCACCAGGAGCCCGGTCTCGCCGTCGACCACGACGTCGGGAACGCCGCCCCCGGTGGTCGCGACCACCGGCCGGCCCATCGCCATCGCCTCGACCAGCACGCGGCCGAACGCCTCGCGCAGCGATGGCAGCACGAACACGTCGCAGAGCGCGAGCACGTCGGGGATGTCGTCGCGCCATCCGGTGAAATGCACCTGCGGCGCCAGGCCGAGACTCCGCGCGTGCGCCTCGAGCTCGCCGCGGAGCTCGCCGTCGCCGACCAGAATCCAGTGTACGCCCGCGCGCGCGCGCGCGACTTGCGCGGCGGCCTCGAGCAGGTACCGATAGCCCTTGACCTCGACGAACCGCCCGACGGAGGCCACGATCGGCGCCGACGGCGGCACGCCGAGCGCCGCGCGAAGCGATGCGGACGGCGGGCGCGGGGTGAAGCGCCCGAGATCGATGCCGTTCGGGATCAACCGGACCTTCTTCGGCGCCCAGGCGAAGCGCCGGGCCACCGCGCGCGAGATCGCGATCACCTCGGTCGCCAGCGCGCACAGCGCGCGATCGATCGGGCCGTCGCTGTCGGCGATCCGCACGTGCCAGACGACGGGCCGGCCGGCCGGGCGTCCGGCGAGCCCCGCGTAGGCCATCGCGCGCGAGCCGTTGGCGTGGATGAGTGCGGCGTTCGTGGTTCGCGCGAGCCGCGCGAGCGCGCCGACGCTGCGCACGACGCGCGGCCCCGGGTAGCGCAGCGTCGGTAGGGGGACCACGTGGACCGGGAGACCGAGCTCGCGCGCTCCGGAGGCCACCCCACCCTCTTCGGGAACGACCAGCGCCGTGGCCCATCGGCGGCGGTCGAGCCCGCGAAGCAGATCCAGCAGGCTCATTTCGCCGCCGCCGACGATGTGGCCATGGTTCGACACGACGAGGATCGACGTCGGGATCTCACTCACGGCCGGTCACCGCCAGGATCCGCAATCGATCGCTCGGCGCGGCGTCGAAATCGCGGAGGACGTCGAAGCCCGACGGCGGCGGCCCCCACAGCAACGGGAGCAGACGCGGCCGATCGACCGCGAGCTCCCGGCTGTCCAGCACAACCAGGCGGGCGCCGACGTCCCGCGCCGCGGCGAGCAGCTCGTTCGGCCCTACGCGTGGCAGCGGCGCCCAGGGTCGGCCGCTGTAGAACCCGATGAACGGCTTGCGGTCCAGCAACAGCGCATCCGGCGGCTGTGTGTCGGCGACCCAGCGGGCCGCCTGCCGGTAGAGCGCCGCGCCCGCATCAGGACGCACGATCGGGCGGAGCGCCGAGGGCACCAGCACGAGCACCAGCAAGAGCACGACGACGATGGACCAGCGCCACGCGCGCGGCGCGGCGAGCACGGTGACGACGGACCACAGGACGCCGACCGCCACGAACGGCAGGATGAACGGCAGGATCGGGAGAAAGATCCGCGCCTCGATGTGGAACGCGAGCGCGGCGAACGGCGGAACGGCCGCAGCCAATAGCACTCCGTCCCGCCACAGCCAACCCGGGGTCTTCGTCCGCGCCAGCACACCGGGCAACACGAGCAGGATCAGGAGCCCCGGCAGGAGCTCCGGCAGCGCGTACTTCTCGAAGAGAACGGCGTTCTCGACGACGCGTACCGGCATCGGGCTCGGCTTGGTGACACCCCCCATCGCCATGGTCAGGTTGTGGCCGATCTTGCCGCTCGGCGTGAAATGCCCCCAGGCCTCCGTGAGGTACAACACGTATGGTGTCGCGACCGCGACGAACAGGAGGGCCGCGCCGCTCGCCCAGGGCAGCAGCTGGCCGAGCGTCCGGTGTCGCTTCACGACGAGGACGATCACGGCCGCGATGAGCCCGACGAGATACGCGGCCCCCTCGGGCCGGACCAGATAGGCGAGGCCGAAGACGAGGCCGGACAGCGTGACGAGCGACCTGGGGCCGGCGATCAGCCCTTGTCGCGCGACGAGCACACCCGAGACGATCAGGAACGTGTAGGTCGCCTCGCACAGCACCGAGGCCGAGTTGAGGACGAGCCCGGGATGGACGGCGATGAGCATCACGGCGAGGATGGCCGCATGGCGTCCCACGACCGCGCGAGCGAGAACGAAGGCCGGCACGATCATCAGCGCGCCGAAGATCGCGGAGACGAGGCGCGCCGTCGTCTCCCAGTCGCCGACGAGCGGCTGGATCAGCGCGATGCAGATCGGGTAGAGCGGATGGAAGAGCGGGTGGAAGGGCGAGCCGGTCTCCTGGAACTGCCGCGCGATCGTCACGTACGCGACGCCGTCGGCGTCGATCACCGGCAGGGACTCGGCGACGGCGAGCCGGAGCGCCAGGGCCGCGACCGCGATCGCCAGGGCCAGGATCACACGTCGCTCCGCGCGATCGTGTCGTAGAGGCTCACGGTCGCCTTCGCGCTGTCGGCCCACGACCACGCCGACGCCGCGAGCGCGCGGGCCGCGCTCGCCATGCGCGCCGCGCCTTCGCCGTCGGCCAGCACATCGCCGAGCGCCGTGGCCAGCGCCGGCGTGTCACCCGGCTCGACCAGGCGCGCGGTCACGCCGTCGGTGAGGAACTCGCGGAAGCTCCCCACCGCGGTGGCGACCACCGGCGTGCCCGTGTCGCACGCGAGCCTGAGCGAGCCGCTGTCCGTGATGTCGCGGTAGTTGAACACGGCGACGTCGGCAGCGGCGAAGTACGACACCACCTGATCCGCCGGCACGTACCCTGGACGGAAGATCACGACGCTCTCCACGCCGGCGCGGCGGATCGCGTCGCGATACTGAGACTCGTCGCCGACCAGGACGGGGCCGGCGATCACCAGCCGCGCGTCGGCGTGCCGGCGGCGCACCTCGGCGAGCGCGTCGATCACGCCGTCGAGGCCCTTGTAGGGACGGATCGCGCCGAACGCGAGCACGATCCGCGCACGCGCCGGTAGCCCGAGCCGCGCGCGGGCAACAGCGCGCTCGAGCCGCGACTCGCCCTGCAGGACGCCGGCGTCGCCGTGGTGAATGAGCTCGATGCGCGCGCCCTCGCCCAGGCGCTGCCGCGCGACGTCCGCCGCCCGCCGCGTGTGGACGACGACCGCGTCGGCGGCGGCGAGGCACCGCCAGAGCGTCCAGTCGTCCCAGCGGAGGCGCTCGTGGCTGGCGACGTTGTGCATCGTCATCGCGAGGGGCACGCGGCGACGCACCAGCGGCCACAGCAGCGCGTCGAAGCGCGTGGAGATCAGGCTCTGCACGTGGACCACGTCCGGGCAAGCTCGGGCCAGCCGCGCCCGCAGGGCCTTGACGTTGCCGAGATACCCGGCGTTGCCGTCGAAGCAGCCGTCGACGTCGAAGCGATGCGGCCGATCGGCCAGCTCGAACTTCCGGTTGGTGAGGAGCGAGACCTCCACGCCGGCGGCCGCCAGTGCGGCGCACAGGTTGAACGTGTAGTGACCGATACCGCCCCAGCCGCCGGTCTCGACCATCGCGACCCTCATGGCGCTCGCATCGCTCCGGAGGGCCCGAGCGAGCGCAAGAGGCGCGCGCACGCCGCTTCCTTCGCCCACAGCAGCGCGACGCGGCGCCCGTCGAGGGGCGGGTACTTGACGACGAGGCCGGCCATCCGGGCGAGCGCGGCGACCACCACCGCCATTCTGAGCACGGCCGCGGCGGCGCGGCCGTGGTGCTTGCGGAGGTAGCGGACGTAGCTCAGGTAGTACTCGACCTGGCGCACCGACGTCTGCTGCGTGCTGGCGCCGTGCCGGTGGACCGCGACGGCCGCGGGACAGAGCGCAACCGAGCGGCCCCGGTCGCGCAGGCGTCGGCAGAGATCCGTCTCCTCGAAGTACATCCGGAACCTCTCGTCGAAGCCGCGCACCGCCTCGAACGCGTCGGTGGACAGCATCATCACCGAGCCGGAGATCGTGTCGACCTCCGCGGCGCGCGTGAGATCGCGGTCGGCGTAGTAGAACCGCGCGCGCCAGCGGTTGCGCGGCGCCAGCGAGTGGATCCCGAGCACCTCGCCCAGGGCCAGGCCGAGCGTCGGGAAGCGCTTCGCCGACGGCTGGGGCGTGCCGTCCGGGTACGCCAGTGCCGGCCCCACGGCGGCACAGCTGCGGTTCGCCGCGAGGAAGCGCCGGAGGGTCGGGAGGCTATCGGGCTCGAGCACGACGTCCGCGTTCATGGCGCAGAGATACGCCGAGCGCTCCGTCGCCGCCGCCCGGTTGATGGCAGCGCCGTAGCCCGGATTGTCGGGGTTCTCCAGCACGGTGACGTCGGGGTACGCGGCGCGCACTGCTGGGACGGTGCCGTCGGCCGAGCCGTTGTCGGCCACGATCACGCGCGCATCGAGCCCGGCGGTCGCGGCGCGGGCGGACGCGATCGCCGCGAGCGTGAGAACGCGGGTGTCGTAGCTGACGACGACCACGACGGTATCGCTCATTGCCCGCTCGATCCGTCGCTCGTCAGCTCGCATCGCCGGCACCGGACTACTTGGCGGTCGGAGCGCTCCGCGACGAAGAGCACGCGGAGGTCGTGCGAGCGGCACAGCCGGCAGTCCACCCATTCTCGCCACTCTTGGGTGCTCACGGTGTCATCCCTGGAGCACCGTTCGCCAGTCGGCGATGAACTCGACCCGCCAGGCCGCGCCGCCGACGAAGCCGGCGAGGACGACGTAGACGCCCGCCGACAGCGCGGCGCCGAGCGCCAGCGTCGGCAGGTCGTGGATCCACACCGCGACGAGCGCGGCGAGCGTCGCGGCGCTACCCAGGCTCGCGACGAGCGGCACGCGGACCGCCGGCAGGATGCGGATCGGAACCAGGCGACGCAGGCTCAGCGCCGTGTAGGACACCGAGGCGCACGCGAGCGCGGCGCTCGCCACGGCGAACCCCACGAATCCCAGCCACGGCACCAGCAGCAGGGTCATGGCCCAGATCAGGACGGCGCCCCCGAGGTTCAGGCGGAATACGAGGTCGGCGCGCCCGAGACTGTGGAGGGCGTGGACGAGGATGGTCGAGGTCCCGCCGATGATCGCGGACAGGCAGAAGCACCGCACCGCCGGGACCGCCGGAACCCACGCCTCGCCGAAGATCAGCCGGACGACGGGCTCGGCGCCGGCCAGGAGCAGCGCGGCGGCCGGGTACAGCACCGTGGTCACGCGGTTCAGCGCGCGCTCGACGGCCTCGGCGAACCTCCGGCCGTCCGCCTGGAGGCTCGACAGCGCCGGAAACAGCACGCGGCCGGCGACCGACACGACTTGAAGCGGCATGAATGCGAGCGTCGACGCCCAGTTCAGGAGGCCGACGGCGGCGACGCCGCTCGCCGCGGTGACGAAGAGCGGGACGACCGAGTCGCCGGCGATGTTGATCAGGATGCTGCCCTGGAACAGGATCCCGAACTTGAGCACGGGAGCGAGCTCGCGCCAGCGCAATCTCAAACACGGCCGCCACCGGGTCGCGCTCCACACGATCGCGACGTTGACCGCCCGCGCGGCGACCGCGCCGGCCACGAAGCTCCACAGCCCGGCGCCGGCGAGCGCGGCGGCGACCGCGACGACGTTGAACGCCACCGTGTCGGCGGTCTCCGCGATCGTCAACGGAAGATAGGCGAGGCGCCGCTCCAGCAGGACCGCGGCGGGCATCCGGAGCGCCGACAGCACCACCAGCAGCGCGAGCCACCGCAGCGGCGCCGTGACGTCCGCCGACACGCCCGGCCAGCGCGCGACGAGCGGCCCCGCCACGGCGATCGCCGCGCCCAGGAAGAGCCCGAGCCCGAGCGTCGCCGTGAAGGCCGCGCCGAGGCCGCCCACGGCGTCGAGATCGCGCCGCTGGATCAGCGCCGCGCCGAGGCCCAGCTCGCTGAACCGGACGCCGAGCGTGATCACGAAGCTGAGGATCGCGTAGAGTCCGAACACCTCCGGCGTGAGCAGGCGGGCCAGCGCGATCGCGCCCCCGGCGGTGACCACGATGGCGATCGCCTTCTGCGCGCCGAGCAGCAGGAAGCTTCGGAGTGTGCGGCCTCTGAGGGAAGGAGCGCCAGCGGGAGTCATCGACCTCCGTGCTCGCGCACGTAGGCGCCCACGACGCGCCGCCACGAACCCTGCGCCCGCAGCAGCAGCTCTACGCACTCCCGGAGCGCCCCCTGCCCGCCCCGGGCGCGGGTGACCACGTGCGCGACGGCCTTCACCGGCTGCGCCGCGTCGGCGACGGCGATCGCGAGCCCGACCGCCTGCATCGCGGGGATGTCGAGCAGATCGTCGCCGATGTAGGCGACGGCGTCGGCCGGCACGTCGAACTCCGTGCGCAGCGCCTCGATGACCTCCCCCTTGCGCCGCGCGCCGAGGACCACCGAGTCGATCCCCAGCTTGGTGCCGCGGGTCTTGGCGATCGGGCTCGACTCACCGGTGACCATCGCGGTCCGGAGCCCGCCGCGCTTGGCCAGCGCGACGGCCACGCCGTCGTGCGTGTGGAACGATTTCAGCTCGTCGCCGCGCTCGGAGATGATCATGCGGCCGTCGGTCAGGACACCGTCGACGTCCATCACGAGCAGCCGGATCTTCCGAGCTCGCGCGGCCACCGCGCGCGGCGGCGTCACGCGAAGCGCCTGAAGGCGTGGGCCGGCGATGCGCGCGGCGCCGTGGCCTCCGCGGCGGCCAGGCTCGGCAGCGCGATCACGATCGCCGCGAAGAACCAGAAGGGCTCCATGATGCGCACGATGATGAAGGTGTTCGCGCCGAGCGCGTGGCCGAGCAGGCCGAAGGTGCCGGCGACGAACCCGAGCGCGAGACCGCGCTCCTCCGGATCGGTGAGAGCGCGGAACGAGCCCACGCCGACCTTCAGCACCGCCCACACCAGCCAGAGGAAGGCCGCGAGCCCCACGACGCCCGTCTCGACGAGCGTCCGCGCGAACTGCTGGTCCATGAACGCGAACCCGGTCACGCCGTAGCCGAGGATCGGCCGCTGCATGAAGCCGCCGAAGGCCTGCTTCACGCTGATGATCCGCGCCGACGTGGACGGGTCGAGCCCGATCCGGCCGACGCTCACCGTGGGCTGGCCGCGCTCGGGCTCGAACGTGTACAGGACCCGCTTCGTGACCGCGTCCGGGAAGAGCACCATGGCCAGCGGCGACGCGACGAGCACGAGCAGCAGCGCGCCGATCATCATCCGGCGGCGGCTCGTGAGCACCGTCAGGACAAGGATCGCCGGAATCGCGCCGACGTAGGACGTGCGCGAGAGCGTGAACACGAACGGAATCGACATGAGGCCGACGAGCCCCAGGCAGATCGCGCGCAGGCGCAGGCGGGCCGTCTCGAGCGCGATGCCGGCCGCGACACAGATCATCAGCAAGAGGTAGCCGCCGAACGTGTTGGGCTCGCCCTCCCTGCCCTCGAAGGGCGCCGACACCCGCTGGCCGGCCGGGATCTGGGTCATCCCGATCAGGCTGACGACGACCGCGGTGACGAACGCGGCGACGACGAAGCGCCACGCCTGCTTCCGGTCGGTGACGTTGTTCACGACCATGTAGTAGACGACGAAGTACTCGACGTACTTGAGGACGTAGAACATCCCGCCGAGGCCGTGGACGGTGCCGGTCGCGTAGCCCACCAGCGTCGCGACCGCGGTGACCGCGACGTACACGATGATCGGCCGGTTGAGCCGTGTCTTGACCGCCAGCCCCAGCTCCTTGTTCACCGCGGTCTTGGCGAGCCAGCTGAACGCCACGACCAGGAGCAGGATGTCCTCGCTGCGGATGACGATCCGGCGGCCCTCGGCGAGGCCGCCGCCGCCGGAGCCCAGCTGGGGCGAGAGCAGCATGGAGAAAATGACGAGGTAGAGACCGAACTCCGTCTTGATGAAGACGACGAGGAACACGGCCAGCGCGGCGACCAGGACGAACGTCCAGTCCACGGACGCCTACTTCACGCGCACGACCTGGTTGCCCAGGCCGAGAAGCATCAGCTCCTGACCCTTCGCCTCCGCCTCCTGGGGCGTCGCGAAGCTGCCGTGGCGGATCACGACGGCGACCGCCTCGCCCGGTTGCGCCGCGACCCGCACCTGGTGGCCGTTCGTCCGCAGCCGCTCCGCCAGCTGCACGGCACCGCGCAGCGCGAGGGGCGGGCCCACCTGCACGTTCAGCGGCTCGCGCTCGCCGGTCACGAACGCGTCGCCCACGCCCTGCTCGCGTAGCGCCGCGACGAGCGCCTGGGCATCGCGCGCGGTCGGAACCCCGTCGATCAGCACCGCGTAGAGGGCCGCGCCGGTCGGCTGGCGAAAGCGCACCGTCTGGTAGCCGGCTTGACTCAGCTGCCGCTCGACGCGCTCGGCCTCCAGCGGCGTCATGAACGGACCGAACTCGAGCGCGAAGCGCGCGCCAGCGGCAGGAGCCGCCGCGGCTTGCCCGGCGTCCGGGGCGACGGAAGCCGCCGCCGTCTGTGCGGTCTCGTCCGTCTTCGTCGGCGTGGGCGCGGTGGTGACCGCCGGGCGCCCGGTCGCCGGCGGCGC
>Ga0209058_1001021_pt1 | contig 23963 bp, 24 predicted proteins | sample GraSoiAngelo_147_FD_185904 | JGI IMG/M metagenome (GOLD analysis project Ga0209058, IMG submission 185904) | Grasslands soil microbial communities from the Angelo Coastal Reserve, California, USA - 14_1009_05_40cm (SPAdes) (version 2) | ecosystem: Environmental > Terrestrial > Soil > Grasslands ... | reverse complement strand
TCGCCATTATCTTTGTTCTTGTCGCCATAGTCCTTTTTCTTATTGCCATCATCTTTGTTCTTGTCGCCATTATCTTTGTTCTTGTCGCCATTATCTTTGTTCTTGTCGCCATAGTCCTTTTTCTTATTGCCATCATCTTTATTTTTGTCGCCATAGTCCTTGTTTTTATCGCCATTACCATCTTTTCCGTAGCCGGAATCTTCTTCACAGTTCTTTACTTCATAGCCAGCTAAGTTACCTCCTCTATCATGAGCATTTTCAAAACATTTTTTTGTATCTTTGTCTGCATCTTGATAAGTATTTGATTTTTTGAATTTTTTCCAGTTTATATGATCGTCGCCTGTATCATAGCCCCCGTTACCAGCATATACCCGTGCGTTACTGCTGGCAATACCAACCATCGCAACTGCAAGGATTGTTCCTAACAATAGTATTGTCTGCATTGATCGATTCTTGTTCATCAAAGAAAGCTCAAAACTAACGTAAATAAATCGATCCTTTGCGAATCTCTTAGAATATGATGACCTTTGTGCAGACATGTATAGCCGATTACCCAAAATTTTTTAGATTTTAATTTATGTTGATTACTTTTCTTCTGATATTATCTGAACTATATAGATATTTGTATAGAATACCGCATTGACTGATGAGATTATTAAAATTATTGAATCATATGTCTTATCATTTTAGATTCTCTAAAGTGATATTTTTCAATCAAAAAGCATACAAACATCAACCATATTGTTGTAAGCTTATCCAAAGACAATCAAATGATCGACAATTATGGTAGATGGTATTTAGATAAAAATCGCTCAGATACTAATGTGATTTTGGTATTTGATTTTGATTCTTATATCGATAGATTAATCTTCTAATCTTGCATGTTTAGGACTAAAATTTGTGTTGAATTTGATTCACAAACGAACTATTTTGATTCGCTTAGAATAATTACGAATAAAAAAGAAACTTTTATTATTTTTACTAGGTTTACTAGAATTTTTGCAGAAATGAAGTCCGTATCTATAAATTATGGATGAAGAACCTTTTGACAGTAGCCAATTGTATAGTAACGGAAACCTTATTATCATATTTGGTATTTTGGTAGTAGGAATTTTTGTAATTCTTTTAGATGGACAGTTTGGAGTTACATATGGCGAATCGGTCACGATTAATCGAACTAATAATAAAGTAGTGATTTTGAACTTTGATGATAATCGCAAGAGCCAATTTACTCAAGCCAAACCCATACTTGATAAGTATGGATTTAAGGCCACATTTTATGTTGTTTGTAGTTATTTAGACAATAAAAAGGGATTTATGAATTGGACTCAGTTAGAGAGTTTATACAAAGAAGGGCACGACGTAGGATCCCATACAATGAATCATGATAATCTTAGTGATTCATCAATAAAGAGCCTAGAATACCAGATAGGTATGTCAAAGGAATGTCTTCAGGAACATGGAATTAACGCAACAAGTTTTGCATATCCGTTTGATAAGGGATGGGACAACAAAACTATAGTAAACATAGTATCCAAGTATTATGAGTTGGCTAGAACGGCGAGCAGTCCACTTACTTTTCTACACTGCGATGGATGGAAGGATAAATCGAATCAGACTGACTGCAGAACATATACCAAAAATGGTAAACTCAATTACGCTAACAAATATTCCATAAGAGGCTGGAGTCACGACTTATCACGAAGAGTAAATTCATATGATGATCCTGCATTGTTAGACAGATTCATCCAAGTAGTAAATAGCCAATCCAATTATAATAAAAACGGAACAATAATGGCAATTCCCATAATCATATATCACAGAGCAGGCGATCAAGGCGCTGATTAGAACACTGACTTGGATCTATTTAATACGGAGATGAAATATTTACATGACGGCAATTTTACGGTTTTAACAATGGCTGATCTTGCGTATGATAAAAAAAGTAATTATTTATACATAAAATAATCAATCTGAATATTCTATTCATATGAAAAGGGAAGGCGGCCTTGCGTTAAGTTAAACCATTATATTATTTGTTGACCATTGTTATGCATAAACCCGTAACAACGCTTAGTTCCTGGTGGGTCAACATGAAGGTAAGGTACCGTTAGCATCTACGATTGGCCCACCTGTTTTTAATTTATAATCATTAATAGTGATCACTGTCTTACTATTACGTTGACCAAGTACATGAGATGCTCATGCGGCAATAGAGAGGTTCTCAGCCCAAAATTTGGCGAGACTATGGAACGTTACATGGCTCGACGGCTTTGTCGTATTTGTAATACGAGAGGTAATTGGAGGGAGGAAACTGTAGATGAGACACGACTCAACTAGCTATTCAAGTTCCTCAGAGCTCACGAGTCACTGGGAAGAGTGACGGTCACCGGAAAAATAGTCTATACATGCAATTCTTCGTATGCTCTTAAATCCACTGCTTTATCTAACTAATACTATAAATAGTATCGGTGTACTTAAAAGTAGAATCAGTGAGAGGGTTCATTGGTTTCGTATCAACCTTTTGCAATGCAGCAACTAATGCAATGTCAATCAATGCCGTAAGAATAGAAAGTATTGGAATTAGCATTGTAAATCTAGCAAAAAAGTCATTCACTTAAATCTTCTATACTCCTTATATATGAATAAACTTTTATCTTGTCGCATAAAGATTCGCAAAAGAATACGGGTAGCTACAAAACCGTAGTTAGAAAATTCAAGTAATTTATGGAACAGAATCAAATATTTTGGTCGCACAAATTGATCCGTCAGAGTCATTGATAGTAAATTCGGCGGTCATGACTTTGTGAACTTTAGTCGCACCTATCTTGTACACAGTTATTTTGATCAAGCGTTAATCCGTGTGTATGCCACTGAGAATACATCCAATCTGACGATACGGCGTAAGTGCCGTTATCTGTTACAAATACATACGCGTACCCGACATTCTCCTTTTGTGGTATTGTTCCCCCGGCTGTGCCTTCTACGGCTAGGAATGGATTTCCGTCATCTCCAATACCAAAATCTTTAATCATGAAATCATCTTCATTGAACTTGCTTTTCTTCCCAACCGCAAATGCTATTTTATTTACGTGAGTATTATTTACGAAAACCAATCCTCCAACTGCTACAACAAATATTAAAAGACAAGTTATTATGCTTACTTTGTCTTTATTCATGTTTATCCAAAATACTAGAAGTGATGGACTATTAAAGGATTCTTTATTATCCTTCAAATACTACAATTCTAGAAGCATCAATGAGAGAATATTTTCAAGATAACTTCATTTATTTCCTTTTTTTCTATCAATATTCTCTATAGGATGTTCTTCTCGTGCAGGAATATACAAATCTAGAATCCTTCTTCTCTCTATTTCAGTTATAGGTTTAACATCTTCAAGAAAAGAAATATAATATTGTTTTTGAAAATCTTCGTCCGACATTGCTACTATGGCACAGGTAGAACAAATCCGGATTTCAGATTTAGGGTCAACTTCACTATCACATAATAAACAAGTCGATTTTTTAGTATCAATGTTTTCTGACATACTATAGTAAGTGGCACATTAAATATAACGATTAGGATAACGTTTGCTTCGAGTATCATATTTATAAACTATAAATCTCAATTTGAGCCAACCTTGAACCCTGGGTCTTTAGTAGGATTATTCATATTAATGAACCATTCTCTTCCTCCAGGTTTTATAGGATATATTTTCAATATACCAAATTTGTCCGACATTGTCATAATATCTGGAGGATACGTCTTTGTATTTTGAACATAATAATAAGTGATTGCAACACCACTTGTGACCAGAACTAGTGGAAGAATTATTCTTTTATTTTTGGCTCTCATCAGTCTTCTATAACTATCACTTATATAATTTAATAGTTAATTGCCACTGTAACACTCATATTATGCACGGCTTATCCTGACCAAACGTTTTACGATTGTTTACCACTCCAAAGTAATAGCTAATCATATTATTTCATTTTACTCTAAAAGAAAAGAGCTATCCTACTCCATTTATTCTTAATGAGTCTAAAACTTGTTTAACCGTAGGTAAATAGGTATCAAATTTTGAGCTCTCCACACTGTACTGAAAAACATAAATCTTATTGTCTACTGCTGTCCATGAATGCATAATCTCAAATGAAACAGGATTTCCCATATTCGGTAATGTTGAGAATACTACCTGGTACGCAGGACGTCCCGCAAGAGCAGTAGGACCTGAACTTGAGATCTTAATTTGGTTCGTTTGATTGAGAGAGGAAAGTGTAACATTAGTAAAGTCCTTGAGAGATACATTTTGTTGATAGCTCATTACACTGATAGTAAATCTCGCTGGAATTGGATCGGAAAGATTTTGTAGTGGAGCATAAAAACCAGCAATCTGAGTATACTCTGGTAATCCACTAGTTGAGAATGTCCAGTTTGACGGGAACAACAGAAATATTCCATATTGTGGATTCCTATAAGCTATTTGATCCGAAGATGTACTATTAGTAACATTCGATTCGAGTTGAAAACCATAGTTAGTCCCACTCATATTTGATAACGGCGTATCTATAGCAACAGCAGTTTGTGATTCAATTATCATTAGCAATAAGGCTGCCGTACAAATACAGGTATAAACCATCAAGGATCTTTTGCTACTCTTCATACTAGGTATCGAGAAAGAGGCGATCCCTTTAATTGTTTCCATTAGTTTTATGCTAAAAGAATTTTCATCCAAGAATTAGCCAATTAACTTCTAAGCTTTCACTTATTACAGGGACTTTGAAAGAAAATGAGAACAGTAATTTTAGCGCACATAATTTTAGGGTTTTACTGGATACATTTTATAGAAGATTAAATTAGAAAAAAGTTGCCTAAGATGATAATAAAAACTATTTAAGCTATTTTGATCATATATATACATTGGAAAGTATAAAGTGTGACTATTGTAGAAAACATATCCATTCTTTAAATCCGTTTTTAGATTTGTTTGTCTGCAATACTTGTTATCATCGACTAATATCCCATTTGTTCTATCCAGGAAAAGTTAACGCCTGATAGTTAATGTGACCACTACTTGCTACCCATAAAGCTGCTCTTATTTGTCACTTCGATGTTTTCCTCTTAATGTTCCACTGTATGTGTAAGAAGCACTACTTTGCATGTAACGAACTTCTTTTCACCGTAATTTTGGACTATCTTCAAAACCAAAACCAGTTCTCCTAATTTCTACGCCTAAGGGTGCTAATACCTACAGTAACGCACATTCTAATAACCAGTAACACCACAGCTCGAGTCATAATATTTCTTATTCACCAATGTTAATCTTCAGGATGACATTAGCAATGTCATTTCGTTTCTCTATATTCACTTCTGTCATAATAGGCAAGAAATTCTTTGATAATTCAATTTATAGTTTGTAGTCCAATAAATATATAGGAATGAATATTGAACTCGAATTGTATGTCATTAAGATACAATTGTAAATATTAACGATTGAATATGGCAGAATTAGAATTATCCCTTGCAAAGTATGACAAGAAAAGGGACTTTACCAAAACTCACGAGCCAAAGGGCAAGTTAAATCGTAGGTCTAAAAATAAGAAATTAAAATCATTCGTTGTTCAAAAACATGATGCCTCAAGATTGCATTATGACTTTAGAATAGAATCTGAATCTGGAGTACTTATTTCGTGGGCGGTGCCCAAAGGACCATCGATGGATCCAAGCAAAAACGTTTAGCAATTAAGGTAGAGGACCACCCTTTAGATTACTTGAATTTTGAAGGAGTTATTCCTCCTGGTAACTATGGTGCTGGTACGGTAATAGTATGGAATATTGGTACCTATGGAACCAAGGATGGTCTCTCAAAACAGCTTCAAAATGGGAAGATCTCATTAAAACTGGAAGGAAAAAAGTTAAGAGGTGGATTCACCTTAATTAGAACGAGAAGTCAAAACCAATGGTTACTAATAAAAGCTACTGATGACTTCGCCTCAAAAGAAGATTTGACTATTACACATCCCGACTCTGTACTTAAAGATAATATTTCTTCAATTAAAAAATCAGAATATAATCATTCAATGAGAGATACTAACAGATACATCAATAAAAGAGAGGACTTTTTTCCAGAGTAGTGCCAATGCTGGCGTCTCCCGTCGATAACGCCTTCAATGATAACGAATGGGTTTTCGAAATTAAATGGGATGGGGTGAGAGCCGTTTTGTTTAAGGAAAATGACAAAATTAAGTTGCAGTCTCGAAGTGGTAACGACATTACAGAAAAATATCCTGAAATAGTAACTTCAGCAAGAGAGTGCCTAAAAGGATGTAAATCAACAATAATCGATGGTGAGATTGTGGTACTTGATGAAAACGGTATTCCCAGCTTTCAGGCTCATCAATGCAGAATGAATGTAGAAAGTAAAAAAGAAATTCTGTTACTTTCATCGGAGACCCCGTGTACTTTCTATGCATTTGATGTTTTGTATCATGAGCATAAAGATTTGAAGAAATTAAGTTATCTTGATCGGAGAAGTATCCTATCCCAAATATTAGGACGAAATGATAGAATTAAGATATCTGACTACATTGAAGAAAAAGGAATTGATATCCTTAAACATAGTAAAGAACTTGGTCTAGAAGGAATAATGGCAAAACATAAATCGAGTGTTTATAGAGAAGGACTAAGATCAAGAGATTGGTTAAAGATTAAAAATATTAAAACACAAGATTGTGTAGTTATTGGCTATACTAAAGGTATAGGTAATAGAATTAATCTTTTTGGTTCCCTACTATTAGCAGTATATTGCACAAAAGAAAGAAAGTTCAGATTCGTAGGACACACAGGTAGTGGTTTTGATTTCGAGTTACTTAACAAAGTATATTCAAAGCTACTGGAAATAAGAATCGATTCAATGCCGATTGATCAATTGCCATATATGAATAGACAAACCACATGGGTAAAACCGCTACTTGTTGCAGAGGTAAAGTTTAACGAATGGACCAAAGATGGGATAATGCGGGCGCCAATCTTTTTGAGATTTAGGGAGGACAAGAAACCTATTGAATGCACAATAGAAGGTGATAATCCTACAGAAGGAAATTTAAAATATAAAAACAAGGAACAGTCACAAAATACACGAGCTAAAATCTCAAATCCCAACAAAATTTATTGGCCTAAAACAAGAGACCATACGGGATTCACAAAAAAAGATCTAATCAAATACTACGAGTTGATAAGTCCACTGATTCTCCCTCATTTAAAGGACCGACCTCTTTCCCTTAGTCGGTACCCGGATGGAATTTATGGAAAATCATTTTTTCACAAGAATTGGAATCAGTCAAAACCAGATTTTGTTATGACTGCCCAAGTTCATTCCGAGCAAAGGAACGATAATATCAATTATTTAGTCTGTAACAATAGAGAAAGCCTACTTTGGATTGCAAACTTGGGTTGCATAGAAATGCATCCTTGGTATAGCAGGATAAATGAAATGGATAGCTGCAATAGTTCTTCATTATTGTATGAAGAGAAATGTGGTTTGAATTTTCCGGATTTCATAGTTTTTGATCTCGACCAATACATCTATTCTGGAAAGGAAAAAAAAGGACAAGAACCTGAGTACAACCGAGTGGGATTTAGTGCAGCGGTGGAACTTGCACTCGATCTGTATGACCTTTTAAGGGAATTAAAAATAAGTTCGTACGTAAAAACATCAGGAAAGTCAGGTTTACACGTTTATGTTCCTATTATTAATAACTATCCATACGAACAGACGAGAAATTTCTCCGAAATAATTGCAAAGACTATGATATCGAAATTTCCTAAGAAAGTAACTACTGAATGGAGTACATCAAAAAGAAAAGGAAAAGTATTCTTCGATTATAACCAAAATTCTAGGGGAAAAACCTTAGCATCAGTATACTCGTTGAGACCGACCGCAGCGGCAACTGTCTCAATGCCTATAGAGTGGAAAAAATTAGATTCGATTCTTCCTATTGACTTTACCATCTCAAGTGTACCACAGCTTGCATTAAAAAATAATGATATATGGGCTGGAGTTCTTACCAAAAAGCAAAATATTAGTGAAATAATATCAAAAGCACAAGAAATTTAATTTAATCCAAAATAATAACAGCATAATTGTAAATATCCAAGGATTTTACGACGGAAACTAGTTATAGCAAGGCTCTTCTGTGCATGCCTAATAGAAAGAATATTGGATTTTAATAACTAGCAAATTTTGAATTTTTAGAATAAGAAGATGCTGCCAAAATTTCTATAGTTTTATTTAGTATTTTTAAATGTGTATATCCCAATCGTGAGTATCTTTCTGGAATTCTTCTAGGCCCTTTTTGGTCACGGATACTTCGGTTCTGGTAATTTTGATGTAACCTTTTTCCTTGGCATATTGTTTGATGACAGAAATTTTATCATTCTCGGAAAATCCATCCTTCAGTATTCCGAAATTAAAAAAATCCATAAAATTGAACTTGGTCGACAAGTTATTTTCTAACGCATTTAGATAATTTTCCCACAGCTCTTCCATAAAATTCCAAATGATAGTTTTTTTATCACTTTCGGCAATTTTAGCTAATGCCATATAAACACTATTTGCACAATATTACATTTAGTAGTTATTTGAACAAAAAACAAAGCAACTCATATTATCACTTTCTCATGCTCTACTTATTTAGTCAAAATAATATTGTTCAGAAAACAAAATAATCATCAATGTTCAATGCAAATAATTTTACAAATTGTTTATTTCTTAACCCGATGCATGAGCATTTAGAAGTCGAAAGTGCATGGATGCAGATGTACTCCTTATTTCTTCTCCGAGCTCCTCGCAACCATATCAAATGATCTGCAACCAAGGAAGATCTGCAACAAAGGATATAACATATTAAAAATATTCTAGTATATAGTACTAGCGATATAAGTTTTGAGTCAAGATTATCAACTTCCGATAAATTTACTTCGAGCTAAGAGACAAACTCTTTGCTTTTTTTCCATTTATCGTGAAAATAGGGTAACACTCTCTTTGAAAATAATCTAATGAATTCTATTTCATCCGGACTAGTGCTATGTATATATATTTGTGTAAAGCCTGCACGAAAATATTTTTCGATTGGGGAAATTAGTTCGTCTATAGAAGTAACTATTATTGTTGATTTCTTCTGCTCATCATCAGATACTTCATCTTGTGCTTTTTGTTCTAAAATTCTTGGATCGCTAATATTAGTATTAAATGCATCATCTATTTGCGTAGTACGCCAGAACTCGCACGCCTTAAAGGCTTTGTCATAATCCTCAGAATAAGAAACGTTTGGTTTTGCTATTTTTTGAAGTAAATCGACATCCTTGTTTACCTCCTTCGCCGCATTATCAAATATGTGAAATACTTCATTGGCCTCATCAGGTTTTGAAGTTGTAATCAGACCATCTGTATATTTAGCAGCAGCTTTAATTGCTTGTGCACCCGAGCCTGCCATATATATAGGGATATCAGTGGAAGGACTAGTGTATAATTTTGCATTTTTAATTTTAAAATATTTTCCTATAAATGTTACGAAGCCATCCTCATCAATACCATTATCTTCTTTAATATTATTATTGTATGATCTTTCCGGATCTAGAGGACTCTTCTTATTTCTGTTCCATAATTTATTTATGATTTGAATAGCTTCAACTGTTCTTTCAACCCTAGTTTCTGCAGACGGCCAATCAAGTCCCAAAGGTACTTCATTCATTGCTTCACCCGATCCCACACCAAGCCCAATACGTCCTGGATACAGTACATCCAATGATGCAAACGCTTGTGCAATTATTCCAGGATTATAACGATAGACAGCTGCGGTAACACCTGTTAAAAGTTTCATTTTCTTTGTTCTCTCGGCGACAGCTGAAATCCAAACCCACGTAAAGTTTCCGTGTCCATTTGTATGAGACCAAGGATGAAAATGATCACTTGTAAGGGTCGTACCAAAACCTCCTTTTTCCGCCTCTTTTACAAAATCAATCAATTGCTGCATGGAATATTGTTCTTGTGATGCCCAGTATCCGATTTCTGTCATATTTTATCAAAGCCAATAATATTTATTAACTAGTCGCAAATTTACAATTCGAAATCGATATGCAAGAATATAAACGTATTAACATTACCGTACAAAGTAATTGGAATTAAATAAATTAATCTTATCAATTCATTGTCAAAAATTATTAAAAATACTTTGTTAATATTGTAATATTTAGCCAACTCCGGTTGGCTCTTCTTTATTCTGATGCTCCAATTTCATATGCTGTTCCTTCTCTTGTTGAGTGGCAAACATTATGCCGCATATATGACACTTTTTGGGGTTTCCGGAGATTTCCTGTGACATTCATCTACCGTCTCCATTACTCAAATTGCTACAGAACATATACTAAGATGCCACTACATCGCTTAAATTTGTTACTTAAAGCTAATCCATTATTTTTTTCGCAATGACTAATTATCTCAGTAATATTTTTTTCTTACATGCTCTTCCATCCTTTATCTCATCTGCTATTATATCATATTAGGTACTTACTTCCTAAACCTTGTCTTTGACACTAGTGCTTCCATTTATTTAAAATGGTGAACTTCAGAATTTAGATAATATTGATAAATCTTTTAAATTTTGTTGTCCACAATTAAATAGTGAAAAGCTTTCGGGTTTTGGCTCCGTTCACCGAAAGTACCAAAAATTCCAACAACAATGAAACGGATGCCAAACACGGGGCTGGCAACTCCCTTTCATATGATGTATTTTAATTGAATTAAAAAGGACTTACATTTTCTGGACATTTGCAGCAGCAATATCTAGTGTAGAGTTACCAATTACACTACTTTGTTAGTTAGATTTTTTACTTCTGGAAGATTTACAATTTTCTCTATACCCTTCTTCACACCACCAAAAAAAGCATTCCATCCCAACCCTACGAGAGCCAAAATAACTAGAACAGCTAATATAAGAACGATCCACCCTATCAATAAAAATTACTTCACATAATGTATGCTTTAAACTTTGAGTACAATATTTTGATGTATCATAAATGTTGCGAATAATTTAGTTTCTCTTGAAATAAAAATTGTTCATTTCATATAACATTCATTTCATATAACATATAATACTGAGATAACGATGGCGATGAATCTTGCAGGACGATAAAAAGATATAATTTAACTTCTTAAAGCAGTTATCGCTATTGATTGGCTGAGGATTAATACTAAATATTAGATAGAAAATACCTGTTGAACGGTCCTTTTTACATACTATAATGGATTCCAGTAATACAATTGCCCGATTCGACCGAATAACATACGCAACTATCTCTTGGCATTACATTTTCAAATGATATTGGATATGATATTCCAGAGTTATCGTTGTTTGGTATCAACGAATTATGAGGAACAAAAGTAATTGATTCAGGATCGTCCTTATCTAAAAATCCAAACATAAGTTGAGATACTTCTACATTATATTTGATTGAGTAAGGAAAGTTACCCATCTTGTTCCACCACTCAATTCCTGTAAACTGATTTGCTCCAACGTAATCAAAGTCCATCCCATCAAGAGAAAAATCAAAGGTCTCTGAGTGTGTTGTGGCTTGATCTGTAAGAGCATATCTAATTTGTTTATTTCTTTTGTTCATCACGATTATTCTCCTATACGAATGCCCTACGACTGGCAATACTTTCTTGAACCTATACCTGTTAACACCTTGAAATATTGCTTCAAAATAATCTTGATTATCAAACTGACAGATCAGATTCAGTTCAATAGGTATATTGCGAGTACTAAATAATTCCAGCAGATAGAGCATCCATGATTTATCTGGTATTTGATTTCCAATATCGGCAGCTATCTTGATTATGTCAGATATAGCAGTCACACCTGCAGGAAATAATGCAGCACCTTGTTTCTTATCTAATACACGACAAAAGGAGCCAACCCAATAATGCAATATGTTTAGAATTAAATACCTTATCTAATTAAGATTTACTGTACTACTCATGATAGAATCCAAATATATTCGCATTAATTTAGTATTCTCAAAAGGAACTCTGCAGAATATCAGATCAGCAATATGATAAATGATCAAAGAATGAAATTATTACAATCTTATTCATTTGTATTATCAGTCCTGGTCCATGGAAACCATTTTCCAATAATCTTATTCCAATTTAATTTTACTAACAGGTACAATGTTACGATAATTCCGGTCATACTGAGAATTACGGCTATTATGATAGTGGATGGATTGTCCGTATTTGTAATATCTGAAATAATGCGTTGAACAAATGGTCTCCCTAAAAGGACTCCTATCCATACTATAAACTCATTATATAATAACTCTCCAGCAAATACAGCAACAGCAAACTTCCATGGATTGTATCTTGTAAGACCCAGTGTAATGTAGATGATATTTCCGGAAAATGGCATTATTGTGGCAACAAATGCTCCTATCCATCCATACTTACTCAGGAGCTTTTGAAGTGACATTTTTCTTCCCTTTGATTTTCTGACAATGAAATTATGTCCAGAATAAGCAAGATAAAATATGATCATTTTTGCTGCAACAGCACCAGCAGTGCCAGAAAGGGCTATGAGGTGTGGATCCAAGTTTTTGTTAAATGCCGCTATGAGGGGAAGTGGAAAATAGGGTATCGGCAGAAAGAATAGTATACTTATAATAAAGCTAATCAATAAAATTCCGGCTTATCCAAAGTAATCATACAGCAAAATCAGCTCATCAAGAGTGACCAAGACAGGTAGACTAAGATCAAATAATATATTATTAAGTATTACAAAAGCCAGAATCATAATTTCCAATGTATAATTCAGTAAAGAAGGGTTAGACAACTAGACTTGAATCGATAGGTTGACACATTTTCAGATTAAATCAGATATCCTTTCAAGAACCATGAAAAATTGTATATAGAAGGGATAGACAAAATTAACTACTGATTTGGAATTTGTTCTTTGACGGAATATCCGAACAATTGTTTGATGAAATACCAAAATCACCGCTTGTCAGATCTCAAGTATTACTGAATATTGACAAGTTTGAAATTGGACAGAGTTATGTTACAGCTAAAATACAAAATAGATATGCTGAAAATGTTACGATTAACATACAGGGAGGTCGCCCTGGAATAGAACTTCAAGATAGTCTTTTTAAAATTAAAAATCCTGAAAATCGGGATTCTTTACACTATGCATACATAACTGCAAAATTGATTCAATCAGGTAAAATATTTGTGAGAAAGCTTCCTGTTGTTGGTATAAGAGATTGGCTATTAATTTATGAGGATACATTGGTTGAACTCTCAGTAAAAGATGCGTATGACGAATTGGAAATTGTTGTGGTTTAAAAAATTATTATGTCATAGAATAAAACCAGAACTTGGCCGCTAGTAACCTTAACTTGGATGGAGCTTGGGATTAGCTAGTTTGCAAATTGAGAGTACAAAACCGACACTGACTATTCTATTGTAAAAACTGAAACTAAAAAGTAGATAATTAAAAAATTTTGATACCTGAAAAAGACCAAGTATATAAGGTATGTTAAAAAAAAGTAGTTAGTGACCACCGCAGCCACATCCATGTTCGTCTCCATGATGATGAGCATTAGAGTTTTCAGAACATGTTGGGCAAAGTGGATTGTTATTTTCAGACATGAATGTAATTCCACAGGAAGTACACTTTAACTTTTGAATACCTTCCATAATTTGTACAGTCCGATGACCATAATTAATGTCTTTCTTGGACTACCGGATTTTCACGTTATCATTACCCATTAATATTGATCGTCAATCTGCGTGATAAACAAATGGAAATCTCAAAGCACGATGAAGCAAAAACAACGTAAGGTTATATTCCCTTTAAATTATTTAGAAGTGATTGACACAATTTGTCGTTATTCCTAGATTTAATGAGAATACTACAGAAATAATGTACTTTGAACCAAGGATTGCTAAGATAGTCAAAGGTGAATCTATAACTTGGATTAATCGGGACACTAAAGTTCATAACTTGACCTCTGGAGATGGGAACTCTTCATTACCAAGTCCTTTCTTTCAGACTGGTGGTATGTTGCCAGGAGAATCTACGACCGTTAAGATCGATAGTAATCAGCAAAGCATACCATACTATTGTACGATGCACCCTTCTGAAAGGGGCGTGATTGGAATATTTCCCACGCAGGAAGACCAAATGACAGAATCTGAAAAATCCAAACTTTTAGATGATATCAATTTGTCCATATCTGACAACGCAAATCAAAAAATATTAACTCGCCTTCAGAGACAACTAGATCCAGCAATTATTGAATATCTGAATGACCCTTATGCTACATTAATCCAGAACAGACTATTGACCATTGTATTCTGGGATATAAGTAATTTTTCAAAGTTAACAGAAGTCTTTAAAGACCATCCAGAGCTAATTGCCGTATTTCTTAATGAATATCTCGGTGTCGCAGTCCCGATTATACATGAATATGACGGGATTGTTGATAAATTCATTGGAGATGGTATACTTGCATATTTTGGATTCAAGGAACGAGACGATGATGGTTCAGTTGGAGCATCCAATTCAATTCTTGCAGCTCTGGAATTGAAGAAGTCATTCCAGATTTTTAAGCAAAATTGGCTGGGTATATGGAAATCAGTTACTAATTTTGATATAAATATTGACGTAAAATGTGGTATTAATACTGGCTCAGTGTTAGTTGGACTCATGGGAAGCGAGGAAAGAGATCAGTTCACTGTAATAGGAACTCATGTGAACTTGGCGAGCAGGTTGGAAGGAATAGCCGAAGCTGATCAAATTGTTGTATCACAATATACAAAAGAAAAGGTTCTAGAAAAATTCAACTTAGAAACTATTCAAATAAAAGAAAAAATAAAAGCTTTTGAAGATATTACGGAATATTACATTGTTCAAAGTCAGAACTAAATTTTCTGACAGTTGAGTCGATATCTAGCCGTTTATTAGCATTAAGAAAGTTTTACCGTTGAATTAGAACATAAATTGGATCCATTTAAGGTCGCGACTCTTTCCCTATTGCTTGCCAGAATTGTATATACAATTAATTGGTTTAACATTGCTTCTACCTTCTACCTTATTGCTTCGGACTTTGGAGAAAACATAGCCATATTAGGAATAATTAGTGCTAGTTTTCTTATAGGAGTGGGTCTGTTTCAAGTACCTGCGGGGGTTATAGCTGCAAAATACGGTGCAAGAAAGATCGCTATTTATGGAATCATGATTGCATCATCTGCAGCGTTAGTTACTGGATTGGCTAGTGATACGACACAAATCACTTTATTGAGATTCATAGTCGGCATCGGAATGGCATGTTTCTTTGGACCCAGTGTTATACTAGTTTCAAGATATTTAGGAAAAGAATCTGAAGGCCTAGGAATAGGATTACTAAATTCAGCGCATGCCTTGGGTGGAATTTTGGGATTGTTTGGTTGGGTGATACTAGCCGAAACACTAGGCTGGAGAGCCACGCTAATTTTGAGTGGTGGGTTGGGAATAGCTACGGCCCTCATGTTAGGTATTACATTGATAAAGGATGAAGGCGAAATACAGAAAAAATTTAGAATCAAGATATCTTACGTGCTTGACACTCTATTTAACAAGTCATTGATAATACTTGGATTCACATTACTCGGATTTCAAGCAGGATCGAGCATGATTTTAACATTTAGTGTATTTTACTTTGTGGATCATCTGAAGATAAATCCACTGGAGGCAGGGCTGATAGGAAGTCTGAGTTTAATAGTTGCTCTTCTTTCATCTCCACTATTTGGAAGAATCTATGATAAAATTGGAAATGCAAAGAAGTTGTTGTTCATATCAGGTATTCTGAGCGCAGTTAGTATGATAGGCTTTGCTACCGACTCGCTATATGTAATAATAATTTCAGTTATCATAACAGGATTTTTCCTATCAGCAGGTTTCGTAATAGTGTACGCCAAAGCAAAGGAAATCAACAAATCTCAGCCCCATTATCAGACTCTTGCTGTAAGTTATGTTAATGGTATCTCATTATTCGGTGTTTTCTGGATCCCAGTCTTATTTTCAATTATCGTCAACCGGCTCGGATATGAAATAGCCTGGTTGCTAGGAGGTCTGGCTGTGATTTTACTGGTGCTGCCAGTACTCAGGCTCAAATGAAGGATTTATTCTGGCCAAAATGAATAATTATAAACTATTAGACAATTAGAATAAATTCTCTATGTTCTATCGTTAATATATGTCCGGTTTGAATTAAAAGTTCAAATCATATTCTATGATTAAAAAGGTGAGTATCTGAATGAATTGGAATAAGAAAACAAGAGACTCTAGGAGTATTGTCATATTTATCGTAATTAGTGTATTTATTCTTCCAAGTATACAGCAATCAGTATTTGCAAATCATGGTAAGGAGATTGCTCTCAAGTCAAGCGATTCGCAGTTTATTTTACTTCCAGGCAAGAACGTCCAGCAAGTTAAATTAACTACTACATATTCGGTTTCTGATCCAGCTACAGTCGGTAAACAAATTAGTGGAACCATGAAAATATATACACCCAATGGGACTTTACTCAAAACAACTTCTATTCCAAACGGATTCAAAGTAGATAAAAGTGGTTTTCAGCAATTTGTTACCAGTTTACCAAATAGTACAATTCAATCAATTAACACCATTGTGTTGTTTACAGATTTGAATAAGACTGCTCCATTATCAAATTCCATAACTAACAAATTGGTTCTAAATAAAACACAATAATAGATTTGATTTTATTCCATCGTTCAGTAATAGAACAATAGAATAATTAAATCAAATATCTAGTGCTTGTCTTAAAAAATCAACTTCAATTTGGAGATAGATTTTTTTTATTTTCTATCGAATAACAGTTGAAAATCAGTAGAACTTAAATAATTTCTTACCGTGAATAAAGTTACACTATGATTACTGCAGAGATCAGTTTGGTTCCAGTCGGTACTGGTTCTGGAACAAGTATGAGTAAAGAAATAGCTTTGGCTTTTGATGCAATTAGTGGAATCAAAGATCTCAAAGCAACGCTTACCCCTCTTGGAACTCAAATTCAGTCTAATAATATGGTAGACATTCTGAATGCAATAAATATTGCCCATGAAGCTGTAAAGTCTTCCGGAATTCAGAGGATTATTTCTATTGTGCATATAGACGAAAGATTGGACAAGGAACAAAATCTGGATCAGAAAGTTGATTCTGTCATGAATAGACTGAAGTGAGCAAATTCCCATTATGCTGTAAGATAAAAATACTTTACTGAATACTATAATATCACAAATCAAGTAACATTAATTACATTCGTATCGCTTGATAGCTAGTTATATTCCTCTTTCGAGAACATTTCTGTTTATATATTGCTTAAAAAGTCAAGTAGAAATTTTTTATTATTTACCTAAAATTTCGATAAAATTTAGATAAAAAGTAAGTGACCATAGTTATGGAGAATTTATTCCAATTGCCTTGTTACTTGGATGAGAGCATCTACAAGTACGACTTGGTGAACCATGTTCTGAAAGCTTGTGACGACATGTACGATAATCACATATCGCTTCCTCAGCTTCACCCACTACATTCACAAAGCGTCTGCGATAGCTAAGCACATTCTTTGTAAGACAACATAACATAATACCTTTTCTAAAATTATGACTTGTTCAATTCACCAATTTAATTACTACTGTGAAATATCTTTTCTACTACCGTTTTTGTTTCTATGAAAGGAGCATGTATATTTTTTGTTCATGTCTGCCCAATAATAGTTGTCTATTTTAGGATTTAACATTGAGATGATTATTGCCTTCTTCTTGATTTATTCAGCTAAATTCTGAAAATTATTAAAGAAAAAGGTCATGTAAATCGAATCAAATTTAAATCCTTAAAAACAAGATACTAGTCAATGTTCAAACGACTAGGCGCCGCAATTCTTTTAGTTGAGGATTTACAAAAATGTATGTCTTTTTATAGAGATACTCTTGAACTAAAAATAAAGAACCAGTCACCAGATTGGGTTGAATTCCAGAATGAAAGCCAAAGTGCCGTACTAGCATTGCATCCTGCACGAATCAAACAGAAAGGATCTTCGAATATGTTACTCGGATTTAATGTAAGTAATCTGGAATCTGTATGTAAAAAGCTCGAAGATAAGCATGTCAAATTCTATAAAAAGATTACCCAAGAATCATTCGGAAAGCATGCAATTATTGAGGATCCCGAAGGTCACCTAATATCCATTGCAGAGATTCCACCGAAGGACGAGTTGGGACAAATCCCATACTATCATGGCTTTGCTCCCGTTGAAGGTCTAACGTGATGTTCGATATTTTACCAATAACTAACTACTAATTTTACAAAGATTTAACCCAAATCAAAAAAAATATTTTATTGGCTTAAAACTCTTTTTTGGCTAGATTAACTTCGGTTATCCATTCACATTTGACATTGGCTTTCGTATGATGTTTTTCAACAGATTCTTTATCTGGTGCATCGAGTAGGCAGAAACAAACATCAGCATCTTTGTTGTAGAAAAGATTAACGTGACTAACACCAAATTCATCTCTAGGAAGTGAACATAACTCTTTCAAATGCTGTTCAGCAAATGGAACTTTGTGAACATCTAAAAATACCGGCACAAATCAAAATATTTTCCTCTATTATAAATTGATTGCCATTCGTATTAAATCAAACAAGTACAAACTCAAACGCTAATTGAAATTTTGTAAGGTAGAGTTCCCTACATATCTTTTATATCATAATCAATTCTGTAAATACATGTTAATTGTCACGTAATCGTTCTGCTGATAATGAGATTAATGTAGTGTCTAACTCGATTACCGATATCACATTCCAAGCAATATCTAAGGCGACAACAGGCATTGACTGCTATCTTACTAATGATTTTTCTGGCGTTATTGATCCTGAAAAGTTATCACCCAAATTACTTGATCTCAAACATAAAGGATTGAAATTAAGAATGATCTCAGACATAAGTATGAAGGATTCCCCAATCTATAGAGGTTTTGTAAACTATTTTGATATAAGACATATAGATCAAATTGCATGTAATATTATACTTATCGATAGAACAGATTTTATGACGTTTCTCACTAATGTAAACAATAAGACAAGGTTACTAGCTGTATCTGATAAGTCGTTTGTTTTAGCGCAACAGTTTTTATTTGATTCGTTGTGGAGTATTGCGTTACCTTTCAAAGAGAAAATTAAAGAAATTGAATATGGTCGTGGAAAATCATTTACAAAAAATATCTCGAAATCTTTAGAGATACTTAGTATCATTAGAACATCAATTACATCGTCAATAGATGAGATTCTGGTTCTTTTCTCAGAGTATGAAGTTTTGATTCATTCAAAGAAACTAGGAATACTGAACTTATTACAAAAAGCTACAAGGAGCGGTATAAAAGTCAGGGTAATAGCATATTGTGAAAATAATAATATTAAAGACGAATTAAAAGCCATGTTTATTGAGAATTTTCCTGATATCTCTGTTCAGTATTTACAAAAATCGTTACAAACAAAAATGACAACAATGATATTTGATAGAAGGGCATTTCTTGACATTTCTACGGAAGCCAATTTTAATGAAAATCTTGAAGGTATAATGGGATCTTGCGTCTATTCGAATAATGAAATAAAGCTCAGCTCCCTAATATCCATCTTTGAATTTTTGTGGATTCAATCGGATATTGATAATCAAAAGGTAATTAAGCAGGCATATTTCAAACTTTTTAAAGGGTTTAATCTTCGAGATGAAACTTACAAAAGGGACTGGACTTTTAAAACTAACAAGCAGGAGAAGTAAACCGATAGTAATAACTATTATCTAAACATCTAATTTATTAAAATTCAGTACTTGCATTTCTTATCTTTAATCAGAATATCAGTGTTGGAGCCAAAACAAAACTGAATCAATAATAATAAGTTTGTTGTAATTATAATAGTAAGATGAGTGAATTTGCTTTCTTTCGCTTTAAAAGCGCAAACATGTTAACAGAAGACGAAGAACGGGATAAAGAGGAGATGATTAGTCTAACGGAGCAGGTTCTTGATTCAAAAGGCATAGAATGTGATGCTAGAATAGCAAAGATTTCCGAAGATCGATTAAGAGAAATACTTGAAGAAGTGAGAAAGCTACGAAGGAAAAGGAAAAAGAATAACGTGATATCAGATGTTGGTAGTTCGAATCAAGAAGATACAGATATTCAAACTGATAATAAGGAGGCTCCGTACGTTAGCTAGATAGTGATTTAGATATGGTTATGGATAACCTCACAAATCGTTGGCTTGCTACCCTAGGTATAGGGGCATTGATTTTTGGACTGGCTTTGATTGTTTTACGAGTTCCTGTTCGGACTATGATGATATTCTTTGCAATTGGAATACCCGTGGTTTTTTTGTGGCTATATGCTGATGAAAGAGACCGGAAACAAAAGAAGGAAATTGAAGAGTTAAGCAAAATACAACAGCAACCTTGTATCTGCTCTGTTTGTAAGCATGAACAAGCAGAAGTATGTATAGATCAAAAGTGTCCTTGTTGTATTATCTTGAAAGGCGATAGCATAATAGGACATTCTATCAACCCACTTCAATAGCGGAAAATAGTAAGCAGCCTCCTGAACTAAGGTGGAAAAGAATTTTACTACTGGAATGCTACTATTGAACAATATATATATTCTATAGTATCGTTATCTGACCAATCTGAAAAAAAGTTTTGAAATTGATAACACTAGTCTTTAACTTAGTAATCATTTGAATTCATTGTATTTGTATATTTGTATAAATTCAAATCAAAAAAAGCCAAGGAATTAATCACTAATCACCAGACTCAATTTCAGGGCTATCATTTTCATAAAATTTCTTGGCAATCCAAGTCTATCGATGTCGAATTGCATTTGGAACTCGCCTGACTAATTAATTTAATAATTAAAAATTTTTAGCAATACATAACCTGAATCAATTTGTCATTAAAATTTCAAAATTATATCTTACGTTTACATCAACAACATTTACTTCAACAACAAATACTTAAAAATAAATTAAGTTTAAAGTAAGATGTGATATTGTCGAGAGAAGATGATCTGTTTCAAAGGGGATTAATCTTAACAGATGACATAGCGATTGATCCAATTCTTGATTTCAACTTATATCGTAATGCTATAGTCAACATCGTAAAAACCTCTTCTCCAAAATTTACTATTGGAATATTTGGCGAGTGGGGAGCTGGAAAGACCACTTTAATAAATTCTGTTGATAACGCCCTTCAAACTGATAAGAGTTTGATCAGAGTAAGGCTCGAAGCATGGCGGTATAAATGGGAACAATTTCCAATAGCATCATTATTGAAAAATATAGCATACGCGTTACCGGCTGAGAAACAATTCGAAGATTTAAAAAAGAAGTTAGAAACAAGCGCTATAAATTTTCTTAAAAATACTTCTGACATTCTTACATCTATAATATCAAAGTATGCATCAGAAGAGTATGAAATTTCACAAGAAATGTTTGATACTTTTAAGAAGGAATTAAATTCGAAAATTCAACTGATTGCAGAATTGGATAGGGACACTGTCTATTTTGATGGTTTTGAAGAAATCAAGAAGGAAATAAAGAATCTGCGTCTAGAAAATCCTGCGTTCAGGATTATTGTATATGTTGATGATCTGGATAAATGTTCTCCAAAGAAAGCTCTTGAACTATTAGAAATCATAAGAGTATTTCAAGATGTTGAGGGTTTTATTTATATTATTGGAATAAGTCACGACATCTTAATCAAGCTAAGGAACGTTGAAATTAATCAAAAAAATAACGAAGGAGAAGATTACATAAAGAATTTGATTCAAGTACCTATAGCTTTACCTAAATGGAGTAATCAGGATATTGTAAAATTGGTGAGGGATTTTATAAAAAAAGGTATGATTAATGATAAATTAAAAGACGTTATAGATAAGAATATAGAATTAATTTCTGTGGCAATAGATAACAATCCAAGAGAAATCAAAAGATTCTTGAACAACTTTATTGTAGCACATGAAATTTTTTCTGGTAAGAAAAGTTTTGAGAAAAAAGAATTGATTTTTTCTGGTAAGAAAAGTTTTGATGCAAGGGAACTGTTAGTAATACAAGCGATCCATTTACGATGGAAGAAATTTTATAATACATTAGTAAAATCAGATCAATCTTTCTTTAAGGGTTTAGATAAATATCTCAAGATGGATAACGAAACACGTTTCAAGAGTCTGGATTTGTACGAAGGAAAAAAAGATGACGATGATATGAAGGTATGGAAAGTTCTACGTGATTTTAAAACAGATTCGGATTTATGGAATTTTTTGGTAAAAAATTCAGATACTATAAGGAACATACGGGATTGGAGTTTGTATAGACTTGCTATAGAAGCTGTTGTTGAGCCAACTGCCTTACATAGAAAAACCATAAATTATGAAGCAGTAAGATTACTACAAAGTGGAAAGATCAATGAATTCAATGATAAGAGGGCGATCGAATTTAAGATCTTATCTCTGAGGGATGCGGATTTGAGGGATGCGGATTTGAGGGATGCGGATTTGAGGGATGCGGATTTGAGGGATGCGGATTTGAGGGATGCGGATTTGAGGGATGCGGATTTGAGGGATGCGGATTTGAGGGATGCGGATTTGAGTAGGACCGACCTTGAAGGTGCGGATTTAATGGGTGCTAATTTAAGTGGTGCGGATTTAATGGGTGCTAATTTAAGTGGTGCTCGACTTGTCGGCACCAATCTTGGTGGTGTTGACCTTGCTGATGCGCGTCTTTGGGGGGCCAATTTAGTAAGCACTCGTCTTTGGGGGGCTAATCTAAGAGATGCTCATTTAGTGGGTGCTAAGCTGCTAGGCGCTAACCTTGGTGGAGCTAGACTTGAAGGCGCTAACCTTGGTGGAGCTAGGCTGGCAGGGGTCGATCTTGGTGGTGCTGATCTTAAGCATACTGTACTAACAAACTCTATTATAATAAATCCTAATTATGAATCGTTAAGCATCGATTCAAGTACAGAATTCAATAATGCCACCATTGATGATCCTCAATTCATTGACTATATAACGCAATATACAAGAAATGTGCCTCAAAAGATAAAGGATAAGAAGAAACTGAGAAGAGAACTGGCTAAAAAAGGTGTTAATGAAGAAATTATAGAGGATCTTTTAACCATTTCAAAACTTCCTGAAGAATGAAAATGAGGGTAATAACTGAACTCAGTTTTAGTAATTGATCTTTATTATCATCAAATATCCAAAGCAGCTTCGCTAAACATTGTCGAGACTCTAATTCTTGTATGTGTAAAATGAATTTAACATTTTATCGATAGTGGGAAGATATTTTGAAAACCTCTCGTTATCTGATTTGTAGGTGATTAAAAAGGCCTTGGTGTCCTCCTTAAACCAGATCTGCATTGCCTTTCGCAGATTTTGAGTATCGTCAGTCGCCGTAAAGATAATCATATGTGCCGGATGTCCTAGAAATGTACTTTCGATAGATTCCAGTATTTGAATGTCGGGATACAAATTCTTGAGGGTACTAAGTTGCGTCTGTGTGATTGAAGTCAATGTAGTATTTGACCCTATAACCATAATACGCACCTCTGCCGGATTCGTATCTGAATTACTTTCTCTGGGAGCAAGAAACGTAACTGATTTGTCAATATGTTGAGATCTCTCCCAATCAGGAGGATATTTCATGCCAAATCCAGTAATAAGATCATCATAAGTTAAAAATTCTGATTCTGAAGTAATAGGAATTATCGGATTCGCATGGATTGAACCAAACGCTGAGTTGTATTGAACATGATCTATTACCTGAAAAATTGCAAAAACTGTAAGAATTGATAATGCAATTA
>Ga0209058_1001013_pt1 | contig 24077 bp, 23 predicted proteins | sample GraSoiAngelo_147_FD_185904 | JGI IMG/M metagenome (GOLD analysis project Ga0209058, IMG submission 185904) | Grasslands soil microbial communities from the Angelo Coastal Reserve, California, USA - 14_1009_05_40cm (SPAdes) (version 2) | ecosystem: Environmental > Terrestrial > Soil > Grasslands ... | reverse complement strand
GAACATGATCGTCCAGCTCGAGCACCCGGCGATCCGGGCCAGCGCCACGAACTCCTGCTGCTTCAGGCCGAGCGTCTCGCCGCGCACCAGCCGCGCGTAGCTCGGCCACAGGAGGAACACGACCACGATGATCACGTTGGTGAACGAGGGCTCGAAGGCGACGGAGAGCAGCACCGCGATCAGGATGCCGGGCAGCGCCAGCGAGATGTCGGCCAGCCGCATCAGGAGCGTCTCGGTCCAGCCGCCGAGGAAGCCGGCCAGGAGGCCGATGAGGCTGCCCGCCGCGCCGGTCAGCGTGATGCCGACCACCGACACCGCCAGCGAGATGCGGGCGCCGTAGAGCAGCCGGCTCAGGGTGTCGCGCCCGTGGCGGTCGGTGCCGAGCACGTGGCCGGGCTTGGCGCCTTCGAGGCCGATCGGCGGCGCCAGCCGCTCACCGAGCGAACCCTCGACCGGCGAGTGTGGCGCCAGCAGCGGCGCCAGCACGGCGCACAGCACGAGCAAGACGACGATGGCCAGCGGGACGGCCGGCGGCCACCGTCGGTCGTGACGACGCGCGACGGCCGCGTCGTCAGCGGCGAGTGGGGCGCCTGGCGTCGCGTGCGTAGCGGAAGGCACGCTCATCGCGAGTACCTGATCTTGGGATTCAGATACGCGTAGAGCACGTCGACCAGCAGGTTCACGCCGATGTACATCGCCGAGAGGAAGAGCACGACGGTCTGGACGATCGGATAGTCTCTTGAATCGACGGCCTCGATGACGAGCAGGCCGAGGCCCGGCCACCCGAACACCGTCTCCACGATGATCGAGCCGTTCAGGAGCGCCACGAACAGGAGCGCGGCGAACGTCACCACCGGCAGCGCGGCGTTCTTGAACGCGTGCTTCCAGATCACCCGCCGCTCCGACAGCCCCTTGATGCGCGCGAGCTTGACGTACTCGCTGCCGAGGACGTCGAGCATCGACGAGCGCGTCAACCGCATGAGGCCGGCGACCGCGAACCAGCCGAGCGTGATGCCCGGCAAGAGGACGTGCATCGGCGTGCCGCGGCCGGAAGTCGGCAGGAGTCGCAGCAGCACGCCGAAGATGAGCACCAGCACGAGCCCGAGCCAGAACGGCGGCACCGCCTGGCCGAGCGCGGCGAAGGCCCGAGCGCCGTAGTCGAGCGCGCTGCCGCGTCGGACCGCCGAGTAGACGCCGACCGGGAGCGCGACGACGATCACGACGAGCACGGCGAGGCCGCCGAGCTCGAGCGTGGCCCCGTAGCGCTCGGCGATCAGGTCGAGGGCCGGGCGTCGGAACCGCACGGACCGGCCGAAGTCTCCCTGGAGCGCCTGGGTCGCGAACTTCCAGTACTGGACGTGCCACGGGCGGTCGAGGCCGAGGTGCGCGCGCATCAGCTCGATGTCGGCCTTCGACGCCTCGGCGGGCATCATGATCTGGATGGGATCGCCGGAGGGCGCACGAGCGCGAAGACCACGACGGACACCACGACCATGGAGACGACGGACTGGATCAGGCGTCCGACGATGTAGCGTTGCACGCCGCCCTACCGCCTCAGGCGCGTCCCCAGAGCTGCTTCGTCGCGATCCGCGCGCCGTCGCTCAGCGCCTTCAGCTTCGCCCAGACCACGCTCGGATGGATCTCGGTCGATCCGGCGAACGTCGCGAAGCCGCAGTCGGACCCGGCGATGACGTTCTCGCGCCCGACGACCTTGGCGAACTTCACGATCCGCTCGGCCACCAGCTCTGGATGCTCGACCAGATTGGTCGACTGGGTGATCGCGCCCGGGACGAGCAGCGCGCCTTCCGGGAGCTTGACGCCCTCCCACACGCGCCACTCGTGCTCGTGGCGCGGATTGGCGGCCTCGAACGAGTAGGCGCCGGCGCGGACCTTCAGCATGATGTCCACGACGTGCTTCAGCTCCATGTCGTGGACGCGCGGCCCCATGTTGATCCCGTAGCAGGTGTGGAACCGGACCCGCTCGCGCGGCAGCCCGCGGAGCGCGTGGTTCAGCGCCTCCACGCGCACCTCGGCCCACCGGCGGCACTCGTCCACGGTCGAGCGCGGGTCCATGATGTAGTAGGTCATCAGGCGCGGATCGTCGATCTGCACCAGGAACCCGGCGTCGACGATCGCCTTGTACTCCTCGTGCATCGCGTCGGCGATCGCGAACAGGTATTCCTCGTCCGTCGCGTAGTAGGTGTTCTCCTGGCGACCCTCGACGTTCGAGGGCGAGATGGCGGGGATGAACGCCTCCTCGACCCCGACACCGGCGAGCGCGGCCTTGAGGTTCTCGATGTCCGTCTTCACCTGCGCGTGGCCGTGGTAGGCGATCGGCCCGGTGCACGCGAACGTCCGGGCTCGGGTGTTGGCGCTCTGGGGCACGGTGGCCGCGTAGAACTCGGGGAACGAGATGTACTCCTTCGATCCCGACCACGGCAGCCCGGCGGCCTTGGCGCTCGGCTCGAACCCGCTCAGGCGGTCGGTCACGTAGGTCACGAAGCTCGGCTTGCCCATCTCACCGTCGTCGATCACGTCCACGCCGAGCTCGACCTGCCGACGCACGATCTCGCCGACCGCGCTCTTCACCCGGCGCGCGTACGCGTCGCGGTCGTAGGGACGCCCGTCGGCCAGGGCGCGCACCATCTCCAGCAGGTCGGCCGGCCGCGGCAGGCTGCCCGCGTGCGTCGTGAGGATCCGCTCGCGGCTGCGCTTCATGGCCTGGATCAGCCCGCCGGGCTCACGTACTCGTAGTTGGTCTCGAGCGGCACGTACGCGAGCGATTGCCAGCCGCCCACCTTCTTGCTCAGCGCCCACGTGACGGACTTCACGCCGAGCATCACGCCGTAGTAGCACTTCACGCCCGAGCGGAGCTTGAACGTCCACGTCTTGAGCTCGTTCGACGGCTTCCATTCCGTGGCCAGCCCCGGGCGGTACTCGAAGGTCTTCGGGTCGCGCGTGATCAGCGAATCGTAGACGCAGTCCCACAGGGGCTTCTCGCCCTGCACGCCGCGCCAGGCGAACGGCGTCTCGGTGCCCCACTGACCGACCGCGACGACGAGGCGCTCGTTGGGGCCGGCGGTGGCGCGAGCGGGGCGAACGACCGGCGCGCCCATGGCGGCGACGGCCGCGGTGCCCGCCCGCCGCAAGAAACTTCGGCGATCGATCGAACGAGCCATCGTGATGTCCTCCGAGATCTGCCTCAGCTCACGTACTCGAGCGAGACCGCCTCCACCATGTCCGGTCCGTCGAGCGCGCAGGTCATCACGAGGCGCCCGAGACGTGCATGGGCAGCTCACATCGTGCGCTTCAGTCGTGGCCAGCAGGACCGGTCGGCTGCCCCGAGAGTGGCTTCAGGCGAAGCAGAAACTGTTGGAGCGGCGTGTCGTGGGTCAACGGAATTTCGCAGTGAGCAATTGGCCGGGCGGGGTTCCCCTGGACCATGGTCATGGGAGGGACGGAACGGGTGACAATACTCCCCGCGGCGACCACCGCGCCACGGCCGAGCGTCACGTTCGGCAAAATGATGCAGCCCGGGCCGACAAACACTTCATCTTCGATCCGGACTGAGATGCGATCCTTCATTTGGTCCGGAGATGGCGGATCCCCTTCGAAGTGGGCAATGATCGTTGTGCGCATCCCAATGGCCACGTTGTTTCCCAGCTGTACCCATTCAGGGTAGGCAGTCTCAATGAGCACGTCGGTCCCGATATACACGGGAGTCCCCATTTTTACGCCCCGCCATCGGTGCAGCCTGACCCGCAGAGTGGCCTGCCCTGGCGCGTACAGGGCCAGCACCTGCAGCAAACGGTTCTTGACGCCCCGTAGCCGGGGCTCGGGGGGAAATCGGGGCCTCTTGTCTCTGGATACCACCCGGCCTGCCTCCGAAGGGGTGAAAACCCACGTGGATTTTACCAGTGCCTCACTGGCACCGGCGCGAATTCTCGGAAATCACCGGCCGGAGGTTCTGGAACCAGTAGGCTAGCTTGGGCTACACTTTTCGATACACGGATGATAGTCACACACACTGTGGACATTTGTGAACGTGAAAGCGAAACACGCTGACGCGGTTGTCGAAATCTTCTCTACCTGTCCCGCCTCGAGTACTACGGATCGGGGGGTCTACGCGCGGGCCGTCGCCGAGGTGGCCCAGTGGAGCGAGCGCTATGGCCACAAAGGAATCCTCGTCTACACCGACAACTCGCTGATCGATCCGTGGCTCGTCAGCCAGATCATCGTGCAGGCCACGACAGCCCTGTGTCCCCTGGTCGCCGTGCAGCCCGCTTATATGCACCCGTACGCGGTCGCGAAGATGGTTGCCACCTTTGGCTATTTGTACGGACGGCGCCTCTACCTGAACATGGTCGCCGGAGGGTTCAGCAACGATCTCCTCGCCCTGAACGACACGACACCGCACGACAGGCGCTATGACCGCTTGCGCGAGTACACGCTCATCATCACGCGTCTTCTCACCGGCGCTCCGGTCAGTCTCGAGGGTGAGTTCTACACGGTGAACAGACTCCGCCTGACCCCGGCGCTTCATCCCGAATTGATGCCCGGGATTTTCGTCTCGGCGTCGTCGGACGCCGGCGTCGCCACCGCCCGAGCACTTGGCGCCACGGCCGTGCACTATCCGAAACCGGCCCACGAATACGACAACGCACCCTTGACTGTCGAAGCCGCCGGCATTCGAGTGGGCGTCATCGCGCGCCCGAGTGAGGCGGAAGCGTGGGCGACTGCCCGGCAACGCTTTCCCGAGGACCGGACGGGCCAGATCACGCACCAACTGGCCATGAAGACGTCCGATTCCGTCTGGCACAAGCAACTCTCCGAGCTAGCTGGCGAGAGTGAGAACCACCCATACTGGCTGGTGCCCTTCCAGAACTACAAGACGTTCTGCCCTTACCTGGTCGGCAGCTACACGCGCGTTGCCGATGAACTGGCCCGGTACATTATCGCGGGATACCACACGTTCATCCTGGACATTCCGCCCGAAGAGGGGGAACTACATCACACCAATATCGCGTTCTCCCGCGCACGCGAGCAGATGGCGTCATGACTCGGTTGCTGCAGGGATGGATCACTGAGCACGCGGAACGCCGACCGAGCTCCACGGCGCTGGTCATGCACGATGAGCACCTCAGCTATGAACAGATCGAAGCGCGGACGAACCAGCTGGCGAGGATGCTCAAGGCCATCGGCTGCCTGCGAGGAGACCGGGTCGCGCTGCTCATGGGCAAGTCGCCGACGGCGATCGTCGCGATCCTGGGGATCCTCAAGGCTGATTGTATCTACGTACCCCTCGATCCGGCGAGTCCCGTTCCCCGGCTTGCCCACATGGTCGCCAGCGCAGAGCCTCGATGCATCCTGGCAGCGGGCCCGACGGCCGCCCTGCTGGACGCTCTGCGGGCGGCCCAACAATCCTCTCGCTCGATCGCCATCGGGTGGATGGAGCGCGAAACGGTCGCCGGGACACAGGTCACCGCAGCGTTCTCGAGGAACGATGTCGACAGCTGCGCCGCGACACCCTTGGCATACCGCAATGGTCCACAGGACACGGCGTATATTCTCTTCACCTCCGGTTCCACCGGCGTCCCCAAGGGAGTGCCGATCACGCACTCTAACGTGGCGCACTTCATCGCATGGGCGACTCGGTACTTCGGCATCAGCCCCTCGGACCGGATCTCTGGCCATCCGCCCCTGCACTTCGATCTGTCCGTCTTCGACATCTTCGGGACCTTTGCCGCTGGAGCCCAGCTTCATCTGGTACCCCACGACCTGACGCTTCTGCCCATTCGACTGGCTCACTTCATTACCACCTCGGAGTTGACCCAGTGGTTCTCGGTCCCATCCCTTCTCACGTACATCGCGAAATTCGACGCCATTCCGGCAAATGGCTTCCCAGCGTTGAAGCGCCTCCTCTGGTGCGGAGAGGTGCTGCCGACACCCGTCCTGATGTACTGGATGAAGCGCCTCCCGTCCGTGAGCTTCACGAACCTCTACGGTCCCACGGAGGCGACGATCGCGAGCAGCTACTACACGGTCCCGACCTGCCCGGACGATCCGACGGCGCCGATTCCGATCGGGACCGCGTGCGATGGTGAAGAACTGCTCGTTCTCGATGAACGCCTGCAGCCGGTCAGGCCCGGGCAGACGGGCGATCTGTATATCCGCGGGGTGGGACTCAGTCCGGGCTACTGGCGAGACCCAGAAAAAACACGGACCGCTTTTCTCGCCAACCCGAACAGCCGCGATCCGTCGGATCGCGTCTACAAAACCGGCGACCTCGCCCGCCTCGGAGGCGACGGCGCCGTCTATTTCCTCGGTCGTGCGGACTCGCAGATCAAGACCCGCGGCTACCGGATCGAGTTGGGTGAGATCGAGACACATCTGCATGCTCTCCCGCAGCTCAAAGAATCGGCCGTGGTCGCGATCAACACCGATGGATTCGAGGGCGCCACGATCTGCTGCGCGTACGTGCCCGCTCCCGGCGCCGCGGTGACACCGGCGGCGCTCCGCCAGGAGCTGGCGAAGACCCTGCCGTCCTATATGTTGCCGGCCGGCTGGCGGATGTTCGACACACTCCCCAAGAACGAGAACGGAAAGGTCGATCGACGCCAATTGATGGACGACTTCGGTAGAGATCGCTGAGAGATGGCCAGGAATATGCGGTTGTGCAACCGACTCACCCAGTTCTTTCGCGACAAGCTCTACCTTGAGGTTCCGTCACCCGACACGGACCTGATCGAGGCGGGCCTGCTCGATTCTCTGAATTTCGCTCAGTTGATGGTCCACATCGAACAGGAATTCGCCATGCACATCTCTCCGGAGGACCTCGAGTTCGATCACTTTCGCACCATTGCGAAGATCGCAGCCTTTGTCGCAACCAGGTGGCTGGGCTCTTGAACATCCTTTTAGTCGCGGAAGAGTCGGCCGGCATCCGCCTGCTCCGCGCATTGCTCCGTACGGAACATCGGATCGTCGCCGTCATGACGAGCACCACCGGGCCCAGCAAGACGTCGAGCATGGCCTCGGTCGCCACCAGGGCGGGGCTGGACATCTGGCCACCCTCCCGCGTCCGGGATCCGGCGCTTGCGCGAGAGCTGCGGGCCGCAGGCGTGGATCTGATCCTGAACGCTCATTCTCTCTATCTCATCCACGAGGAGGTTCTCCGCGCACCGTCGATCGCGGCCTTCAATCTTCATCCCGGGCCGCTGCCCCGATACAGTGGCCTGAACTGCCCGAGCTGGGCCATCTATCGGGCCGAGCGCACGTACGGCGTCACGGTCCACCGCATGTCGCCACGCATCGACGCCGGGCCGATCGCCTATCAGACGACCTTCGATATCGACGAGGCGGCAACTGGGTTGACCTTGACGGCCAAGTGCGTCAGCGTTGGCGTGCCGCTGATGCGGCAACTGGTTGAGGTCGCGGCCCGGGATCCCGCAGCGATTCCTGCAATCGAGCAGGACGTCGGGCAGCGGAAGTACTTCGGTCGTGAGGTTCCGCGCAACGGCGCACTCATCTGGTCGGAGTCCGCGAGTCAGATCGCCAGATTCGTCCGAGCCTTCGATTACTATCCGTTCGCCTCGCCATGGGGGCATCCGCAAGCTCTGTACGAAGGGCAGCACATCGGTGTCGTGAAGGCCGTCCAAACCCGGGCCAAGACCGGGACGCCTCCGGGGACACTGCGGCGAGGACCGTCAGGGATCATGGAAGTTGCCGCCGCCGACGAATGGCTGGCGTTGCACCTGGTCCATGCCGGCGGCAGACACATCAGGCCCGATCAGCTCCTACGTGATGGAACGCGCTTGGAGGATGGGACAAAAACGTGAACTGTCGATACGGCCGAGTCCTACGGTACCGAAGAGATCGTCGGCAAAGCAAGGCGTGCGGATCTGTGCGCTTGACGAGACCATGAACGTCCACGTCTTGAGCTCGTTCGAGGGCTTCCACTCGGTCGCCAGGCCCGGGCGGTCTTCTCGGACTGGCTCGAGCGCCATGCGAAGAGGCGACGAGCGGGGACCCATTACGCCGCGGCCGAAGCTCGCTCGAGGAACGTGCGTCGGTTGATCGCCATCGCGTAGCCTCCCCCGTTGAGGCGTCGGGCCGCGGCGGCTATTCGATCTGTCGCTCAGCTGCTGTGGGCGGGGACGCGCCCCCCGGTCGGGCGCGAGCGGGGCGCGGCGGGGCCCGACCTGAACAGCATCGCGCCCGCGACGATCAAGTATACGAGGTAGCCGCCGACCTCGAGGAGCGACGGTCGCGCCCGGTAACCGATCAGCCCGCCGAGGAATCCGCCGATGAAGCCGTGGTCGTCCAGCGCGAACGAGGTGTCCCACACCGTCGGCGACTGCGGGAGCACTCCCATCGCCTCCAGCCTGCCGAGCCCCGTGCTCAACATGCCGGCGGCCAGAAGAAGCAGCAAGATCGAGGTGATCGCGAAGAACCGCTGCAAGCTGATGCGCCGGCCGCCCCGGAAGATCGTCCAGCCGAGCGCGGCCGCCGTCGCGAGGCCGAGGAACGCGCCCAGCGCGCTCGCCCAGCCCGACGGCGAGGTCGCCTGGGTGAGGAGTCCCCAGAGGAAGAGTACGGTCTCGGCGCCCTCGCGAAACACGCCGGTGAACGCGATCAGGCCGATGATCCAGAGTCGGTGGGTGACCTGCGCCGCGTCGATCCGGCTCTGGACTTCGCCCCTCACGGCGCGCGCGTGCTGGCGCATCCAGTACCCGTGCCAAGTGAGGACGATGACCGCGACGAAGATCACGCAGAGCGCGATCACATCAGGCCCCAGATCGAGCAGCGGCCCCGAGAACGCTGTCACCAGCACGCCGAGCCAGACGCTGGCGAGCACCCCGAGCGCGCCGCCCCAGGTGGCGTAGCTGTAGTGCCGCTCGGCGCCGATCTTCTGGAGGTACGTATAGACGATGCCCAGGATGAGCGCGGCCTCGAACCCCTCGCGCAACGTGACGACGAAGGCACCGCCCATGGGCTTCGGACGCTACTCGGCGACGATGCGGCCGGTCGCCTGCTTGTTGAAGTCGTCGAAGAAGGCGTAGGTGCCGGGCTTGAGCGCGCGGATCCTGACGTTGACGGTCTTGCCGGCCGGCACGACCTTCTCGACCCGCAAGTCCTTGCTCTCGAACTCGGCGGCTTTGGCCCCCTTGTTCGTGACGACGAGCACGAACGGGGTGTTGGCCTTGACTTTGACCTCGCTGGGCTGGAACTGGTTCTTGTCCAGGGTCAGCGGGATTTCCGGAGGCGTGTCGGCCGCCGCCGCGATTCGGGCGATCGAGAGAAGGCCGAGGGCGAGACCGACGGCCAGGAGCGCGAGACGCCTGTGCATGCAAGCCTCCAACCCTGTGCAATTAAGTTCACAGTCCGAAGATCATTAGGATGACCTAATCCACGGCGCCTGTCAAACTCGATCCACTGCCATCCCGGAGCCGACGAGGTCTATCACGTGATCTCGGGAAGCGGCACTGACCGCCGGGGCGCCGGCCCGCCTACCTCTTCGCGTGGATCCCGGCGCCCGTCACGAAGTCGTAGAGGTTGGCGACGTTCATCTTCATCACGTTCGGGGCCATGCCGTCCTGGCCCACGTCCATCGGGTACCGCTCGGTCATCGCCGTCAGCGTGGCCACGCTCTGGTCCTTGGTGAGCCCGCGTTTGACCCCGCCGCGCACGTAGTCCACCCACTCCTGGATGAACGCGCCCTGCTCGTTCAGATAGCGCTTGTCGCAGATCGGGCCGTGGCCGGGAACGAAGGTATCCTCCCGGAGGCCGCGCAGCGACTCGAGCGCCTGGAGCCATCGATCCGGGTCGGCTTCCTGCAGCCACGTGTGGACCTTGCAGAAGATGTTGTCGCTGGTGAAGACGACGCCCTCTTCCTCGACGATCACGGCGGCCTGATACGCGGTGTGGCCGGGCATGTGGACCAGGCGGAAGGTGTGGTTACCGACGTGGATCTTCATCTCGCGCGTGAACGTGATGATGGGGGCGTTCGCGCGGTAGCCTTCGAGGAGCTTCGGCTCTTCCGGCCCGAACGTCCCGACGCGCGCGACCATCGCCGGCATGTCGGTCTCGAGGATCCGGGTCCTCACGCCCTCGTGGGCCACGACCGGTGCGTCGAAGAACGCGTTGCCGGTCCAGTGATCGCCGTGGGGCTCGGTGTTGAGGATGTACCTGAGCCGCCCGCGCCGTTCGAGCTCGGCGCGCAGGCGCAGGGCGTCGCTCGGCTTGTGCGGCGTGTCGATCAGCACGATTCCGTCGGACGTCGTGACGAACCCGTGATTGGATCCGCGGAGCTCGTTCTCGACGAAGACGTTGGCGGTCAGCTGCTTCATGGCGTTCCTCCACGTAGGAGCCGCGCGTCGGCCGGCGGGGCCCAGCCAAATCGTGACCGACAGGCTATGGTATCGTCTGGCCTTCGGCAAGCCCTCAAGGAGGGACCCAGGCGATGCCCTACAAGCTACTGAGCTATCAGGCCGGCCGAGCCGCGCGCGCGGGCATGCTGGTCGGCGACATCGTCTACGATGCGGCGAAGGTCACCGGCGTCGCCGCGCACGCGAGCGTGCTCGGCATCCTCGAAGATTGGGGACGCGCGCGGCGGCTCCTCGCTCAGGCGGCGAAGCGCATCGCGCCCGGCAAGGGGCGCGCCAAAGGCGTGCCGCTCGCGCGCACCCGGCTCCTGGCGCCCGTGCTCTATCCCGGGAACATCTACTGCGCCGGTGCCAACTACACCGACCATATGGCCGAGATGGCGCGCGTCCAGGGCCAGCCGCCCGGACCGACCATGAAGGAGCTCGGCGAGAAGCCCTGGCACTTCGTGAAGTCGTCGCGGAGCTCCATCGTGGGACCGGGCGCGCGGGTCAAGCTGCCGGTCTACTCGCAGATGGTCGACTGGGAGGTCGAGCTCGCCGCGGTCATCGGCAAGGTCGCGCGCGACGTGCCGGTGGAGAAGGCGCTCGACTACGTCGCCGGCTACACGATCGCCGACGACCTGTCGGCGCGCGACGTGATGAAGCGCGACAAGAACCCGGCGACGTCCCCGTTCCACTACGACTGGCTCAGCCAGAAGTGCTTCGACGGCTCCTGCCCGCTCGGGCCGTGGATCGTGCCCGCCGGTGACATCGCCGATCCCCAGAACCTCGCGCTGAAGCTCTGGGTGAACGACACGCTCATGCAGAACTCGAGCACGAGCAAGATGATCTTCGATACCGCCGAGCAGATCGCCATGCTCTCGTCGCGGGTGACCCTCCAGCCCGGCGATCTCGTCCTGACGGGAACGCCGGCCGGCGTGGGCATGCCACGGCGGCTGTTCCTGAAGCCCGGCGACCGCGTGAAGCTCTGGATCGAGTCCATCGGGGAGCTGAGCCACACGATGGTCGGATGAGCCGATGAGCGGCGAGGCGAGCCCTTCGATGACCTACGTCGGCCGGCCACAGAAGCGATCGGAAGACCCGAAGCTCATCACCGGTCGCGGTCAGTACGTCGAAGACATCAAGCTACCCGGGCTGGCCCACCTGGCGTTTCTGCGGAGCCCGCACGCCCATGCGCGCGTGACCGCGATCCGCGCCGACGCGGCGAGAAGCGCGCCGGGCGTGCTGGCCGTCGTGACCGCGAAGGACCTGGGCTCTTTGCGTCCCCTGCCCTTCATGGCGACGCTGCCTGGCCTGAAGCAGGTGCCGTGCGCCTACCTGGCCGGAACCGTCGTCAACGCGACGGGCGTGCCCGTCGCCGCGGTCGTGGCCGAGAGCGCCTCGCAAGCGCGCGACGCCGCCGACCTAATCGAGGTCGAGTACGAGCCGCTTCCCCCGATCGCCGACCCCGAGCGCGGGCTGGCGCCCGGCGCTCCGCTCGCCAACGCCGATCTCGGGACGAACCAGGCGTTCAGCTGGCCGCTCAAGGGTGGGGACGTCGATGGCGCGTTCGCGAAGGCCGCGCACGTCGTGAAGGTGCGTCTCGATCACAACCGCCTGGCCGGCGCGCCGATGGAGCCGCGCGGCGTGCTCGCGCGCTACGACGCGGCCAGCGAAGAGCTGACGCTCTGGCTCACGACCCAGAACCCGTTTCTCTCGCGCGCCGATCTCGCAGCGGTCCTGGGCTTTCCCGAGCACAAGCTTCGCGTGATCGCTCCGGACGTCGGCGGCGGCTTCGGCGTGAAGGGCCCGCTCTACCGCGAGGAGATCGTCGCGGCGCTACTCGCGCGCCGGCTCGGGCGGCCTATCCGCTGGATGTCGACCCGTACCGAAGATCTATTGACCACGATCCAGGCGCGGGCGGCCGTCACGGAGGCGGAGGGCGCGGTGACCGCTGACGGAGAGATCATCGGGCTCCGAGGAAAGTTCGTCTTCGATCTCGGCGCACATCTCCTCTCGCTGTCGCTGGTGCCGCCGATGTCGGCCTCAACCCACATCTTCGGCCCGTATCGGATCCAGAATGCCGAGCTCCTCAGCGTCGGTGTCTACACGAACACCGCGCCCACGGGGCCCTATCGAGGCTCGGGGCGTCCGGTCGGCGTCTATCTGATCGAGCGCGTCATGGACGAGGCGGCGCGGGCGACCGGCCTCGATCCCGTCGAGATCCGCCGGCGCAACTTCGTCGCCGCCGACGCCTTCCCCCACCGGACGCCGTTCGGCGTCGCCTACGACTCCGGCAACTACGCGCGGGCGCTGGATCGCGTGCTGGAGCTGGCGGACTACGGCGCCCTCCGCCGCGAGCAGGCCGCGGCGCGCGGGCGGGGCGAGCTCATGGGGATCGGCGTCGCCACCTACGTCGAGTCGACCAACGTGCTCGGGTGGGAGAGCGGAGTCGTCCGGGTGGAGCGGAGCGGCAAGGTCACGGCCATCACCGGCTCGAGCCCGCATGGCCAGGGCCACGAGACGACCTTCGCCCAGATCATCGCCGACCACCTCGGCGTCCCCTTCGAGGACGTGGTCGTCCGCCACGGCGACACGCTGGGCGCGCCGCAGTCGATCGGAACGTTCGGCAGCCGCAGCGCCGGTCTCGGCGGCAGCGCGCTGGCTCAGGCCTCCGGCGAAGTTCGGGAGAAGGGCCGCCGGCTCGCCGCGCGCCTTCTCGAAGCGAGCCCGGAGGATCTTCAGCTCGTGCGCGGCGGTTTTCAGGTGAAGGGCGTGCCCGAGAAGACCATCGGCTGGGATCGGATCGGTGAGTTTGCCCATCGCGGGATGGGCCTGCCGCCCCTGGAAACACCGGGCCTTGAGGCGACCGTGTTCTTTCGCCAGGATCACCCGTCCTGGTCCTTCGGCGCGGGCATGGCCGTCGTCCGCGTGGCGCGCGAGACCGGGCAGATCAGGCTCGAGCGGTTCATCGCCGTCGACGACTGTGGCAACGCGATCAACCCGCTGCTGATCGACGGTCAGATCGTGGGCGGCTTCGCTCAGGGACTGGGCCAAACGCTGCTCGAGCGCATCGCGTACGGCGAGGACGGCCAGCTCCTCACCGGCACCTTCATGGAGTACGCGATCCCGCGCGCCGACGACATGCCCGAGCTGATCGTCGATCGCACGGTGACGCCGTCGCCGCTCAACCCGCTGGGCGTGAAGGGTGTCGGCGAAGGCAGCGCGTGCGTGGCGCCGCCCGCGATCGTCAACGCGGTGATCGACGCGCTGTCGCCGCTCGGCGTCCGCCACGTCGACATGCCGCTGACCGCCGAGAAGATCTGGCGGCTGATCGACCGGAGCTGATCAGTCGCGCGGGATGATCGGGAGCAGGACGTGCGAAGGCCGACCCGGGCCGCAGTGGATCGTGACCTTCTTGCCGAAGATCTCGGCGGGTCGATCGCGCGGGTCGTTGTGCTGGAAGGGACCGACACCGGTGAAGACCGCACCTAGCGTTCCGAGACCCGTCGACGGACCACCCGGATACTCGTAGTCGCGCCCGCGCACGGTGAGCCCGATCCGGTGGCCCGCCGGCACCACGATCGAGGTCGGCCAGACCTCGATGTCGAGCTCGTACACCTTCCCCGGAGCCAGCGGCTGCCGCTCGTCGTGGGTGTGGTACGGCCGATACGGCAGCGTCAGCTTCGGATCGAGCTTGCGGTGCGAGGCGCGGAGCCATCCCTGGCCGATCGGCGTGTGCGGATCGAGCGCGCCCTGGAACACCACCTCCTGGAAGTTCGGCGTGAACACGCGGACGATCAGGAACAGATCGGCGTCCCTGGTCTGCGAGGCGACGAAGAGCTTGGCCGCGATGGGCCCGGTGATCTCGGTCTCGCGCGGCAGGGGCGGTGTGAGGAAGGTGACGCCTTCGCCGAGGCCCTCGTAGGTGACGGCGCCGCGCCGGCCGACCGGCGCGCGGACCAGACTCTGATCGGCCGGGTTCAGGTAGAGCTTCGTCCACCGCGTGCGCGCGAGCGGCCACTCCTTCTCGTGGCGCTCGACGAACTTCTCACCGGGATGACGCACCTGGAGCTGGACCCGCGGCTGCCGCTTCCACCCGGTGTCCTCGCCCATGAGAAAATGGCCGAAGAACTTCTTCTGCAGGGTGACTCCGTAGTCCGTGTAAAAGTGGGTCCAGTGCTCGATGCCGTGGACCTCGAGCCACTTCTGCTTCGACGCCGAGCGCACGAATCCCTCGAAGTTTCCCCGCGGATGCAGACCCTGCCCGCCCCAGTTCCCCGACGAGAAGAGCGGGACGGTGACCTTCGACCAGTCGGGCATGCGCGAGCGCCAGTACTCGTCGCTGGCCAGCGGGTTCTTCCAGCAGTCGTCGTAGAAGTCGCGGCGGTTGCCGCCGAGCTCTTCTTCGGTCAGCGTCGGGGGGCCCGAGACCCAGTCGCCGTTCATCCGGCTCCGGTAGCCCCGCGTCCCGCGGCCGTGCTGGACCCGGATCACCTGCGAGGGGAACCAGGCCCTGCCGAACGTGCAGAGGATGCCGCCGTGATGGCTGAGATCGCGATAGTAGTCGGCGGCGCCCTCCCAGACGCAGATCGCGCTCAGGTGCGGCGGCTGGAGCGCCGCGGCCTGCCACTGGTTCATCGCGTAGTACGAGATGCCGTTCAGCCCGACCTTGCCGTTGCTCCACGGTTGCCGCGCCGCCCACTCGATGCACGCGTAGAGGTCTTTCGCTTCGCGCGCGGACCAGATGTCGAGGTGGCCGGGCGAGCGGCCGGCACCGCGTGAATCCACCCGGACGCAGGCGTAGCCGTCCGGCACCCACTTCTCCGGATCGACCACTTCCCAGTTCTGGTACTTGTTCGTGGAGCCGGCGGTGACGTCGGGATGATGCTCGGCCATCCGGCGCCACTGATCGGTGTAGAGGTCCTCGAAGTGGAGCCACTTGCCGTAGGGACCGTACGTGAGGATGACCGGGTGCTTGTCCGTTCCGGGGGGCCGGAAGACGTCGGCCCGCAGCACGAGGCCGTCATCGACCTTGATGGGGACGTCCCAGTCGATCTTCAGAATTAGCCCGCCGCGACCAACCGGTCCCGAGCGCCCCGGTCATCGTGACGCCTCCCGGGCGAATGAGCCCGCCTTCAGAACCGAAGTCAACCCTCTAGCTTAGATTGTTCTCCCAGCTGGCCTCCCAGCGCTCGGGGAGCGTGGCATAGGTTCTCCCGCTGGAGCAACCCTCCCCTGCTGTGCGGTCAAAATCCGCGGCCAATTCCGTGATTTCCTGGATTGCCGGCTTCGCCTGCGCTCGTAAGATCGCGGCGAGCGACACACCTCGCGGATAAAAGGAGAGGCCTATGATGCCACGCTGGATGAACCCGATGCTCGTTGTGCTCGTCCTGGCCCTCGTCCCCGTCTCCGCCAGAGCCTGGGCCTTCTCGGACTTCCAGATCAACGGCGCCGGGACGGCGGGGGGGACCTGCCAGATAGGGACTCTCACGCCGGTTTGCGTAAGCAACTCGGGCGGACAGGTGGCCGGGACGGCCATCGCTTCCGGTACGTATACTTTGAGCCTCACGGCCGGGCCGGCGGGTCTGGTCCAAGCGACCGGGGGGACCTGTTTCCCCGCCAACAGCACCGGTCAGATCGTCGACGCGGCCACCGGAGACGTCATTAACTTCAAGACCGTGGGCATGCTCTGCGAGGCCGGCATTCCTGGATCGCAGTACTACTACAACGGAGCCTACGGCATCGATTCCGGGACCGGCCAATTCGCTACTGCGGCCGGCGGAGGGAGCCTGACGGCCACCTTCCAGAAGGGATTCGACGCGCCAACCTTTATCAAGCTCGACGGCACGATCGCGTTCTGACCGGCCCGGGCACGGTCGCGCCCTCGAGAAGCCCCAAGGGCCTCGCTAACCCCTGCGCGATTTGCTTGTGCGCTAAGAGCGTCCGCGCCCCCTGAGATCGAGGACGAAATCGAACGTCCCCGCCTTGCCGTCCGCCGCGTCCCGGACCTGCATCACCAGGTCGCGGCTGAAGATGGGATCGCGCTGGTTCCCGGCCTCTCCGGGAAAGTAGAGCTGGGTGGTGAGCACCGGACCGTTGGGCGCCTGGACCTTGACGTGGAAGTGGCGCGTGCGCCCGGGGTAGACGCCCGGCACGATCGTCTCCAGGCGATAGCGCCCGTGATCGTCCGCGAACTGATGGCCGCGCAGCCGAAAGCCGGCGTTGTCGTACGCCCCGCTGTCATCGGCCTGCCAGAAGTCGACCAACGCGCGCGGCACGGGCTGGCAGCCAGTCGAGAGGATCGTGCCCGCCACGGCGATGCGTGTTCCCGGGAGTCCGGGCTCGAGAAGCGACGTCCGCGCGGGCGACTCCGGCTTGAAGTACGGTCCCTCGGTCCGACGTGGCGTCGGTGAGCCGTCGGCGCAGCTCGGCGTCGGCGTCAGCGCTTGCGCCCCGGCCGGGCCAGTGTCGAGCGCGCCCAGTGCGGCCGCCGCCGGGGTGGCGGCCGCCAGTCTCAGGAAATCGCGGCGTGACGCGTTCATTCAAAACATCCTCCCGGGACGGCGATCGGTCGCCGCGTCCCCAGGCCTATCGTACCCGAGCTGTCTTCTCGAGCAGCGCGGGCAGCTCCGTGAGATCGGCGATCTCGAAATCGGGCGGCGGCACGTCGGCGCGTCGCGGGCGACGGTCGCGATTCACCCACACGACCCTCATCCCCGCGGCCTTCGCGCCGCTGACGTCGTCGACCTCGCTGTCGCCGACGTGCAGGACATCGTGCGGCTCCAGTCCCAGGCGCTCGAGCGCCCGCCTGAACATCATCGGGTGCGGCTTGTAGGCGCGCACGGCTTCGGAGATCAGGATGAACTCGACGGGGAGCGTGAAGGGCCAGGACGCGACGTGTTCCTGGTCGGCGTTGGAGACGACCGCCGACCGCAGGCCGCCGAGCGCGCCCAGGACCTCGAGCGTTTCCGGATAGAGCTCCACCCGGGTGGTCACGTCGAAGAAGAGGTCGACGTAGCGGGACGCGTCGGCGCCGATACCGAGCTGGGTCAGCAGCTTCCCCAAGTTCTGGGCCTCGAGCTCTCGGAGGGTGCGGAACGGGAGGATCTGGCTCTCGCGATAGTAGGCCTCGGCCCAGAGGCGATACACCTCGTCGACGGAGACCGACAATCCGTGATCGGCCACGATGCGGCTCGGGACGAGTCTCAGGTCCTCGTTGCGCAGCAGCGTGCCATATGCGTCGAACGTTACGGCTTTGATGGACATCCGCCAATAGCCTCCGCGCGGAGGATACAGGAACTTCTGGTAGGATCTCCAGAGCGGTCGAAGAATGGGGGCTCGACGATGAACATCTTCAAGGCGCTGGCGGTGAAGGACGTCGACGAGGCCACGAAATCGATCCCGCTGATCGACGTCGGGCCGGCGTTCCGGGACGAGCCGGGGGCGCGTGACCGCGTGGCGGCCGAGGTCCGGCGCGCGTGCGAGAGCGTCGGCTTCTTCTACCTGGCCGGCCACGGCGTGCCGCAGGGGCTGGTCGACGGCGCGTTCGCGGCCTCGCGCGAATTTCACGCGATCCCCCTCCCCAACAAGCTCGCGCTCAAGATCAACGAGAACAACGTCGGCTACCTGCCGGTGAATCAGAGCATGCAGCGGGCCTCGACGGTCCACAAGGCGACCCGGCCCAACTACAACGAGAGCTTCTTCATCAGCCACGACCGGAGCGCGGACCATCCGGACGTCGTGGCCGGACGCCCGCTCAGAGGCCGAAACCAGTGGCCCGCTGGCCACGACGCGATGAGGGCGGCGATGGTCCGCTACTTCAAGACCATGGAAGGCCTGGGCGAGCGAGTATTGCCTCTGCTCGCGCGGGCGCTCGACATGCCGGCGGGACACTTCGGGCCGTTCTTCACCAACGAGGCGCACATCAATCTGCGCTTCCTGCACTACCCGCCGCAGGAGACCGACGACGAGGAGCAGTTCGGTCAGGGGCCCCACACCGACAACTCGTTCATCACGATGCTCGCGCGAGAGGACGTGCCCGGGCTCGCGGTCCGCCTCCCCAGCGGCGAGTGGCTCGCCCCGCCGGTGATCCCGGGCACCTTCCTGGTCAACCTCGGCAACATCATGAAGCGCTGGTCGAACGACCGCTTTCTGTCGACGCCGCACGGGGTGCTGAACGACTCCGGCACGGACCGCTACTCGATCGCGTTCTTCTACAGCCCGAACATCGAGGCGGCCATCGAATGCCTGCCGACGTGCGTGAGCGCGAGCGAGCCGGCGCGCTATCCGCGCGCGGTGTACGGGGACCTGGTGCTGGACTTCTACAACGCCAACTACTTCCATCGGAAGGACTACACCGCCGCCGCCGGAGATTGACGCGAGAACCGGCGCCGCCATCTGCTTCACCAGAGCGATCCGGTGCTGGCCAGCGTGGCTGCCGAGCCAAGTAAGTGGATCTATGGAGGGTTCGCGCTGGAGTATCGTGGGTGGGTGACCGGTGTTCCCCGCCCCCCCGACGGGTGTGCCCAAGACGTCGAGCTCGTGCGGCTGGCGCTGACCGGCGAGGGGGTCGACGTCGCGCTGCTCGACGTGGAGCACCTGGCCGACATCGAGTCGACAGCAGCGCGCTACCTGACGCCGTTGGAGCGCGAGGAATACGCCGGGCTCAGGCTCGAGACCCGCCGACGGGAGTGGCTTGCAGCGCGTGTCTGCCTCAAGACGATGCTGCTGGAGCGGCGCTGCGTCAGCGACCCGACCCGGTGCGCGATCGTGAAGGACGCGGCCGGACGACCGCGGCTCGTCTTTGCCGAGCCGCCCGCAGAATCCGTGCACGACTGCTCGCTCTCGCACAAGGGGCGGTTCGCGTGCGCCGGCGCCTCACGCCTGGCCGCCACCCGCCTCGGGGTCGACATCGAGGAGATTTCCCCTCGCCTGCTGCGGATCGAGCGCGCCTTCGCGCGTGACCGCGACCGCCCGTTTCGAGCCCGGCCGACGCAGGAGCGGCTGGCGCTGCTCTGGGCGCTGAAGGAAGCGTGCGCCAAGGCGGTCGGCAGCGGGCTCGGGTTCGCGATGGGCGCCGTGAGCTGCGAGGAGGCGGAGGAGGGTCGGCATCACGTGAGGACCGAGGACGGCCGGCAGTTCCGCGGACGCCACGTCGTCCACGATGGCTACGTCGTCGCACTGTGCCTGACCGAGGACGAACCCTGCGCCGGGGTCGAGTAAGCCGGGCGGCGCGTCGCTCGCCGTCGGACTCGCTCCAGCGTCGCCTGTACGCGCAGCGTGAGCGCGACGCCAACGCGCGCGCGATCGCGTTCGTCGACGCCGGCGGCGAGATCCGCTGGCGGACCTGGCGGGAGCTCTTCGAGGGGGCGACCGGCTACGCGCACTGGCTAGCCGAGGCGGGCTTGCGCCCCGGAGACGTCGCGGTGCTCGCGGTCCCGAGCGACGAGGCGTGCGCCCGAGCGCTCATGGGCGCTCTCCTCGTCGGCGCCGTTCCGCTGCTCGTCGCGCCGCCGGCGTTCCAGGACGCGAGCTCACACTTGCTTCAAGTCCTGGTCCGCACGTCGCGGCGCGCGAGGGCCCGGATCGCCCTCGTGCCCGCGGGCACCGCGGGGCTCGTTGCGCCGCACCGCAGACCCCGGACGCGGTTGCTGACCCTGCCCGAGCACGGGGTGGCGCCGTCGGCGGACCCACTCCCGGTCGTGCAGCCGCCGACCGAACGGATAGGCGCCATGCAACTGACGTCGGGGACGACGGGGTTCCCGCGCATCTGCGTGTGGAAGCACCGGGGGATCCTGGCGGCGCTCGACGGCATGCGCGGGGCGATGAAGCTCTCGTCGCGCGACGTGTGCTTCAACTGGACGCCGCTCCATCACGACATGGGACTCGTCAATAACTTCTTCCTGTGTCTGGCCAGCGGCGTGCCCGTCGTCATGGCGCGGCCGCAAGATTTCATCCGCCGGCCCGCGCTCTGGCTGCGAGGACTCTCGGAGACGCACTCGACGGTCACGTGGTCGCCGAACTTCGGCTTCGTGGTGGCGACTAAGCGGATCCGCGACGACGAGCTCGAGGGCGTGCGCCTCGACGAGGTGCGCGGCTTCTACAATGCCGCCGAGCGCATCCACCTCGATAGCCTACAGAACTTCTACAAGCGCTTCGCGCCGCTCGGCGTTCGCCAGGAAGCGCTCAAGACCAACTTCGGGTGCGCCGAGAACGCCGGTGGCGCCACCTTCAGCGCGCCCGACGGCATGTACGTCCACGAGCTCGTGGATCGCGCGTTGCTCCACGAGAAGGGCGTCGCCCGGCCGGTGACGGGCGGCGAGGAGTCGGGCGCCGTGCCGGTCGTCGGCGTGGGACGTCCGGCTCCGGGGATCCGCGTCGCGGTGTTCTCGTCCGCGGGACGACGGCTACGCGATGGTCACGTCGGCGAGCTCGCGCTCGACACGCCGTCTCGGATGGTCGGCTACCTCCGCCAGCGCCGCGAGACTCGGCGCGCGCTCTCCCGCAAGTGGCTGCGGACCGGGGATCTGGCCTACGTCCGAGGCCGCGAGGTGTTCTGGGTCGGCCGCCGGCGCGAGCGTATCACCGTGCGCGGGCGCAAGTTCGATCCGAGCGATTTCGAGCAGATCCTCTTCGGCATTCCCGGGCTTCGGACCGGCTGCTTCGCGGCGTTCGGCATCGACGACGAGACCTGTGGGACCCAGCGACTGGTGATCGTCGCCGAAGTGCAGGAAGCGGCGGCGGATGGCGCCCGCGGCCTGCTGGAGCAGATCAGGGAGCGCGTGTCACTCCAGCTCGGCGTCGGTGCCGACGAGGTCGTGCTGGTGAAATCCGGAACGCTGACCAAGACGTCCAGCGGCAAGCGGCGGCACCGGTTCTTCCACCAGGCTTACCTGGACGGCAGCCTGCGCGCGCACACGCTGCCGCTCGGCTCCTGAGTCGCGTGGCCTCGGGCTGCCGGCTCGATCGAGCTGACAGGAGACCCTCAGGGCTGGAGCTTCCGGCCGACGAAGTCGGCGATGCACTGGATGCTCTCGAAGTTCCGCTTGAGGATCTCTTCATCGCGGATCTGCACCCCGAACCGGTCTTCCAGGAAGGTTGCGAGCTCGAAGATCCCCATCGAGTCGATGATGCCGGAGGCGAAGAGGGAATCGTCGTCGGCGACCTTCGGCTCGCCGTGGCGCCCCGCCGACTTCGCCTCGATGAACTGCCGCACTCCCGCCACCACGTCGCTCATGCGATTCCTCGTCGTCCGCGCGCAGCCTCGAGAGCGGGCGCGATCGCATCCAGACTGTTGCGTACACTATAGCCGACGCGATGGCTCGGCGGCGAAGGCGTGGTCGTCGGGGCTCAGGCGCGCCGCCCTCCGGTCAGCATGCGGAGGAACGCCGGCGCCAGCCGCGGGTCGAGCGTGTCGCGCACGCCGTCGCCGAAGAGGTTGAAGGCCAGCACGGTGACGGTGATGGCGAGCCCGGGGAAGAACACCAGCCACCAGCGCGGCACCAGCGAGGTCAGCGAGTCGGCGAGCATGTTGCCCCACGTCGGGGTCGGGGGTGGGATGCCGACTCCGAGGAAGCCGAGCGCCGCCTCGATGATGATCGCCACGCCGAGGTGCGCCGTGGCCAGCACGAGGTAGGGCGCCACGCACTGGGGAAGGACGTGGTGGAACATCACGCGAGGCTCCGAGCTACCGGCGGCGCGTGCCGCCTCGACGTACGAGAGCTCGCGCACGGTCAGGGCGACCGAGCGGATCACGCGATTGCCAAAGGGGATCCGGGTGACCGCGATCGCGATGATCACGGCCGGCATGCCCGTGCCGATGGCCATCGAGATGGCCATGGCGAGGATCAGGTCGGGAAACGACTGGAGGACCTCCGTGATCCGCTGGCTCACCAGGTCGAAGCGCCCGCCGAGGTAGCCGCTGGCCACGCCCCAGAGCGAGCCGACCGTGGTGCCGAGCAGCACGGACGCGAACGCGACGACCAGCGACGAGCGCGAGCCGTAGATCACCCGGCTCAACGTGTCGCGACCGACCTGGTCGGTGCCGAAGAAGCTGTGGGCGTCGGGCGGCTTGGCCATTCGGCGGAAATCGGCCTTCAGCGGATCGGACGGCGCGATGAGCGGCGCGGTGAGGGCCATCACGACGATGAGGAAGCCGACCAGGCCGCCGGCCGCCGCCAGCGGGTTGCGGCGGGTGAAGGCCGCGAGCTCCCGCGCGACTGGCGGGGCCCCAGCCCCTCGACGTGCTGCGGCTCGCACGACCAGTCCCACGCTAGCGGTAGTGAATCCGCGGGTCGAGCCACGCGTAGCTCAGGTCGACGGCGACGTTGACGAACACGAAGATCACCGAGTAGAGCAGGACGAGGTTCTGCACCACGATCGTGTCCCGCTCGATCACCGCGACGACCAGCGAGCGGCCGAGCCCGGGCACGCCGAACGCCTGCTCCACCGCCACCGAGCCGCCCAGCACGAAGCCCATGAGGATTCCCGACAGCGTCACCACCGGCAGCAGCGCGTTCGGGAGCGCGTGCCGCATGACCACCAGCGCCTCCTGCAGCCCCTTGGCCCGCGCGGTGCGCACGTAGTCCTCGCGGATGACCTCGAGCAGACACGAGCGCGACATCCGCGCGATGTACGCCCCCTGACCCAGACCGAGCACGAGCGCAGGACCGATGACGAGCTGCAGGTTGGTCCACGGGTCCTGCCAGAGCTGCACGACGACCAGGGGCGCCTTGTAGTTGAACCAGAACAGCGCGGCGAGCACGATCAGCATCCCGAGCCAAAATCCAGGAATCGCGAGGAACAGCACCGACATCGTGCGGGCGACGTTGTCGGACAGGCTGTTGGGCCGGAAGGCGCTCACGATGCCGATCGGCAGCCCGATCAGCCACGAGATCAGCACCGACATCAGGCCGATCTCCGCGCTGATCGGCCCGCGATGGAGGATCAGCTCCGACACCTTGTCGCCGCGGAAGAACGAGCGGCCGAGGCTGCCGCTGGCGATGTCCCGCATCCAGCGCACGTACTGCAGCGGCAACGGGTCGCTGAGCCCGAGGTCCTCCATGATGTGCGCCCGATCGGCCGGCGCGAGCTTCGCGAACCCCTCGATGCCGAACATCGCGACCAGCGGATCGCCGGGCAGGATCCGCAGCACCACGAAGACGATCAGCGAGACCCCGAGGAGCGTGGAGAGGCCGAACAGCGCGCGACGGAGCAGGTACTTTCTCACGGCGTTCCTACGTTCGTGCGCCGGCCGGGGGCCCCGGATGTCCCGGGGCCCCGAGCTTCCCGGCCGAGTCGTTCAGCTCGCGAGCCAGCCGTTGTCCCAGCGCTCGGCGTCGTAGATCCCGAAGTGCGTGGACGGGTTCTGGCCCCGCACCTTGTTGTGCCAGGCGTCGTAGATCTTCTCGTACGAGACCGGCAGCAGCGGCGGGTCCTTCTCGAGGATGTCCTCGGCCTGCCGCACCATCGTCTTGCGCCGGTTGTCGTCCGTCTCGCGCTCGATCTGGCGCGCCAGATCGTGGAACGCCGGATTGGTCCAGTTCGAGTAGTTCTGGGGGCCGTCCTTGCCGTACCACGCCGTGAAGTAGTCGGACGGATCCATGATCGACGAGACGATCGCGCTGATCCCGAGATCGAAGTTGCCGGCGGCGGCGTCCTCGAACCACTGCGAGATCTGCACGGTCTTGAGGTTGGTCTCGATGTTCAGCGTCT
>Ga0209058_1001010_pt1 | contig 24136 bp, 19 predicted proteins | sample GraSoiAngelo_147_FD_185904 | JGI IMG/M metagenome (GOLD analysis project Ga0209058, IMG submission 185904) | Grasslands soil microbial communities from the Angelo Coastal Reserve, California, USA - 14_1009_05_40cm (SPAdes) (version 2) | ecosystem: Environmental > Terrestrial > Soil > Grasslands ... | reverse complement strand
GCTTCGCAGGCGGCCTCGCCCTGAACTGCCTCCTCAACGGCCGGATCGTCCGGGAGGCGGGGCTGTGTGCCGTCTTCGTACCCCCGGCCCCCGATGACAGTGGCGCGGTGCTGGGCGCGGCGCAGGCCGTGCTACACGTGGACCTCGGCCGGCCGCGGCGTCCCATCCATTCCGCCGCGCTTGGTCCGGAGTATACGACGGACCGGATTCGCGCTGCCCTGCCGGTCGGACGCTATGCCGTCTTTGAGCCCACGGACGTCGCGGCGAAGGCCGCTGAACTGATCGCCGAGGGATGCATCGTGGGCTGGTTTCAAGGGCGGATGGAGTTCGGCCCACGCGCCCTGGGTCAACGCTCGATCCTGGGCGACCCCCGCCGAGCCGACCTCCACGAGCGGCTGAACCGAATGAAGCGGCGGGAGGCCTTCCGTCCCTTCGCGCCGGCGGTGCTCGCGGAGCACGCGGGCACGCTCCTGCGTCACGTCACCCGTTCACCGTTCATGAGCTTCGCCACCGTCGTTGAACCGCGTCTGCGAGCATCGATTCCCGGCGCCCTTCACATCGACGGCACTGCGCGATTCCAAACGCTCGAATGCGGGGACCCATCTCCCATTCGGAGAGTGGTAGAGGCGTTCCATCGTGCAACCGGCGTCCCCTGTGTCGTGAACACGTCGCTCAATTGCCAAAGTCCAATCGCTGCCAGCCCCGACGACGCGGTCGCCTGTCTCGAGCGCTCGCAGCTCGATGCGCTCTTTCTCGGCCCGTACCTCGTGAGCCGCGAGCGGCATCCGGAGTAGGTGAGCCATGTCCAGCTCCGCGCAGCACCAACCGATCGACCTCACCGAATATCTTCGCTTCCACACCTCTCGCGGCTACTATCTCAAGCGGAATGCAGTCGCCCTCATTCTCGTGTTCGTGTGGGTCACGACGGTCGCCGGCATATACTCGTTCGATCTGTGGCGTATTTCCCCTGTCCTCTTGGGTGCAATCGCAGCGTGGGCTGTCATCCGACGCCAGTACCGACGCTTTCGCGACAAGCGGTATTACTTCCTCACGGTCACTGGGGTCGACAACTTGGCGATAACGGCGGCGATTTACTTCCTCGGCGGTGCTGGCTCCGCCGCGGTGTTCACATTCTACACTTATCCGATCATCTACCACTCGCTGACTCGACGGCGCCTCCAGATATACCTCGTCGCCAACATGGCGGCATCGATGTACATCACAATGATAACTCTCGAGTGCGTCGGGGTGCTCCCGTACCGCAATGTGCTCGGTTTCACGCAGCCCCCACCCCTAACGTACGTCGGCCTCGGTCTAGGAGCCTTCCTCATGCTCAACTTGACGGCGCTGGTGGGAGACGCCGTGACCCAGGTGTTCGCGAAGCTCTGGAACATCAAGGAGGAGCTCGAAGAGAACGAGCGCAGGCTGCGGAAGCTCACCGCCGAGACGGAGTTCATCGCGAGCGCCATCTCGCACGAGTTGAAGAACCCACTCTCCGCAGCGGCAAATGCGGCAGACCTCCTGGTCGCCGAAGTCAACGCCGGAAGGCCCGAGGACGTCCGAGAACTCGGCGGCATCGTCCACCACAACGTCGCGAAGGCGTACGACATGTTGACCGATTTGCGGCAGCTCCTGATCGCCGTGAACAAGGAAGAGCCGGCCCAGGAGGTCTCATTGCGGGAGCTGGTGGACGGAGTCGTCCAGGATCTCGCGCGCGGCGGCAAGCTCGACGCCGCCGAGGTGTGCGTGCCACCCGAGCTGCCGTCAGTGTTCGGTCAACCCAAGCGGGTCGCGCAGGTCTTCCGGAACCTCATCCTCAACGCACTCGAGCACGGGACGGTCAGGGCAGCCCCGAGGGTGCAGCTCGAGTGCATGGGCTCCGACAGCGTGCCGGGCTTCGTTCGGTTCGCGGTGAGCGACCAGGGTCCTGGAATTCCATTCGAGCACCGAGAGCGGATATTCGAGCCGTTCGTCACCCTCGGCGAGCACGTCAGCGAGGGACGGGGGCTTGGTCTCGCGCTTGCCAAGCGGGTCGTCGAGGACACGGGGGGCCGCATTTGGGTGGAGGACGGGAACACGGGGGGCGCCAGGTTCGTGTTCACCCTGCCGAAGGCGGTATAGGGATCGTGGGGCGAGCCATGGAGATTCTGCTGGTCGAAGACGATTCCAGCCACGCCATCGTCATTCGGCACGCCCTCGAACACCATGGACACCGTGTCATTGTCGCCCACACTGCGGCTGAAGGGAAGGCTCGGCTCCAGCAGCGGCGCTTCGACCTGCTGTTGGTCGACTACGTCCTCCCCGACGCGACCGGCATGAGCCTGCTCGAGTGCCAGGGAGGATCCGAGCCAACCACCCCGACGATCTTTCTGACGGCGACGGATTCCGCCGATGTCTGTCTGACCGCGATTCGCGCCGGGGCCAAGGACTACATCGTGAAAGGGACCGAGTACCTGCGGACTCTGCCCGCCCGCATCACTGAGGTCGCGGGTGCACGGCCGCCCACGGCCGCTTCCATGGACCGGGCCGTCGCAGGCGCGGGCCCGCGCAGTAGCGAGCACGCAGCGCTCGACCGGATGCTCGGAGTATCGCCCGAGATGGTAATGCTGAAACGTCTGACGTTGCGGGCTGCGCGCAGCGATCTGCCCGTCCTCATCGAAGGTCCCACGGGGGCTGGTAAGGAGCTCGTGGCACGCGCCATTCACGACCTCGGCCCACGGGCCGACAAGCCGTTCATCGCCGTGAACTGCGCCTCCGTTCCCACGGCGCTGTTCGAGAGCGAACTCTTCGGGCACGTCAAGGGGGCGTTCACCGGGGCCGTTGGCGATCGGCGCGGGTTGGTGCTGGGTGCGCACGAGGGGACGCTGTTTCTCGACGAGGTGGGCGAGCTCGTTCTCGAGAGCCAGGCGAAGTTGCTGCGTCTGCTGCAAGACCTCGAGTTCCGGCCAGTCGGTAGCGATGCAGAGCGCCGGGCGGACACCCGCCTGGTCGCCGCGACGAACCGGCCGCTGCGGAGCGCCGTCGTTCAGCGGCGCTTCCGCGAGGACCTCTACTACAGGCTGGCGGTCGTTCACATCGTCGTGCCCCCTCTCGCCGAACGGCGCGGTGACATCCCCCTTCTGGCTCGGGCGATGGTTCGGTCGTTCGCGCCGCGGCTCGGCCTCGTCGCCACACCTGAGATCGCGGACGAGGCCTACGCACAGCTCGAGGCTCACGGCTGGCCCGGGAACGTGCGGGAGCTGGAGAACGCCGTGAAGCGAACGCTCGCTGATCTGGAGAGCCACGTCATCACGGCCTTCAGGATCGGCGCGGCGGATGGCGCGAGATTCAAGGCAGAGCGCGAGCGCGTCGAGGGGCTGCTGCTGGAGCACGGCGGGAACCTGACCCAGGTCGCGCGCAAGCTCGGCATCAGCCGTCCCACGCTCTACAAGCGCCTTCACCAGCTCGGCGTCAATGCGGAAGCCTATCGGAGGGTGTAGTGTCTGAAAGCTGTCTCCAGCGCATTCGTCCACTGTAGAACTGTAGAGTTGACGTCAACCGAGGCTTACAATCGTTTTCAGGACATGCAAGTCGGCTAGAGGCCCGAACCCGTAGGGTTTCCGCCTACGAAAAAGATGCTCGGGGGCGGGAGCCGGATGGCCTCCTTGTTGCTTGGACCATTGCGTGCGGGCGTTACATCGCCGCGACAACGTCAAGGGGACAGGAGGGGAGGCATGCTGCGGCACCTCATTCTGGGATCGCTCAGGCAAGGTGGAGCGAAGCACGGTTATGCCGTCATGAAGGAGATACGCGACCGGGCGGGCCTCCGGGTGAGCATCGGAAACGTGTACCGCGAGCTCAGGCGGCTCGAGGCCGAAGGGTTGGTCCGGAGCGCGACGAACCCACCCGGTGCTGATCCTCGTCGCGCACCCTTCGAATCGACCCCTGGCGGCGCGTCGGTGTTCGACGGGTGGCTCACCAGCCCACCTACAAGGGCCTTGCCCGACTATCGCGACGAGTTCTGCCTCCGCGCCATGTTCATCGAGGACAGCGGCAGGGAAGTCGGTCGAACGGTGCTGGATCGATGGCGAGAGGACCTGGCGCTGCACAGCAGCGCGCTGGAGCGGTGTCGGGAACGGGCGCTGGCACGTCGGAGCGGCGAAAGCGGCTTCGCCATCCTTCCCTTCCTCCTCGCTCGCCAGCTCAGGCACATCGCTACGGACCTGACCTTCATCGAAGAGCTGCGCTCGGCGCATGAGGCCTGGCGCAGGCCTCAACCATCGGCTCGCCGCCCGGTGAGCCGTAGCAGTCGCTCCCAGCTGAGAAGGCAGGCTGCGGGGTGATGCCAACCAGTATCGTGCCGCGGGCGAAGAGCAGGCGCACGGACGAGGAGCGAGCAACCGCCATGCCGCCCCGGCGATCCTGATTCGCGTCGTCCAGCCCGCCAGCGGATGCACCCTGGCTGCGCGCCGCCGGATGTCGATCTTAACGACCGACGCCGACCTGATCGCGTTTGCCAAGATGCTCACCGCTGCGGCTTCACGCCCGGCGGAGGTGCCGCGGGCACAGCTGCGCCTCACGCGTCGATCGCCTCCGCCATCCGCTCGCCCAACACCGGATCGAGCGCCAGCGCGAGCGGCAGGTAGCCGCGCCCGCTCTCCTCGCGGTAGGACGGGCACCTTCGCCGGGCTTTCGTGAATGCAGCGGAGGTTGTTGATCCGGTCGAAGACCTACCATCGGATCCACGGTGCCGCGCCATCGAGATCGCTCTGACCGGGGCGCGGGGCCAGCTTATCGAGTCCCGCGACTCCCTCGTCGCGCCTTGCGCCCCCGCCGTCGTCCCTCCGGCTCCCCGAGCCACACCACCACCGCCTCGGGCTCCATGACCTCCACCGGTAGTCTGCGAAGCCCCGCGGGTCGCGCGTCACGATGGCGTTGCAGCCGGCGGCGTCGGCCGCCGCCGCGCAGACCGCGTCCTCGAAGTCCCGCCACGCGAGGGTCAGTGCTCGTCCGATCACCGCATCGTCGACGGGCGCGACGCGGAACACCGTGAGCAGGTCCCCCACCACCCGGCGGGCGTATGCCGCGTCGTGCTGCCGCGCGGCAACATAGAAGGTGGTCGCGAAACCGTGCGCAGGAATCAGTCCGTCGACCTCCTTCCTCTCGGCAGCGGCCCAGACTGCGGCGGCTGGTCGAGGAGGACGTCGAGCACGACGTTCAGGTCGAAGAGGAGTCGCCTCACCGGTACTTGCGTTCGAGGTAGCGCTGATAGTCGGCTACACGGCCTCGTGCGCCCTTGAGGGCGCCGCGAAGACGGGCCAGTACCGGAGGAGCTTGCTCGCCCGGCTTCGCCCGGGCCTGCGCGAGCAGGTGGAGGTACTGTTCGACCAGGCGGGAGACGGAGGTGCGCCTCCGGGCGGCGTAGCGCTTGGCTCGCGCCACGACCTCTTTGTCCACGCTCAGGTGAGCTTGCCCATGTACGTATCGTATCGCAATTGTCGTACGTATTCAGTTCCGGGCTCATGGCTCTGAGCATTGTCCCAGTGTGCGCATGATGCGGGCCACTCGCAGGCGCCGCCTAACCGGCTTTCGAACCCGTGGAGGCCTTGGTGGAGACACGGCAACTCAGTGGCGAGCTGGATGACGAGAACCCCACCGCTTCCCACGGCCGCCCCGCCTCCGTGAAGTGCCCCTCCCGCGCCACCTAGACCAAGTCGGAGTGCAAGACCCCGCCGGCAGCCTGCAGCTCGCAAACGCGCTGTGCCGCTACGTCGAGTTGCCCGAGTAGCGACCCTGGCGTGCCGAGCCGGCGGCGCGGGAGCTTGACCCCATCCACGCAGAACCATAACAAAGGTTCATGGGTCATCCGCAACCCTTCCGAGTCCCGGTGGGCCGCCCCTCACTCGAGCAGACCGCCCACGAGCTGGGGATGTCCCCGGCCGAGTTCAAGCGTGTGACCAAGCTCGTGGATGCGGTACTCGTAGGCGAGGAGGGTGTCAGGCTCGTCGAACACAAGACGCAGCCGCCGCGGAAGCGACGTGCTCGCAAACGGAGCCGCGCGCGATCGAAGCGACACAGGTATCACCAACAGGCAGCAAAGCGCCGCTAGACCTCCTCGGTGCCCGCCCGGCGTCGCCGGTGCAGCCGCCGGCTTCAGTCGCCGAGGTAGATGGCGAGGGCGTTGCCGATGCGCGCCATCGCCTCGGCTGGTGTCTCTGCGATGAAGTCCTCGAGCCTCGACTTGCTCACCTGGCGGATCCCGGGGATGACGGCGTACGAGGCCTTCATCCCGGACAGTTCCACACGGAACCGCAACGGCCATATCTCGGGAGCGCGGCTCGAGAGCGGCACGATGAACACCGAGTCGAGCCGTTCGTTCTGGATGGAATTCGAAACGACGATCCCGGGACGCACCTTTCCGAGCTCGGGTGGACTCGATGCCTCCAGGTTGATCCAGTAGGCGCTTCCGCGCTTCACCGGCGCCTCCGCCTGGCGGGGCGTGCGAGATCGGTGTTCGTCCACTCGTCGAGCCAGGCTCGCTCGTCGGGCGTCCCGCGCAGGAATGCCGCGTAGCGGTCGGCCCCCTCGGCCATGTCGCGGCGCACGACCGCCTGGTGGAGGAGCGACCTCACGTATGCAGAGAGGCTCTGCGACGGAGGCTTCGTGCGCTCCAGCTCACGTAGCAGGTCTCCCTCTACCTTGATGGTAGTGGCCTTCATGCTGAACTTGTATCGAAATGAATGCGGTGATCAAGCAGGCTCCCTGCTATCGCGACAAGACCGGGCACATCTCCTTTGAGCGGGAATGTCCCGCTCGCTGTTGAACGCCGGTGAGCGGCGGCTCCGGTGATGGCCGTCTACGCGACCTCCTTTCTGGTGTCCAGGGCCTTGCCGTCGAGTGCACGGATGAGGGCGGCGAGATCGCCGTGACCGCGCACGCGGCGGAAGCTCCGGCGTACCTCGTGGAGTCCGGTCGCGATCCAGCGCACGAGCATCCGACCGTTGCGCCAGCGCCGGACGTTGCGGACGAAACGGCCGACGAGTCCGTTGAGGTTCTCGATCGCGTTCGTGCTGCGCAGGGTGCGGTAGAGCGCCCCGGTGACGCCGAGGCGCTGGAGGGAGAGCGTCTCCGTGAGCCCCTCGCGCAGCGAGGCGGCGGCGCCGGGGTGGGAGCGCTCCAGCCCGGCGGCGAGTTGCTCGAGGCGGCGCTGAGCGAGCGCGGCGTCCGCGAGGTCGTACGCCTCATCGAGCACACGGCGGACGCGCGGGCGCATCGCTTCCGGCAGATGGTCGAGGACGTTGCGCCGTTTGTGGACCTGGCAGCGTTGGACGACCGCCGTCGCGCCGCACGTCTCGCGGATCGCCTTGCGGAGTCCGGTCCCGCCGTCGATCACGAAGAGGAGCGGCCGGTCGAGGTCGAGCCCGCGCTGGCGCAAGTCCGCCAGCAGCCCTTTGCAGACCGTCGCGTTCTCGGTCGTGCCCTCGTGCAGCGCGAGGACGTGCTTCGTACCCTGCGCATCCAGGCCCACGGCGAGGAGAATCACGTGGTCGCGGAAGTGGAGACCGTCGATGAGGACCACGCGGAGGTCGAGGCCGTCGAGCGGCTGCGCGAGCCACGTCGTGAGCCGGGCGCTCGTGAGGGCAACGAAGCGGCGCGAGACACTACTCTTCGCGACCGCCCGCTCACGGATCCCGGCTGGCAGCGGGTCGAGTGCGCGGTGGTACTGGCGGGTCGTAACCCCGATCGCGAGCGCCTCCAGCGTCCGGGCATCGAGTGGATCCCGGCCGCTGGCGTAGGCGAAGCTCGGCAGGACGAGCTCCGTGCCGTCGACGCTGCGCGCCCGCAGGCGCGGCACGCCGATGCGACGCCCACCGAGGGTGACCTCGCTGCGCACGCTCCCGCCCCGGTAGGCGCGGCGGGAGCGATCCGGGACGTTCTTCGGTCCGCAGAGTTGCCGGCGGTCGCGCTCCATCATCGCCGTCAGCACCTGCTGCCCGGCCTCGAGGCAAAGGCCGAAGAAGGCGGTGCGCGTGTCGGCGAGCACGTCGAGCAGGGGCAGCGGCAGCTGCACGGTGGCGACAGCGGGGGACGCGAGCGCTTCCCCGGCGGGCGATCCTGTGCGACTCTTCGTCATGGCGGCTCCTTCCGAATGGTTGTGGTGACCGCCGTCCTACCATGGACGGCGGAAGGAGCCGCCGCTCCTTCTTCAGCCCGTCAGTTCAACAGGCGCCGGGACATCCCCTATGCCGGTGACAACCTCGATTTGGCTGCGGAAGCCGATGTGGCAGGGTCTCGCAATCTGGCGTTGGCGCAGTTTCCGCAGGCCTGCAAGATTGCCTTGCGCGTAGTCGTCGAGCAGGAGAGACGAACGGGGGTCTGCCCGCCGGGCGTCGGTGGAGGCGTAACCTCCTCGTTGAGATATTGCGGGCGCGGACACGGACGGTCTGGCCGTAGTGTGCGGCCCGGGCCGGTCGTGTTCTTCGCCTCGGACCTCTCGCGCGTGGTGACCGGGCAGCGCTCGACGTCGCGCCGCCCACTTCTTCCACCATGAACGCGTCCTTCTCGGGACGTGTACCCTCCCGATACCCTCGGGATGCTTTGTGCGCGACGGCGTGAGCTACGGCTCACAGCACATGAAGGCGCGACCACCGCCAGTCGCCCGAAGGAGGCGGCTGACGCGGGAGAGAAGTCCGCCGACCTGGTACGTCATCTGGACCGTGATGGCGCCCGCTTCCGACGGCATCGTCGCGCCGCGCACGCGCAGCGCGAGCACGTACATCCCCCGATGCGCCCGCCGCACCACGACGGTCGCCGGTGGATCGGCGCTCCGTCCGACGAATGCGCGCCGCCCCCGCGGTGCCAGGCCCGTGGGCAGATGAACGCTCGCGATCGTCGTTTCGGCAGCGGTCAGGCGCACGATCGCGGGCGTCCCTGCGAAGTCAGGGGACTGGGAGCGGCCGGGCTCGAGGACGGCACGCAGGTGCACCGCCCGCCTCGTGATGATGCCGGAAAGCGCTCTGCTCAGCGTCGGGTCCGCGAACTGGTCGAGGTCGGGCGCAGGTGTTGCCTGACAGGTCAGCCGAATGATCGTCGGCGCGCCTCCGAGCGGCGGCGGGAGGGTACCGCTGCCGACCACGCCGACCAGCGTGAACCAGCCGCGCCCAGTGAGCGGCGCGCCCTCGACGATGACATCGCCCGCCGCCGCGAGCCCGGTGGTGAGTGTCGTCCGCACGTTGGCCACGACGCCGTCCACGGTGAAGGCGAGGGGAATGCTCTCAGCCGCGAGGTCGCCGCTCGCCTGCATCTGCATCTCGAAGGCGGCCGGGAAGGCAAGCGTGCCCGCGATCCCGCTACCGCCGAAAGCGCGGGCCGGGACGGAGCCCGCCTCGAACGTCGCCGCGCTCGCCCCGGTGTCGTAGGTGATCTCCAGCGCGTCGATGGCCCGGGCGGGAACGGCGGCCGCCCGAAGGGCGAGCGCCGGGGCGTCCACCACGATCGGATCGAAGGTGCAGGAGCTCGGGTCGATCGGTTCGATGTGGGCCCCTGCCGCACGAGCTGCGAACACGACCCCGAGTACGAGGAAGCCACAGCGGCTCTTCGCCGTCATCGCTGGTTTCCCGCAAGCGGGAGCTGTGTCACGTCGCACTCCGCGCCCGGCGCGGCACCGGGGATCGGATCGAAGTACGCGCCGGCGAGCGCGCAGGCCTCGTCATCCGGCGTCGTCCCCGCTACGACATTGGCAAGGACGCAGGCCCCGGTGAACCGGCGGTCCGGATATGCGGCGTCGGTCGGCGGGCACTCGGGAGAGCTCGAGCCCGTCGCGTGACACGGCTTCGCCGGACCGTCGCCTCCCGCGGCGGGCGGCGTCCCCGGGGCTTGCCCCGGTATCTCCTCGCAGCCGAGCCGCGGTGTGATCGTGACCCCGTTATCGGTCCAGCACGCGTAGTGCAGCGCCTCGCCGACGTGCAAGAGCTGCGGCGGCGTGAAGGTGACTGCGCCCGGATCCGTGTAGTCGGAGGACGCGAAGAGGTGGATCCGGCCCGGGTCGAAGGGATTGTCGGGCCCATCGGGCGGGTTGTGCGGAAGGCCGTCGGGCCCGATCAGATCGACTCCGAGAAAGCGACCGCGCTTGTGCATGTGTCCGGTCACGACGAGAACGCAGGCATCCCCGCTCGGGGGCGGCGCCCCTTCCGCGGTGATGCCCGGTTCCCATGCGTCGCGCAGCGGCGCCTCGCCCGGCCGCGCGGCGTTGAGCGCGGCGGTGGACGTCTCGGACGACACGACGAGCCCGGGTGGGACCCGGAGGCCGAGCTCCGCCGTGGTCTCGAAGATCGGCAAGGCTACGCGGCGCACGTCCTCCGGCCGGGCCCGGTGCAGGACAACTCGCGTCGAGCCGCGGCGCGTCCCAGACGTGCCGTTCACCCAGTTTGCATCGAAGAGGAGCCCGATGCCGTCGGGCGTCCCGCCCGGCACCGCGGGGACAGGCGCCAGCCGCAGGACCAGGCCAGGCGGCAAGGCACCCCGGCTCCGCGCGGCGGCGCCGCTGGCGATGAGCTGGCGTCGGTCCCGATCGGCCGGACCGAGATCGAGGCAGGCACGGCTCGCGACAATCCGGCCCGCGTCCCGGGAGAATTCGTCCAAGTGCTCGCCCGCGTAGAGGTAGACGAGAAAGTGGCGGACGCCAAAACTGCCTCCGGCACCGCGGTTCGTGATCTCGAACGACGCCAGATCGAACGGCACCTGGGTCGGCACGCGGACGAAGAAGCAGACCTCCGGGCTGCCTCCTGGGCGAACCGTGAAGCGGGGGAAGCGGAGCTTCAGAGTCTGGGGCTCACGGCCTCCGGCCGGGCCCGCCAAGAGAAGCACCCCGGTGACGATCCACATCCAGGCATGTGAAGGACGGCCTGACGAGCGCGAGGAACGCGGCGGCCGCACGTGCCGGAACCTCGCGCCGCGGCGGAGGAACAGGGCAGCGGGGTAGCACGCGCGCCCGCTCATTAGGACAATCCTCTGAAGGAGCACCAGCTCGCCATCGAGTCATGCAGAGCGAGTCGGTTCCCGTTCCCGCTCCCCGAATCGCCGCCCGCCCGCGGCGGCGGGCGGCCTCGCCGATGCAGGCGGCAAGCGCGGCACTCTCGGCCGCGAGCGCGCCGCGAGCGCGGAGAAGCTCCGGCGGACCTCGCCCTCGGAACAGGCGGCGCCCGTCGGCAAACTCGTACTCGGCGCGCGCCACGTTGTGGCGGGCGCCCGCGCTGCAGACCCCGCGCTCCCCTCCCACCTCGAGTACTGCGCGAGCACGACGCCGCGGTCGAGCTGTGCCTCGCCCGGTCCGGTATGGCGGGCGAGCTCACTGGAGAGGATCGGGGTTCGTCGGCGCGAGACGCGCCTGTGCGAGCCGCTCGCGCGCCGCCTCGAGCTCCGCGCCCGCGGCGCGCACATGCCGGGCTTGACGCCCGAGCGCGCGTGAGGGTGTCACCGAGGCCGAGCGGCTTGGCGGCGCTGCCCGCAGGCCGAGGCCTATTCCGAGCGCAGCTGCCAGCCCGCGCACGGCCTTGGTCCTCTCCATCGCCTCCTTCGGGTAGCACGCCAGGCGAGGAGCGCAAAAAACCGGCCGCGCGACCACCTCCTCACCGCACGATGCGCAGGCCCGGGCGCAGGCGGGGCGTTGGGTTCTCCTTGCTCGCGAACCTCGCGCCGTCGGGGTTCTGGTTCATGATGGCGAACGAGTAGATTCCCGGCCCGCTCTGGAAGGCCCGGGTCAGGTTCAGATGAACGACCTCCCCGTCCGCCACCGCCCGCATCTTAGCCACCACCTCGTCCGGCTGCGGCGCGAGTGAAGGATCGTCGGCCGCGTCGAGCACCCCGTCCCCGTTGGTGTCCACCTCCGCGAAGGTGAGCCCGGGGCCTTTCCCGCTGTTCGGGTCCACGTCGGGGTTGCCCGTGCCCTCGACCCAGCCGGTCGCCGGAATGCGGTACACCTTGCCCCCGTCCGGCGACTTGCCCACCACGTGCAACACGAGGACCGCCTTGCGCACGCGCGGGATGGCCGAGAGGTCGAACTTCAGGTAGGCGACGCTCCGGGGCGCGCTGTCGACCTTGAGCGTGGGCGCCCCCCCGTGGTTCTTCCGGCCCTTCCGCAGCTCCTCGATGTAGGTGTCGGCCACGGGGAGCCGCTGGCTCGCCAGGCACTGGGCGCGGCTCTCCGAGGTCCCGACCGCGGCTGCGAACCCTGCGGCGCAGGCGGGAACGAGGCGGCCCCGGTTGGCCGCGCGCTCCGCCCGCCGGGCGAGCACGTCGAGTCGGTGGGCCGCAATGGTCATCTGCTGGCCGGTGCGGTTCGGGTTGCCGGTCCGCGCCGCCCGATCCACGATCCTGGCGGCCTGGGTGAGCGCGCGCGACACGAACGCCGGCAGCGTCTGGCCTGTGCAGCCATCGACCAGGCGCGCGGCGTTGATGGCCGCCTTCACCGCGTCGGGGGTTACCACCTCGTGGTGACAGCCGTCGGCCTGGCAGGTGTCGACCGTGCACGGCCTGGTATCGTCACAGTAGGCATCTCCCCGGCACTTGGGCGACGGCGCGTCCTTCATGAGCGTCACGGAGTCGGGCACCGTGCCGTCCACGCGGACCATCTGCGCGACGAGCGTGTGTCCGTCCACCGCCACGCGTGCGAAGTTATGCGCCGACTCGGAGTACGCCGTGAAGTAGCTCGTCCCCGCCGGGTAGAGCTGCTGCCCGCCGCCACCCGTTGTGATGTAGACGGTGCCCTGCCCCGGCGCGACGACCTGGTTGGCGAGCAGGGGAAAGGTGCGTTCGTAGTCGTGATCGTGGCCCATCAGCACGAGATCGACCGAGTAGCGGTCGAAGAGCGACACCACGTTCGCCTGGAGGAGGAGATTGCTGCCGTGCCTGCTGTTCGAGTAGATGGTGTGATGGAAGGCGACGAACTTCCAGAACGCGTCGCTCGCAGCGAGATCCTGGTCGAGGAAGGTGTACTGGGGGCTGGCGGGGTCGGTGCTCTCGTTGCTGTTGAGCACCACGAAGTGTGCGTTGCCGTAGTCGAACGAGTAGTAGTTCTCGCTGCCGGCCGGATTGTTGGCGGGGGTGTAGAAGGCATCCCGCCACGGCTGGCCGATCGCGGTCTCCCAGTCGTGGTTGCCGAGGCACGGCCAGAACATCAGCGAGCGGATCAGATCCCTGTAGGGCGCGAAGAACTTCGGATCGAAGTCCACCGCGGCGCCGGTGTCGTAAATCATGTCGCCGGTGTGCAGGAGAAAGTCGACCGGGGTCGCGACCATGCGGTCGCGCACGGCGAACTGGGACGAGGTGGCGCTTCCCGAATCGCCGACCGCGATGAAGGCGAAGGAGGTGGTGCTCGGGTCGTCCGTGCGGAAGACCGATTCGGCGGCGAGCGCGGTCCCGTCGGCGCTCGGGGTGTAGCCGTACTGTGCCCCGGGGAGAAGCCCGTCGACCGGGATGGCGCAGACGGTGTCCGTACCCCCCGCGATGAGCGTCGTGGCGCCGTCCGCGAGCGGGTGGATCGTGAGGGCGCAGGCGGCGGGCGCGTCGGTGTTCCACACGATGGTGACCGAGTGGGTGGTGAGGAGCTGGAGGTAGGGGCCACGCGTCAGGGTTGCGGCCGCGGCGGGCGTCGCCGCCCCGAGGAGCGCACAGAGCATGCGCGAGAGGAGCGTCGTGGGTCTCATGCGCCGGATCGGGATGGCGGGGGGTCGCGCTCGCGCACCCTTGCGTCCACGCCGGGCCGATGCAACCCGGATGCCGGCCGCGAAGCACGACATCTCGGGCGCATCGGGTCGGTCCTGTGGCAACTTGCCCTGGCGCTTGCACCGCTGCCGGGGCACTCGGTCTCAGTTCGCGTGGACGTCGGCGTCGGCTCCCCGCGTGCCGGCTAGGGCCGGCGGAACCTCTCTACTGCCCGGTGATCTCCTGTTGGCGTGTGGGACCTGGCCTGCCGCAGACGGGGCGCCTTCCTACGGACAGGAGGTCGCCGCGCGGTGCTGCGCTCAGGGCGCGACCGTTATGAACATCTGTGGGCCGCCCGCTCGTTACGGAGCCACCGGCGGCGTGGTAGACGCGCTCAGGACGGGATTGGGGCGGATACCCCCTTTGAAGGGCTTATCGTGCAGCCTCACTACCTGTCGTGAACTGGTCGGGTGAAAGTCCCGACGAGGGGAGATTTCCCGTTCGCCCCTCTAGCCTGACTCCCAGCGCTGCCCGGCGACGGACGGCGTCGAAAGCGGGAGTGACACGGGACCTCAGCAGGCGAGGTGCGAGGCACGTGATCGCACCTGGTCGTAGCCAGCCAGGAGGACCGGGCAAACACGCGGGCCGCAGCATGACGCGAACGATGCAGCGCCGAAATTTTCAACCCCGTCGGATATTGCTGGCAGAGACGGGTGCTCGTGGGTGGCGACTCGCTGATAGGACGAGGAAGCCTGGTATCGCGGCGCCGGCACAACGGGAGGGCGTCGCGGACCCACCGGCGTAAGGTCGACGGCACGCATGGACAGCATGGCCGGGAAAGTAGGGAAGGTCTCGCGGGCCGCCGGGGCGCTCCCGCACAGCGAAGGCGCGGCGTATAAGCGGCAGGGTCGTGAAGTCGCCGCGTGCCGGCGAGACCGGCGGATGGGGTCGTAGTACGCGATGATGGACCGAGACAGCAGAACTCGGACCGGAGCCAAGGACCCCTGGGGTAGGGAGGCCACGGGCCTCCCGCACAGCGGCTCGCGGAAGCACGGCCAGGCCTGGACACAGTGCCAGGCCAGAGTGTCCGTGGGTGGAAGCGGGCGAAGGGTCGATGCAAACCGGGCGTCGAGACGGGCATGCCGGGAGCAGGCTTAACCTCCGCGAGGTTCGGGAAGGCGCGACCTGACAGGCTGGCCTTGAAGCCGTACCGGGGAAAACCCGCCGTACGGAATTTTAGGGAGGGCGATGGAAACGTCGGCATTCGAAGTCCGGTCCGCGCCATCGCCCCACCCGACTTCCCTTTGCAGCGCTGCCTGCCGGCGATGGCGATCGGGTGCCCCAAGGCGGCAGCTGTCGCCGAATGTCACGTGCGGTGCGCGGCTGCGCGCACCCAGGCCATCTGGGCAGCCGGGTTCGAGCGTCACGTGGCCGAGGTGAATTCATGTTGCGAGAAGGCGGGTGCGGACTCCAAGGAGTGCGACAACGCAAGGCGCACGGCGTTCTCTCACCATCCCCCGTGTCGGCTACCGCCGCGAGAGGGCGCGGTGCTGGCGGGGAGGGCGGACTACTTCTCTTGGCAAGCCCTGCGGGCCCGGCGGAAGAATGCCCGGGCGCAGCGTATGTGGGATTATTCGGCGCAAGCTCGACATGACTCTCATGCGGTAACGGACGCCAAAGCGGCTTCGCAGTACGTTGCGTGGCCAGCTTTTGCTGCTCGTGCGTCCGTGCATGATCGGGCGGATGCGTGGCAGGCTCGCGCGCGCCTCCCGTTTCCGGTGCGTGCGGTCGGCACCGTGCCGCGAAACGCCGCCGTCGAGGCGCGGCGGCGACCTCACCACCGAGAGCCCGCCGCCTCGATTGGTTGCGGGACGCCAGGCCGGGTCAACGTCCATGGTCCCGCCGCGGCGCCGCGAGCCCGCTAGCTAACCGTACCAAGGCGCCGCCGGGCGGGAGAGGCCCCGCCGCGCCGGGCGCGACGTAGGGCGCGGCGTCCGAAAGCAACCGGGAAGGATCGGCTTCACGAAGCCTTCACAGAGCTTCTGCTATCGGTGGGCCTCGTGGCCTTCGAAGTGCACCTTGGAGCCGGGGCGCTGGGTGCGCCGCCAAAATCTGCATGGCGCTCCCTGGCTACCATGCAAGTGCAACAAGAGACAGAGAGAATAGTGTGACACCTGCGCCAAAGTCCCCCGCAGCGGCATTGCGCTCGACCGGCTCTGCGGCTTTGGGAAATTCACTGACGGGCCGCTTCCTCACGGCCCTCTTCGCCGCCTATCACGAGGAGCGTGTGCGCTACGTGGTGCTGCGCAACTACGAGCGATGGCCCGAGCATTTCGGCAACGACATCGACTTGATCGTGCACCTGAACGACGTGCCGTTGAGCCACGCGATCATCCGGCGCATCGCGGATGAGTTCGGCCTTTGCTGGACCGCCACCCGGCGGCGAACCGGGCATATTCTCTACTATCTGCTCCCGACGCCCGTCGACGGGGTGGAGGGCGGGATCCTGCTCGATTTCCGTACGGACCTCATCCATCGCCGCTTCACCTATCTTCCTGGCCCACTCGTGCTCGATTCGCGCCGACTCGGGGGTCTGTTCTACGTGCCGTCCCCGGCGGTCGAGAGCCTCGAAATCCTGTTGCACTGCCTACTCGACGCAAGAAAGGTGCGGCCATCGTACCGGGACCGCCTCCGCGAGCTCGACGCCGGAAGCACGAACGAATTCCGCGAGGCGGCCGAGCGTGCCGTGGGGCCCGAACTGGCACGCTGCCTGGCGCACACCCTGACGCGCGGTGAGCCGGAGGCTGCGCTCAGGCTTCGCCGTCGTGTAGCCTTGGCGTGCGCGCGGCACCACCCCGCAACGCTCCCCGTGTGGCTCCGTGCCCGCACGGGGGCGGCCTGGGACCGCCTGCGGGCGTGGTTCCGCCCGCCGGGTCACCTTGTCGCCCTCGTCGGCCCGCCTGGTTTCGGCAAGCCGACGCTGTCACGAGAGTTATGCCGCCGCTTCGCCCCCACGCGTATCAGGACCTCGACCGCCGACCTCGAGGAGCCGGCGCCGCCCGTTGCGCCCCGCTGGCGGGCCGAGGACCACCACGAGGATCCGGCCCTCCAAGGTGAGGCGAAGCCAATAAGGGACGGGGCCGGCTGCCAGCGCCTGTGCGGCCTCGGGCGCAACCTGGCTGCCAGCTTGCTCCGCTACCTCGTGCAGGTGCGCCCCCGCTTGGTCCGGGGCGAGGTCGTGATCCTCGAGGGCTACTTCGAGGATGTGGACACCTCCCTCCGTTCCCTGGTGCGCCGGTCCTACGTGGAGGCGCTATTGATGCGCCTCATCCCGGAACCTACGCGGATCTCTTGTCCGAGGCGTCGAGCTGGCGCCGATGGCCGCCGGGAATCAGGCGGTGTCGGTCGCCAGGAAGCACCCGCGGACGGGGACCTCCCGACGATCGTCGACCGGATGACAGAGCAGGTGGTGCGCCTCTACACGCTGCAGCGTGCGCCAGGGCGGATTTGAAGCACAGTGAATAGACGACACTCGAAGCACACTACGCATCATCGGTTGAGATCACCAACTTGACTGCTCTACACTGAGAATATGCAGCGCCCCCGTCGTCACTTCATGAGGCGGACGCTCCGAGTGAGCGGGAGCGTGGCACCGCTTCTACTGGTGCTTGCGGCGTGTGCGGCCCAGCGGCCGGTTCTGTATCCCAACTCCAAACTTGAAGAGGCGGGCCCCGCGGCCTCCCAAGCCGACATCGAGGGGCGATAGGGTTGCCGCGAGGGGAGCCATGCGGCTACTGGTGGTCGAAGACGATCCGGGGCTCCTCGAGGCGCTCCACGACGGGCTCGCGGCGCGCGGGTTCGCCGTCGATCGCGCGGGCAGCGCCGAGCATGCCCTCGAGCTGCTGCGGTTGAATCCCTGCGATCTCATCGTGCTCGACCTCGGCCTGCCGGCCATGGACGGCCTGTCGGTCCTGAGGATGCTGCGGGAGAAGAATGACGCGGTCCCCGTCCTGATCCTCACCGCACGCGGCGAGGTGACGGACCGGGTCGCCGGCCTCAATGCGGGCGCGGATGACTACGTCCAGAAGCCATTCGCCTTCCCCGAGCTGCTGGCTCGCATCCATGCGCTGCTGCGCCGCAGCGGGCCGGTGGCGCCCTCGGTCCTACGCGTGGGCGACATCGAGCTCGACCCGGGCCGCTTCGAGGTCCGCCGGCGAGGGGTGTCCATCTCGCTCACGGCCAAGGAGTTCGCCATCCTCGAGTACTTCATGCGGCACGCGGGGGAGCTCGTGACGCGCACCATGATCCTCGAGCATTGCTGGGACGAGAGCTACGATGGACTCTCGAACCTCGTCGACGTGCATGTGAGCCGGCTGCGCCGCAAGCTCGACGTGCCCGGAGGCACCCTGCTGCTCCACAGCATTCGCGGGGCCGGCTTCATCCTGGACGAGCGGGCGCGGTGAGGTTCCCCCGCAGCCTCCGCTGGCAGCTCATGCTCGCCTTCACGGGCATCGTGGCGCTGGTCGTGCTGGCGGCCGCACTTGGCATGGCGATGCTCATCGAGCATGCCGTGTGGGCGCCGCTCGACGCCGCGCTCCAGGAGGAAGCCGAGACACTGACCCAGCTTCGCGCCATCGGCCGCGTCGACTTCCTCGGGGCGGTTGCCCGCGAGGCCGGGGACCACGAGCTCGGGGCCGGGAAGTTCATCCGGGTGACGGCCCCCGATGGCCACACCCTCGCCGAGTCCGGAACCATGCCGCTAGCTGTGGCCGCATTGGCGCGGGCGGGCGTGCCGGCCCCGCCGGCGGCCACCATCGCTGCGGAGAAAGGACCCTATCGCGTCGTCTGGTACGCGGCGGCCGACGGTAGCTGGGCCGAAATCGGCGTGCGCGTCGGGCGGCACGTGCGCACACTGGAGCGAGCGCGTCTGGCGATCGCCGGCGCCGCCGCGGTCCTGCTCGCTGCGCTGATGCTCCTCGCCTGGGAGATTCCGACCCACGCCACCGCCGAGCTCGACCGTCTCGCGGCCGAGCTAGAGACGGTCGAGGCGGGCTCCCTCGACCGCCGGCTGGCGCCGCGTCGCACCAGCGAGGTGGACCGGCTCGCCGCCGTGCTGAACCGCTTGCTCGCCCGTCTCGAGGCGGCGGTCGGCCACCTGCGGCGCTTCACCGCGGACGCGGCCCACGAGCTGCGCACGCCCATCGCCGCGCTCCGCGCTCACCTCGATGTCGCGCTTGCGCGCGAGCGCTCCGCCGAGGCGTACCGCGCAGGGCTGCTCGACGCGCTCGAGCAGACCGAGCGGCTGGAGCGCCTGGCGGCGGACCTGCTCACGCTGAGCGCGGTCGAGGCCGGAGTGGGTACTGAAGCGCGCCGGGAGATGGTTCGCCTCGACGCCCTCGCGCGCGAGGTGGCTGAGTTCCTCGAGCCCGTTGCACAGGAGCAAGGCCGACACTTCGCCTGTCGCGTCGAACGCCCGGTGACCGTCCGCGGCACTCCCGACCTGTTGAAGCGCCTGGTGCTGAACCTGGTCGACAACGCCTTTCGCCACACGCCGCCCACCGCCGCGGTCGAGCTCTCCGTGCGCGCCGAAGACGGGGCGGCGACCATCGAAGTGCGCGATGCAGGCCCGGGCGTTCCGGCCGCAGACCTCCCGGAGGTCTTCGAGCGCTTCCGTCGAGGCCCGGGACCCACGGCGGGGACCGGCCTCGGCCTGGCGTTGTGCCGCGAGATCACCACGCGGCATGGGGGGCAGATCGCACTCGAGAGCGCACCCGCGGCCGGGACGACCGTCACAGTGACCCTCCCGCTCGCGGCGGCCGAGCCACAGGTCTAAGGGAGGGCGTGGCCCGCTCGGCGTCCCCTTCGCGCTCCCTTGCGGCGGTGGCGCTTCACGTCACATTTCACGGGCGTGTCGTTCAGCCATAGCCACCCCGACCTCTTGAAGCGCGTCGTCTTGAACCTCGTGCGTCGCGGCGGACACCGCGGAGAGTGCCGAGACGGCCCTCAAGCTCTTCCCGGTCGCACCGCGTCCTCTGAGGGGAAAGCTAGAGCCCCGGGTGCCGCGCCTGCCACGCCGCCACGGCGTCATCCCAGACTCTCCGATCGGTCGTGACGCTGAGACACGGCTTCCCGGTCGTCGGATCGCGCCCGAGATCACCGGGGAACGGGCCGTCACCCAGCCAGACCAGCCGGTTGTTGGCGCAGCTCACGATATGCGCCGAGGAGGGGATGCCGAACGTGGAGCGGCTGCGGACCACGACGAACACGTTGTCGTGCAGCGCGAGCTGCACGGATTGGCCGGACCACTTGAACAGCGCGCCGTGCGCCGGCGGCGTTTCCCGCGGATATGGATGCTTGGTCGTCTCGAGGCGGAAGAGGGAGTTGCGGATGGTGAGGACCTTCCCGCGCCCGTCCTGCCCCGCATTCGGGCGGGAGCTGATCCCCACGTAGGAGCCATCTGAGAGCACGTCATCCACCGCGCCACCGAGGCATTCGTGATCGTCGATGGCGTCGTCGAAGATGTGGCTGAGGTGGACGCTGCGGACCACAAAGCCGTCTGCAGGCGAGCGCACCCGGATGCCGTCCTCCACGTTGTCGATACGCAGATCTTCGACGGTGGGGCGAGGAGCCTTCACCTCGAGGCCTGCCGTGTTGCAGCAATCGCTGTGCATGTAGGTCCAGCTCGCGTCCCGCGGGTAAGTGCCCCGCACGGTTCCACCACCGATGCAGAGGTCGGTGCCGCCAGCCAGATACAGGGGTGTGACGCCGGGCCTGCTCACGAACGTCGCGCTCTGGGCATCGACGATCGTATGGGGCGCGAGGCTGGCCGCGCGGTAGCCACGCGCGTAGGTGCCGGTCAGGTTGACGACCGGCCCGGAACGGCCGGCGCAGGGGGTCGCCACCGGCGGTGCGGGATACGCCTCGTCGCACGCAGCGCGCCCCATGCTGCGACACTGGGGGACGAGCGACCGCCGGCACTCTCGGCGTCGCATGCCGGTCTGCTCGACGCAGCGGCGGATGGCGGGTTGACACACGCGCCGGCACCCGAGCAGTGCCCCGGCTCCGGCGGGGGAGAGAGCGACCAAGGAGAACGAGATTGCAAGGAACACGCGCCTCGACGCTGGCCAGGGTAGCTGGGACCGGGAGCGGCGTGGCCACGAGCGCAACCCGTAGGTGCGGCGTGCGTGCGCCAAGCGTACTCGCTGGAGAAGCGCCTGTGGCACAGTCACCTGACGCCGCTCGGCCCAATTGATTCATCTACGCGGCGCTCGCCACCAGCTGCGGCAGCAGACGAACTCGGCCTCCCTCCGCCGTCCCTGGTCTACCATCTCCACCCGCCCCCCCGGGAACATCAGTATCGCAAACGAGGCGTCGCTCCGCATGGCAACCGCCTGAACGCCGCACGGAATTGCTCGCCGCGTACTTCGGCTCACGCCCTGGGCCGATCGATGCCGAGCTTCTGTATCCGCGATTGAAGCGTGGTGCGCTTGAGACCCAGGCGGGTAGCGGCCCCCTGCGGACCTCCGAGCACCCAGTTGCTCTCGTGCAGCGCGCGGAGAATCGCCTCGCGCTCCGTCGCCTCGAGCGTGGGAGCGCCGCCAGACGGCGCGACGTGAGCGATGTGTACCGGAAGGCCGAGGAGCGGTCGGGAAGGCATGCGGCCAGCACAGGGTGCCGCAGTCTCGATATTCTCCACGTCGCCGGAGCCGTCGTTCTCGGCGTGCGCGACTTCGTGACGTTTGACGCGCGGCAGGGGAAGCTCGCTCGGAAGGCTCGACTGCGGGTGCTTCCCGCGACCGCGTAATCACCGTCGGCCCACGGCAGCGGGACGAACCGCGCCCCGGCGCGATGTCGGGTTCCGGGGCGGGGCAGAAGATGGGGTGAAGCGGCTGGCCTCCAATGCGCATCGCCTCGCGCCGCGCGTCGGAGCTGGCCGCGCAGCCGGTAGGCACGGCGCTCGAGCGTTGGTACAGCGTCGCCCTGAGCGCGCCGCCGGCCCGCAACCGATGCCATTATTGCATGCCGCAAGCTACACAGATATCGCGGCGCCTCGGACAATGCTGTGAGGCGGCTCCGAGCTCGCCACGGCGGAGCTGCAATGCCTGCGTGTTTCGCAATTGTTTGACGAAGTTTTCGCAGCCAAGTTTTCCGAGAATAGCGCATGAACAGTGCCTTACGGAGGACTACGTCACATGTTACAAGAACCGTAAGCGTCTGCTCGGCTTGATACTCAATAGACGCCCGTTTCCGCAGCGGTTATTCCAACGCACCCGCGATCAGCTCCAGCAGTTCGACCTGCCACATCGGCTTCCGCAGACAAATGGAGGTGCTCACCGGCATACGCCTTGCTTTCACTCATGCGCGCGCCTGGGAGGCAGTGTGTGATGAGACCAGTCTCAATCGATCGCGATTCGCACAATCGGCGGGGGTCCCCGCGCTTGACGGCGGCGGTCGTGCTCGCCGCGCTGCTCGCGGCGGCTCCGTGCGGGGCCACGCTCCTCACCCGCGGACCGTACCTGCAGCTCATGACGACCGGCTCGGTCACCGTCGTCTGGAACACGGATACCGCCGCCCTCTGCGCGCTCGCGATCCGGCCAGTGGACGGCGTCGCCACGGTCCTCACGGGGAGTGTCGGAACGGTCTGCGCGCTCGCGGCCGGTGGCCTGCTGGCCGGGGCACAGTACGCCTACACTCCCCTCGCCGATGGCGTTCCCCTCCGCGCGGAATCCGTGTTCCAGGCCGACGATCCGAACATGCCGTACGACCTGCTCGTGCTCGGGGACTCGGGCTGCGGGTTGCCGACACAGCTCGCGGTCCGTGACCGCATGCTGGCCACCCCGGTCGACATCATGATCCATACGGGGGATATGATCTACGAGGACGGGGCCGCGGCAGACTTCAATCCCCAGTTCTTCGTGCCGTATCAGGACTTCCTCCGCGAGCTGGTCTTCTGGCCCACGCTCGGCAACCACGACGTCCTCACCGCCGGCGGGCAGCCCTGGCGGGACGCCTTCTACACACCGGCCAACAACGCTGCCGGCAGCGAGAACTACTACTCCTTCAACTTCGGAAACGCGCATGTGACCGTGCTCAACAGCAACGCCAGCACGAGTCCCGGCAGCGCGCAGTACGTGTTCCTCGACCAGGACTTGGCCGCGAGCGCCGCGCTGTGGAAGTTCGTCGTCTTTCACCACACGATCTATTCGAGCGGCTCGACGGGCAGCAATACGACGATCCGGAACAAGCTTCTCCCCCTCCTCGATCGGTACGGCGTCGACCTCGTCTTCATGGGACACGACCACGACTACGAGCGTACCAAGCCGTTGCGCGGCGACGTGGTCGTCGATCCGGGCCAGGGCACGGTCTACATCACGACCGGCGGTGGTGGAAAATCAATCGGATCGGTCGGGTCGAGCAGCTTCACGGCCTACGCCGAGTCTGCCTACCACTTCACCCGCGTGGCGGTGGATGGAGGGACGCTCGTCGAGCAGATGATCCGCGCCGACGGCACCGTCGGCGATTCGATGACGCTCGCTAAGGGTGCTCCGCCGCTCCCGCCGCGCTGCGGGGACAACCTGGTGAACCAGGCGGGGGAGCAATGCGATGGCGCGGCGCATGCTGCCTGCCTCGGGCCGTGCGCCGCGGACTGCACGTGCACCCCCGTCTGCGGTGACGGGCGTCTCAACCAACCAGGCGAGACGTGTGACGGGGCCGACGATGCGGCGTGTCCAGGGCTCTGCCTCCGGGACTGTCGTTGCGGCCTCCCGTCTGAGGTCGTGACGCTCGCTCCGGTGGCCGACACCTATATCCAGGCCGGCACCGAGGCGAGCTGGGATCACGGCTTATCCGACCACGTGTCCGTCGATACGAAGCCGTTTGCCATCGCTTATGTCAAGTTCGACCTGAGCGCCGTGACGGCGCCCATCGCCCGGGCGACCTTGTCCGTCTTCTGCACCAACGGCACGAACGACGGGGGGACGCTCTACCCGGTGGCTGACTCGAGCTGGGTCGAAGGCACTGGCACTGGGACCAACAGCGGAAGCGCCAATGGCCCCGGTCTCAAGTGGAACGATGTGGACACGAATCAGGACGGGAAAATCGATACGCTCGACGGCTCGCCGTTCGTCCCCGACTTCACGCGGCCCGTGGCGTGGATCGGGAGCGTGGTCGTCGGGCGGCCGAAGACGGTCGACGTGACGGTGGCCTTCCAGGGCGGTCCGGGGACGTACTCGCTGGCGGTCCAGAACCAGAGCACCGACGGCGCCGCTTTCTCCTCGCTCCAGAACCCGAACGTCGGCCAACGGCCGCTCCTGCGCCTGGAGCTTGCGCCCGTCGTGACCACGACCACCAGCACGACCACGACCACGACGACGACTCAGCCGCCCACGACCACCACGACCACGACGGCGACGGAGCCGCCCCCCACCACCACGACCACGTCGACCACGACGACGAC
>Ga0209058_1001009_pt1 | contig 24156 bp, 11 predicted proteins | sample GraSoiAngelo_147_FD_185904 | JGI IMG/M metagenome (GOLD analysis project Ga0209058, IMG submission 185904) | Grasslands soil microbial communities from the Angelo Coastal Reserve, California, USA - 14_1009_05_40cm (SPAdes) (version 2) | ecosystem: Environmental > Terrestrial > Soil > Grasslands ... | reverse complement strand
CACGTCACGCGCGTCGATCCCGCAGTCGAGCAGGGAACGGTTACTGTCGAAGTTGCGTTCGATGAGCCGCTGCCGAAAGGCGCGCGCCCCGATCTTAGTGTGGACGGAACAATCGAGCTCGAGCGTCTCGATAATGTCGTTTATGTGGGGCGTCCTGCATTTGGCCAGGAGAACAACACCGTGGGAATGTTCAAGCTCATCGGCGACAGCGGCGAAGCTGTGCGTACACCGGTTAAACTTGGCAAGAGCTCGGTCAACACGATTGAAATCTTGAGCGGCCTTCAACCGGGCGACCAAGTCATTTTATCCGATACCAGTGCCTGGGATTCGCACGAACGTATTCGACTGAATTAATTGCTGATTTTTGATTTCTGATTGCTGATTGTTTCAAAATGAACCCACAAGAACTTAAGGAACGAACGAAACGATTCGCGCTGCGAGTGATGCGGTTGGTAGATGCGCTGCCAAAATCAGCAAAGGGGCGTGCACTTGCCAGTCAACTGGTGCGAAGCGGTACAAGCGTAGCTGCAAATTATCGCGCCTCTTGTCGAGCGAGATCGCGTGCCGAATTCATCTCGAAAATTGGCGTGGTGGAAGAAGAAGCTGACGAAACAGCGCTTTGGCTGGAGCTGATCATTGACGACAAAATTCTGCCGCAGAAGAAAATCACGCCGCTCTTAAACGAGGCGAACGAATTGGTCGCCATTATGGCTGTCTCCTACATCTCGGCGTCTCGTAAGAACAGCACGCGAACACGCAAGTCACAATCAGCAATCAGAAATCAGCAATCAGCAATCAGAACATGAACAACGGATCAGATCCTCTTATACGACTAAGCAGCGTCACGAAGGTCTTTCTCACTGACGAGGTAGAAACCCACGCGCTATCCGGAATCCACCTCGACATTCGACCCGGCGAATATGTGTCCATAGCCGGACCATCAGGTTGTGGCAAGACGACCTTGCTGTCCATACTCGGGCTACTCGATACTCCTTCGGACGGCAGCTACTCGCTAAAGGGACACGAAGTTGCCAATCTTTCGTTCGCAGACCGGGCGCGTATTCGCAATCGCGAAATCGGTTTCATTTTTCAAAGCTTTAATCTGATAGGGGACCTCACCGTCTTTGAGAATGTCGAGTTGCCTCTGACCTATCGGGGAATGGCTGCGGGCGAGCGCAAATCGTTTGTCACCGAAGCATTGGAACGCGTGGGCATGGCGCATCGCGCAAAACACTTGCCAAGTCAGCTTTCCGGTGGCCAGCAACAGCGGGTGGCGGTCGCCCGGGCGCTAGCGGGCAGGCCGGCCATTTTGCTGGCAGACGAACCGACGGGCAATCTTGATTCGCGCAATGGCGAAGCGGTGATGCAATTGCTCAAGGAATTACATGAGAACGACGCCACTATTTGCATGGTCACACATGATGAGCGCTTCGCACAGCATGCCGATCGCACTGTACATTTGTTTGATGGTCGCGTTGTTGAAGACCGCATGGCTGCTTAAACACAAAATTCCCATCTTATGTTTGGAGGCTTCTGGCAGGATGTCCGTTACGGCGCTCGGATGTTGCTGAAGTCCCCAAGTTACACCGCGATCGCTATAGCTGCGCTCGCGCTAAGCATCGGCGCAAACACTGCGGTCTTTAGTGCGGTCAATACACTGTTGTTCCGGCCTCTGCCGTTGAAGGATTTGGACCGGCTGGTTTTCAGCGTGGCGCTGCGTGAGGGTTTCGATCCATTCGGGTCGTCGTTGCTGGAATTCGAAGCGTACCGGCAACGAAATCATTCCTTCGAAAGTATCGGCGTGGCAATGCAGCGTTCGTTCAACTTGATCGGGCGCGGCGAACCTGAACGTATTCGCGGCGCGTCGATCATGGCGGATTACTTAACAACGCTTGGCGTGAAGCCGGTTCTCGGTCGGAGTCTTACGGTTGGGGAAGATCAACCCGGCGGTCCGGCTGTCGCGCTGATTGGATACGGCTTTTGGCAAAAGCACTTCGCCGGTAACACCCGCGTCATTGGTGAAAAGCTGAATCTCGAAGGTCGCAGCTACACTGTCATCGGAGTAATGGCTCCGGGTTTTGATCTTCCCGCGGCGGCCGAAATTTGGGTGCCGTTGCAAACAAAGATCGACAGTTTGCCATTCACAGACCGCGCCATACCTGGCTATGAGGTCGTGGCTAAGCTTCGTCAGGGCGTCACCCTCAAACAGGCGGATGCGGAATCAAAATCCATAGCGCGCCAGTTGGAGCAGGAATTTCCGCAGGTCCGTCGCGGCTGGAGCGTCAAATTGATTTGGCTGCGGCAAGCACTGCTGGGTGATCTGGCGGGACGTGTGAACAAAGCGCTCCTCGCGCTCGTGGGCGGTGTCGGATTTCTTTTGCTGATTTCCTGCGCGAACGTGGCAAATCTTCAGCTCGCCCGCGGTATCGCGCGCACGCGTGAACTGGCGCTGCGGCGGGCGTTGGGCGCGAGCCGGCGCCGCTTAATTCTACAACTTCTCATCGAGAGCATGTTGTTGGCGCTGCTCGGGGGCGCGGCCGGGTTGTTGCTCGCGCATTGGATTGTTCCTTTGCTCGCTGCCATCAATCCGATACAGGGCATTTCGCTCGCCGGCTTCTTTCACAATTTCAAGATCGACAGTCGCGTCTTGATTTTCGCGCTGCTGGTGACACTCGCGACGGGTGTGATTTTCGGACTGGTGCCAGCACTGAAAGGCGCCGGTGAACGGGAAGTCATGCCATCTCTCAAGCAGGGCGATCAACACACTGCGAGCGCGCCGGGTCACGGTTGGCTCAATGTCCTCATCGTCTCAGAAATTGCGATCGCGATGACGTTGCTAGTGGGTGGTGGACTAATCGCGCGCAGTTTCAATCGTCTTCAGCATGTCGAGCTTGGATTCAGGCCGGACAATCTCCTCACAATGAAAATGATCTTGCCGGCATCGAAATATTCCGAGCACCGACAGCGCGTCGCGTTTGTCGATCAAGTTCTTGAGCGGGTAAAAATTTTGCCGGGCGTACTCTCTGCAGGCACAACGACTAATATTCCGTTGGAGCGCGAGATTTCCTACGACTCCGTCTTTAGCGTCGAGGGGCGACCGCCAATTAATCCGAACGATGTCCCAATCACATCGCATCGGCTTGTTAGCCCGGACTATTTGAAGACGCTCGGTGTGACTCTGATTAAAGGGAGGCTAATCGATGAGAGCGACCGCGCCGGCAAATCACCGGTGGTGGTAGTCAGTGAAGAACTGGCGCGTCAAGCGTGGCCCGGAGAAGATCCGCTCGGCAAACGGATCAAGCGAGTCCGGCCGAATCAGGATTTTCCCTGGATGACGGTGATCGGCGTCGTCAAAAATGTAAAAGAAGACTTGTTCAATTATCGAATCAATCGGCCTGTGTGGTATGTGCCTTACGCACAGCTCGAGAACAATTTTCCAGTTAATCTGGTGGTGCGGACGAATAGCGACCCAGCAAGTGTGACAGCAGCTGTGCGCCAAGCGATTCACGCAGTCGATCCCGATCAGCCGGTTTCGAATGTGATGACAATGAATGAAAATCTAGCCGGCGTTCTGGTGACCGAACGTTTCAGTGCGATTTTGATGAGCGCATTAGCTGCATCTGGTCTGCTGCTAGCTGCGCTCGGACTCTACGGCGTAATGGCTTATTCGGTCTCGCAACGAACGGCCGAGATCGGAGTTCGCGTGGCACTGGGCGCACAGCGTATACATGTTCTGCAACTCATTCTAACCCAGGGCGCAAAACTGACGTTGTTAGGCGTCGCTATCGGTCTCGCTGCAGCGTGGGGACTTACACGATTGCTGGCCGGTTTGCTGTTCGAGGTGAACGCAACCGATCCGGCGACGTTTCTTTCGATTTCGCTGCTGCTTGTCTCAATAGCTTTGATCGCCTGTTTCCTGCCCGCACGCCGCGCATTGAGGGTTGATCCAATTATCGCGCTTCGTGCCGAATGATATGAATGATCTAACGCTTGCTCTGCGCCAACTTCGCAAGTCGCCGGGATTCACATTTGTCGCTGTCCTTACGCTTGCGCTCGGAATCGGCGCTAACACGGCCATCTTCAGCATCGTCAACGCGGTTCTGCTTCGACCGCTACCGTATCCAGACGCCGACAGAATCATGGTGTTAAGCGAATCGTCTGGCCCCGGCCAGGACTATTCGGTTGCGCTGCCCGATTATTTCGACTGGCGAAACGAGAACACGGTTTTCGAGCATCTTGCGGCGACGCATAAGGAATCACGGAATCTGAGTGGAATCCCTGGCCGCGATCCGGAACGCGTGTCCTGCGCTTCGGTGACTCGGAATTTTTTCAATATTATCGGTCTGCCGCCGGAGCTCGGTCGTACGTTTAGCCAAGACGAGGACAAAGTTGGCGCGCCGCCGGTTGCTGTGATTAGCGATCGCGTGTGGAGGCGCGTGTTCAATGCCGACCCGGGTGTGCTTGGTCGCTCGATCACTCTGCACGATCAGAATTACACCGTTACCGGGGTGATGCCGCCACAGATGACTTCGCCGCAGGATACCGATGTCTGGTTGTCGATGATGCGGCGCAGTAACAATCCCGCGTGGATGGATCGCTCGCATCACCCCATGATTTATGTTTGGGGCAAGCTCAAGCCCGGCGTAACTGTCGATCAAGCGCGGACGGAAATGAAAGGGATCGCGGCGCGGTTGGAGAAAACGTATCCTGACACCAACGGTGGAGAGACAGCGGTCGTTACTCCTTTGCTCGATAATCTCGTCGGCAAGTACCGCACGAATCTCGGGCTGCTGTTTGGAGCGGTCGGCCTCGTTTTGCTGATCGCTTGCGCCAATCTCGCCAATTTGTTTGCCGCGCGAGGCGCTGCCCGAGCCCGCGAATTCGCCATCCACGCGGCAGTCGGAGCAACCCGTGGCCAAATCATTAAAAAGCTTTTGTTCGAGAGTTTTTTGATCGCGCTCCTGGGCGGAGCACTCGGCTTTTTATTTGCGGTTTGGGTTCGCAGTAGCCTAATCGCGTTGAGTCCGGGAGACGTTTCCCGATTTCAACAGATCTCATTCGATCTACCCGTCCTCGGATTTACATTTTTGATCGCATCGCTGACGAGCGTGCTTTTCGGATTATGGCCGGCTTGGCAGGCTTCGCACGCTGACGTTCAGCTCGCGTTGAAGACCGGCTCCGCTGGAAGCGGTGACCCGCCTTCGGCTAAGCGCGCGCGGGATTGGCTGGTGATCAGCGAGATTGCGCTCACGCTCACCTTGTTGGTCGCGGCCAGCCTCGTTGTAAAAAGTTTTTCGAAAATGCAGGCGCTTCAGCTCGGCTATGAGCCGCGAAATCTTTTCAGCGCTCGCGTTGAGCTGCCGTGGAAGACTTATTCCAGCCGCGAAAAGATCGGCACGTTTACCAAAGCGCTGCTGGATAAAGTCACTGCGCTTCCCGGCGTGCAGAGCGCGGGCATCGGCTCGAATTCCCCGTTGATGGGCGGATGGCAAACTGGGTTTTGGCGCGATGGCGCAGCACAGCCAACGCCGGCACAAATGCCGAGCTCCGATCTCGAAGTCGTCACTGGTGATTATTTTTCAACTTTCAAGACTCCGCTTTTGCGTGGCCGCACCTTTAACGACCGCGACACGAAAGATTCCCCGCGCGTCGTGATTGTCGATCAAACGATGGCCGAACAATATTTTCCGGGAGAAGATCCAATCGGCAAACGTCTCTTCGTCGATGTCGGCAATGATGAAGAGGGTAATGTGCCGAGCGAAATCGTCGGTGTCGTCGCGCGCATGCGATATCACGCAGTCGATGAAATGGCGCCGCTGCCGTTGATTTATTGCTCGATGGGCCAGGCGCAACGCACGAGTCTCTGCCTTTTCGTTCGCTCAAGTATGAGCGCGTCGTCCCTCACTAAGTCGGTACGTGATGTTGTGGCATCGATCGATCCAAACCAACCGGTGTTCGACGCACGGCCGATGTTGGATCGTGTCCAAGAAACCTGGGGAACACATCGACTGCTGAGTTTTCTATTTTCCATTTTCGCCGGACTCGCGCTGGTGCTGGCCACTATCGGTGTTTACGGATTGCTCGCATATACCACGCTCAAACGCGTTCGTGAAATCGGTATTCGGCTTGCGCTCGGCGCGCGCCCGGCACAAATCCGCGCCCTCGTTCTTTCCCACGGCCTGCAATTGCTCTTAATCGGTTCGGCCATCGGCCTGGTTGCAGCCTTTGCCCTTTCACGCGCATTGCAAAACGTGCTTTTCGAAGTCAAAGGCATCGACCCAAAAATTTATTTCGGTGTCGGCGCCCTTCTTTTCGCCGCAACATTTTTTGCTTCGTGGATTCCCGCGCACCGCGCCTCGCGCGTAGACCCCAATGTCGCTTTTCGCGCAGAATGAAATCTTAACTCCGCATCGACATGAACGACCTCCGCTTCGCGCTGCGCCAACTCCGTAAATCGCCGGGATTTACGATTGTCGCGGTGCTGACGCTTGCGCTCGGGATCGGGCTGAACACGGCGATCTTTTCGCTGATCAATGATCTCTTCGTGAAAGGCCTCCCGTTCCAGGAACCGGAGCGGGTCCTGCATGTCCTGACCAAGGGGAAAGACCGGACGGACGAGTTCCAGATGTCGGCGCCGCGGTTCATGCTTTATCGCGACGCGCAGACGATTTTCTCCGGGTTCGCGGCAGAGAATCAACAGGCGGCGACGGTGACGGGACTGGGCGATCCGTTGTCGGCGCCGATCTTCAAGGCGACGGCGAACTGGTTCGACGTGCTCGGAGTGCGGCCCATCATGGGCCGAACGTTTTTGCCGCAGGAAGAAGAGGGCGCGGATGTGGCCATCATCACGGATCGTTTCTGGAGAGCGCGGTTTGCCGGCAGTCAGGACATTATCGGGAAAACGATCGTGCTTGATGGCGTGGCGCACACGATCGTGGGCGTGATCGCAAACATGCCGGTCTCCTGGACGGGGACACCAAATGCCGATATCTGGACGACGAAGCCGATGGTCATCCCGGGTTTCTCGCATGAGCGGATGATGCGCGGCTCGGCGTTCCTGCGCGTGATCGGGCGCTTGAAGGCGGGCGTCACCCTTGACCAGGCGAAGGCGGCGCTGGGCACGCTCGAGGACAATTACCGCTCGCAATTTCCGGAGAAGAGCGACGCGCAAAATCGCAACATCATCAAGACGCTTCCAGAAGATGTGACGGAGAATTTGCGGCCTGGGTTCGCGACTCTGCTAACGGCGGTCGGGTTTGTTTTGCTCATCGCTTGCAGCAACGTGGCGAACCTGTTGCTCGTGCGCTTCAGCGGACGGCGCCGCGAGATTTCGCTCCGCCTGGCGTTGGGCGCGACGCGCGGAAGTGTGCTGCGACTTTTTGTTTTCGAAAGCGTGCTCATCAGTCTGCTGGCGGGGGTTCTCGGCGCGGCCCTGGCGTGGCAACTGGTGCCGCTCGTCCCGAAACTCGCGGCAAACTTTCTCCCGATCGAACAGGGAAACGCGAGCGCGCTCTCCGTGCCGGTGCTCTTTTTTACGATCGGGCTTTCGCTCGTGACGGGATTCGCGATGGGTCTTTATCCGGCGCTGCAAAGCTCGCGCGCGGATATCGTCGATGCGCTCAAGGAAGGCGGCCGCGGCACGCAAGGAAGTGTGCGGCAACAGCGGTTCCGCAAAATTCTCGTGGGCGCGCAGGTCGCCCTCTCGGTCACGTTGCTCGCGGGCGCGTCGTTGCTCATCACGAGCTTCGTGCGCCTGAGCCAGCAGGACCCCGGTTTCAAAACGGACAATCTCTGGATCGGAGTCACGGCCTTGTCGCAGGCCCAATATCCCGACCAGGCGAGCCGCGCTCGTTTTGCCGAACAATTGCAAACGGCGTTGCGCGCGACTCCTGGATTCGAGGACCTGATGTTGAGCAGCACTTTTCCGCTCTTCAGCGGCCCGAGCGTGACTCTCTATACGCGGCCTGAAGGCAACGTGCCTCCGGTTGCCGAGCGAAAAGGCGCGCCGTCGAACGACGTCATGCCGGGCTGGTTCCGCGCTGCGGGCATTCCGTTGATCGCGGGCCGCGATTTTAACGAACAGGACGTGATGGATCATCCGAACGTCATCATCATCAGCAAAGCGGGCGCGAAGACGGTGTTCGGCGACGAGAATCCGATCGGCAAAACGTTGCTGATCACGAACGGCAGCGTGCCGGTCGAGATTGTCGGCGTCGTCGGCGACGTGCGCTCGGTGCAATTGAATCAGGCTAACAACATGGAATTTTATCGTCCGTTCGCGCAGGAGAGTTGGCCGTTCCTCAAAATCGTAGTGCGCAGTCCGTTGCCGTCGGAAACGATCACGCGCTCAGTGAAAACGGCGTTGCGCGGAATCGATCCGAGCCTTGCTCTAATCTGGCCGCAGCCGTTCAGCGAGATCCTCGCGCAGGTGCTCGGCCAGGCGAAGCTCATGATGGTGTTGCTGGGTGTTTTTGCCGGCGTGGCGTTGTTGCTGGCGACCGTCGGAATTTACGGCGCGGTCGCATACACGGTCGAGCAACGGACGAGCGAGATTGGAGTGCGAATGGCGCTCGGCGCGCAAACGCGAGACGTGTTGCGTTTGATTATCAATCAAGGAATGAAACCGGTTTTGATTGGCCTCGGCATCGGTCTGGTCGCGGCATTCGCTCTCGGTCGGTTGATTGCTTCGCAACTCTATCAGGTCTCGGCCCACAATCCCGCGCTTCTGGGCGGCGCAACGATACTGCTCGCGGCCACGGCATTGTTTGCCTGTCTTTTGCCAGCTCGCCGCGCCTCAATGGTCGATCCCGTTCAGGCATTACGAACCGAATAAGATTTCATGAATCAACTCGAATTCGCACGCCCATGAATGACATTCGCTTTGCGCTTCGCAAATTGAGGCAGACCCCGGCTTTTACCTTCATCGCGATCGTCACCCTCGCGCTCGGGATCGGCCTGAACACCACGATCTTTAGCTTAATCAACGATCTTTTTCTGCGCGGGCTGCCGTTCAAGGAACCGTCGCGCATTGTTCACCTCGACAATGGCGACAAGGGACGCGATTTGGCGGATGTCGGATTATCCGCCCCGCGTTACCAACTTTATCGCGACGGTCAGACTCTTTTTGACGGTTTCGCTGCGGAGAATTCCGCCGCCCAGAATTCTTCTCCGTTCACGCTGACCGGACTTGGCGATCCTGTCCAAATTTTTGGCGGGAGAGTAACCTCCAACTATTTCGATGTGCTGGGTGTTCGCCCAATTCTTGGCCGCAATTTTCTGCCAGAAGAAGAGGAAAGCGCCGACGTCGCACTGGTGACAAAAAATTTCTGGCAGGAACGCCTCGGTGGCGATCCGAACGTGATTGGGCGAAGCCTCACGCTCGATGGAACACCGCACACGATCGTCGGCGTTCTGCCAAATGTGCCGGCGACCTGGTTTGCCGCGAACCCGACGGCCGAAGTTTGGACGACGAAACCTTTTCAGCTTCCCGGGTTCAGTCATGAGCAACTGATGCGCGGCTCCTTTTTTCTTCGTGTTGTCGGACGATTGAAACCGGGGATGACCGTTCAGCAAGCGCGCGCTGCATTGCCATCGTTAGAAGAGAGTTATCGTGCCCAATATCCGAACAACATCGACAGCGCATTCGTCACGACGCTGCGGACTTTGCCTGAAGACGTTACCCGGAATTTCCGCGCCGGCTTCGCTACGCTTTTCGCCGCGGTAAGTTTCGTTTTGCTGATCGCGTGCAGCAATGTTGCCAATCTATTGCTCGTTCGTTTCAGTGGACGCCGCCGCGAGATCGCGTTGCGAATGGCAATTGGCGCTTCGCGCACGAGCGTCGCGCGCTTGTTCGTTTTCGAAAGTTTGCTCGTCAGCGTCATCGCGGGCGCGATCGGCGCTTTCGTCGCGTGGCAATTGGTGCCGCTGGTTCCGCGAATAGCCTCCAATTTTCTGCCGTTGGAAGCGAATCACGCAACGACCTTGTCGGTACCGGTGCTCGTGTTCACGATCGGATTGTCGATCTTGACCGGCTTGTTGATGGGGATTTACCCGGCGCTTCAGGGTTCACAGGTCGATTTGGTCGACGGCTTGAAAGAAGGCGGCCGCGGCACAAGCGGCAGTGTGCGCCAACAGCGCTTCCGCAAAATCCTCGTCGGCGCACAAGTCGCGCTGTCGGTCACGCTATTGGTCGGCGCAGCATTGCTCATCACGAGCTTCATCCGCTTGAGTCAGCAAAACCTCGGCTTCCGTTCCCAGAATCTTTGGACGGGTGCGATTACACTGCCGACCTCGCAGTACCCAGACCGTCCGTCGCGTCAACGTTTTGTTGAACAAACACTGCATGAGTTGCGCAGTGTTCCGGGGCTCGAGAGTGCGACTATTAGCGGCGATATTCCGTTGGTTGGCTTCAGTCGTTATCTTTATGCGCGGGGCGATCGTGATGTTCCGCCAGTCGAGAAGCGTGAGATCGTGCCTGGTCATGAGATTACTCCGGGATATTTCAAGACCTGGGGAGTGCCGCTTCTCGCTGGCCGTGACTTCAATGAACACGACACCGCCGACGGACAGAAAGTTTGTCTGATCAGTCAGGCCGGTGCGAAACAAGTTTTCCCTGGTGAGAATCCAATCGGAAAGACGTTGTTCTTAGCCAACGCGCAGTGGGAAATTGTCGGAATCGTCGGCGATGTGCGCTCACTGCAGGTGGCCGAGGCGCCGGGTATGGAATTTTATCGGCCGTGGGCGCAATACAATTTTCCATTGGTTAACATCACCGTCCGCACCAACCTAAAAGTGGATGCGGTGACCAAGCTGGTGCAATCCGCGCTCACGAAAGTGGCGATTGCAGTGCCACAAACCATGGACGCGGTCGTCGCGCGAGCGATCGGGCAAGCGCGTTTGATGATGTGGGTTCTCGGAATTTTCGCGGGGGTGGCCTTGCTTCTCGCCAGCATCGGGATTTACGGCGCGGTCGCTTACACGGTCGAGCAACGCACCGGCGAGATCGGCGTCCGCATGGCGCTCGGAGCGCAAACACGCGACGTGTTGCGCTTGGTTGTGAACCAGGGAATGAAACCAGTCCTCATCGGGCTAGGCATCGGAATTGGATCGGCCTTCGCGGTCGGTCGTTTAATTGCTTCGCAGCTCTATCAGGTCTCGGCGCACAATCCGGCCCTGCTGGTTGGCTCAACGCTTTTGCTCGCGACGATAGCGTTAATTGCATGTTTGCTCCCGGCGCGACGTGCCACACGTGTTGATCCGATTCAAGCCCTCCGCACCGAGTGATATGAACGACCTAAAGTTCGCTTTCCGCCAGCTCTGCAAGTCACCAGGATTCACGCTGGTTGCTGTCTTGACGCTGGCACTCGGTATTGGGCTGAACACTGCGATCTTTAGTTTGATCAACGATCTCTTCTTGCGCGGGTTGCCATTCAAAGAGCCGTCGCGCGTGGTTCACCTCTACGGTGGCGACAAAGCACGCGACCTGACAGACATCGGTGTCTCCGCGCCGCGTTTTATGCATTATCGCGAAGGGCAGACATTGTTCGACGGCTTGGCCGGGGAAAGTTTCTTCGCATTTACGCTCACAGGTCTTGGCGATCCGGTCCAAGTCTTCGGCGGCCGATTAACCTCGAACTATTTTGATGTTCTCGGAGTGCGCCCGATCCGCGGCCGTAATTTTCTGCCCGGGGAGGAAGAAGGCGCGGACGTCGCATTGGTGACCGAGAATTTCTGGCAAAAACGTCTTGGCGGCGACCCGAATGTGATCGGTCGAAGCATAACGCTTGACGGGACTGTGCACACGATCGTCGGAGTTCTGCCTAACATGCCGGTAACATGGTTTGGGGCGAATCCGGTTGCCGAAGTTTGGACGACCAAGCCGTTTCAGCTTCCCGGATTCAGTTACGAACGATTGATGCGCGGCACGAGCTATCTCCGGGTCATTGGAAGAATGAAACCAGAGATTACGGTGAAGCAGGTATTGGCGGCGTTGCCGTCACTCGACCAGAGTTATCGGACCCAATATCCGAACAAGATCGACAGCATCTTCACGACCACGCTGCGGACACTGCCCGAGGACGTGACGCGCAATTTCCGCGCGGGTTTCGCCACTCTTTTCGCCGCTGTAAGTTTCGTGTTGCTCATCGCGTGCAGCAATGTCGCCAATTTGTTGCTCGTTCGTTTCAGCGGGCGTCGGCGCGAGATCGCGTTGCGAATGGCGATCGGTGCCTCGCGCGCCGGCATCGTGCGATTGTTCGTTTTCGAAAGTTTACTTGTCAGTTTAATTGCGGGAGCAGTCGGGGCGTTCGTGGCGTGGCGGTTAGTGCCGTTGGTTCCACGGATGGCGTCCAATTTCCTTCCGCTGGAAGCGAACACCGCGACGAGCTTGTCGATTCCGGTGCTCATCTTCACGATCGCATTGTCGATCCTGACCGGACTGTTGATGGGAGTTTATCCGGCACTCCAGGCTTCTCGCGCCGATTTGGTGGGCGGATTGAAAGAGGGCGGCCGCGGCGCGAGCGGCAGTGTGCGGCAGCAACGTTTTCGCAAAATCCTGGTCGGCGCGCAAGTGGCGCTCTCGGTTACGTTGTTGGCCGGCGCGGCGCTGCTTATTACCAGTTTCATCCGTTTGAGTCAGCAGAACATCGGCTTCCGTTCCCAAAATCTTTGGACGGGCGCGATTACATTGCCGGTGTCGCAATATCCCGATGCCGCGTCGCGTCAGCGTTTTGCAGAACAAACGCTCAATGAGCTGCGCGATGTTCCCGGTCTCGAAAGCGCGACAATCAGCGGCGACATTCCTTTGAATGGAGGTAATCGAACGCTTTACGCACGCGGAGACCGTGATGTTCTGCCCATGGAGAAACGCGCCAGCGCGCCAAGCCACGACATCGCGCCAGGTTATTTGAAGACCTGGGGTATTCCGCTTCTAGCTGGACGCGAATTCAATGAGCACGACACGGCCGATGGACAGAAGGTCTGTCTAATTAGTCAGGCTGGTGCGAAGAAGGTTTTTCCGAACGAGAATCCAATCGGCAAAACGCTCCTGGTGACAAGCCTTGCCGTGCCGTGTGAGATCGTCGGAATCGTCGGAGACGTGCGTTCGGTTCGAGTGGCGGAAGCGCCGGGCATGGAATTTTATCTGCCATGGGCGCAAGAAAATTTTCCGTTCGCTAACGTGACTGTCCGCAGCAATCTCATAGTCGATGCGGTCACGAAGCTCGTGCAATCCGCGCTGACCAAAGTAAACCCTGGATTGGCAATCGCCTTGCCGCAAAGCATGGACGCTGTTGTCGCGCAGGCTCTGGGCCAGGCGCGTTTGATGATGTGGTTGCTTGGAATTTTTGCCGGAGTCGCCTTGCTTCTGGCCAGCATCGGAATCTATGGGGCGGTCGCTTACACAGTTGAGCAACGAACGGGCGAAATCGGTGTGCGCATGGCGCTTGGTGCGCAGACCGCGGATGTACTGCGGCTTGTTGTTCGTCAGGGAATGGCTCCTGTCTTATTGGGACTCGTCATCGGAATAGTGGCTGCTCTTGCGTTGGGTCGTTTGCTCACTACGCAGCTTTACGAGGTTTCGCCGCACAATCCGGCGCTTCTTGCTATCACAGCACTTACCCTCGGAGCGGTCGCTTTGCTTGCGTGTTTTTTGCCCGCGCGGCGCGCAACATTCGTAAACCCAATCGAGGCGCTTCGGACAGAATGACGAACTAAATGCAAACTTTTCTCCAGGACCTTCGCTTCGGTTTCCGAATGCTTCGGCGCACTCCTGGCTTTTCTGTTCTGGCTATTCTCTGCCTGACGCTCGGCATCGGCACGAACGCCGCCGCCTTAAGTTGGATCGAAGGGATTCTCATCCGTCCCTATCCGCTCGTCGCGCACCAGGACCGAATGTTCGCGCTCAACTGCACGACCCGGGGCGCTCAGGGTTTCACCGGACTTTCTTATCCCGACTTCCTCGATCTCGAAAAAAACTCGACTCTGTTCGAGTCGTTCATCATCGATAAAATCACCGGCACAACGCTGAGCAATGGCGACCGTGCCGAGCGTGCGGTCGGAGGAATGGTGTCCGCGAATTATTTCGACGCGCTCGGCGTGCGGCCGATTCTCGGTCGCGGATTCAGACCGGAAGAAGGAACCGGTCGCAACGCCCATCCGGTCACAGTCATAAGTTACATGACGTGGAAGAATCGTTATAAAGGTGATCCTGACATCATTGGCAAGACGCAGTACATGAACGGCGTTCAGCACACTATCATCGGCGTCGCCCCGGAAAGATTCCACGGCACGTTCATCGGCTACTCGTTCAACTTCTGGGTGCCGACGTCGATGCAGGAGACGTTCGATAACACGGGCTACAAACTCGAAGATCGGGGCGCGCGCTGGATTGAAGGTTACGCTTTTCTCAAACCCGGAGTCACGCAGCAGCAGGCGCACGCGGAACTTTCCGCGATCGCCAAACGGATGGAGAACGATTACCCGCAAACGGATCGCGGCCGCGAGGTTGGGCTGTTACCGTTGTGGAAAACGCCGTTCAACGCGGCAGGCGGAATTTCGACGACGCTCGGCATCACCGCGGCCGTCGTTTTCTTTGTCCTCCTCATCGCTTGCGCCAACGTGAGCAATCTGCTTCTCGCGCGATCACTCTTGCGCCGGCATGAAATGACGATGCGGCTGGCTCTCGGCGCCGGGCGCCGCCGTTTGATCAGGCAACTCTTCACAGAAGGCTTGCTCCTTTCGATGATCGCCGCGCTCGGCGGAATCGCGGTCGCCTATTGGAGCCGCAACGCGCTCGTGCTCGCGTTTCCGCCATCGGTGCCGGGGATCACGATTGATTATCCCGGACAACTGGATTGGCGCGTTCTCCTGCTCAGCGTCGCGATCTGTATTGGATCGACAATGCTTTTCGCGCTGATGCCGGCAATTCAATCGAGCCATATCGATCTTTCCGGCGCGCTCAAAAGCGAGGGCGCCGGAGTCATCGGTGGGCATGGCCGATCGCGATTGCGCTCAGCGTTGGTGCTGGTCCAAGTCTCGCTAAGTTTTGTTCTCCTCGCCGGCACCGGCTTGCTTTTGCAAAGCCTGCAGCGAATGCAAAACACCAGTCCCGGTTTCTTCACCCACAACGTAATCGTGTCGGTAGTCGATCTGTTTTCGGCGGGTTACAAACTCGATCGCGCGAAAATCTTTCACACTCAGTTGCTCGATCGCGTCCGCGCGCTTCCCGGTGTCGAGTCTGCGGCTTTGGCGCGAATAATCCCGTTCAGTTATAACCCTCCCTCTTCCGCGCCGATTGAGATCGACGGCTATCAAACCGCGCCCGATGAGCAACCGAACGCTGACTATGTTCAGGTCAGCGAGGATTATTTCTCCACTCTTGGAATCCCGCTGGTCGCTGGCCGTGAATTCACGCGAAACGACGACGAGAACGCGCCGCCGGTGACAATCATCAATGAAACAATGGCGGCGAAATATTGGCCGGGAAAAGATCCGATCGGCCAACGGCTCAAGGTTAAAGACAATTGGATGCAAATCGTCGGCGTCGCGAAAAATGCGAACTACGAGACGAAGCTCGAGGCCCCGAGATCGTTCTTTTATGTGCCAGTGCGCCAGAACTTTTTTGTCGGGAACGCTTTGCTCATCCGCACACGGGAAACTCCGGGCGCGATCACGAATGCGCTGTCGCGCGAAGTCCACGCGCTCGATCCGACCTTGGCGCCATACGCCGCGGATCGTTTGCAAGAGCAAGTGGACGGAAGGGGCTACACTCAGCGACTCGCGGTCACGTTGCTCGCGATTTTCGGCGGGATGGCGTTGTTCCTAGCCACGATTGGGCTTTATGCCGTCATGTCTTACTCAGTTTCGCAAGGCACGCACGAACTGGGATTGCGTATGGCTCTCGGCGCCAATGCGGGCAATCTCTTGCGCTTGGTGCTTTCGCACGGCCTGCGACTGACAACGGTAGGAATTCTTATCGGGGCAATCGCCGCGTTCGTGCTCACGCGTTTAATGGGCAACTTGCTTTACAAAGTTAGTCCGCGCGACCCGCTTGCGTTCGGATTGGCATTCGTCGTGATCACGCTCGCTTCTTTAGCTGCGTGTTTTTTGCCCGCCTGGCGTGCCACCCGCATCGATCCAGTTCAGGCCTTACGAGAGCAATGATGAGGTGCCTAACAAATCGCTTTGGACTGAATAGAACGACGACTGCCTATGCTTAAGGACTTTCGATTCGCTTTACGTCAACTGTTTAAACAACCCGGGTTCGCGTTCATTGCGATCCTCGTGCTTGCGCTCGGGATCGGCACGAACACTGCGATTTTTAGCGTCGTGAACGCGGTGCTGTTGCGGCCGCTGCCTTATCCGCATTCGGAGCAACTGGTGTTGCTGCGTGAGAGATTGCTCGGGCCGTCCGGTTTCGAATCAGGCTCCGTCAGTTACATGAACTACCTCGATTGGCGGGCAGCACAGAAAAGCTTCACTGATCTTGGACTGGCGAGGACGGAGGGTGTGAGCCTCTCGGCTTCCGACGGAACATCGCCGCCGGAAGCGGCTCGAGCCGGGCGCATCACCGCGAATTATTTGTCGATCTTAAAAGTCCCTCCGCTGATCGGTCGTGATTTCGTAGGGAGCGATGATGTTCCTGGCGCGACGAAAGTAGCCCTCATTAGCGAACGGGTCTGGCGGAAGCAATTCGGCGCATTACCGATTGCGATCGGACAACGATTGAATGTCGATGGCGTGCCGCGCGAGATTGTCGGCGTCGTTTCGGAACGTGTTCGTTTCCCTCGAAACTGCGACGTCTTTCTGCCACTGGCCGATCTGCGCGCCGATCACGATTTCCTGTCGCGCGGGAATCACGACGCTTTTTCCTGTTTGGGCCGCTTAAAATCGGGAGCGACACTAAAGCAGGCAATCGCGCAGCTCGACACCATCGCGGCCGATCTTTCGCGACGCTATCCGGATTCGAACACTGGCCGGCAGGTTTCCGCAAAGCCGCTGCTTGAATTTTCGGTAGGTCAGTACCGATACCTTCTTTGCGTACTGCTTGCGGCCGTAGGCTGCGTCCTGTTGATCGCGTGCGCGAATGTAGCAAATCTTCAACTCGCGCGCGGTATTTCGCGTCGCAAAGAACTCGCTGTGCGGGCCGCGCTTGGTGCCAGCCGCTGGGATCTGGCACGCCAGGTATTGGTGGAAAGCGGAGTGGTCGCCTTGATAGGCGGCGTTTGCGCCGTGCTGATCGCCGTGTGGAGCCTTGACGCAATTCGCTCGCTTCTTCCGTCTAATGTGCCGCGATTTCAAGAAACGAATATCGACGGTTTCGTCCTTGTGACCGCCAGCATCATTTCAGCGTTCGCCGGACTGCTCGTTGGAGTGTGGCCGGCATTGCGCGTTTCGAACACGGCTTCGATGGCAGCTGAGTTACACGAAGAGGGTGGGCGCGGCAGTAGCGGCGCGCAACGACAACGGGCCCGGGCAATCCTGGTGATTGCACAGGTTGCGCTTGCAGTCCTGCTTCTCGCAGCGGCGGGCCTGACATTGAAGAGTTTTTGGCGTTCGCAGCACGTGCCGCTTGGATTCAATCCGCGTGGCGTTTTGACGATGAGCATTGCGTTGCCGCGATCGCGCTACGATTCGCCGGAGAAGATCGTTCGCTTTTACGATCAATTGCTCGAGAGAGTGAGCGGGCTCCCAGGTGTGAGCGCGGCGGCGGTTTGCAACAACGAACCATTCGATCACCACGATTGGGACAGCTCGTTTCACATTACAGGCACGCCGCCTGATCCTCCCGGCAAGGAACCGATCGGCGAGATGGCAATTGTTTCGCCGGATTACTTTCGCGCTCTTGGTATGCCGATTCTGCGCGGCAGAGATTTCGGACCGGAAGATGTCAGGGGTCGTCCGGGAACGGTTGTGATCGATGAGCTAGCTGCGCAAAAATTCTTTCCCGGCACCAATCCAATCGGCAAGCAAGTCGACGATCCAGTTACGATCGGACCGCCGACAGCAAATGGAATCCCGCTCACCATTATTGGAATCGTGCCGCACACCCGGAACAATGCCCCGGGTGAAAAGGAAGACGCGCGCAACCTGCCGATGATGTATTTCAGCGCGTCGCAGTTCGCGAGGGATGAACAGAACCTCATCGTGAGCGCGAAAGCAGGTTTCAATCCGCATTCCCTGATTAGTCCGATCAGAGACGAAATCGCGGCGCTGGATCGTGATCAGGCCGTTTCCGATATCGCAACGATGGAGGAAAACGTAGACGACAGCCTCGCGTCGCAGCGCCTGACAATGACGTTACTCGGTGCGTTTGCGGGACTCGCGCTGATTCTCGCAAGTATCGGGCTTTACGGGGTCATGGCATTAATTGTAACCCAGCGCACACGCGAGATGGGCATTCGGTTTGCCCTCGGTGCCAGCCGCAGTGATGTCCTGCGGCTTGTTCTTGGTCAAGGCGTTGTGCTGGTCGGAATTGGACTGGCTGCGGGATTGTTTGGAGCGCTTGTTGTCAGCCGCGCTCTGAGAAGCGTCCTCTACAACGTCGCGCCATTGGACCCGGCGGCACTTATCAGTGCTCTACTGACGCTTTCACTCGTGGCGCTGATCGCCTGTTTTGTGCCCGCGCGGCGTGCGAGCCGCGTGGATCCCATCGAAGCACTACGCGCGGAATGAATGGAATTGCCAAATCGTTGAATGAAATCGTATGAGCGATTTCCGATACGCTCTGCGCCAGCTTGTAAAATGTCCCGCCTTTACTGCCGTCGCCGTGCTAACGCTCGCTCTCGGGATTGGAGCGAATACCGCCGTGTTCGGTTTGATTAACGCGCTCCTCGTTAGGCCACTGCCATATCACGATCCTTCCAACCTGGTCTTGCTGTGGGAGCAATTCCCGAGGCAGGGTCTGGAGCGCATTCCGGTTTCAGTGCCCGAATACATCGATTTTGAAAAAGGGTTACGCAGCTTCACGCAAATCGCAGCGTTTAATTACTCCACGTTCAATCTGGCCGGTGGCAATGTTCCAGAGCGAATCTCGGGCGCGGTCGTTTCGCCAGCTTTGTTTCCAATGCTGGGGATCGAACCGATCGCGGGTCGCACCTTCGCACAAGAAGAACAAGGGGAAGGACACGACGATCTTATTGTCATCAGTGAGCGATTATGGAAACGGCGTTTCAATTCCGATCCGTCGCTCATCGGTAAAACTCTGCTCTTAAACGGACGGAATTACATCGTGATCGGCATCATGCCGGCAAAGTTTGAGTTTCCGATTCCGCTGTTCAATCTCCAAGGCGGCCAATTTGCCGAGCGGGTCGATATTTGGAAGCCGGTCGCGTTTTCCCAAGACGAACTGAAATCGCGGGGTAGCCGTTCTTACGGCGTCATCGCGCGGCTGCGCCCGAATGCGACCTCAGCAAAATGGCAGGCTGAGATCGACACGACGGTTGCGAACTGGGTGAAGGCATTCCCGAATAATTACTCCGCCAGGAACAGATTCGGCGCGAAGATTTACCCGCTACACGAACAAGTGGTCGCAGGAATGCGCAAAGGTCTTTTTATTTTGATCGGCGCCGTCGCATTTGTGTTGCTGATCGCATGCGCGAATCTGGCGACGATGCTCCTGGCTCGGGCGAGCGCACGTGAGCGCGAACTCGCTATCCGAATGGCACTCGGCGCTGGCACATGGCGATTGTTGCGGCAAATGTTAACCGAAAGTATAGCGCTGGCTTTGGCAGGTGGAGCGGCCAGCGTCTTGTTGTCCGTGTGGGGCCTGGAACTTCTGAAGCGCGTTGGGGCGCGCACGATTCCGCGACTGAATGAAGTCACGCTCGACTGGACGATTTTGCTGGTGACCGCAGTAGTCGCCATAGGAAGCGGAATTCTGTTTGGGTTGATTCCGGCGCTGGCGAGCGCAAAACCCGTGTTGACCGAAGCCTTGAAAGAAGGCGGTCGCGGATCGACTAGCGGGGCGCGACCCAACCGTGTCCGAAACATGTTAGTAATCGCAGAAATTGCGCTGGCATTGGTCCTGTTGGTCGGCGCCGGTTTGCTAATGAAGAGCTTCGCGCGATTGCAGGGCGTCAATCCAGGGTTCAACGCGAGCCATGTGCTGACAATTGAACTTTCGCTGCCGCAAACCAAATATCCGTCAGGCGCAAATCCAAGTTATCTTGGCGGCGACAGCACCCGGAATTTTTATCAAGAAACTCTCCGTCGCATCGCTCGCCTGCCGGGAATCGAAGCCGTTGCGTGCACGGATATTCTGCCACTCAGCGGAACAAACAGCGATTGGTCCTTTTCGATCGAAGGTCGGGAAATGAACAAAAACGAGCCAGGACCGGATGAAGAAATTCGCGTGATCACCCCGGATTACTTTCGCGTATTGCAAACGACATTGCTGAAAGGCCGCTTCTTTACTGAGGCGGATAACGCGGATGCACCTCCGGTCGCGATTGTGAACGAAGTTTTGGCGCGCAAATATTTCCGCGGCGGCGATGCACTCGGCAAACGTATCACCCTTGGCGATCCGCGTAAGCCCGATGCAAAATGGATTACGATTATCGGGATTATTGCGAACGTCCGACACCGCGCTCTCGAGCTGGAGCCGCAGCCGGAATATTACATCCCGCATGCGCAATTCCCGATGCGGGATATGATCCTGGCCGTCCGCAGCGCGCAGGACCCGCGCAGTTTGACTGCAGGAATCCGCAGGGAAATCCAATCGATTGATCCTGATCAGCCGTTAGCGAACGTGCGCACATTCGATCGGGTCGTTTCCGAGTCTGTCGCGCCTCGTCGATTATCGGTCGTCCTGCTCGGGATTTTTGCTGCAATCGCACTGGTGCTCGCCGCGGTCGGCACATACGGAGTCATTTCTTATTACGTCGTTCAACGGACGCACGAAATTGGCGTGCGCATGGCCCTGGGTGCGCAACGTAGTGATGTTCTGCGCCTCGTTGTCGGGCACGCGTTGAAGTTGGTCGGAATCGGTACCATTATTGGGGTGATTCTCGCTTTTCTGTCGACTCGGTTGCTTTCCGCGTTGCTGTACAATGTTGGCGCGTTTGACGTCACGACCTTTGTTTTTGTCACAATCTCGCTGGCGACCATCGCGCTGCTCGCCAGTTACATCCCGGCTCTTCGCGCAACCCGCGCCGATCCAGTGACCGCGCTCAGCCACAACGCCTGATATGATTCGTGATTTCAAATTTGCTTTCCGGCAGCTATTGAAGGCGCCGGCATTTACGATTGCAGCCGTAACCGTGCTGGCGCTCGGCATCGGTGTGAACACCGCCGTATTCGGCCTTGTAAATACGGTTTTCTTTGCTCCGCCTGCTTACATCAAGCCGCATGAAATGGTGCAGCTATTTTCTCAGGACAAGAAGGATACGAAAAAATCCCGCGGCTTCTCCTATCCCACTTATGTCGACATTCGCGAGCAGAACACGGTGTTCAGTGACGTAATGAGTTTCAATCTCGCGTTGGTTGGCATCGGCCAGAAGGGCGATACGCGTCGCGCGTTCAGTGCCATCGTGACCTCGAATTATTTCTCCGTTCTCGGCGTTCCACTGGCCCGGGGCCGTCCATTTTTGCCGGAGGAGGAAACGCCAGGCCACAACGCGCCGGTCGCGATTGCCAGTTACAGTTATTGGCAGAAACACGGTCTCGATCCAAACATCCTCGGCTCTCAAGTGTTCATTAACGGGCGCGCGTTCACGATCGTCGGAATTACGCCGAAGGGGTTTGTGGGCACGATGCAAATTTTATCACCGGAAGTTTGGCTGCCGATGAGTGTTTACGATCAAGTTGCGAACGATTTTGGGTCGCAAAACCGGACTACCATTGACGATCGCAAAGGAACGCAGTTGCGCATCATGGGCCGGCTTAAACCTGGACTAACCGCGGCCGCAGCCAAACCTGAACTTGCAGGGTTGGCGGCCAATTTGGAAAAAGCGTACCCGGTCGAGCAAAAGGACCAGACCTTCATGGCCGAACGAGTGCCGCGTAATACAGTCAGTAACACGCCCGGGTCCGACACCAAGATAATCGCGATCGCGCCATTGCTGCTTGGGATGGCGGTGGTCGTGCTGTTGGTGGCATGCCTTAACCTGGCAAACATGCTGCTCGCTCGCGGCACCGCACGACGCAAGGAAATCGCAATCCGTCTCGCGCTTGGTTGCAGCCGTTGGCGCGTTGTTCGCCAGCTTCTCACTGAAGGTTTTGTGCTGGCGCTTCTTGGAGGCATGGGCGGACTCATTCTCGGACTGTGGTCGTCCGATCTGCTTGTCGGCTCAATGCGGAAGTTGATGCCGCTCGACATTGTGTGGTTGGCTGGACCGAATCCCGCAATTTTGGCGGCGACCTTTGGATTTTGTCTGCTCGGCACGCTCATGTTCGCGCTCGGCCCGGCCTTGAAAATTTCTCGTAGCACAGTGGTGACCGATTTGAAGGAGCACGCCGGAGAGGATGTAGTGCGCCCAAGCTGGAAATTTTTGCCGCGTCATCCCCTCGTGGTCGTGCAAATCGCGTTCTCGCTCGCGCTTATTACTGCTGCGGCGCTGTTCATTCGGGGTGCAGGTAAAGCGGCGTCCGTTGATACCGGATTAAGACCGGGCGCAAGCTACATTCTCGAAGTCGATGCGAGCCTGGCCGGTTACGAGCCAAAGCGCGCTGAGGAACTTTATCGCAACTTGAACCAGAGACTGGCGGTACTCCCGGGCGTGGAGCGCGCAAGCATCTCTTCAATCGTTCCGTTCGGAATGTTTGAGTTAAGTAGGAAAGTCCAACGCGCCCGTGTCCATTCCGCTTTAGATGCGAAGCCGGCTACCGCGGCCGAAGGCCTTGCCTTTGAGGCGGCTTGGAATAGCGTCGGCGCCGATTATTTTTCAACCGTTGGATTGCCGGTGACTCGGGGTCGCACGTTCACTGAAGCGGAGGCGACCCAGCCCGGTCGGAACGTCGCGATAATTGACGAAGTTCTGGCAAAGAAACTCTGGCCGGATGGGGATGCGATTGGACAACGCATCCAATATGCGGACCAAAAGGTTGGAACGAGCGCCGATTTGAACGGCGGAGAGAAGGAGAGCATGGAAATAGTCGGTATCGTTCCGGCAACGCGCCACGCGTTATTTGAAACGGAGGAACCGATCGGCGGCATTTACGTGCCGTTTGCGCGTGGATTTCAAAGCGACATTTCCTATTTCGTTCGGTTTCGTTCGCTCGTTCCCGGAAGGGAAGCCGCCACAGCCGATTTGCTTCGACGCGCCGTACGCGATATCGATCCTTCAATCCCGATCATTTCGCTGCGAACATTCGCGCAACATCTTGATTCGAACCTGGATCTTTGGCTCGTTCGCGCTGGCGCGGCGCTGTTCTCTATCTTTGGGGCGCTCGCGCTTGGTTTGGCAGTAGTGGGTCTTTACGGAGTCAAGGCTTACTCGGTCGCGCGCCGCACGCGCGAGATTGGCATTCGAATGGCGCTAGGTGCCCAGGCGGGAGCGGTGTTGCGAATGATTATGCGGGAAGGCTTTGTCATGTTGATCAGTGGGGTTGCTATCGGCTTATTGCTAGCCATTGCGACGGCAAAAATTTTGAGCGGAATTCTGTACGGAGTCGGCGCGCTTGACCCGGTTGCATTCACCGTCGCTCCACTAGTAATGACTGCCGCTGCACTTATTGCTACATGGTTGCCGGCGAGACGCGCCACGCGGGTCGATCCAGTCCAAGCATTACGTAACGAGTAACGTATGATCAAACTCAAAAATCTCGAACGCTCATATCCCTTGGCGAAGGAGAAGTTTTTTTATGTCTTGCGTGACATCAACCTGGAGGTCGAGGAAGGAGACTTCGTCTCGATCATGGGGCCTTCCGGCGCAGGTAAATCGACGCTGCTGCACATCCTGGGCATGCACGATCACGGCTGGCGCGGTGAATATTTTTTGGGTGGAACCGCAGTCCATCATTTGAAGCCGAAGGAACGCGCCACGCTACGGAACGAGCAGATCGGATTCGTGTTCCAGCAGTATCACTTGCTTGATGACCTCACGGTTTACGAAAACCTCGATATCCCACTGTCGTATCGCCACTACAAAAAAAGCGAACGCGCCGCGATGGTAGCGGACATGCTCGACCGTTTCCAAATCGTCGGCAAAAAGGATTTGT
>Ga0209058_1001005_pt1 | contig 24226 bp, 25 predicted proteins | sample GraSoiAngelo_147_FD_185904 | JGI IMG/M metagenome (GOLD analysis project Ga0209058, IMG submission 185904) | Grasslands soil microbial communities from the Angelo Coastal Reserve, California, USA - 14_1009_05_40cm (SPAdes) (version 2) | ecosystem: Environmental > Terrestrial > Soil > Grasslands ... | reverse complement strand
CGAGCATGCGATGTTGTTTCGCCATTGGCCCGCAGAACTCGTTAGGCGATCCGGCAATTTTTCCTGCTGCACGAACATAAGCGGTGAAGATGGCCAGAATGGTTGCGATGTAACCGAGTGTAACATTCCCGCCCCATGCGAAGCCGGCTCCAATAAAAACGGCCGCGTCGGAAATGCGGTCTGGGACCTCGTTGTAGAGTTCACCGGTTTTCGACGTGCGACTGGAGGCGATCGCAACCATCCCATCGAGCATGTTGGCAGTCAGACGTAATTGCGCGCCAAGCGCGGCGATGAGCCACAAGATTCGGTAGTCAGCAATCGGGGTCGCGCCCAGGGCGATGCCCGCGACAATGCAAGCACACATGCCTGCAATTGAAATTGCATTCGGCGAAACATTACGTGAAGCGAGCCAAATCGTTGCCGCCTGCGCCCATTTTCGATTGCGCGTTGCGATTGGGCGGCGGTCGATTGCTTCGCTTGACGCTCCCTGCATACCAGTTACTGGCAACCGATAGCAGCTCATCACAGTAATGGGCAGAATAAAATGGCCCAGGCCTTGCGATTGGAACATCGCGCTTCGCTGTCCCGATAAACTTGCAAGATCGACTCCGGCGAGAATAATGCCCGCATGACGGCCAGCGAGCGGGTGAAACAATTAATCAAGGCCTTTCGGAAAGTTTACCCGGATGCGCATACCGAGTTGGATTTTCGAAATCCACTCCAACTACTCGTCGCAACAATTCTGTCGGCGCAGTGCACGGACAAACGGGTCAACATGGTCACACCAGCGTTGTTCAAGAAATATCGCACTGCGAAAGATTATGCGGACGCGCCGCAGGCCGAGTTCGAAAGCGCAATTAAATCTACAGGTTTCTTTCGTAGTAAAACCAAAAGTATTCGCGGGGCCATGCGCGCAATCGCAGAGGAACACGATGGAAAAGTACCCAACACGATGGAGGAATTAAACGCATTGCCGGGTGTCGGACGAAAAACGGCGAATGTGGTGCTGGGCAACGCGTTTGGAAAAAACGAAGGCATCGTGGTCGACACGCATGTCATCCGGTTGTCGCAGCGGCTTGGCCTCACGAAACACAAGGACCCGGAAAAGATCGAGCGTGATTTGATGAAGCTTGTACCACGCGAGCATTGGACAGACTGGAGTCACTGGCTCATCTGGCACGGCCGCCGCCGTTGTTATGCGCGCAAGCCGGATTGCAGCAGGTGTGAAGTTTTCCGGCTATGTCCCAGCGGCAAAGTTTTCCTGCGAAGAGGCCAGGCTCAGAAGCCTGAAGCCGATTGAAGCGTCGGTTCTAGCGCGAATTAGCGGATCCCGCTTTGCGGGAGCGCGTTCCGTTGTGTTCTGCTTTTTTTCGCAGTCGCTGAAATTGTTCTTCGAGTTTCTTCAGGTCCTCGTCGGAGAGATCTTCCAGATCCACAAGTTGATTTCGCGCGCCTTTAAGCGCTCGGATCATCTCGTCCAATTTAAGATGCACGGCTTTCGCGTCACGATTCTGGGTATTCTGAATCAAAAATACCATAAGGAATGTGATGATTGTGGTGGTGGTGTTTATGATCAGTTGCCAGGTGTCGGAGAAATGAAATGTCGGACCGGTGAGAATCCAAATGAGAATAGCAAGTACTGCCGCGGCAAACGCCCAGGCGCTGCCGAGCATCATGGACGAATGCCGGGCAAAGATACGAAACGCATCACTGACGACACAAAGGAAATCGCGTTCTTGTTTGTTCTTTTTCAGTTTTTGGCTTTCAGTCTCTTGCATAGTCTTACATTAACTTCGCACCCACGGCTGAGACCGCGCGCACAAGATTGAGAATCGATGCCGGGTTTGCCTGGAACTCCGGGATTGATTTTCCGGTGAGTTAAGGAAAACTTGGTTCCCGAACTGATGCAGCAGATCAGTGCATTTTCACGTCCTCAAACCGTTCCGGCAGTTCCTGCCGCGTCCAGGCCGAAGTTGTGGATACTCGATTCATGGCGTGACCTGATTCTGTACGTCGGCACTCCGCTGTTATTGGTGCCGGTTTTTGCCCTAGCCCAGACGCGCTGGCGTCCGCAGGACATTTATCTTTTCGTCGCGGCGTTTGGCGCAATGGGGCATCACCTGCCGGGGATGATCCGTGCCTATGGCGATCGGGCTTTGTTTGAGCGGTTCAAATGGCGCTTTATTCTCGCGCCGCTGTTCCTTCTCGCGGTTTGCGTGGCCTTTTTTTGGTGGGACCTAAAAGGAATTTTGCTCGTCGTTTTCTTCTGGGGCGTCTGGCACGGACTAATGCAAACCTATGGGTTCTGCCGCATCTATGATGCGAAAGCAGGAACCTTCGACGCGCTCACGCGCCGGCTCGATTTTGCGATGTGCGTAATCTGGTTCGCCACAGCGGTAGCACTTTCACCATACCGTCTGAGCGATACGCTCGATACGTACTACATGTGTGGCGGACCGTTCATTCCGCCGTCGTTTATTCAACACGGCCAACAGCTGATTCTTTTTGCGGCTATCACGGTCTCTGTCCTCTTTCTGCTGCATTTCGGTCGACTGTGGATCATAGGCAAGCGACCTAACCCTGTGAAGCTTGCCTTGCTCATCACCAGCATCGTCTTTTGGTGGTACTGCAATAATCTCGTCGCGAACATTCTTGTCGGCATTGCGCTGTTCGAGGTCTTCCACGATGTGCAATACCTTTCACTCGTCTGGATTTACAACCGCAATCGCGTGGAGAAGGATACCAACATCGGCGGATTCATGCGCTTTATCTTTCGCCGGAGCGGCTCGCTCATTGGCCTCTATGTCGGTCTGGTTTTTGCATATGGCTCGGTCAGTTACTTCAATGCCCATCTCGGAATGGAGACCGTTAAACGCATCCTCACCGGCGTCGTGACCGCTTCTACGTTGCTTCATTTTTATTACGATGGATTTATTTGGAAAGTGCGAGAGCGCTCCACGCGCCAGTCGCTCGGACTTGCGGGTGGAACAGCCGATCCCGCGCCTGCGGGACTGGGCGGCATTCTTCCCAGCTGGGCCTGGCACGGCTTCAAATGGGTGGCGGTGTTTGTTGTGCCGCTCAGCGCGCTCTGGTTTTGGCAGACGCACCTCAATGTGCCGGAGCTCCAACGGCGAGCATGGCTTGTAGCGGACGTGCCGGGCGGCGCCAAGCAGCATTTTGATTACGGCGTGTCTCTGCAAAAAGAGGGCCGATGGGAGGAGGCGGAAAAACAATATAAAAGCGCACTCCGCTTCAATCCTGCTGATCCAAAATCGCATATGGATCTTGCCGTTGTCCTGACAGCGCAAGCCAAATTTGATGCGGCTGCGCCGCACATGGAAGAGGCGTTGCATCTTCAGCCAAACAACGGCGAATTCCATTTCAATTACGCTAGCTTGCTCCAGCGACTCGGACGCGGGGACGAAGCCGGACCGCAATACGAAGCAGCGGCGCGTCTCCTGCCGGATTCGCCCGAGGCGCATTACAATCATGCATTGTTCCTTGCCTCAGAAGGAAAAGGAAATGATTCCGTGAGCGAGTTGCAGCGGGCGGTTCAACTCAAACCCGATCATGTCGACGCTCAACTTAAATTGGCTGACGCGCTATTTGCAAAGGGCGATCTGGAGGAGGCTAAAATGCATTATGTCTCGGCGCTTCGGGCTGATCCTAAGCTGGCAGTCGCTCACAATAGTTTAGGCAGGCTTTACCTCGCTCAGGGTCAAATCTCTCAGGCCATTGTTCAATTCGGTGAAGCGTTGCGCCTGAATCCCGATTACAAAGAGGCCGAGGAAAATCTGCGCGTCGCCAAAGCGAGCGACGCTCAAGTTCTTGGGCAGACGCACAATTGATTTTTGGTTGGCCGCGCTCTTCATCTTAATCTGGACGACGCATGGCAGGAACCGTTGCGTCTTCCTGTGATTGATGTGCGCGCGTGGGGACCGCGGCTGCGCTTCTCCGCCCCGCCACGTTTGGTTGCGGAATTTTATCGCGAGCATGAGGCGATTCTCGCATCGCCGTTTTTGCTCTACGGATCAGGCGACTTTCACTACTTAACGGCGCTGCGATTGCGTCGCATTGCCGGACCGATCGTTCTCGTTTCGTTCGATAACCATCCCGATTGGGATGTGCGCCCTCCAAAGTGGGGATGTGGAGGTTGGGTCAATCGCGCGCTGGAACTGTCAAACGTGCGCCGCGCGAGTGTCTGGGGTTGCGGAAATTTCGAGTGCTGGTGGCCGCACCAAATTTTCGGCAACCGGCGTGCAGAACGCGCAGGCGTCCTCGACGTTCATCCTTGGGCAGACGATCACTCCGCGAAAGATCGAGAACGACGGGGCGCGATACTGCGTGATAATTGGCGCGAGCACTTTGAACAGCTTCTCGAGAGGGCCGACAGAGAAAATGTTTACATCACAATCGATCTTGATTGTCTCAACGCCGCCGAGGCGGTGACGAATTGGGAGGCTGGCCGCTTCTCGATTGCAGATCTTGAATGGGCGCTTGGGAAATTGCGCGAGTCCTCTCAAATTATTGGAGGCGATATTTGCGGCGCCTATTCACCGCCGAATTACGCGCGTTTCAAACAGCGGTTCGCTGCGGAATTCGATCATCCAAAACTCGCGCTACCCAATCCAGAGAAAATTCGAAGAATTAATTTGGCTGCACTTGAAAAGCTTTGGCCGCTGCTGGCAGGCGCGTGAGTTTTGAAGGGGCGAACTCAGCGAGCCCGGCGTCGCAGAGCTCCGGCCTCCATAAGAGGCAGTGGTTAGCTCAGCGAAACGAGCACAATCCCGATGCTGATCAGCAATGCGCCAATCGCCAGTCGCATGTTTAGCTTTTCCTTCAAGGCGACCGCTGCGAGCAAGGTGATGAAGATCACGCTCAAACCTTGGAATGGATAGAGATAGCTCAGGTCGAATCGTTGCAGCAATCCGAGCGTAAGAAAGAACGAGATCGTCATCAGAATGATGCCACCGGTGACCTTCGAGATAAACTGGGCGTTCCGAAGGCCGCTCGTTCTCGTGGCTTCCATCGCTCGCTTCAGAACGAGCTGAGCCGCGACGAAGCTTACCAAAGAAACAACAATGAAAAAGAAGGCGAGGAAGCTCATATGAGACCGTTGAAGTGCTGCGTCTTGGCCAGCGCCAAAAATCGACAGCAACGCGTTCCATTCCAGTATCTCAACGGTCTCATAAGCGTTCCTCGATTTGTGCGATCGGTTTCGCGACCAGCGCCAATCCAATAACAACGAGTGCAATCCCGCACCAGCGCAGCGGCGAAATTAATTCGCCGAGAAAAATCCAACAGCCGAGTGGAACGAGGATATCGACCACACGCGAGAGAGGAAAAGCGATGGTGATTGGAATATATCTCAGCACATAAAGCCAGCTGACGAAGCTCGCAATGATGAGAAGAATCGCCCACCAGACCAGCGGCGAAGCCAAACCGTTAAGCCCGGTCCAAGACCATGCGCTGCCCGTGTCCGCCACCTCTGTTGCGCCACGCTTTAAAAGAAATTCGGACACGAGCACGCACGCAACGCTGAGAGCAAGTTGCAGCCAGGGGTTGCCGAAACCGGTGGGTCGATTTTGCATCCGTCCTTGTAGCCCGCAGCGATCCCATCGCAACCCATTTTGACTTGTGCTGTAGTCGCTTCGCTCTGCGAAGCGTGGCGCTGATCTGCTAACACCTCGCGCATCGCGCTGCCCAGAGGTCGGCGGCTACAGAATACGCCTAATCACAGCCGATCAGCATTAGGAAACCGCTGCAAAACAGGATCGTGACGCGTCGGACCGAGATATTTGATGAGATGGCGAAAGATCGGATTAACCAGCGAATTTGTGTGCATGACGTACAGATCGAGCGCCGCAAGCTCGCAATCCAGATGCAGTTTGGGCTCGTAGTTGAGCGGATTGCTGTAGTAGTAATTCAAACCCTGTTCCAGCGCCCAAGAGATGATGTCGCGCAACGTGTAAAAATAAAGATGGAGGTCGAGCGCGACGCTGTAGTCCAGTCCAATGCATTCGTCATAAATTTTGTCCTCGCAGACGAGGCAAAAGCTGAATGCGACGATCTTACCCAGTTGGCGCCAAATGAAGAAGCGCGCCCGGTCAGGCATCCGCTGTCCGATCGTGCGAAAATAATCTTTCGTGAGGGTCTCAAATTTTAATAGCGAACGCTCGTGCACAGCGAGATATAGGGGATGGATTTCGTCAACCAGAGGCGCGATATCGCTGACGACTTCCATCTCAATCCTGGGCGCACGCTCTGCTTTGCGGAATTTTCGGCGCAGATCTTTTCGGGTGGCTTTGCTGAGCGTGCGAAAATATTCGTCCCAGTTGTTGTAAGGGAGGGAAAGGCGCGTCATTGGCATGCTGGGAACCCGCGCGTAACCATTTAAGGAGAATGTTTCGAGGCCCGAGCGATAGTTCGCCGGGAAATCTTTCAAAACGATCAGGGAAGCCTTGTTTTGCATGGCATACGTCCGAAGGCTCGCCTGCAACGCGCTTGCTACCCATGCTTCGTCCCTCTCGTCGCACGCGCCTAGATCGCCCGTACCGGCTGCGCAACCGACCATTAGGGCGCGCATTGTTAGAAAGCGCGGAAAAATTTTGCGAACAGCATCAACGACGGAACCAATCTTCCCTGGTACGCCTTCCACAAGGTTTTGCCGAACGAAGAACACAGGCTGGATTGCCCGCGCATTGCCGGAATCATCCTCGAGCAGCAGGTGGTGGTATTCGAAGCTGTTCTGCAAGGTTTCTTCGACAATCTCGTAGTAACGATGATCTTTGCACTTATTTTGAAGTGCCCGTTTCCATGCCTCGCAGTTCTGCAGCTCCGCTAGCGTAACAACTTTCAGTACGCCGTGGTGAATCCGAATTGCGTTACCATGCTGCATGGGGAAACAAGATCAATGCGGCTCGGATAACAAGGTGCCGAGGCGCGGTTAAGCCTCTGATCGTTCCCCAGTCTCCCGCTCTGTCACGGTTTTCACCTTGATCACACCGTCGCGAATGTGGAGATCGCGCTGAGGATTTGGAATTTCAACTCCCGCTTCGCGCAAATGCTTTTCAATGAGAAAATTCAGCTCGCTTTTGAATCGCCGTGGCTTGTAACTCATTCTTTCGCTCCAGGCGATCACTTCAAAATCAATCGTGCTATCGCCGAATTTTTCGAGATAGGCATTTGGCGGCGGATCGTTCAGCGTGGCCGGATGCTCGCGCGCTGCCGCGATGAGTGCCTCACGTACTTTATTCACGTCGCTCCCATAAGCTACTCCCACCGGGACCCGAAAACGCACCCGTGGATCGCTGTATGTCCAGTTTGTGACCGGTGAATCGATGAACTTCTCATTCGGCACGATCATGGCAATGCCGTCATTGGTCATGATGACCGTGCTTCGTGCCCGAATTTGCTTCACCTGGCCCACAATGCCTGCGACTTCAATGCGATCGCCAATGGTGATAGGTCGCTCGGCAAGAATAAGCAGGCCGCTGATGAAATTACTTGCGATGTTTTTCAAACCGAATCCAACGCCCACACCAACCGCGCCTGCGAATAGCGTCAGCGCCCCGAGATGGATGCCGGCATTATCCAGAACGATCACTATTCCGATAATCAGCACTGCGTAGCCGACGATTTGCGCAATGGCGTGCTGCAGAGCTCGATCGAGTCCGCTTTTGACCAGGAAGCGAGTAAAGAGGAAACGTTTTGTGCGAGACGAGAGCCAGAAAACCGCGATGAGCAGCGCGATTAGGAGAAAAATTTGTAAGAGACTCAGCGTGATCCCTGGCAAGGGCGCGTTCCAGTAGAGCGACACCCCCGCTGCATTGACCGCGCTCACGGTAAAGAACACCAGTGCGGCAAGACTGAGGATCGTCGTAACGATCGCGATGAAATTATTGTCGAGCTTGAAGCGACTGAGAATACGGCGCACCACATCGCTCTGCAGAATTCGGGCGATAATGACGCCAACCGTAAGAAGGGCGGCGAATGCAATCAGCCCTAGAAAGGTGACGTAGTGGCCGCCTACTTGAAACAATGGCTTTTCCAACAGCGGAAGGCTCATCGAAACTTAGTCTGAGCCTCGTGTCTGGGTTTCGCAACACGTAAGCAAAAACACAGCCAAAGCCGTGTTTTAGTGCTTTCGATACTTCCGCCGTTCCAGAACTTTCTGGACTCGTCCTACTGCTGCTTGGCGCGCTCTTCGATATACTTAATCACGTCGCCGACTGTCTGTAGCTTTTCGGCGTCCTCGTCCGGGACTTCGACGGAAAATTCCTCTTCAAATGCCATTACCAGTTCGACGATATCCAGCGAGTCCGCGCCCAAATCCTCTATGAAAGAGGCCTGTGGCGTGACCTGCTCCGGATTGACGCCAAGTTGCTCGACAATGATGTCCTTAACTTTCTCTTCGATCGATTTTTCCGCCATAAAATTTGTTCGGTTTGTGTTAGTAGCGCGTGGAAAAGCTTAAAGCAATTCCGAGCACAGCATGGCAAGTAAATGAATTAAATAGGTTGTCAATCATTTTCGGGTTTGGCAGTTAAACCTTCACGTTTGCTTCCGTTTGTCATTCGAGTAGATGAAGCCGATGACATCTTCCGCTGTCCAGGCTGCTGACCTCCTCGATCTAAAGCTGCTGCCTGCCTGGGTGAAAGAACCAGTCGAGGCAAAACGTTACGAGGACGTAGAAGGCGAGCACGCCCTTGAGCGCCCGGCGCGCCATCATCGGGGTGCGCCGACGCACCGGGGAAGACGACCAACGCGAGACTCCGGTAGATCGCAAGCGGGCGTCCAACGGCGAATTACGAAAGCAGGCAAGCACGAGGCAAGGCGTCGCCGGTTTGAGCCGGATCGGCATTCGGCACGGCGCGGAAGGGCGGAAGATCGCCCGAGGGCAGAGGAGCATCTTCCTGTAACACGAACGCCACTGCAGATCACAATTCGTTTTCTGCCATACTCCCCGGCGTTCGAAAGTGTCGTTGCCCAAATCAAATCCGGCTCAGTGGCATATTCGTTGTATGCTCTGGCGCGTTTATTCCTTGAAAAGCCTGAACGGTACGACGTGCGGCTCACGGCGAAAGCGGAATCGCCGCTTTATCGCCTTGGAGATAATGGCGCCTTGTCTCTGAATCGAGAATTCCTCGAGCAACATGCGTTCCGGCTGGCTCAATCCCATTTCTATAGAATCGACGTTACCGAATCCGAACCGATCAAGGGAAATTTCTCAAATATCGCGCGATGCCGATTGAGTGGGACACTTCTTGGCCCGACGAACCATCACAATTATCAGTTGCAGCTGCGTAGCCTTTACGAGCAACGCTTTAGCCGCCGGATGAGCTTCGCGGATTACCAGCGACAGATCGAGATTGTGAATGATGCGGAGTTGATTGAGCGCTGGAAAGGAGAGGCTCGGAAGGTGACTACCTACACGACGAGCCGCGAAGAAGTTCCTTTGACATTCTCTTCTCCGACCGAAGCAGAGCGGCATTTCCGATCGCATTACTTGGAGGCATTAGTCAAGGGAGTGGAGGAAGCCACCATCGGCGGAGTCCTGAGTCGGCGTTTACCGGACAGGGCAATCAATCACGCGGTCGAGGATGCTTGGGTGCGGGAGACCCGCTCGCCCTCGGCAATGATGCAGGAGTTAGCTGGACGGTTTCGACAGAATGGGCTGCACGTTTTTCGTCATCGCCGCGGGATGTTGTTTGTCTCGCCAATCCGAACACGCGCCTTTGTTCACGAACAAGCTGGTGTATCTCGATCTGTGAATGCGATTCTCGAAGCGCTGGCAGGGGCAGAGGTAATCAATCGCAAACAGCTTTTTGAGAAGTTGATTGGCAATGTTGCAACCGAAGATGTAGAGCCGCGTAAACTCGCGCTCGTATCCGATTTGCGCTGGCTGATCAGCGAAGGTTATGTGATCGAGTTCAATGATGGCTCGCTCGATCTTCCACGAGGAAAAGCCAAACCGCGAGAAGCTTTAGTGCCGGACGTGGCCGCAGAGGCAGTCGAACATGGATCCTCTAAACCAGCCGAGCAGACGCTCGCGCTGGTGATCTGGCGTGGACCCTACTCGTTAACAATTCTTAGCGAAGGCGCCGAGTCGCCCTCTTCGTGACGAACGATTTCATTTTTTTCGTTCAAAACCGCAATGAGTGGTGCATGTAATTCCGCTTCTTCGGGCGTGTACCGCGCAAAACTCATGATGGTGAGACGATCGCCGATTTTGCCGAGATGTGCCGTGGCACCATTTAGCTCGATGATTCCACGCCGAGCTTCGCCGAAAATGGCATAGGTCTCGAATCGTTTGCCATTATTCAAATTGCTTACGAGAATTTTTTCGTATGGAATCAGACCAACGAGTTCAGCCAGATGGGCGGAAACCGTCAGGCTACCTTCGTAATCCAGGCTTGCTCCCGTGACGGCGGCGCGGTGAATCTTTGATTTGAGGAGAGTGAGTTGCATCGACTCGATTTGCAGGACGGCTGTATCAGCCCCGAAAGGGCTTCGGTCTCAGATACGGCTGACAATTTCAGATCGCGCCGGCTTTTCTGAGCGCTTTATAGGCACCATGCTTGTTGATTGTCTTTAGACCACGCGCCGTAACGCGAACGCGTACAAATTTCTTCAGCTCAGGCACCCAAATACGCTGCCACTGCAGGTTCGGCGCGAAAATGCGCGGCACGTTTTTCGTGACATGCCGGCCTACACCGCCCTTCTTCTTAGCCAAACCGCGCCGGTGAATGACGCTGCCGCGCATGGCTTTTGATCCCGTAATACTGCAAATCCTTGACATGATATAACCTTAAAAACAGGCGCGTAAACTGCCGCGCATTGGTCTAACGGTCAAGTGGATGTTAAGGAAATGACGAAGTTCAAATGACGAATGACGAATTAATGACCAAGGCAGAATCGGTAGTGTGATTCGTTGAATCGTTGCATCGGATTTACGATTCAACGGTTCAGCGGTTTAACGATTTAACGTGGCGAAGCCGTCATGGTTGAACGCGCAACTGGCAGAGGCGGTCAAATTTAGCTCGCACAAGAGCCAGTCGAGTTTGCAAGATCGACATCGCACATAGCCAATGCACAAGAATAATCACAAACTGCGGATTGGGATTGTTGGAGCGGGCAACATCGTTCGCACTCGCCATTTGCCAGCTCTTAAGAAACATCCGGAGGTCGAGATTGTTGCCATCTCCAATTCAACATACGAAAGCTCGGAAAAATTTTGCCAGGAATATTGCCCATCGGCTACGCCGATGAGGAATTGGCCCGAGCTACTTGCCCTGCCGGACATCGACATTATCTGGATCGGCACGCCGCCGGTAATGCATTCGGCCGTCACGGTGTCGGCGCTTGAGGCTGGCAAACACGTTTTTTGTCAGGCCCGTATGTCGATGGACCTGGCGGAAGCTGAGGAAATGCTCGGGGCATCAAAGCGTTATCCCGAATTAGTGACCATGCTTTGTCCGCCGCCGATGGGAATGCGGGCCGATCTGCTCGTGAAAAAACTTCTGGCTGAAGGTTACATCGGCCGTCCGCATCATGTGCGATTGCAAAGTTTTACCGGTAATTATTTGGATCCGGCCACTGCTCCACATTGGCGGCAGAGGATCGAAATCAGCGGGCTCCACGTGCTCACACTCGGGATTTACGTCGAAGTGCTCCAACGCTGGCTTGGCGAAATCAACGGTGTCTTCGCGCGCGGAAAAGTCATCCACCCAATCCGCGAGGGCTATGAAGTCATCGTTCCCGATTTGCTGACGGTCCTTTGCGCTTTCGATAACGGCGCCGAAGGAGTGCTGGAGTTTAGCGGTATCGATGCGCTGGCGTCCAGTGATCGAGTTGAAATTTACGGTAACAGCGGCACGCTCACTTACGATTTCGGTTCCGACGTGGTGCAAGTGGGAAAGGTCGGCGATCGCGGGCTGCATGTTGTCGATCTTCCTTCAGAATTGGAAACCGAATGGCGTGTAGAGGAAGATTTTCTCGCCGCGGTGAAATCTAAGGGCCGCGTGCGCCCCCATCCGAATTTCGACGATGGCCTTGGCTACATGCGCGTTGTGCAAGCCGTCGCCGATTCCCGGGCGCGCAATGAATGGGTGGCGATCAAACGTTGAGCACAACGCGCTTTGCCGCTAAGGAGTCATCGCGTCGCCCACGAGAAATCGCCTGACCACAAGCGCCCAGACTAGCAGGGTGATTAGTTGGTACCACGCGAAGAACCGGTCGTAACCCCGCCGATGGGCAATCAGGCCACCGGCCGCCAGAACCGCATAGTGACCGACAAATGGAACATACCAGATCGGATGGAAGAGATCGCCGTGAACCGCGGTCTGGGTGATGTCCAGCAAACACATCGCGATGAAGGTGGAGTAATAGCCCGAGCGGTTCCGTTCGAAACGCCCCTGGTGCTCTTCCGCTTCCGATAAATCGGGCGGGTAAAGGAAAACCGTCAGCATATAGAGAGTGATGGTCCAAACGATCAGCAGCAGGAATTTGTCGAAGCTCCAGTTTACCTCAGTGTTCCACTTAAATGTGACCCACCATTGCAAGGCCAGCAGCAATAGCGTGGCGAGGGTTAAGACAATATGGAGCTCATCGAGCGGATTCTCATTGCGGCGGTAAAACGCACGCCCGGCGCCAGCGATCAGATTGGTTACGCCCAGACCGATGATGATGGACATCAGCGCGGCGATGAACTCGAAGCTGCTCATGAGATTCTGTGCGTTCTGCATGGCGCGCCGAGCTTAATGGGGATCGAGCCAGAAAATCGAGTGGCAAATGGCTCAATCTACAATAGCGCTCGTGTCATTCCCGCGCGTGAGGGGAGATCGCCTTTGCCAACAGCCAATCCACTGCGTTGTTCAAATTGGCCAGCGCTGCGCTTTCGATCGGATCGTTGTGGTAGGCGCCAGGCAGTTGAATAACGCGCTTTTCTCCGGTGTAGGCGCCAACTACAAGCTTGTGATAGTGCGGAGGAACGACTTCGTCTTTTTCCGCGAGTAGGAAGATCGCCGGAGCGCGAATCGCCTTCGCGTTTCTGATGCTGTCGAGGTCTTCCGGAATCTGTAATGCAACAGGACCAGCTAGCAGCCACAGATTCCACCAGCCAAACCGGCGCAGAATCATTTCGCGTAATGGCGGAGGATTCTGCAAAATCAATCCCACCACTGGACGCTGCGCAGCGATGTGTAGCGTCGCAGTTGCGCCGATGCTTGTTCCAAAAGGGACGATTGGTCGATCCGCTGCGTGACGTTTTAATTCATCAAATGCCGCCAGCGCAGCGGGCCCAATCTTGGAAACCCGCGCTGGCCCTGTACTGCCGCCGAATCCCGGATAATTCATTCCCCAAATCTCGACTGCACGGTCACTCCACATCTCAGCCTCAGCAGCAGGCCAGCGCTCAGCGCGGTCTGCGTTGCCATAAAAGCGCAACACATACACCTCCGGATTGCCTTTGGCCCGTGCAAGGCGGGATTGCGCGATCCATACTTCCAATTGTCCGTTTTGGAACGGAATCGTTTTCTGGACCGCGCCACCTGCATTGATCGGCGTTCTTGTCGGAAACAAAATCAGATGGTCCGGCAAATGACCGAGAAACATCACAGCGAAATATACAATCCCGATTGTGAGCAACCGCCAGGGCGGTGGCAGAACTCTTAGCTTCACATTTGTTTAGCCCACGAAACACCCGAATGACACAAAAGAAGGGCAGTTAGATTGATCGAGCGTTACGTCGCCAGCGGTTATGGAATCGGTTTGGCAGTGGCGGTCCCAGGCTTTCAGGCCGTCCACAGGCGTTCGAGTTTTGGAGTTGCCGGTTTTTATCGGTTGTTGTCGGCGCGTCGTGGTCAGGCAAGCTTTCGAATATTTCAAAGCAACTGCTCGCCGAGTTGGAATCCGAAGCCCAGGTGCAAATGCGCCGAATGAAAAGCCGAGGCCGGCATTTACGCGACCTTGATCCGGTTAACGCTCGCTGCGCGCTAATTCGGCTCGTCTTTGAGCATCGATTTGATCCGCTCGCGCAATTCCGGCGTCTCTTGGTGGCCGTGCGCCGAGACCGCATGCTGCACCGCAGCATCCACTACTTCTTCTTCCGTGCCAGAGATTTTCAGCGAGCAATTCTTCTCACTCGGATAATCTCTGCAATCAATCGATTTTCTTTTAGCGGTCATGTAAGCTCTCCCGTTAGATTTTGGCCTTCTTCCGACTTGCAAGCCAACGCTCGATTGACTCGCGCTTTTCACGTGATGGTTGCCCGGCTAACATTCCTTCGATACTCAGATCCTCATCAAGATCCGGCCAATGAATCCCTTCCCCGTTTCCGATGAGCTCAAACTTAGCTCGCTCGGCCGTGCTGCCATGGAGCAAACGCGGGTACCATGCCAGCGGCGTTGATATTGTTCTGCCATCAACCAAATCAACGACCACGGCATCGTCGGTGACTTGCACACCACGTGCACGCAGCGTTTCCCGATCAATCACCAAAGTACTCATGCCAAGCGTCCAATAATACTATGCGATGCTCCTCGATCAATTGTTGTAGTTCCAGTAATTCGCGCGCGCTAAAGCCGATGACGCGTTCGAATGTAACCGGCTCTAGCCAGATTTTGCTTTAGCTCGCTCACGTTGAACATGCACATGCGGCGGCTCAGCACGATCGGCTGAATAGAAGAAAAGACGATAAGGTCCCTTTCGAAGAACCGTTGGCACCGTTGATTAGCTCTTTTTCAGCTCCGCTAAATCCTTCAATACCTGCTCACTGTGCTCGGCCGGTTTCACACCGGTATATACCTTGGCGATTTCGCCTTTCGGATTAATAATAAAGCTGTTTCGCGCGGCAAGTTTGCTCCCTTTGTAATCCATTACCGAACCGTACTCGGTCGAGACCTTCCCGTCAGGGTCGGCGAGCAATTTGAAGTTGAGTCCTTCCTTCGTGCAAAAATCTTTATGCGATTGGGCCGTGTCAACGCTTACGCCCAGAATCACCGCTCCGGAGTCCTCATATTTTGCCAGGTCGCGTTGGAAATTGCGCGCCTCCATGGTGCAGCCGCTGGTAAAATCTTTCGGGTAAAAATAGAGAACGACCCATTTGCCGCGATAATCCTTTAAGCTTACCTGCGAACCGTCACCAGTCGTTAGGCTGAAATCCGGCGCTGGTTTTCCAGGCTCCGGTTGCTGTTGAGTTTCTGCCGCTGCCATCACGCCCAAGGTGCCAAGCCCGATGATTACTGACAAGATCATGTCTCGCATTTTCATTCCCCAGTCTTGTGGCGCATAGGCAGCTAGTCAAGGAATGCGGCCCAAGGGCTTCGGGGCCGACTTAAGACAAAACGAAGTGATGACTCCTTGAAAGGAAAGGCTTGCGCGGGGCTGCGCGTTTGAGGCAAAACTGAGCTGAATGGCTCAAATGATCGCATCGCCACACGCCGAAGTGAAACCCGTGCGGCTGATTCTTGGTTTGATCGCCTGTGTCGGAATTGTCTTCACGCTCATCACACTGTTGTTCGGTTTCACCTCAATCCCGGCGAACTCCGTGGGGGTGAAAACTCGCTTTGGCGCTTACCACGATGTCGTCAATCCCGGACTAGCTTATGCCATTCCCTATTTCGACGAGATACACATCGTGCCAACCCAGCGCCTGCTAAAGCTGGAGTTTGGTTTTTCTACGCCGAACGCCAGTAATGCTTACCAGGGCGACATGGAACCGGAGGAAACCGAGACCATGATCACAGGTGATCTAAACACCGCCCTTGTCCCGTGGGTCGTGCAGTACCGCATTACCGATCCAAAAACTTACCTTTTCGGGGCACGCGAACCGGAGAAAACGTTGCGGGACCTTTCCGAGAGCGTGATGCGCGAGGTGATTGGCGATCGAACCGTGGACGAAGTACTCACAATTGGGCGACACGACATTGAATCATCAACTCTGAAACGGTTGGCTGACCTTTGTTCGCAGTACGACCTGGGACTTCAGATTCAGCAAGTACAACTCGCTACAGTGCGCCCTCCGCCAGCCGTCCAGGGTGCCTTTAACGAGGTCAATCAGGCGCAACAGGAAAAGCAGACTGCAATTAATCAAGCCTGGGCAGTGTATAACGATGCGGTGCCGAACGCTCGGGGCCAGGCTAAGGAGCGCGAGAAACAGGCCGAAGCGTATGCCTTTCGCCGGATTAACGAGGCAAAGGGTGAAGCGCAAAAATTTTCATTGCTGTTGGCGGAGTATGGAAAAGCGCCGGAAATAACGCGCCGCCGTCTTTATCTAGAAGCAATGCAAGCGATCTTCCCCAACTTGCAAAGAAAAATTATCGTGGACGACAGCTTGAAGAACATTCTCCAGACGTTGCCGTTGTTGCCGGCCGATCAAACCAAGCCATCCCAATGAACGTAATCGATGTCACTCCGCGACCCGCGGCTGTTTCGGCTGTTGTGCGTTTTTTGCAGAGCCGATTGATGTCGACCCTAGGGATTCTTTTCATTCTGACTGCACTCAAGTGGGGAACGCTGCTTTTCGTTGTCCATCAATATGAAACTGTGATCATCACGCGTTTCGGCAAAATCGTTCGCACGGTCACAAGCCCAGGATTGAAGATCAAACTGCCCGTGCTCGATAAAGTGCACCGTTTTGACAAACGTATTCTTGCCTGGGACGGACCGCCGACTGAATGCCCGACCAAAGACAAGCTCTACATTATTGTCGATTGTTTTGCTCGATGGCGTATCAGCGATCCGTTCCTGTACTATAATCGGCTCAACGATGAACGCAGTGCGCTGTCACGGCTGGATGACATTCTTGGAAGCGAAACGCGAACCGCTGTGGCCACGCACGACCTTGTAGAGATCATTCGTGTTACCAAAGGGCGAAAACCGGTGCGCGACGAGGAGTTGGAGAAAAGCGGCACGGTCTTGCCCACGACGATTCCTGACATTGAATTTGGGCGTGGCGAAATCGAAAAACAAATTACCGAACGCACTCGACAGAAGATTTCCGATTTCGGAATTGAACTGCTCGATGAACGATTCAAGCGCAGCAAGTACAATCCCGCCGTCGCGGAGAAAATCATTGAGCGGATGTCGAGTGAGCGACATCAGATCGCTGCCAGGTTTCGTTCCGAAGGGCGCGGTGAGGCGGCGAATATCAGCGGCCAAAAGGAAAGCGACGTCGCCTCAATCAGTTCCACCGCAACGAAGAATGCCCTTGAAACTGAAGGGAAGGCCGACGCCGAGGCGGCTTCTATCTATGCCGCTGCCTTCAACCCGCCTGATGCACAAGAGCTTTACTCGTTTCTTCGCAGCCTCGACGTGATGCGCGCCGCGTTTGAAAAAGATACCACCGCAGTCATCTCCACGAACAGCGATCTCGGCCGATTGCTGAAATCGATGGCCGAGGCGGTGGCTGCACCAAAGCCGGGGCATTAAGGAACCAAACGGGGGGCAGGTGGCAACTCGCTGTCTTCAATGGTTCCGGACGAAGTCCTTTTGGAGTGCGATGCGTCCTCGCATCGCTTTTTCACCAGCGCTGCCACACCAAGCGACACGGGGACGCGTACGCACTCCCAAAGCTTGTGCGAAAAGACATGACGGTACTAGGTAAATCGAATTGCAACGAACGAAAATAACTCTTCGTTTTTTAGATGAGAATCTGGACGATTGGTCATTCGACACGGACGATCGACAAATTCATTTCGCTCCTGGAAGAGCACGGAATCAAGTTGCTTGCCGACGTGCGATTGCTGCCGGGATCGAAGCGCTACCCGCAGTTTAATAAGGAGACGCTGGCAGACTCGTTAGGCAAAGTCGCAATCTGCTACGAACATTTTCCCGAGCTTGGTGGCCGAAGAAAGCCGAGGGAGGATTCCCCCAATACAGCCTGGCGCAATGAATCATTTCGCGGGTACGCCGATTACATGGAGACAGAAGAATTTGGAAAAGGTGTGAGACGACTTATCGATCTCGGTGGCGAAGCCGGGCCGACTGCGATCATGTGCGCGGAGGCGGTCTGGTGGCGTTGTCATCGCGGGCTGATTTCTGATTACCTTAGAGCGCGTGGCATCGAGGTTCTGCACATCATGGACGCAAACAAAACCGAGCTGCATCCATATACATCTGCCGCGCGGATCGTGGATGGGAAGCTAAGTTACGGAGCAGACAGCACACTGCTGTAGCGGCGGTCGAGTCTAGGAGCGGTGGTTTCCTAACTACCGGGGCCGAGTAGGAAATCACCCTTCCGTGTTTTTTCGGCGCTCGCAGATCACCGCTACAGTTATTTCCAATCGAGATGCGCAATATGTGCTGGCACAGGCGGCGACAATTTCTCCCGTTCCATCATTCGCTCCGCTAGCCATTGTACCCATTCGAAATATGTCTCTCGTTGAGCATCTCTGCGTAGTTCTGAGATGTAGCGGGATAGCTTTCGCCATGTGACAACAATGGGGCCACTGAAAAAGTCATCGATAAGATCAATGGTAACCTCCTTTCGATATAGAAGAATGCCGAGAGCTTCCCAGCTCGTTAGAAGGGCATAAACATGATCCTCGCCATCTGGACCGAGCAACGCTGGAATCTGCTCGCGTGCAACGTTATCTGGCAAAGAGCTAACGCGGCGCAACGAATGCGCGAAAGATGGAGTTTGAAATGATCTGACGAGAGCAGACATCGAATCGCGGTGTCGCTGTCCGCGATAATCCCTAATTTGCACTGCCGCAAAAATGACGCCGGCCGATACCGCGATCGCGTTGATTAGATTTGCAAGGGTCGACAAGTCCACTTCAACGGGGATCGGTTACGCGCCCGAGAAAAAGACAGACGCCACTCGGGACGTGCTGAATGGCATAAACGAATGGGCGATCGACTTTCACTTCGATTGGCGGTGGTGGAGGCGATCTCAGAGCTGTCCCTGCCATCATCGCCACGGCGGTTGCTGCAGCCGCCTCGGTTCCTTTTTCATCCACGGCGATAAAAGTTTTATGAAAGATTTGCGAGATATAGAGGTAATCCTTCGGCGTTCGTGGCGCCATCTTGTCAAAATTTGCGCTGCCCTGTGGCTTATCGAACGCTGTCTCCATCCCGAGCGCTTCGAACTTTTTTGCCAAGGCCATGGTGGGCGGCTCGAGTTTGAACTTTGGCAAATGAAGATCGACCTCGCGCGTCTGGAGTTTGGTGCATCCGGACAAAATGTCGCCCGACAGCTTTGATTCGACTGACTGCAGACCGTTTACGTCATCGGGAAGAAGAACGAGGAATTGGAGATCGTTTCCCGCGTAAGGCAAGCTTACGGACGTGTATCCCTCACGCTTGGCGTAACCGAAATGCTCACTCCTTTTCTGCATCGTGGGAACATCGATTCCATTCCCGCCGCGAACGTGGAACGGTTCCGGCTGCGTTGCGTTCTCCGAAAATTCATGTGCCCACGGCGCCTTTAGATAGAGCGCGTTTGCCAGGACCAGGCGGGTTGTCTCATCAAGTGCCCCTCCGGGGATGAGATCGCGAATCCGGTCATGTGTTTGGTCTGCTACCCATTTGTTGATGTGTTGAATAGCTGTTGACGCATTGGTGACGAAATCGAGAGGCTCAAAGGCCGCACCGAAATTTTGTTTCACCAATGATAGGAAAGCCGGGCGAAACGCGTAGCCCTTCTGCGCAAAGAGCTTGTTTGCAATGCTTAGGGTGATCGGTTCGCTGGGACCACCGAATTCCTTGGATTTCTTCACCAGGTCGGCCGTCTTCACGCTCATTTCTTCCAGCGAATGCTGAAGCGAGGCGAACGAGGCGGCCACCGCGCTCGCGTCGCTTGGAAAATGCAGCACGCGCGCCATCTCCGTGCGCGTGTCGCCATCCGCGCCAGCGAACGTCATGGCGAGGGCGCTTTCAATGGAAAATGGCGAAACGCAAAGGTTCTCGTTGCCTGTGGCGAGTTGACGCTGAAGATCGGCCGCGAGTTCGTTGGTTGCCTTTGCCGCCAGATCGAAGTTTGTTGCGGCGTGCGTCATCCCGATAACTATCCGGACTAACGCGCCGATTAACAGCAAGATCAAAAGCCGTTTCATGCCAGCCATGAAACACTGAAATTGCGATGCTTGCGACGCCAATCTGAGAGGTCTGTTCCGCCGCTGATAACAGCGCGCCCAAGCTTCGCATCCGAAAGCAATGGAGGCGGAAGTCGAGCGCGCCAAGAGCCGCTTTTCCGACTCGTTGAAGAGAATGCATTCCGTGTGACAATTTCCTCATGAACGAAGCGAAAACTCCAACTCGCGCTGATATCTCCGACTCTGATAAGTGGGACCTGACGCATCTTTTTGCCGATGTCGGCAAATGGCAGGAGGATTTTACCTGGCTGCAGCGGACGTATCCGAAGCTTCAGAACTGGAAGGGCAGAGTAGGGGATTCGGCACAGACGCTGGCACAGGTGCTTGAGTTCGAAAAGTCGCTCGATTTGAAGATCGAGCGCATTTATCACTACGCGTCGCTGCAACTGGCAGAGGACAGCACCAATAACGAATATCTTGCGCGGATTGGGCAGGTCCAAAATCTGCTCACGAAAATCGGTGAAGTCGCGGCGTTCGTGGTTCCCGAAATTCTGGCGATTGACGACGAAACGTTTGCCAAATTCGTTGCCGACCCCGCGCTCGCCGAGTGGCGAATCAAGTTGCACAAGATGCGCCGAATGAAACTGCATGTGCTCTCGGTTCCCGAGGAACGCCTTCTCGCGCTGGGGAGTGTCGCCCTGAGCGGTTACGACGACACGTTTTCACAATTGACGGATGTGGACATGAAGTTCGGCGTCCTGATCGATGAGACCGGACACAAAAGGCCGCTCACCCAAAGCTCGTTCAGCTCGTTTTTGGTCAAACGCGATCATGAGCTGCGCAAGCGCGCTTTCCATCAATTCTATGCAGAATTTCGCGACCATCAGTACACACTCGCCGCGTCACTTGCTTACTCCGTCAAGGCAGATGTCTTCCACGCGCGAGCAAGACATTATTCATCTGCGCTCGAGGGGGCACTGTTTCCGGACGATGTGCCGATTGCCGTTTACGACGGATTGATTCAATCGGTTCGCGCGAATTTGAAGCCGCTTTTTCGCTATTTCGACTTGCGCCGCCGTGCGCTTGGACTGCACGAGTTGCATCACTACGACACGTACGTCCCGCTCGTTCCGGAAATCGAGACGCGTTTCACGTTTGATCAGGCTGTGGAAATGGTCTTAGGCGCGCTTGACCCGCTTGGGAAGGAATATGTTGATGTGCTGGCGGAAGGTCTGCGTGCTGGTCGCTGGTGCGACCGCTACGAAACGAAAGGCAAACGCAGTGGCGCGTTTTCATCCGGAAGTTACGAGGCGCCGCCCTACATCCTGATCAATTACAAGGAGGATGTCTTCGCCGATGTCTATACGCTCGCACACGAAGCGGGTCACTCCATGCACAGCTGGTTCTCGCAGAATTCGCAACGGTTCCAGGATTACGAGTATCCGATCTTTCTGGCCGAGGTCGCCTCAACATTTAACGAGGAACTGCTCACCCATTACCTGCTTAAAACGACGAGCGATCCGAAAATGCGCGCCTACATCATCAACCGGCAAATCGACGACCTGCGGGGCACAGTTTTCCGGCAGACCATGTTTGCTGAGTTTGAGAAAATTATTCACGCCGTTGAGGAAAGCGGCGACGCGCTGACGCTTGACGCTTTCAGGTCGCAGTATCACACGCTGCTCGAAGCTTATTTTGCTGAAAACTTTGCGCTTGATCCAGAGCTGGATTTGGAATGCCTGCGTATTCCGCATTTCTACCATGCGTTTTACGTTTACAAATATGCGACAGGGATTTCTGCTTCGGTTGCGCTTTCGCAGCGCGTGCTTGCCCACGAGTCCGGAAGTATGGAGGCTTATCTTAATTTTCTGCGTTCCGGTGGTTCTAAGTTTCCACTGGAGACGTTAAAGGCGGCAGGTGTGGACATGACCACATCCGCTCCAATCGAAAGCACGTTGCGTTTGTTTGAACAGCGGCTCGACGAATTGGAAGAGCTGCTGCTGTAGGCCGTCAATGTTTCCACGCTATGGCGGCAGCCGGATCGGCTGCGCCTTAAATATTGCAGGCGGCGCGCCTGCCACTACAAATTCGAGCAATGCAGTTAGATGCCGACGAACTTCGCCAAAGATTGACGCCCCTGTTCCGAGAAAATTTTGAAAATTTTGGAGAGCTCGGAGCCGCTGCTTCCATTTTGCAAAATGGGAAACCGCTTATCGATCTTTACAGCGGATTTTGCGATGCCCGCCATGAAAAACCGTGGGAAGCTAATACACTCGTCCTCGTCTGGTCTGCCACCAAGGGAATTGGCAGCGCATGCGTCCTGCACGTGTTGCAAGAGCACAGGATTGGCATCGACAGGTGCGTAGCGGAGTTTTGGCCCGAGTTCGCTCAAGCTGGGAAAGAAAAAATCACGTTGTCGCAGTTGCTTTCGCATCAAGCCGGGCTTTGCGCTTTGGATGCGCGGGTCGATATCCTCGATTACGGCGCTGTTATCAGGGCACTCGAAGTACAAAAGCCATTGTGGCCACCGGGGGCCGCACATGGCTATCACGCCCGCACGTTTGGATTCTTGCTCGATGAACTCGTGCGTCGGATCGCCGGGAAAACGTTATCGCAGTATTGGCGCGAAGTTTTTGCGCAGCCGCTCGACCTCGATCTTTGGATCGGGTTGCCGGAAGAAGAAAATCCACGTGTGGCGACGGTTTACGCTGCGAAAAGCGGCAGGCCACCAGAGCCGAAGAAATTTTACAGCGACCTGACTACACCGGGCACGCTGGCACGCAAGACATTCTCCTCACCATACGGCTTGCAATCCGTTAGTGGGATGAACACTCCAGCTGTTCGCGCACAACCGATTGTTTCGTTCGGCGGGATCGGGAGCGCCTCGGCACTTGCGAAGTTCTATTCCATGCTTGCGAATGGTGGGAAACTCGGTGAGCAAATCTTCTTTTCGGAAGAAACGATCTTATTGATGACCACAACGCTCTCAAATGGCATGGACCGCGTTTTTCAAATACCGACAGCGTTTTCAGCTGGTTTCATGAAAGATCCGCGAAACGCGGCGCGAAGAATGTTCGGGCCGTCACTGAACGCTTTCGGACATCCTGGTGCGGGCGGCAGCCACGCTTTTGCCGATCCCGAAAACAGGATTTCGTTCGCCTACGTCATGAATCAAATGGAACAATCGCTCCTTCCAAACGAAAAATCGCTGCGGTTGGCAGACGACGTTTACAGGTAAAGACCGCTCGGATGCGGGTAGGATATTCATGGTCTCGGCGCCTCCGACTGTCGCGCCCTACCTATTCGCCAATAACAGTGACGAAGAGTTTTCGCCGGTGGGGCGCGCGACGATGTTCGAAGAGGAAAATGCCCTGCCAGGTTCCGAGCTGCATTTGACGATCAACAATCGGCACGGTCTCGCTGGTGCGCGTCAGGACCATGCGGATATGCGACGGCATATCGTCGCTGCCTTCGGAACCGTGGGTGAAGTAATCGGCATCTTCCGGTACAAGGCGCTCGAAGAATTCTTCGAGATCGCGGCGCGCAGTCGGATCGGCGTTTTCCATGATGACGAGGCTGCAACTGGTATGCTGGACAAACACGGTCGCCGTCCCGTTCCGGACGCGGCATCTATCGATCTTGGACTGCACTTCGCGCGTGATTTCGTACAGTCCTTTTCGGTTCGTGCGGATCTCGAGTTGACCGTGATGGACGTGCATTAGGGCGCAGATTAATCAACGAGACCAAGACAGCAATCTGTAAACTGACAGGCTGGGAAGCCTGTCTCCCGAGACAGCCAAGATGGCTATCTTCCGGGCGCGCGTTGACCTCTAGCTCGGCTAATGGCCTAATAATCTTGATGAGAGGCGATCTGGAGAAGGTGTTGTTTGATGAGCCGGCGATTCACCGACGCTTGGATGATATGGCCGCGCAAATTTCGAACGATTATCGTGATCGCGAACTAACCGTGATCGCAGTCTTGCACGGGAGCTTGACGTTCGTTGCCGACCTGCTTCGTCGAATTCCGCTTCCCTTGAAGCTGGATTGCCTGAGCGTGGCGAGTTATCACGGAAAAGTGCAGTCCAGCGGCGAGATCGTTTTCAAGCTCGCCACGGCGAGTCCGTCCGGTGGCGGACAGATCACGCTACCAGATGTCGTCGACCGAGATGTTTTGGTTCTGGATGATATTC